>Ga0334885_1002770_pt1 | contig 17403 bp, 20 predicted proteins | sample GraSluR1_MG_8_FD_207233 | JGI IMG/M metagenome (GOLD analysis project Ga0334885, IMG submission 207233) | Sludge microbial communities from methane-producing bioreactor in Wageningen University, Netherlands - Granular Sludge_31_05-R1 | ecosystem: Engineered > Bioreactor > Anaerobic >...
ACGGTCATGCTTCTTGCTCTCTCGACCTACACATCAGCCTGTACGCGGGAACGACATATCAGGTCGTACGCGGTGCTACATATCAGGTTGTACACCGACAGCAGTCAGGGTTTGGGGCTACGAGCATAATCTGAACCGCACCGGCTTTGATGGAGGCTCCAACTCTTGAGAGGATGGAGCCATGAAGAACACAGCGAAGAGGTATCCAGTGGAGATGCGGGAGCGGGCCGTCCGCATGGTGTTCGAGCACCAGGACGAATACGACTCCCAGTGGGCAGCTATCTCCTCGATCGCCACCAAGCTCGGTATGACCCCAGAGACGCTCCGCACCTGGGTGCGCCGGGCCGAGGTCGACGAGGGCCAACGCCCCGGTCTCACCACCACGGAGCGTGAGCGCCTGAAAGAGCTAGAGAAAGAGAACAAGGAGCTCAAGAGAGCCAACGAGATCCTGAAGGCAGCGGCCGCTTTTTTCGGAGCGGAGCTCGACCGCCGACCGAAGAAATGACTGCCTTCATCGACTGCCACAAGGAGGAGTTCGGGGTCGAGCCGATGTGCAAGGTGTTGCCCATCGCCCCTTCCACCTACTACACGAGTAAGTCCCGTCCCCTCTCTGCGCGCGCCCTGGCTGACCAGGAACTCAAGAAGGACATCCAGCGCATCTATGACGCCAATTACCAGGTCTACGGCGCCCGCAAGGTCTGGAAGCAACTCGCGCGCGAAGGAAAGCCTGTCGCCCGCTGCACCGTGGAGCGGCTCATGCGCGCCCTGGGCCTTAAAGGCGCAGTGAGAGGCAAGACCCGGAAGACCACCCAGCCGGACACCGCCGCCACTCGCCCGGCCGACCTGGTCGACCGCCAGTTCACGGTCCCTGCTCCCAACCGCCTGTGGGTGGCCGATCTCACCTATATCCGCACCTGGGCCGGCATGGTCTACGCCGCCTTCATCCTCGACGCCTATTCCCGCATGGTCCTCGGCTGGCAGATATCAAGAAGCTTACGAACCGACCTGGCTCTTGACGCTCTGGAGATGGCCCTCTGGAGGCGTGAGAGGGAGAACCTCGATGGTCTGGTTCACCACTCAGACAGTGAGTATGTAGGAGCCGGTTGTCCTCAGGTGTCCTGACCCACACAGCGATAGACGCGAGAGGATAGGCGGAGCCGGTTGCCCTCGGGTGACTTGACCCGCACTCTGATCGACTCACGATGTCATTCCCCGGACTTGTCGGTCACCCAAGGCTGGTAGTGTCCCCGGATGTGGTGTAAGAGAAAGCGACTGAGGATGGCGACTTCCGCGAAGAGGAGAGCCATCGGGTGTTCTCGTAGGTATTGGCGACGAACCTGTACCTATGAAGGAGGACACCACGATGGCCGATTCCATTGTCACCTGCAAGGAACTGTTGAGCAAGCTGGCTGAGGGCGGCGAGTTCGACTTCTTCCGTGAAGCTCTGCTTTCGGTTCTTCGGGAGATCATGGAGATCGAGGTCGAGTCCAAGACCGGCGCTTCTTTGGGGGAACGCACTCCCGAGCGTCGGTGCCACCGGAACGGCTACCGGAACCGACGCTTGGACACCCGAGTGGGATCTCTCCTTCTCCCCATCCCCAAGCTCCGCGAAGGCAGTTACTTCCCCAGCTTCCTCGAACCCCGCCGGCGAAGCGAAGAAGCTCTCCTTGCGGTGATCGCTGAAGCCTATGTCAAGGGCGTCTCCACGCGGAAAGTGGAGGATCTGGTGGTGGCACTGGGTCTGGAGGGGATCTCGAAAAGCGAGGTATCTCGCATCTGCGCCCGTCTGGACGGGCAGGTGGAGGCCTTCCGGTTGCGGCCTCTTGTCGGTCATTACCCCTACCTGTGGTTGGACGCCACCTATGAGAAGGTGCGAGACGAGAGCGGCCGGGTGGTCTCCATGGCGCTGGTCGTCGCCTACGGGGTGGCGGAGACCGGTGAACGAGAGGTGTTGGGGCTCGAGGTCTGCAGGAGCGAGGACTACGCCTTCTGGCGGGGGTTCCTGGCCGGGCTGGTGGCGCGGGGGCTTTCTGGAGTCAGCTTGGTCGTCTCTGATGCCCATCAGGGGCTCAAACGGGCCATCGAGGAGGTGTTCCTGGGAGCGAGTTGGCAAAGATGCCGGGTGCACTTCCTGCGCAATCTCTTGGCGCTCGTGCCCAAAGATGGCCAGGGCATGGTGCTGGCTGCCGTCAGGCTCATCTTCCAGCAGCCGGACAAGGCGCGAGCGGGTGAGGAGCTTAGAGCGCTCGCTGATCGCTTGGAAGAACGGCTGCCGCGGGTCTCCGCCGCCCTTCTTGGGGCCGAGGAGGAGATCCTCGCCCACATGGAGTTCCCACCTGAGCACTGGCGGCAGATCTCCTCCACCAATCCGCTGGAGCGTTTGAACAAGGAGATCAACCGCAGGACTCGGGTAGTGGGCATCTTCCCCGACGAGAAGAGCCTGATCCGCCTGATCGGGGCCGTCCTTTGCGAACAGAACGACGAGTGGATGGTGGGACGCCGGTACATGAGCCGACATTCGCTCGCCCGCATCCATCAAACCGCCACCCCCGAGATCGAAGGAGAGGTCACTCATGCTGTTGCCATTCCCGTCCACTGAAAGCTAAGCTGTGAAGACCCTGCGAGAACATCGCGGCTTTTACACCACGTCCCGGGGCACTACCGAAAGAGGTTTGGTAACCCGGCCCGAACCCCTTTTCCGTGTCTACTCTGCCGCGTGCACCTTCAAAGTGGCTTGATACGACTGCGACGCCACACAGGGCCTCACGCAGCTGCCCAGCGCCATCTACGGGTGGGGGTTGGGCACCTGGGGCATCCGGCGCTTCGCCGGTTCGCGTGCTGGAGCTCCATCGCGACCTGGCCCTATCTTCGCGGCGGGGAACGGCGGCCGAGTTCTCCGACCCGGACGAGGAACCGGTCCGGCGCGATCGCCTCTCCGTCTTCTGGGACCCGCATCTTCCCACCTGTCCGCGCGACCTGTGGGAGAGATCGTCGCTTCGGCTCACGCACGAGGAGGCCTACTACCTGCGGGCGCGCATCCTCACCGCCGTACCCGACTCGTTGCCGGCACTCAACCGCTGGACACATTGCGTGAAACAGACGATAGTGGGCAATTAAGAACTATAGTCGATAATTGGGAATGGAAGTGATCAATGCGACCCCCACGAGTTCAACGCAGCCGGCTGAAGTATCCACTTGATGCGGTGCTCGGTTCTGCGGCCCACATTCGCCTCATGCGCGTGATCCTGCACGACGTTGGTGGACCGGTGAGTGTCACGGATGCGGCCAGAATGGCGGGCTTGTCAACGACTGGTGCACGAAAGGCGCTCGAGGTGCTCGCACGTCTCGGTGTTGTCGTGCGGGTGGGAACCGGTCGCGCTCAGAAGTACGACATGCCTGAGGACGGGGTGTTCGTGTCCCTCCTGACGCAGCTGTTCGAGAAGGAGCAACGGCAGTACGAGGACCTACTCAGCAGTCTCCGCGAGGCGGTCGCGATGCCTGAGGTCAGGAGTGCCTGGCTGGGGGAGGTTGCCGACCACGATCAACGCGTTCTTGAAATCGACGCCTTGGTCGAGACCAAGGCGCTCGGGTGGATTGGGCCTGAACTGCGCACGCGCATCGTGCCGACCGAGAAGCGCTTCGATATCATCGTCGAAGTTAATACCTACACGCGGGCAGACGCACCCGAAATGCCGGCAGACGCAGTCCTCCTGTGGGGCACCAGCGAGGGAGCAGGCAGTGATCGCCCACTTGGTGTACAGACGCACGCCGCATCCGTTGAGCGCTCGTGGAAGATGGCGCAGGTGATCGCCGACATGATGAAGTCCGATCCCTCACTCGCTCGTCGGGCCCTCCACTACACGAATATGCTTCTCCGTGAGGGACAAGGAACCGCGAACAGCGACCTCGGGGAGTGGCGGCAACTGCTCGAGACGTACTCGGGCGATCGATTGCGTGACCTGCTCGTATCGAGGAGTTCGCGTGCCGATCGACTGCGGCGCAGCTCGCCATTCTTCGCTGTGCTCACCGCGGAAGAGCGGGATCGGGTACTGGAAGAGATCGATGGTAGCCGATGAGGTATGACCAGTTGGAGCACGCGATCCGAGCCGCTCCCGGACGGTTGGTTGGAGCGATTGTCTACGCTTGTCCAGGACGACGAGTGCTGATAGCGGATGGTCGATCACGCCGGCGGTGAAAGATGCGTCGCAGTAGCCAGGCCGGGACCACTTGACGTGTGTCACGTGACACATTACGCTGTTGACGATGATCAAGACGTTCGCTGACGCGCAGACGCAGCAGCTCTTCTTGACCGGTAAGGCGCGTCGTGTGCCGCCTGATGTCGCCGTGCGGGCTCGCCGCAAACTGGAGCAGATCAATGCCGCGATTCGGATCGAAGACTTGAAGGTCCCGCCCGGCAATAGGCTGCATGTGCTCGGCGGCGACCGTCGAGGACAGCACTCGATCTCGGTGAGCGATCAATGGCGCGTCTGCTTCCGTTTCGAAGACGGCGATGCCTACGAGGTCGAGTTCTGTGACTACCACTAGAGGGTGAGAAGTGATGAGTATCGCAAACGACACCCCGCTGAAGCGCCGGCCCACCCACCCGGGTGAGATTCTGCGTGAGGACTTCATGCCCGACTATCATCTGACGGTCAGTGGTCTTGCTGGAGCGCTGGGCGTCTCACGCCAGACGGTGAACGAGCTTGTCCGCGAACGGCGCTCGTTGTCTCCGGAGATGGCGCTTCGCCTGTCGGGCCTTTTCGGCAATTCGCCGGAGTTCTGGCTTAATCTACAGCGTGCGGTCGATCTGTGGGATGCGAAGGCTGCTCTGAAGGAAGACATGCGTCGCATCAAACGACTGCGGGTTGCCTGAGAAGCCGACGTAATAGACGGCCGACGGCTTCCGCTGACCGGGTGGAACGTGAGGCCGAGACCACATCTACGTACACCCACGAAGGGAGCTACTCACCATGGACATCCCCCGCATCTTCAACATCAGCGAGAGTGCTCACCGCATCCATGACCCGTTCACGCCCGAGAAGCTCGCCACCCTCGGTGCGGCGCTGCGTCTGGTGAAGGGGGACCGAGTGCTCGACCTCGGCAGCGGTTCGGGGGAGATGCTGTGCACCTGGGCCCGCGATCACGGCATCACCGGCACCGGCGTCGACATGAGCCCCTTGTTCACCGAGCAGGCGAAGCGCCGCGCCGAGGAACTCGGCGTGGCCGATCGAGTCACGTTCATCCATGGTGATGCTACAGGCTATGTCTCTGACGAGAAGGTCGGTGTGGCGGCCTGTCTCGGTGCCACGTGGATCGGCGGGGGAGTCGCCGGCACTATCGAGCTTCTGGCGCGGAGCCTGCGAACAGGAGGGATCATCCTCGTCGGCGAGCCCTATTGGCGGCAGCTACCGCCCACGGAAGATGTTGCCAAGGGGTGTCTTGCCGAGTCGATCTCCGACTTTGTCCTGCTTCCGGAGCTTCTCGCGTCTTTCGGCCGCCTCGGCTACGACGTCGTCGAGATGGTTCTCGCAGGCCAAGACGATTGGGACAGATACGAGGCGGCCAAATGGCTCACCATGCGCCGCTGGCTCGAAGCCAATCCCGGCGACGAGTTCGCGAAAGAGGTTCGAGCCCAACTGACCTCAGAACCGGAGCGCTACGCCGCCTACACGCGTGAATACCTGGGGTGGGGTGTGTTCGCGTTGATGCCGCGGTGACGCCACGGTGATGCCGGCATGGCGGCCCTCGACCCGGACTACGAGCTTGCCGCCATCTACCGCCGTAGGGGCGAGCAGTTCAGCGTCGCGCGCGACGAGCTTGATTCCTACATTGTGCCCAAGCGCGGCCCTGCGCCCACCCGGGCCGACCTCGAACGCACCATGCGCGGTCCCGCCTTCACGCGACCTGTCGCCGGCTATGTGTTGCGCCGAAACGGCTGAGGCCACCCCAGCCTCCGTGCCCCGCCCGGCCTCCGCACCTCCGCGGGCTGTTTCGCGCCAGCCTGTGCGGTAGAGTGGTGCGGTAGAGTGGTTCAGAGGGCAGACGACTTCACTGGGGGCGATCGTGGCGCATAAGAAAGGTGGCAAGGGCGGAGGTGCGGGTCCGGTACCTGGAGGGCCGACCGTGGTGGCAGGTCCCGGCAGATCGTTCGCCACTGTGCCGGATATGAGATACGTGGTTCCCCTCGGCCCGCCGGTTCCCTCGCCGAGCGAGGTCACCATGTTCGATATGGGCCAGTCCCTGGCCGGCAAGGAGTTCTCGTCTCGGGAAGAGCTCGATCGTGCGATGCGCAAGATGACCATGCGGGGCCCAGTGCCGCGCAGCGAGCCCAGCGATCCTGTCGCCAAAGCCCAGCGCCTCATGTACGAAGCCTTTGAAGACGACAGCTTCGGTGAGGAGGGGCTCACGCTGGCCGAGGAGGCACTCGCCCTCCATCCTGACTGCGCCGATGCCTACCTTTATAGGGCCATGGCATCTGAGTTCGAGGATGTGGCCGAGGCGGTGACTCTCGCCCGCAAGGCGGTGCAGGCGGCCACCCGCACATTGGGGGAGGAGTGGCTCGATGAATGCAGGGGAGAACTCTGGGGCCACCTGGAGGCGAGGCCGTTGTTGCGTTCTCATCTGTTTCTGGCCCGGATGCTGTGGGATCTGGGCAGCAGGCTGAACGCCATCCTCCTCCTGCAGGAGGCTCTGGATCTCGACGCCAAGGAGGACGGCCTGGGTCTTCGTTACCTACTCTTGGCCTGGTACCTGGACATCGGCGAGGAGATGTACTCAAACCTGCTCCTCGACACCTACAAGAACGAGAAGTCTGCGGTCTGGCTCTATGGGGATGCGCTCCACAAGTACTGGATGCGCGGTGAGGATCGCACCTCCCTCTCGCGGGCGAAGAAGGCGCTCAAGGCCAATCCGCATGTGGCTGCGCTCATGCTGGGAGACGAAGTACCTCGCCCCCCGGAACTGCACAGCTACGTCTACGGCGATGAGACCGAGGCCTGGTTCTGCGCCGCCCTCCTCATGGAAGCATGGCACCGGGAGATCGATGCCCTCGAGTGGTTGAGTGAGGTGCGGGAGAAGATGGCTTCGCCGAAGAAGCGTTCGAAGTAGGCGACTGGGCGCGACGGCTATCCTCCCCCTCCAGAAGAGGACCATGGTTGTACAGACGAAACACCGCTGTGCCCTTACCCTTTGCCTTGAGTGAAGATGAGGGCGGCGACGGGCGAGGTCCCGTCCGCCTGAGGGAAGGGAGGACGGCCGTGTTTCAGCGTCAATCATGGATGTGCCGGGCAGGTGAGCATCCTGGTACCGATCAGGAATACTTCGCACTGTTGGCCCGGGCGGTGTTCTCGGCCGGTCTCGGTCCCCGGGTGGTCGAATCACGCTGGGCCGGGCTGCGCAAGGCCTTCTTCGAGTTCGAGCCGGCGCTGGTGGCTCAGATGACGGAGGAAGACGTGAGCCGGCTTCTGTCCGACACGTCTGTCATTCGCAACAGGCGCAAGATCGAAGCCGTGATCGCCGGAGCATCCGTCTTCTTGGAGGTGACGGGCGAGGCCGGTTCGTTCGAGGAGTTTCTCGTGCAGCAGGGGGTGGCGGCCGGCAACCTCGAACGGGTGATCGACGCACTGTCGTCGAAGTTCGGGCATCTGGGGCGGGCGTCGGCGCTTCTGTTTCTCTTCAGTGCGGGGTGGCGGCAGAGAGAGGAGGTAGCCGTGGGGGCTTCGGCTGCATCAGAGGTTCCGGAGGGAGCGGAATCCGGCCGGGTCACACCCGAAGCGGCCCCTTCCGCGGCCTGAGAGGCGTAACGAGCGTACGTGCAAGGGCTGAGCGGGACGGGTCCGGGGCCTGATTCGAGGAAGCCGTTTCGGCGGTCCGGCATGACGTGGGCGGCCTACGTCTGCCGGGCCCCGGGCGGTCTGGGTGTTGCTGCTTGTGGGGCAGGTCTCAGCGTGCCCCGGGTGCCGACCCCCGCCCTGTCTCTGGTGCGGCGCGGGCATGACTAGAGTGCGGGCGGCGCGGATAGAATAAAGAGGAAAGGCCGTGCATGCCCTCGCTGCAGGTCCGGTCGTGTCGGTCAACCAAAGGAGGCGGAAACCATGGATCCCATCCAAGTGCGGGAACTTGAGACCCAACTCGAGGAGTGGCTGAACCAGGGCTACCAACTCTTGGCCGACGAGGTCGAAGGCGAGCTGCGCCTCACCATCGTGTATGTGGCGCGAGCCGGCGCTGTGGGCAAGGAGCGTGAGCAGGTGTTCTGGCCGCTGGTGCCGGAGACCATATCTGCTCTCGAGAGCCGGGGCGTTCCGGTGCAGCGGGAGTCGCCACCGGCATAGGGGCGGAGCTAGGTGCCACGTCCGCCGGCAGCCGTGTCTTTGGACCGGCCTACCGTGCGGGTCTGCGGCGTGGTCTCCCTCGGCAAGTGGCCGCGTCAGCCTGCCGAGCTGGGGTGGAGCGGCAGGGTCACGGTGAACGTCGACCCCACGCCGACCAAGCTCTCCACCTTCACCGTGCCACCGCTCTGGTCGGCCACGTGTTTCACGATGCTGAGGCCGAGGCCGGTGCCACCGGTGGCCCGGCTGCGGGCCTTGTCCACTCGATAGAAGCGCTCGAAGATACGGCTCTGCTCGCTCCGGGGGATGCCTATGCCATCGTCACGGACGGTGAGCACGGCCGTGTCGTCACGGGCCTCCACGTCTACCCAGACATTGCCGCCCGGTTCGGTGAAGCGCACGGCGTTCTCGATGAGATTGCGGGCCAGAGTGGCGAGGCGCATGGGCCGACCCATGACCGGTACCGCGGTTCTCGCCGACAGATGAAGATGCCGGCCGCTGGCCTGAGGCTCTATGCCTTCGACCACCTCGCGCACGAGTGCCGCAAGGTCCACCGTCTCGGTCTCGTGGGTGGCTTCGGACCGATCCTCCTCATAGGTGGCGAGGGTGAGGAGGTCATCGACCAGTCCGGACAGCCGGGCCACTTCCTGTGAGAGCCGCTGGGTGAAATGGCGCGCCTGGTCGGGATCCTCCACCACCGCCCGTTCGAGGGTGGAAGCCAACAGGGCCATACCGGACAGTGGGGTCTTGAGTTCGTGCGACACGTTGGCCACGAAGTCGCGGCGCACGCGCTCGACCCGTAGTCGCTCGGTGATGTCGCGAATGAGAAAGAGTACCTGACGGTCTCCCGACGGGTGGGCGGCGTTGGTCACGAGTATCAGGTGTAGGGGCACCGTGCGCACAGAGAAGGTGCATCCCCCGGACATCTCCACCGTCTTCGTAATCTCGCGCTTACCCGTGACGGTCTGCCTGAGGAGAGTGGCGGCCGGAAAGTCCCGGGCCACGTCCACAAAACGGCGGCCCACACTGGCCTGAAGGGGGGCCCGCAGAAGCCGAGCGGCGGCATCGTTAGCGCGCACGATGCGGCCCGTGGAGTCGAGCACGAGCACGCCGTCGCTCATCACAGACAGTATCTCCGCCGCCTGCTCCTCTTCGGCCGCCGAGAGACGCTCACCCATCTCTCCGTAGGCGGCAATGGCGTTGAGGGCCTCGGCGATGGCAGCGGTCTCATCGTGCCTATCGAGGTGAAGGCGAGGGGAGTGATCGCCCGAGGCGATGCGCCGAGCGGCATCTTCGAGTTGGCCGAGAGGGGTGGCGAACGAACTGGACAATGCCCACGCGGCCGCCAGGCCGGCGAGCAGCAGGGCACCACCGCCGATGAGGGCGGCAGCAGTGGAGGAGGAGGAAACACCCAAGAGCAACGCGGCCGCGACCAGTGCGGTCATGAGAGCTGCCAGGATGAGGAAGAGGCGCCGCTTGATGGTGGTCACCCCTCATTCGCGCGCAGGCGACCCGCCGCGTCGCTGCCCAGGGGGCCCACCACGTCGCCCGAAGGGCCCCCACGCGTCTCTTCGCGGCCGGGTACTTCTTCGCTCGATGCGAGAACTTCTTCCGGGGGGACGGACAGCCGGTAGCCCACGCCTCTCACCGTCTCGATGGCGACCGCCGAGGCCAGGCCGGCGAGTTTCTCCCGCAGGCGCCGTACATGGACGTCCAGGGTGCGGGAGCCGGGAAGATACTTGTGGTGCCACACCCGTTCGACGATCTCCTCGCGGGTGAAGAGGCGGCCGGGTTCAGAGGCAAGGAGTGCAAAGAGGTCGAACTCCTTGGGCTTGAGGGGAACCTTCTCAGCGGCTCTGCGGAGCATGTATGCATCACCGTCGAGGGTGAGATCGCCCATGCCTGGGCGGATCGGCTCGGGTTCCCGCTGCTTGCGCCGCCGGAGTTGGGCCTTGATGCGGGCCAGGAGCACGTCCATGTCGAAGGGCTTCACCACGTAGTCGTCGGCGCCCGCCTCGAAGCCCTGTAAGATGCTCTCGCGCTCGCCGCGGGCCGTGAGCATGATGATGGGAAGGTCGGGCTTCAGGCGTTTGATCTCGCGGCCCACCGCCATGCCGTCCAGGCCGGGCAGCATGAGGTCGAGCAGCACCACATCAACCTCGGCGGCGAGGGCGCTCTCCAAACCGGTGCGCCCCGACCACTCTTGGCGCACCTCAAAACCCTCCCGGCGCAGATTGTATGCGACGAGGTCGGAGATCGTGGGGTCGTCTTCCACAAGAAGGATCATGGCCTTCTGTATACCAGCCGAACAGGACTTGTTCATCCCCCCATTTTCCGGTTCGCGCATGTGTAACCGACCGCTAACCCAATGTTAACACCGGCCGTACGGCACGGTGTTAGCCTTCGGGTCGAGTGCACCACGTAGGTTCTGCAAACTGACAAAGGATAGGTGTTGCATGCGTAAGCGCTCGATCATCATCGTTCTCGCTCTCGTTCTTGCTGTTGGTCTTGTGGGTGTTCTGACCGCAGGCTGTGGCGGAACCACCACAACGACGCAGGCTCCTGCCACGACCACTACAGCCGGAGGCGAGACCACCACCACGGAGACCAAGCCCGAACTGAACGCCAGCCTGAACGGCGCGGGCGCCACTTTCCCCGCTCCCCTCTACTTGGAGTGGATAGGTGAGTTCACCCAGAAGGTCGAGCCCGGTGTCCGTATGAACTATCAGGGTATCGGTTCCGGCGGCGGCATCCAGCAGTTCATGCAGATGACCGTCGACTTCGGTGGTACCGATGCTCCCATGAAAGACGAAGAGATCGCCGAGGCTGAAGCGGAGGCCGGCGCGAAAGTCATGCACATCCCCACCGTGTTCGGCGCAGTGACCGTGGCCTTCAACCTCCAGGGTGTGGATGAACTCAAGCTCGATCAGGACACGTCGGTCGACATCTTCTTGGGCGAAATCACGAAGTGGAATGATCCCCGCCTTGTCGCGTTGAACGAAGGTGTCGATCTTCCCGATCAGGGTATCCAGATCTGCCACCGCTCCGACTCGTCCGGCACCACCGACATCTTCACCAACTACCTGACCGCGATCTCCGATAAGTGGGCAGACAAGGTCGGCAAGGGCAAGGAAGTGCAGTGGCCCGTGGGTTTGGGCGGCCAGGGCAATGACGGCGTCACCGCCCTCATTCTGCAGAGCCCCGGCAGCATCGGCTACGTGGAACTCTCCTACGCGCTCGAGAGCAACCTGCCGACCGCCACGCTCAAGAACAAGAGCGGCAACTTCATCAAGCCCAGCCTCGAGTCAACCTCCGCGGCGGCTGTGGGCATCACCTACCCCGACGACCTACGCTTCTCCCTGGTCGACGGTGAAGGTCCTGAGGCCTACCCCATCGTGGGCGCTACCTGGGTTCTCGTGTACGACAAGATGAGCGATCCGGCCAAGGCGGCGGCCCTTCAGGCCTTCCTGGTCTGGGCCCTCACCGAGGGTGACGCCCTGGCCAAGGAGCTCAACTACGCTCCACTTCCCGACGAATTGGAAGCGGTCGTGCTTGACAAACTGAGCACCATGCAGTAGTTCTGCACACGTGCGCGATGAGTCCCACATAGCTCGCACCACAAGTCCGCTCGCAGCATTCCAGAGGGGGGGGTGGGCCCGTAGGGCCGACCCCCTCTTCAAGGGTTTGAGTCTTGCCTGTGGGCTTCTGGTTCTCGTGACTCTCGCCTACATGGTGCTCAGCACCACCACCACGGCGCTCCCCGTCTTCCGCGAACAGGGCATCTCCTTCATCACCAGCAGCGAGTGGGTGCCCTCCCAGAACCAGTACGGCATCCTCTCCTTCATCTACGGCACGCTGGTGACCTCGGCCATCGCGCTTGTCATCGCGGTGCCCCTCAGCATCGCCATCGCCCTGTTCCTCACCGAGGCGGCTCCGCGTTGGATTCGCGGCCCCGTGGCCTATGCGGTCGATCTCCTTGCCGCCGTGCCCAGCGTGGTCTACGGTCTCTGGGGCGTGTTCGTGCTGCTACCACTGTTCCTGCAGCCGACGGCCGACTTCCTGTCCCGATATTTGGGTTTCCTCCCCATATTCCGTCCGCCCGCCTACGGCATCTCCTTCTTTGGGGCGGGGGTGGTGCTTGCGATCATGGTCGTTCCCATCATCAGCTCGCTGTGCCGGGAAGTGTTCGCCGCGGTGCCCATCCACGAGAAGCACGCCGCCTACGCATTGGGGGCAACCCGCTGGGAGATGATCAAAGGGGCGGTGTTCGTACGCAGCAAGGCCGGCATCATCGGGGCGGTGATGCTCGGTCTGGGACGCGCTCTCGGCGAGACCATCGCCGTGGCGCTCCTTATCGGCTCGCGCCCGGAGATCACCGCCTCCATCCTGCAGCCCGGGTATTCGATGGCGGCCGTCATCGCCAACCAGTTCCAAGAGGCGGATGGGCAGCATATCAGGGCCCTCGTGGCAGTGGGTGTGATTCTGTTTGTCATCACCATCATAGTCAACATGGGGGCACGGGCTCTCGTGTGGAGGATAGTGGAACATGACTGATCTCCGCTTGCCACACGGCTCGGTGCCCGGCTCGGGTTCGGGATACGGGAAGGGCGGGGGTCCGGGAGGTTCCGTGCTTGCCGCCCGCAAACCTTCGTGGCGGCGCCGCATCGCCAATCATGTGGCCACCGTGCTCATGGTGGCGGCCACGGTGATCGTGGTGGTGCCGGTGGTCCTCATCCTGTACCACATCACGAAGAACGGTCTCGCCGCGATGAGCTGGGAGTTCCTCACCCAATCCATGCCCTTCACCTACCGACGGGCCGAGGGCGGCATGCTGAACGCTTTCATCGGCACCATGCTCATGGTTGGCATTGCGACGGTCATCTCCGTCCCTCTGGGCGTTCTCGCGGCCGTCTACCTGGTCGAATACGGCAAGAAGAATCTCACGGCCAAGGTCATCCGCTTCTTCTCCGACGTCATGACCGGCGTGCCCTCGGTGTTCGTGGGTCTCTTCGTGTACACGGCCTTTGTCGTCAACATCGGATTCGGCGCCCTTCTCGGGGGTCTCTCTCTCGCCATCATCATGATGCCCATCGTGGTGCGTTCCACGGAAGAGATGCTGAAGCTGGTACCGCGCGACCTGAAAGAGGCGAGCTACGGCCTGGGCGCCGCCAAGTGGCAGACGGTGACCAAGGTGGTCTTGCCGTCTGCACTCCCGGGCATCGTCACCGGGATCATGCTCGCCGTCGCCAGGGCGGCAGGAGAGACGGCTCCTCTCATCTTGACCGCGCTCGGTTCCTTGAATATCGTGTTCAACCTCGTGGACGAACCGATTTCCGCCCTGCCGCTTGCCATCTTCGCCGGGGCCCGCAATCCCTTCCCCGCCGGGCAGCAGATGGCCTGGGCCGGGGCGCTGCAGCTGCTCATCATCGTGCTCGTCTTCACGCTTCTCGCCCGCTACTTCTCCTCAAGGAGTAAGATCTCCAGATGACGCCGGAGAACACCACATTGGCATCCACCAAGCCGCATATTGAGCTTCCCAGCATTCAAGTCCAGTCCACCAGGGCACCCGGGAACGTGAGTGGCGGTGGCTTCACCGTGGAGCCGGCCTTCCGCTGTGTAGACCTCTCGGTCTTCTACGGCGGTAAAGTGGCGCTCAAAGAAGTGACCATGGACATTGAGCCTCGCCGGATCACGGCCATCATCGGGCCGTCCGGGTGCGGCAAGAGCACGCTCATCCGTTGTTTCAACCGCATGAACGATCTGGTGGTGGGAGCGAAGGTCGAGGGGCAGGTGCTCTATCACGGCACCGACATCTACGCGCCCGGCATCGATCCGGTCATGGTTCGGAGGCAGGTGGGCATGGTGTTCCAGCGGCCCAATCCCTTCCCCAAGTCAATCAAGGACAACGTGGCCTTCGGAGCCAAGATCAACGGCTACAAGGGCAACATCGACGAGCTGGTGGAGAAGAGCCTGCGCCGGGCGGCGCTGTGGGAAGAGGTGAAGAACGATCTCAACCGTAGCGCGCTCGGCCTGTCCGGCGGCCAGCAGCAGCGTCTGTGTATCGCGCGGGCCATCGCCGTGGAGCCCGACACCATTCTCATGGACGAACCCGCCTCGGCGCTGGATCCCGTAGCCACGGTGAGAATTGAAGACCTTATGCAGGAACTCAAGGAAGAGTATTCAATTATTATCGTGACGCACAACATGCAGCAGGCGGCCCGCGTGTCGGACAAGGCCGCCTTTCTGTACACGGAAGTCGATGAGGCGACGTCCGACCGCTGGGGGATCCTGGTCGAGTACGGGGATACGGGCCAGATATTCACCAACCCCCGCGACAAGAGGACCGAAGACTATGTCTCTGGTCGTTTTGGTTAGAAGGGCCGGTTCGTTCAGCTGCGTGCACGCCGATGCCGACCTCGGTTGAGAAGGGGACATGAGGGAGACGTACAACAGAGAGCTCGATGCCCTCGACCAGGGCATAGTCAGGATGGGCGCCTTGGTGGAGCAGGCTATCGAGAAGGCGACGATAGCCATCACCGACAGCGATGAAGCTCTGGCCCGCGAGGTCATGGAAGGCGATGATGAGATCGACGATCTGTTCGCCGATCTGGAGTCGCGCACACTCACCTTCATCGCCACGCAGGCCCCGGTGGCGAGCGACCTGAGGCTGATCCTCATGGTGCTGCGGGCGGCCCACGACTTGGAGCGGTCGGGCGATCTCGCCTACAACCTGGCCAAGGTGGCCAGCCGCCACGTGAAGATGGCCGAGCTCAAAGGCATCAACACCCTCATCTTCGAACTGGGCAATGCAGCACGCAGGCTCTTGGGCAAGGCGATCGACGCCTGGTCCGGCAAGGATGTGGAGCTGGCCATCGAGGTGCAGAAGCTCGACGATGAGATCGATGAGCTCTACCGCAAGCTCTACCGCCAGCTCTACGACCTGAAGGACCCGGATCTGTTCGAGCCGGCCCTGAACGCCGTCCTCGTGGGGCGTTGGTACGAGCGGGTGGCCGACCACGCGGTCAACATTGCCGAGAACGTTCGCTACTACGTCACCGGCGACGAGGAGTTCTTGGCCTGAACGAGCGTTCGGCGGCCAGGGCGACCCAAAGGAGGGTGCCCGGACCCGCCCGCGGCCCATGTGCAGTGCGACGCGCGTCGCGCCGGACCCGGCCTGCATGCTACCATTACGGACCGGTGCATCCGGCTTTGTGGCAATTGCCGGCGGCCGTCGTGTGCCCGGCGCCCCATGGGCGAGAGAGCAGCACAGCTCCCGGGCTTCCACACGTACACGGATTGTATCGTCATGGGTACACGTACACTGTGAAGGAGAGGAGTTTCATGGCCCGCGAAACCGTCATTCTCAGCGCCTGCCGCACCCCGGTTGGCCGCTATCTTGGCACTCTGACCGACGTGCCGGCTGTCGAGCTTGGTGCCCTGTGCATCAAAGAGGCGCTCAACCGTGCAGACGTCGACCCGGCTGTCATCAACGAAGTGATCATGGGCAACGTGCTCACCGCAGGTCTGGGGCAGAACCCGGCACGACAGGCATCGCTCCACGCCGGCGTGCCCGAAGAGGTTCCCGCCATCACCGTCAATAAGGTGTGCGCCTCCAGCATGCGTGCCATCATGCTCGCCGACCAGATCATCCGCTCGGGCGACGCCGACGTGATCGTCGCCGGTGGCATGGAGAACATGAGCGCTGCTCCGTACCTGGTGCCCAAGGCCCGCGGTGGCTACCGCATGGGCGACGGCGTCCTGGTCGATGAGATGATCAAGGACGGCATCTGGTGCGCCCTCAACGATTACCACATGGGCGTGACCGCGGAGAACGTGGCCGAGCAGTTCAATGTCACCCGCGAAGATCAGGACAAGATCGGCTATCGTAGCCAGCAGTTGGCCAAGGCCGCCATTGACTCAGGTGCGTTCAAGGACGAGATCGTGCCTGTGGAGATAAAGAGCAAGAAGGGCGTGAAGGTCTTCGATACCGACGAGCATCCCCGTCCCGAAACCACTCTCGAAGCCATGGGTACCTTGAGGCCCGCCTTCAAGAAGGACGGCACGGTCACGGCCGGTAACGCCTCCGGTATCAATGACGCCGGCGCGGCGCTCGTGCTGGCCTCCCGCGAGTGGGCGGAGGCCAACGGCAAGAAGATACTCGCCACCGTGGTGAGCCACGCCTCTGTGGGTCTCGATCCCAAGATCATGGGCATGGGCCCCTACTACGCCGTGAAGCAGGTCATGGAGAAGACCGGTCTCGGTATCGATGAGTTCGAAGTCGTCGAGGCCAACGAGGCCTTCGCCTCGCAGTGCGGCGCGGTCGCCAACGAGCTCCCAGGCTTCGATCTGGAGAAGATCAACCTGCTTGGTGGCGCCATTGCCATCGGGCACCCCATCGGTGCTTCCGGCGCCCGCATTGTCACCACCCTGCTGTACCAGCTGCTGCACGATCAGAAGAACATCGGCCTTGCCACTATGTGCGTGGGCGGCGGTCAGGGTACGGCCATCGTCATCAAGCGGGAGGCCGACGCCACGGCGTAGGTTGGAGTACAAGAGCCGCGGGGCTCTCGGCGAAGACCTCCGCGAGGCTTTCCAGGCGCCTTGCTCAGGCGAGGATGACCAGGAGCGTGACTATGGGGGCCCGGGCCCCCATAGTCACGGGGCCGCCTGATGGCGGGCCCACGGACTCGATGTGGTTCCCCCGCTGCGCCTGTGAGAACATATGACAGTGCCTATACGAATTCATGGCTCCGGAGGCCGTGGTGGATGGCCACATCCCGGGTCGCGGGGCCCACGCAAGAGGAGGCGTGTGTTGAAAGAACAAGTGGAACAAGCGCTCGGCGTCATCAGGCCGCAGCTCCAAGCCGACGGCGGCGACATCGAATTAGTTGGTGTGGACGAGACGTCTGGTGTGGTCAAGGTGAAGCTCACCGGGGCCTGCGGTAGCTGCCCCATGTCGCAGATGACTCTGAAGAGCGGCGTGGAGAGAGTTCTGAAGGAAGTCGTGCCGGGCGTGACTTCCGTGGAATCGGCCTAGGAAGACATCGGCCGGGTGGCGAAGGCACCCCGGCCTGAG
>Ga0334885_1002773_pt1 | contig 17396 bp, 11 predicted proteins | sample GraSluR1_MG_8_FD_207233 | JGI IMG/M metagenome (GOLD analysis project Ga0334885, IMG submission 207233) | Sludge microbial communities from methane-producing bioreactor in Wageningen University, Netherlands - Granular Sludge_31_05-R1 | ecosystem: Engineered > Bioreactor > Anaerobic >...
TAAATTTTTATTTATCTTTTCATTGGTTTTAATTTTTTTATCAATATTGAATAAAATTTCCCCAATTTTTTCCTGTGTCTCATAAGAAGGAAGTAAAATAGGAAGTTTTGAAAGGATTTCATTATTTAAACTGGCTCTTGTTGTCATTATAGCCATACTATTGATTGCATTACGAAAAAATCCTGATCTAAAATAATAACCTGCAAATAATGGATAAATAATGCCCGTTTTTTTAGGACGTAATCTTTTTGTAAATCCATTAAATGTAGCATGAGGATAATCTTTAAGTGATACACAACTCATTCCTAATTCGTTCATTGTTTCACTAGTTCTCGTAAGAAAAACATCTCCTTTTTTAATTGAACATTTTTCTTGTTCTGTTTGTGTGGTGTTAACTAATTCATTCAGCTTGCTTGGAATGAAATAATTATTAAAAACAGTTTTAAATGAAAGAAAAGGACTCCCAAAACCAAATTCTTTTGAATTTTTAGAAAGTCCTGATGTAAATTCGTATATATCACTGAGAACACATTCTTTCCAATCAGAATTCAAACCCAATCTCTCCTAAACTCTTCCTAATCTTTTTTTCAAGTTCATTTGACTTTTTAAATAGTTCGTCTAACTCTTTTGTTAGTTTTTCCATTTTTTCTTCGAAAGGTATTCCATCATCTTCAGGGTCTTTGAAACCTACATATCGTCCAGGGGTTAGGATGTAGTTATGTTTGGCTATTTCTTCTGTTGTGGCTATTGCTGAAAATCCTTTTTCTTCTTCTAGCTGGTTGTTTTCAAAATCTTCGAAGGCTTTTCCTATTAATTGGGTGTCTTCTTCTGTTAGTTCTCTTAGTTTTCTTGATACCATTGTTCCCATTTCTCGGGCGTCTATGAATAGGCTTTTTCCTTTTTGTTCTTTATTTCTATTTATTATCCATAGGCAGACCGGGATTCCTGTGGTGTAAAATAATTGGGTTGGAAGGGCAACAATTCCTTCAATTAAATCTGCTTTAATTATTTTTTCTCTTATTTTTCCTTCTCCACTTGTGGTTGAAGATAATGAACCATTAGCGAGGACTATCCCCAATTTTCCATTTGGAGCTAAGTGATAAATCATGTGTTGAATCCATGCATAGTTTGCATTTCCTTTTGGCGGTATTCCATATTGCCATCTTGGGTCGTCTTGTAACTTTTCCCCGCCCCATTTTTTTAGGTTGAATGGTGGGTTTGCAAGGATAAAATCTGCTTTAAGGGTTTTGTGTAGATCATTTAGGAAGGTATCTGCATGATGTTCTCCTAAATCTGCTTCTATTCCTCTTATTGCAAGGTTCATTTTAGCCATTTTCCAAGTTGTTGGGTTTGAGTCTTGACCGTATACTGAGATGTTGTTTATGTTTCCTTTGTGGTTTTCTATAAAATTTTTACTTTGAACAAACATCCCACCACTTCCACAACAGGGATCGTATACTCTTCCATTATAAGGTTTCAGTATTTCAACTAAGGTTTTAACAACACTTGCAGGGGTGTAAAATTCTCCAGCTTTTTTTCCTTCATTTTCTGCAAATTTGGATAGGCAGTATTCATATGTTCTACCTAATATGTCCTTTTTATCTCCATGATCAGACATTTGGATGTTTGTAAATAAATCAACAACCTCTCCAAGAGCTTGTTTATTTAATTCAGGCCTGGCAAATGTTTTTGGTAGTATCCCCTTTAATGAACGATTTTCTTTTTCTATGGACCTCATAGCTTCGTCAATAATTACTCCTATTTCTTCTTTGTGAGCATTTTTAGCTATTTTATCCCATCTAGCGTCTTCAGGTACAAAGAAAACGTTTTCTGCTGTATATTCATCTACATCCTCTTCAAATCCATCTCCTTCCTTAACGAGTTCATTGTACCTTTCTTCAAACTTATCAGAAATGTACTTTAAGAAAATTAAACCAAGAACAACATGTTTATACTCTGAGGCATCCATATTTCCTCGCAGTACATCTGCTGCTTCCCATATCTTTTTTTCAAAACCAATTTCTGCTGAATTCTTTTTAACCATTTCTAGTTCCACCAAAATAATTAATTAATAAAAAATTTTTCTTGTAACCTTCTTCGTTAAAATTTAAGTTCAAATAAATGAATTTTCTAAATATCAGTATCTGCCCATTTCTCGCATTGAGCTATAACGATATTTATGGCATTAGGAATTTCTTCTGGAGGATATTTGTATTTTTTTAACAATCTTTTTACAATTCTTCTCATGTTGGCACGAGCTCCTTCCTTTTTTTGCCAATCGATTGTTCTATTGTTATTTAGAGCTTCTGTAAGTTCATGGGTCATTTTAAGAAGATCTTCATTACTATAAAAATCTTTAATAGCTTCAGGTTTTGTGATTGCATCGTAAAACGCTAATTCTTCACTTGTTAATCCAAGTTCTTCTCCTTCATTTTCAGCTGCTTTTATTTGATTCGCAATAGCTATAAGCTCACTAATAACCTCTTCTGTTTTAATTAAACCATTTATATACTGGTTCATAGTGCTTTTTAACATCTCTGAGAACTGTTCTGATTTAACTAAGTTAGTTTTAGTGTAAACAGAAATCTTATCGTTAAGTAACTTTTTGAGTAGTTCAATGGCCAAGTTCTTCTCAGGCAATTGAGAAATTCTCTTTAAGAATTCCTCATCGGAAAGGTCAATGGATTTACCTACACTAGTAAGTATAGTGACCCCTTCACTTTTTATTGTTGCTTTAAGGAGGTTGTTTATGGCTTCATTAATTTCTTTAAGGGATAATTTTCCTGGTTTAATGATTCTTGTTAGAGAAGTTCTTATTGCTTCAAAATATGCGGCTTCTAATCTTTCTTTTTCTTTTACAATACTCCTACATAATGATAATGATTGTTTTAAAGCTAAAGCTTCTTTAATAAAATTATCCTTATTTTCTTCTTTTGATGGTTCCAAAAGGAAGTTGATGCCTCCTTGTATTGATTCTGCTCTTCTTAAATCACTTTCTCCAAAGAAAGCATTATAGTCAAAGCCATACATAAGATTTTGGCAAATCTCTAATTTTTCTTTAAACAATGGATAAGCTGTTTTTGAGATATTCCTATCACCATAGTTCTTTTGGTCTCTTCCGGTGTATTCACTCATAGCCTTTCTTAAAGCTTGGGAGATTCCAATGTAATCAACAATTAATCCACCTTCTTTGTCCTCATAAACTCGGTTAACCCGAGCTATTGCCTGCATTAATGTATGACCTTGCATTGGTTTGAAGATGTACATTGTAGCAAGTGAAGGAATGTCAAAACCAGTAAGCCACATATCAACAACAATAGCAATTTTAAATTCATCTGTATTGTCTTTAAATTTATTTGCTAACTCTATTTTGTGGGTTTTATTTCCAATTAGCTCATGCCACTCTTCTGGATCTTTGTTACTTGAACTTGCAACAATGTTTACTTTATCTGTCCATTTAGGTCTTATTTTTAAAATTTCTTGGTATATTTTCACTGCCATTTTCCTTGAATATGCTACAATCATAGCTTTTCCAGTGAGTAAATCTTGCCGATTTTCATAATGGTTAACAATATCTTTACATAAAGATTCTATTGTTTCAGGAGCCGAAAGAAGCTCTTCCATCTTACTTAGTTCATGTTTGCTTTTATCAATAGCATAAGGTTCGGATTCTTTTGCTAGTTTGTCATATTCTTGGTCGATTTTTTTTAATATTTCATCATCAAGTTGTAATTTAATAGCCCTACTCTCATAGTAAATAGGTCTTGTTGACCCATCTTCTACAGATTGCGTCATGTCATATACGTCAATGTAATTACCAAAGACCTCAATTGTACTTTTATCCCTTTTTGAAATTGGAGTTCCCGTAAATCCAATAAATGTAGCATTAGGAAGGTTATCCCTAATTTTTCTTGCAGTTCCAATAGATATTTTACCAGTTTTAGGGTCCACTTTCTCTTCTAATCCATATTGGCTTCTATGCGCTTCATCAGAGATGACTATTATGTTATTTCTTTCACTTAGTGGTTCATTTGATTCTTCAAATTTTTGCATGGTTGTAAATATAATCCCATTCGCCTGCCTATCTTTGAGTAACTCTACTAAATGCTGTCTATTTTTCGCACGTTTAGGATTTTGCCTTAAAAATTCTCTACATTTGCTAAATTGATTGAATAATTGGTCATCCAAATCATTACGATCTGTTATAACAATAAATGTGGGAGAATCCAAAACCTTTTGCAGTTTTTTCGTGTAAAAAACCATGGATAAAGATTTACCACTACCTTGTGTATGCCAAAAAACCCCACCTTTACCATCTTTTCTACTTAAGGCGTCTAAAGTTGAGTTCACAGCTTTGTTAACGGCAAAATATTGATGATAAGCGGATAAAATCTTTATTGATTCCTTTTCATCATTTGAATATAGGTTGTAGTTTTCTAAAATATCCAAAAATCTGTCTTTTTGGAATATTCCATTGAAAAAGGTTTTAAAATCAGCGAATTGTGTGGATTCATAACTACCATCAGTAGTTTTCCATTCCATAAATCTATCTTCATTTGCAGTGATAGTACCTGCCTTTGAATCAGTCAAGTCACTCATAACACAAAAAGCATTGTAAACGAATAAAGAGGGAATTTTATCCATGTAATTTTTTAATTGATTGTAAGCCTCTGAAGAATCAGTTTCTTCCCTTGAAGGAGATTTTAATTCTATAACAACTAAAGGTAAACCATTGACGAAGATTACTATATCTGATCTTTTTTCCTCTTTATCTAAAACTGTCCATTGATTAATCACTGTAAAAGAGTTGCTGTCAATATTTTCATAATCAATTAACTTAACTATTTTAGATATTTCTTCGTCATGTTCCATGTAATTAACTGAAACACCATTTTGAAGATAATAGGTAAATTTAAAGTTTTTTTCTTCTAAACTACCAGTTTCAATATCTTTAAGTTTGTTAATAGCTTCTGTTATGGCTATTTGAGGCAAATCCGGGTTAATATAACCCAATTCCCTTTTTAATTCATCTTCGAAAAAAGGACTATGATAATCCCTTTCAATATCTGGCCCATAAAAGTGGCTGTAGCCCAAATCTTGGAACAATTCAATGATTGCTTCTTCATAGTTATATTCAGCGTAGGTAATTATTTAGCCCCCTTATTCTAATTCAATAGTCTGACTCTACATGTTTAATTTATATTTCCATTTATAGGCAAATAACAATATACACACTTACCCCCATCACCTACTAATCGTTTCAGTATTATTTCCTCATCTGTTTTAAAGCCTAAACTTTCAATGTTATTTCTTAACTGGGTTTCAGCTGTACGAAAACTACCACGCGTTAAATTTTTCGCCTCAACAAGTAAAATCCCCAATTTTCCATCTTTAAACTCTAAAGCTGCCCCATCAATATCAGTAACAGACTCTCTATATTGGTCATAAACTTGTATCGGTGATAAAGAAGCCAAATTTCCAGATCTATGATTTAAATCTATAATAGAACTTTCTAAAGATTTAATCTCTTCGAATCTTGATCCAATCAGCCTGGAATTTTCTATTACAGTATCAATTTCTTCTGGTATACTCAGTAAACTTCCTTTTGTTGGTAAAATGGATTTACTGATATTTCTATCTTTAAATTCGAAATAAAGGTTGTTTGAAGTTATGTATTTAAGAATAGATAAGAATAAATTCTCATAGGGATTTAAGAATATTTCATCTATAATATTTCCTATGACGTCATTTTCTTCTTCTTTTATCATGAAACTTAAATTTATCATGTCTTTTAAAAATTTTCCAATTATTCCCATGTTCCTTTTTATTTGATGATCCCTCATTGTTAATGCTATTGCAAAGTGATTTGATATATTAGCTGGTTGAAATGTTAATATGCAACTAGATTTTCCATATTTAGAGTTTAATTTCTGTTCGAACTCATAATTTAAAACTTTTCTAAATTTTTGATAAATGTAATCATTTATAAGAGGTAGTGAATTATTAATTTCAAAAAGTAGATGTAATATTTCTCTATTATCCCAAATAAATCTGAAATCTGGATTAAATATACTAGATTTTTGTGGATCTTTTAACAATTTATTTAGTACTACTACTGAGTTTATTTCCTCTTCATTAAGTAATGTTTTTACACGCTCTTCATGAACTCCTAATCCACTTATAGATGCTGAAGAATGATACATGTTCATTGATAAGAGATCTTCAAATGAATTCAAAGTTGATAAAATTGAGCTGTTTTTCAATTTGAATAGTTCATCTATATAGTCTGGAAAATTTAAAAATATCTTTGAAAGATCAAAATTAAGGGGAAAAGAAGCATATTGAGAATCTAAAAATAGATATGAAAGTTGTCTAATGGTTCTAAAAATTTTTTTAAGATTTTTTTGGCGTTCAGGGTTTTCTTGAGGTTTAAAATAGTAATTCATAACCTCTAATAAAAAATCAATGAATTTAGAATCTCCTTTATCAAATTGATTAAATCTACGGTATCTATTTAAATGAAAACAAATTAAAAGTTTATGAATATTATAAACATCTTCTTTTTCGATAGTGTCATCAAAAAGCCCTCGAAAATAGCCTTTAGGTAAACCATCTCGAAATATTCTTCTGAAATTTTTATTATCTATGCAATTTTCCATTACCGCTCTTTCACTAGCGAATGTGCCCGGGAGATGCCCGGAATTAAATAACAAAATCCAAATTTGTAAAATACTAGCTCCGGATATTTCATAATCTAAAAATTTAGAATTTGATTTTAAACCTGGTCCCTTAACAATATTTCTTCCCGTTTCTTCATCTTTTAAAGTACAGAGTTGATGAATTATAGATAACTGTACCATCACATATTCCCAACGGGAATGGTGAGCACCTTCATAGACCCCTCTAATCACTCCAAGTTGGTCAATTTCTTTCATACGTTCAATGTGGTTGTATTTATCTAGAAGAAGATAACAACTAATTGATTCATCAAATAGCTTTGCATTAATTTTACCTAAATAAGGAACATTATATTCTAAGTTCATATTTACCTCGTTTATTTGCAGAGAATATTGGAATTCCTAAGATAAATCAAAATTAGTTATGTTAGTTCATTATTAAAACTTTATTAAATAGTTATAGTGGCAATATAAAAAAAATAATGAAATCATACCTTTGACTTAACTTGTTTAGTTTCGTAAGAATTAAACATTTAATTTTTACGACATTAGAGATAAAAATTTAAACAAATTACATAATAATAATGGTGTTCTTATGTCTTTATCACTTTCAGAATCACTAGCAATTAATGAAATAGCAAGGTTTTTATACGATTTTCTACCTGGTAATCCTCATCCTTACGCTAATCAAGGAATATCATTTCAAGGTATAGCTAGAGAAATGAATTTACTAATGTTTTGGCAAGAAGGGAGTAAATTACCCGCCATAACAACATTGTTGGAAAATACATTAGATCACCATAGAGATTTATTTTGTGATCTTATTTTAGAAATAGTAAGAAGAGGGCTAAAGTATAGAAACAATAAAGGAAATCCAATTACTCGTGAAGAAATTCTTAAAATAAATGAATTAATAACAAAAATAGATTTTAAAATTCCAGAACTTTGGAATAATGATTTTCTTAATTCTCTTCCTTCAGATACAATAGAAAATGAAAAACAACAATTTGATCTGAATAAATTAGAAACCCTCAAAAAATCATTAGTAGATTTCGTATTAATAAATGAGCAAAAACGTGGTTTTAAATTTGAAAAGTTTCTTAAAGAATTATTCGATACTTTTGGATTAAAGCCTAAAAGCTCTTTTAGACTTGTCGGTGAACAAATAGATGGCAGTTTACAATTAGAAGGATATACATATTTAATTGAAGCTAAATGGCAAAATAAACCGGTTGGAAATGCTGATCTTTTAATTTTTAGAGGGAAAGTTGAAGGAAAAGCTTCTTGGTCTAGAGGGTTATTTATCAGTTATAATGGATTCTCTAAAGATGGATTAGAAGCTTTTTCTAAAGTTGGGGCTACAAATATTATTTGTATGGATGGGCAAGACCTTTACTTTATTCTTGAAGGAAAAATATCTTTAAATGAAGCAATTGAACTAAAAGCTAGAAGGGCTGCAGAAACTGGAGAAGCTTTTATAAACATCTACGGCTTGATATAAGGAAAATCGACAAGAAGAGAAAGTAATATCTGATTTTAATGATTGCTGAAATTAATTATTTCCATCAGGTCCTTTTGCCAATCTGCTAGAATTAAATAAATCTTTAAGTTCTTCTTTATTAATATCAACATCGTTTATTTTTTTTATTGAATCTCTCATATACGAACGTAGTTTAAGTAAATCTGATAAAATCAACGTCTAATTTACCACTATGGACGATTTTAGAACGTATTCTATACAACATTTTAATTTCTTCTTGAATCTTATTTGTATCTTCTTTATCTGTTCCAAGGATAAATGCAGCATTTTGAGAAATTTTATATGTTAAACTTCCATATGTATAGAACTAGCGTCATAAAATGTAGAAGTCTCAATATAGGTTACATCAACGCCAATATATTTTTTTCACTCACCTCGCCAGTTAATCTATAGTTTTTCTACTTTTTCAAATAATGAAAGGAGTAATTCTCCTTCTCTGGTTAATTTTCTTTCTTTGAATAATCCCAGCTTTTCCAGATAAGGATCCCCGGATTCCCTTTGAAGTAGTTGTTGTCCTAAAGTTGAATTTTTTAAGGTCATTATATCTTCAATAGAAGCGCTTTTTACGAGTTCCTCCCTTGAAATCTTACCATCCCTTAAAATTATGATCTTACCTGTTTTTTTAGCCACCTCGGGGTCGTGGGTAACCACTAGGAAGGTGATATTTTTTTCTTGGTTGATTTTTTTCATTAAATCCATGATCTTCTGTGTGGTATTGGAATCCAGCTCTCCTGTAGGTTCATCTGCCAGTACCAAGAGAGGATCGTTTACCAGGGCTCTGGCTATGGCCACTCTCTGTCGTTCCCCTCCTGAAAGTTGTGAGGGAATGTGATGCATCCGGTCTTTCAGCCCCACAAGGTTCAATAGCTCGGAAGCTTTGGCTTTTCTTTTATCTATGGGCATCAGCCCATGTAAAGGAAGTTCAACATTTTCCAGTGCAGTTAGGTAACCGATGAGGTTGTGAAATTGGAAGATAAAGCCCATATTCTTTGATCTGAAGGTATCCACATCTTTAATGGAAGATAAACGTTCATCATCGATGATTATATCTCCGGATGTAAGAGAGTCCAGTGTCCCCAGCAGTGTTAGAAGTGTGGTTTTTCCAGAACCGGAAGGACCCATTATAGATACAAATTCACCCTTCTCAATCTCTAAACTAACCCCATCTACTGCTTTTACTTCTCCAAAATGTTTTTTTACATTAACTGTCTTAAGAAACATGAATATCACCATTTACTCTCGAGATAAAGCTTCCATAGGACTCATTTTTGAAGCCCTCCATGCCGGATAAAATCCCCCTAGAATACCGAGGATTATGGTAATAAGAAAAACCCCTACCACTAGATCTAAGGTAACTGGCAGATTCAGGGAAATTTTAGCCAGATTGGTCAGCAAGTTTACCATAACGATACCCAGTACAATACCAATGACACCACCAATGATACTGATGGTGAAAGATTCCTTCAAGATAAGTAACAGTATATTTCTTCTCTTCCATCCGATTGCTCGCAGTACACCAATTTCTCGCGTTCTTTCCATTACAGACATGATCATGGTGTTCATAACCACTATGCTTCCTACCAAAATGGCGATTAATGCTATGAGTGAAGAAATACTATTGATCAACTGAAGATCTGCCTGTTGGTTTGCCACTTCTGAACCTTTAAGAGCCAGAAGTTGAGGATATCGAGTTTCTATCTGGGTTCGGATCGCATCGACTTGATCGATATTTTCCACCTTAACCTGTAGCATGGAAACCTGATCTCCCAGGTCAAAAAGGGACTGAGCCTCACCTAAAGGAACAACAACCCCACCATCCTCGGTAGTAACTCCTGTTTCGTAAATACCAACCACTTCAAATGATTTATCTTTAATATTCAAAGTATCCCCTATCTTCAAGCCCTCCTGAGTGGCCATAACTCGCCCTATTATAACTTTTCCAGTATCACCCGATTGTAGGGTTCTACCTTCGACGATACCAAACTGTTCAACGGACTTTTCATCAGGCTGCACACCCATTACAAAAGCAAAGGGTCTATCACCTATATTGGTTGTGGAAATAACCATCCCTGAAACCCAGGATATACCATCCATATTTTCCAGGTCATTCTCTATAGATGCATTTACTCGACTAGAAGAAAGATCAGATGAATGGTCTAATACAACAAAATCAGCGCCTGATCCTCCACTTAATTGCTGGAATTGAGTATTCAATCCATTAGCCACCATCAAAAGAGCAGTCACTAACATAATACCAACAACTATGCTAAGGATGGTTAACAAGCTTCGTGTTTTCCTTCTAAAAACACCCTTAAATGTCATTCCAAAGAATCGATTGTTCATCATATCACCCTTGTTTAAAAGATCATCCTCTTAATTCATGATAAAAATCAATTAATACCGGTTTTTTTATGTGAAGTGAATCAATGAGTTGTATTCAGCATCATAGTGGATTAATACGTTATTTTTCCAGTATTGCAGACAATGATTGGTTCCATGTTTCGCGAACTTCTGATTTGTCAAATCCCATAACCAGTTGCATCGCTATATCTGTATAAAGTGCTGCTACAAGCCGGGCCAAAGTACGTGCATCAATGTCATCCCTGATTATGCCCTTACTCTGTAGATTCTCTAGAAACACCTGGAATACGTCTATTTTTTCATCGTAGATGTTTCTACCTATCTCTCTGATATTCTTATCATGCGAGGATAATGATAATATCTCAAAATTTAAATGCAGAGATCCCTGGAACTCTTCCATTTTATTATAAAGTTCTTCAAACGGTTTCAGCGAATTCTGTCCTTCTAACGATTTTTGGAAAATTTCATTTAGGCGCTGGCTGGTTGATATGGAGATCATCTTAAGCAGATCTTCTTTACTTTCGAAATATGAATATAAAGTTGCTTTACTCACCCCTACTTCTCTGGCGATTTCATCCATTTTTGATGGATGATATCCCTTGTCAGAAAAAACTTTGTAAGCAGCTTGGACAATTTTAATTTTAGCCATTTTTTTGTATTCAGGAACTACTTTAGGCATACTATCACCATAATTTTAATTAAGCTTTAAGTCATATTATTGACTTCAAGTTTAGTATTTGGTATAACCAAATTTTTCATGGTATATAATATTTTCTATGGTCACGATTCATCAAGCTGATGTAATAAATTGAATTTAGTGCTTCAAGTTTTCTGTAATTACTATACGAAAATTAGATAAATATCTTAAATAATGGTAGGATCTGCTTATTAGTCATTTACGAATTGAAAAAGTCTCTAAATAATTTTAGGGGATTTTCATATGAATGGGCAATACAAGGATGATATTAAACAAGGTTCAAGAGTTTATACAATATTTAAAGAAAGATCAGCCACAGGAAAACGAACATTATTACAATTAGTAAGGGGTTCAGAATAAAATTATATTAATTATGTCCAATTTATTTATTAATAACATGATAAAAAGAGATAACGAAGATAAATTTTATGAATTTTTGGAGGAAATTTTTTCAAAATTAATTGAAAGCTATAATGAGTACTTAAGTTCAAAAATTATCCAAGAGAATATATACAATATTTTTGAGTCTCAAATTTATTCAATATTTTTAACAAATTTTTTTTCCAATTTAGTTGATAAAAATTTTAAGCCATACAATTTAAAATCTGAAGAAATCACTAAGTTTAAAAAGGAATTTAAATATGTATTAGCTGATTTAGAGTCAGAGCCAAATTTTCCTTTTAAAACCAAAATTAATCATAAGTATTATAATAAATTTAAAGAGGATTTATTCCATTCTTTTCCAAATTTAATGTTCTATTTATTTGATTTTGAAAAAGAGTTAGGATTAAGCAGAGTTGATGAATATTTAGCTGAAAAATTAGAAGTAATAAAAAATTCCGGAGAGGAAATTAAAGATATTAATGTTTTTACTATGGTTAAAGCACTTGAAAAATTTTCGAATGGAAAAAAATATTTTCCCAGCGTTGATGATCCAGAATTAATAAAAGTCCTTGAAAATTTGCAAAAAGATGATAATATCGTAAAAGAATTTTTAGATAATTTTTCAGGGATGGAATTGAAAGATTGGGATATATGGCATTCTTATTCTTCTTATTTCTTAGATGAATTAGTAAATTCTAAAGAAAATCTGAGTACTATAGCAACTAGATTAGTAAATTCAGAAATTTGTCCATTAGTAGTTAGCTCTAATGTTAACTTTTGGTATAAGGAAAATGGTGAAGTTAAAAAGTCAAAATTTGATATAAAAGAATTGAAGCTGAATAAGGCCCAGTTTAAAGTTTTAAAACGTCCTAAAGAAGGATATTCTTTAAATTTACTAGAACAATCTTTTAGTATGTGGCACTCTGAATGGAAACTTTTTAGTGATGAATATAGGGATTCTTATCCTTATATCAGATGTTATTTAAATGCATGTTACCTTAAATTCGGCCTTCGAACTAGAGCTTTATATCCCCAAATTAAAATATATTCAAATGGAGTATTTATTTTAAGTTTTAGAGAGATTTCCTCTAAAGAGAGTTATTATCTTGAACCATTTATAGAAAATGAAATTAATATTCCTAATCTTGATCTAGATAACATTTTAGTACCGCCTGAATTATTAAAGCAAGCAAATCTAGGTTCTTTAAATGATCTGCCTTTATTTGAGTTATATTTAAAAAGAGATGAATTTAGAGAAGAGTCAAAAAAATTTAAAGAATTAATCGATAGTAAAACTCAAATTAAGGATGATGGAGATTTTACTTTTAAAATTACGCCTATGAATATTTATGATGAGGGATATAAACTCACTTTATTTGATTTGATTGAGTTAATTATACATAACTTATTTTTTGCAGTTAATAGGAACAACCGAATTAGTCGTATTGAAACTAATTATATTGGAGGATTTACATTAAGACCATCTGTTTATATCTTGGACTATAAAGACCAACCAATTACTAATAAAGAAATCCTAACTAAATTTGGAGAAGCATTAGGAAAAATTATGGCCAGATCCACTAATTTTGAATTTGAAAATGTCAAAAAATTTTTAGATAAGAATTTACGAATATATCCTGATTATACTCTTCACATGAACCAAGCTTTAACTTTATGGACAATGAGCAAAAAAGGGTTAGAACAATTGCAAGATGATGATCCAAATAGGCATAGCATTATTCTTGAAAAACAGGTACAAGTAGAATCTATTGAGCATTTATATATGTCTCATGAAAGGTTATTTGAAATTTCTTCTATGTTAACTGTACCATACAAATCTGTTTTAAAAGATCAATTACGCTTATTGGACTTAGAATCGATAGTAACTGATAAAATGAGTAAATTCGGAGAAATTAGTGAAATAATTAAATATGCTGATGAAGAATTAAAATGGAGTAGACTAAGAAATTTAATTGAGAAAAAATTGGAGATAAGATCAGAATATTCTAATGAAGAAAGAACTAAATCTTTCAGAGAATTAGGATATTTAATTACCATTCTATTTGGTATTACTGGAGTTGCTACCTTTTCAAATGACATACTACCATATGTATGGGCTTATTATAACTTATGGTTACCTAATAATATATCAAAAGAATTATTCTTGTTTATTATTTCTGTTTTATTACTACTCATTCCTTTAATAGTCTACATTTTCATTAAAAACAGAGATAAAGTAATTTCATCAGTGAAATCCAGTATGAACAGCTATTTTGATCAGTTGATCCTATATTTATTTGATTTATATAAGAGGATTAAAGATTAAATTTTAAGATAGTAGGAATACTTATTCTAGATTTTATATGTTGTCTAGTCTGCTCAAACTCCCTCTCAGCATACCTTAAAACCTCCATCAAGCTGGCATTTCAACGAGGGCGTTATAACCGGAACCCGCATATCGCATCTCATCATATCACTACTATAATTGTTGTTAAATTTCTTATATTCCTCTTTTAGTGTAGGTATGTAATGATAAGATAGATCAAACCTTTTTCTATTGTCAAATAGGTGTTCCAGTTCTTCTGTAATGTTATTAAGCTAGCACCTGTTGCTAAGTTAAGCTCAGTTATGTTGATGAATTTTGATTTTTCCATATTTTTGATATTGATTTGGTATAAACCATCTATATATACTCCTTTATATCACCATGCCATTTATGAAAGTCTTTACTAGGGAAGACCAATATGCTTTTTCCCTTTAAAAATAAGTTATATAATAATATTCTCATTCTATCCATGATACAGTACTGTAACGCATAGTCAACAACCCATTAAAATAAAGAAAATTTCACAGAGGACTATAATTACTGGAGCTCTTTTACAGATGCTTCTGCATTCTCCCTGAGAACTCCCAATAAATTTATACAGATATGCATCTAAGTAGCATTGCAGTGGCTCTTTTTTAAACACAGAATCTAAATTCACATCAAAAGGCGCACGTACTCCATGATCTCGGGCCAATAAGCGAGTAACTTCCAGTCCCCACCTATCTCCATGAGTGCCTGCTTCTTGTTTATATAGTCTAGTTCTACAAATCTTCCTCGGGGTGCTCCCTCACTTACTTTCATGTTATCATTCTCCTCTACTAGCTGGGGTAACTAGTATTTAAAACATGATTAAAAGCAGTATCTAGAGAAAGCATTTGGAAAGTAATAAATTCATTCAAAAAGTTATATTACGGAGTTAAAATAAAATCTAAGCCATATGGAGACAAAAAGATTCGTGCTCAAATTAGTTAATACCAAAAACTTTCAGTCAAAAATATAAGTAATCGCGATTTAAAGAGATTTAAATATAGAAGGGGGTATTGAATGAATAAATTATTTGAAATTAGAGAAATTTGTACAAGTCTCAGACCTGCCAAAGCGGTGGTTTTTATCCATGAAGGTGATGAATGGCATGATACAGCTTTAAGAGTAATTGAAACATTAAGTCAGATATGGGGAGGACAAAGAAACTTAATAATTCCTACTGATGGGAAAAAAATAGATGAAAAATTTTGGTTTCTACTTGAAAAATTTGATCCCGATTATTTTTTTATTTATAATGAATCCCCTAAGAATATCTATGAAATATCTGATGAATTAAAAAAAGAAATTTTAAAGAGGCTTAATCCGTTTCATGAAACAAATTCTAATGATCCAATAGAAAGTTTCTATTTAAACCCTTCATACCCTTTAACTTTTGTGCCAGATATCATTCCAAATACTCACATCGAAATACCTGTACTGTACAATCCAATTGTTGATACTCCTTTACTTGAGTGTAATAATTACCTAAAATTGGTCATCCATTCTGTATTAGGAAAATTGACCGATGAATACTCTAAAAAATTAAATCGGTTGAGTTTAAAAATGGAAGAAAAGAAATTAGGTAATGAAAGTTTAGGCTCTTTTCTATCTGATGTATTGTGGAATTCGGATGGCCAAGATTATTATCCGTTTTATTACTCTATGCTTAAATTAGAGCGATATCGAAGAGTTAAAGATGGGAAAAAAATCAGAGAAGCCCCAATAGTCACGGTTATTGGGGATTCTTTAGCAGATTTTAGTTTTTATTATGATTTATCAAGTCTAAGATATGATGTCTTTTGGGCTCCAGAATCATTAATTAAATCTTCATTTAATGAAGTGCAATATATTCGTAAAACTAAAGAAAAATCTGAATCTGGATTAACTCTATTTAATTCGATATTGCTTACTAAACTCATTGATAAAGTTAATGAATCCAATTCTAATAGAAAAATAGTTTTTACAAGTATTTCAAAGTCTAAAAAAAATTTAGAAAATATTAAAGATATTCTAATAAAATCGGACATTTTACCTAATGGACATGAAGAAATAAAACAAGCATTAGTTTGTAAAGATATGGAAAAACTCTTAACTTATGTTTTACGAATTATGGAATACGACAATTACTCGAATTGTTACAGAGAACAGTTTGTTGATTTTAAAAGTATAAATCGTATTAAAACGCCGATTCCAAGAAATTTTAGTGATAGAAGTTTTCAGCATCATTTTTGGATCACTGAAATCAATGTCGAGGATTACCAACTTCCACAGTATCCTATCTTAATCAATTCAATAAACACTCCCTATTTTTATACAAACAGCGAAATCAGGATTACAAACAGAGGTATAGCCTATTTCTGCCCATCAACAGGATATGTGGGGGGAAGCATAGATAAATATCTGGTAAAACCATATTTAAATTTATTAGAATCATTTGAGATTTTCAAACAGATATTTAATAAATATGGTTATGTTATAATTTCTTCTGACAAAGGTAATTATGAAAAAGAAAGTATTGAAAAGTTTGATTCATTAGGAAAAATTGCCCGGTTTTTAAAGTACGAACAACATCAACAATTTTTAAATAGATTAACTGAAAGAAGCAATCCTCCCAGTGCAGATGAAGGTATCTTCTTAACAGATGATTATAGGATGTACCTGAACTTAAAATCCATTGAAACAATATTGGGTGATGAAATAAAGTCATTAATCAACGATTTTATTGAAAAAGGAATTTTGCATAGAGGTTTTATTTTTAAATGTGAAAAATGTAGATATACTGGCTGGTATGATATAGATGAAGTTGATAACAAATTTAAATGCAAAAGATGTCGAACTATTCAATACTATAACTCTAACCATTTTATAAGACAAAATCCAGTAGAACCCGAATGGTTTTACAAATTAGACGAATCTATCTATCAGGGTTACGATAATAATATGATCGTTCCCATATTAACATTGAATAAGCTTAACCATTTAAGTGATAGTTTTTTATACGTCGATGAGATTGAGGTAAGGAGAAAAGAAGCTCCTGAGGAGCAATATAAAGAACTCGACATTTGTTGTATATCTGACGGTAAATTTATAGTTGGTGAGTGTAAAATTGGTAATCGACTTGAAGATGATGAAATTAGAAAATATAAAGATATCTATGATGAATTAGGGGTAGATAAAATAGTTTTCAGTACATTTAACAAGAATGGATGGTCAAAAGGTACTCTAAAAAAAATCGATACGATATTAGGTAAAAACTATAATTATCGGTCATGACCCTTTTATTGGTTGAAGTTCTTGGTGGTAAGGGTAGGTTAGTAGTTCTTTTAGTGTCCAGATGTGGTCTGTTATTCCAATAGACATTGTTGGGGTTTGTTTCCGGTATTTTTT
>Ga0334885_1002782_pt1 | contig 17342 bp, 13 predicted proteins | sample GraSluR1_MG_8_FD_207233 | JGI IMG/M metagenome (GOLD analysis project Ga0334885, IMG submission 207233) | Sludge microbial communities from methane-producing bioreactor in Wageningen University, Netherlands - Granular Sludge_31_05-R1 | ecosystem: Engineered > Bioreactor > Anaerobic >...
TACCGCACCCCATTCCCCAGCAAAATTCCCCAAACCAATTAAAGGAGAATCTCCAACTCGTCCTGGGAGCTGCATTTCAATTCCACCAGTTGAGGTCGCCGCCGCTTTTTGCTTTTTGCTATCAATTGCAACCGACCCTACTGTTCCTAATTGGAGTGTCTGAAGACGTAGTCGAGCTCGTTCTAAATAGTAATGATAAATAGAATTTTTTTCATTCTCAGCGATTTCAATAGCTTTACGTAAAGTGGTAACAGTGAGTTCAGCCATCGGATTATAGGGTTCGAAACCTAACAATTTGGCAAAAAGGTTAGCGCCTTCACCCACCAATAAGACATGTTTAGTCTGTTCCATTACTCCCCGGGCAACCGAAATTGGATTTTTAATATTCTTGATTGCCGCTACACCACCGCACGACAGGTCATCTTTCATAATGCTGGCCGACATTTCAATTTCGCCCAATAGATTTGGATATGATCCAGTCCCAGCATCAAGACGAGGGTCATCTTCCAACACCTTTACTGCTTCCTCTACTGCATCTACAGCTTCTTTTTGCATTAAAAATTCGTGTCCAGCTGAACAGGCCTTTTTTAAAGCATCAGAGATTTCTGGAATTTCTTCAACATAAATTCCACCATGAACCACTATGAGCATTCGGTATCCACCATCCTATTTTTCCCACGGGTACAATAAAAGAAGGATATTCAATCGGCTATCATTTTATCATAATGTTCTATAGTTCAATATAGGCTACCTCCTTTTAAAAGTGACAAGAAGTATTAGAAATGCTAAACTTTTTCTCCAGAAATCAATGATGATGTTTGAAATTGGGCAATGTTGCCCAAATACCTGTCGTTTTGTTTTCAAATGAAAGGTGAGATATTTTATGGATTATCATTACGATGTGATTGTCATTGGTGGAGGCCATGCTGGTTCTGAAGCCGCACATATTTCAGCTGTGATGGGATTGAAAACTCTTCTGATCACAAATTCGATTCACCACATAGCTCTTATGCCCTGTAATCCAGCAATTGGTGGACCAGGTAAAGGACATGTAGTCATGGAAATCGATGCTTTGGGAGGTTTGATGGCCAAAGCAACCGACCTATGTACCATCCATATCAAAAAAGTAAACACCGGTAAAGGACCTGCCGTTCAAACTCTCCGCGCCCAAACCCAACGAGATCGTTATAGCCTGATCATCCGGGAATATTTAGAAAAAACTTCTTTATTATCAATTTTTCAGGGAGAAGCATCCGATCTGATACTCAATTCAAATGGCGAAATATCTGGAGTAAAAACCTTTCAAGGTACTCAATTTCAGTGTCGATCAGTTGTCATAGCAACTGGTACTTTTCTGAATGGAGTAATTAAGATCGGCGAAATGAGTTATCCAGCCGGTCGTCAGGGTGAGTTCCCAGCCAATCATCTCAGTCAATCACTTCGTCAAAAGGGATTTCAAACTGGTCGCTTGAATACTTGTACTCCACCCCGGATTGACAAAAGAACCATCGATTTTAAAAAATGTGACGAACAAAAAAGTGATGACCTACCCCTCTGTTTTTCATGGGAAAGTACTCCTCGAGTTTATAAAGAGTCATCGGTTTTTCTAACTCGAACCAATGAAAAAACCTGTGAAATAATTCGTAAAAATTTTGAACGTTCGCCTCTTCTTTACCATTTCAGTGATAGTTCCCCGGTTCGGGAGTGTCCTTCTCTGGAAGATAAGGTATATCGATTCCCTGATCGTTTGAGTCACTTGGTTTTTCTTGAACCGGAAGGTGAAAATAGCAATGAAATTTACGTTCAAGGGGTATTCACATCGCTTCCAGAGGAGGTTCAGTGGCAAATCCTTCATTCAATACCCGGAATAGAAAACTGTCATATCATCCGACCTGGATATGGAATAGAATATGATTTTATTCCCCCTACCCAACTTAAACCGTCACTGGAAAGCAAGTTAATTCCTGGCCTCTTTTTTGCTGGACAAATCAACGGGACATCCGGGTACGAAGAAGCTGCCGGTCAGGGTATTTTAGCCGGAATGAATGCCGGACGCTATGCTCATAATAAACCGGCTATAATTTTACAACGCGATGAAAGCTATATAGGAGTTATGGTCGATGACCTAGTCACCAAAGGGATCCAAGAGCCTTATCGTCTCCGAACCGGTAAAGTCGAATACCGACTTCTCATTCGCCATAGCAATGCTGACATTCGATTAGCAGAATATGGATACCAAGCGGGAACAATCTCACAGAGTCGATATCAGATGATTCGAGAAAAGAAAAACATCATTACTCAAGAACTAAAACGCCTTGAAAAAACCAGCATTTTCCCAACAGTAGATTTAAACCGGCTTTTAGGGAAAAAACACACGAGTCCTTTGTCAGAGCCAGCTCGAATAAGTTCCGTCCTTACCAGACCACAAATTAGTTACTACGACCTTTCTCCTTTTGATCCTGATCGACCCTTTCTTTCTCCTGATATAATTGAAGAAGTTGAAATACAAACCAAATATCGCGGGTATATCGAGAGACAGATTAGATCGGTTGAAGAATTCCGCCAAATGGAAAGTCGGCCGATTCCACTCGACTTTCCATTTGATCGGCTTAAAATACTTTCTCGGGAGGCTCAAGAACAGCTGCAGATTTTACGTCCAACTACTCTGGGGCAAGCTTCGCGAATCCGGGGGGTTACGCCTTCTGATCTGGCGGCGTTATTGATCCTTTTGGAGAAATTTCGAAAAGAAAGGCAATAAATTAACCCCCAATATTTTAATTCTTTGGTAGGGGTTTGATTTTTCTAGCCTGTAGATGTGATTCCAGGATCAATATAATTCAAGATACCGATCAACTTCCCAGGGATGAACCATTCTTTGAAACTCTTCCCATTCCCTTTGTTTGGCATTTAAAAAATAATCTAAGATATGCGGAGTGAGGGCACACTTTACTGTTTCATCTTTTTCAAGTTCCTCCAAGGCTTCACCTAAATTTCGGGGTAAGTTCCTGATACCCCATTCTTCCCTTTCTGCACAGCTCATTTCATAAAGGTTTACATTGTTGCATGGTTTGCCAGGATCGAGAATTTTTTCTATACCATCTAATCCAGATTTAATTATGACCGAAAAAGCTAAATAAGGATTACAGGATGGGTCAGGACTACGGAGTTCAGCACGGGTACCAGACCCTCTCTGGGGCGGGACTCTGACCAGTGGACTGCGATTTTTCTCTGCCCAAGCAATATAAACCGGAGCCTCATAACCGGGAACTAAGCGTTTATAAGAATTGATAAGTGGATTAATAATTGCTGTAAAGGCTGGAGCATGTTGAAGAAGTCCAGCAATAAAGCCTCTGGCAATATTGCTTAAACCATCAGGTGAATTGGCCTCATAAAAAGCGTTTTCTCCATCTTGAAATAAGGAAAGATGGGTGTGCATCCCTGAACCAGGAACACCATAAACCGGTTTTGGCATAAAGGTGGCTACATAGCCATTTTGGATTGCCAAAGTTTTTATACCTAATTTTAGAGTAATTAAATTATCGGCAATTTTTAAGGCGTCTCCATACTGAAAATCTATTTCATGCTGTCCTGGAGCAACTTCATGATGAGAGGCTTCAATATTAAAATTGAGCTCTTCTAAGGCAATAACCATATCTCTTCGTAGCTGCTCTTCATGATCAAGGGGAAGAAGGTCAAAATAACTTCCTTTATCGGTTGTATAGGGTTTTCCCTTTTCATCCCATTTAAACATGAAAAATTCTGCTTCAGTTCCAATGTTCATTTCAAAACCTTTAGTCCTAATTTCTTTCAAAATTCTTTTTAAATTAGTGCGAGAGCAACCTTCAAAATCATTTCCATCTGATTTCTTTACGTCACAGATAATTCTCGCCACCCGATCGTCCTTTTCCCAGGGACAAAACATGAATGTATCTAAATCGGGGACTAGCTTCATGTCTGACTCCTCAATTCGAACAAATCCTTCAATTGAAGAACCATCAAAATTCACCCCATCACTCAGAGCTTGGGGGAGACGTTTTGCTGGTATTTCTACATTTTTTGGAATACCTAACACATCAACAAATTGTAAGCGAAGGAACTGAATACCCATTGCTTTTGCTTCTTTAAGTATATCGTCCCTGGTCAAGGACACTGTCAAACACTCCTCTCAAAATCTATCAGTACAGTTATGAATAACACGAATAAATATTATACTTATCCCAACTATCTATCCTAAAAATACCATCAAATGAATTCCCCCATTGAGGGGGGTTAGGGGGGCGTGCCCTTAATCCGTCATCCTGAGCTTTCACCCTCATCCTCACCTTCTCCCATCAAGGAAGAAGGAATCATTTAATCCTTATATTAATTTTTTTCCCTCGCCCCTTCGTAGGAGAGGGTCAGGTTGAGGGGGATACCTATTTTCATTCTCTTCTGGTGCTCCATAAATTGCATGAATATCTACTCGCCACTGAGTAATAGCTCATATTTACTTTGCCATTCTTTTTCTATACAAGTATAATATGCCTTCCATTGATCTAAAAGCTTTTGAGCAATTACTATTTGTTTTTTTACTTCCCGGGGCGATGTACTCCCCTCTGATTGCTTTCGGTTTATTGATTGTTTTTCGTCAAGAACTACCATAACCTCTCTATCAATACAATCAATATATTTTTCCAATTCTTCATAATTAAGGTCATGCAAGCTTTTATCTTGAGAAGCTTGCTCACGTACAATTGATCCCACTACCTCATGTGCCTTTCGAAAGGGAACACCTTTCCCAACTAAATATTCGCAGAGGTCAGTGGCAGTGAGAAATCCCTTTTGCAAGGCGGCTTCCATTTTCTCTGGATTAGGCTGAATATTGTTAATCAAACGAGCTGCTATATGAAAGGTTTTTTCACATTCATTTATAGCTCTTAAAAGAGGCGGTTTATCTTGTTGTAAATCTCGATTATAGGTTAAAGGAAGCCCTTTCAAGGTTATCACTAAACTGATCCAGGATGCAATAACTTCACCGGCTTTCCCCCTTATGAGTTCGGCTATATCTGGATTTTTTTTCTGCGGCATAATGCTCGAACCAGTCGTAAAAGCATCATCTATGATAATAAATTGAAAACCCGGTGAGCTCCAAAGCACTAATTCCTCGCCAAAACGGCTTAAATGGAGAAAGGCAATTGATAATGCACCAAGAATTTCAAGAAGATAATCCCGATCAGCTACCACATCCATGCTGTTTACTTGTACCGCGGGAAACGCCAGCAGTTGAGCTACATATTTTCGGTCAATAGGGATCGAAGTCCCAGCCAATGCCCCAGCCCCCAATGGCAATTGATTGAAACGGGTAAGAGCATCTTTTAGTCTCTCAGCATCTCTTTGCAGCATAAAGAAATATGCCATAAGATGGTGAGCAAAAAGAACCGGCTGCGCAGGTTGGAGATGAGTATATCCGGGCATTACCAAATCAGGATATTTTTGAACTAAATTCAGGAATCCTTTTTGAAGGCCATTGATCTCCTGAATGAGATGAATAATTTTTTCTCTTAAATACAAGCGCTCATCAAGAACTATCTGATCATTACGACTTCTCGCTGTGTGCAATTTTTCAGCCGGCTTTCCAATCTTCTGTTTCAAGTTCATTTCTATAGCACTATGAATATCTTCGTAGATACTGAGATCAATTTGATTTTTTTCTATATCTCTTAAAAGCTGGACAAGGCCTTTTTGTATCTGAACCGCTTCGGTTTCGTTCAAAATTTCAATTTTTCGAAGCATTTTACAATGGGCAAGACTACCAATAATATCAAACCAGTAAAGCTGTTGATCTTCATTTATCGAAGTTGAAAAATCAGCAACTTCTTGATCCAAGTCCTTGCCCATTCGGCTTCCCCACAAGCGCATTTTCATCACCAACTTTTAATGAAATAAGTGCGTATAACGCTCAAAATAATTGTTAATAATAAGTTTCAACAACCAACATACCATAATATTTTACTATAATACATAAAAAAGAGGGCACAATCTATTTGTGCCCCCATATTTTACACGAATTGCCCGGGCTGAATTTATTAAACCGTTAACCTTTATTCAAGCTAACACCCAACCATGACCATAAAATGGATGATTGAGAAAATACATCTTGTTAATATATGTCCCTTGGTGTGAACTATTTTTCCACTGGTTACTGTCTTACTGGTCAGTTTTTTTCCGAGCAATAGCATCTATTTTGGTCGGTAATCCCCAGAGCTTAATAAATCCCTCAGCAGAAGCGTGATCAAAACGATCACCTTTATCATAAGTTGCCAAAGCAAAATCGTATAATGAGTTTTCGGATTTTCTGCCAGTAATCTGCATGCTTCCTTTGTAAAGTTTAATTCGAATCGATCCGCTTACTCTATCGGCAATCTTTTGCATAAAGGCATCCAAAGCTTCCCGAAGGGGGGAGAACCATAGTCCCTCGTAAACCATTAAAGAATATTTTTCTTCCAGTATCGATTTAAAATGAGTGACTTCTCGGGGCATAACTAAGTTTTCTAAATCTTTATACGCATCGAGGAGGAGAAGAGCAGCCGGACATTCATATATTTCACGGGATTTTATTCCCACCAAACGGTTTTCGACATGATCTACTCTTCCAAAACCCTGGGAACCACCAATAGTATTTAATTCTTCGACCATGTTGACCAGTGAATAAAACTGACCTTTTAGTAACTTGGGTATACCATTCTCAAAGCCAATTTCAATGGTAGCTGGTTCATCGGGTGCTTTTTCTGGTGAAAGAGTCCATTGATATATGTCTTCAGGAGGCTCAGCCCAAGGGTCTTCTAATACACCACATTCTATGCTTCGACCCCAGATGTTAACATCAATACTATAAGGGCTATCAACTGTCACTGGAACCGGTATTCCATTAGCATGAGCCCATTCTATTTCTTCCTCTCGCGTCCAACCCCATATCCGAGCTGGAGCGATAATCTGTAAATCAGGATTTAAAGCTGCCACCGATACTTCGATCCTAACCTGGTCATTTCCCTTCCCGGTGCAACCATGGGCAATATAGGTTGCTCCTTTTTCCTCAGCGACTTGAACTAGATATTTGGCAATCAATGGTCTGGATAATGCCGTTGCCAAGGGATAGCGTTTTTCATAAATTGCATTTGCCCACAAAGCCGGCAAGACATATTTACTAAGGAATTCTTCTCGGACATCAAAAACCAAGGCTTCTTTGGCTCCAATACTCAGAGCTTTTTTTTGAACTCCATCCAGGTCTTTTCCCTGACCCAAGTCTAAGGTTACCGCATAAACGTCGGCATCGTATTTCTCTTGAAGCCAGCGAATTGCTACTGAGGTATCGAGACCTCCCGAATAAGCAAGAACTATCTTTTTTCGTTTACTCATATTATTCCTCCTCAATCGAACTCGCCAACTTTCCTTTTAAATTCTACTAAGTGGAATGCATGGCGAATAGTCTTTTTTCCCTATTTCATTCCAGGCGCTATAGTGGCAAATTAAATGTTTAATAAAACCTCATCCAAGCTTTTTACCATTAGGTCTATTTCTTTTTTACCAACAACAAGAGGCGGAAGAAACCTGACTACATCATCGTTTGCCGCATTAACTATAACCCCTTTTTCCAACATCTTTTCGACGATTAATTTGGCTTTTCCAGGAATTTGCATACCCCACATCAAGCCAATGCCACGAATTTCTTGGATCAAATCGCTAAACTTTTGTTGGGTTCGGTTTAGTTGTTGTTGTAAATACTCTCCGGTTTCAATAACATTTTTCAAAAAATCAGATTGAGCAATAGTATTAACCACAACCTGAGCGGCCCGAGTACAAACTGGATTTCCTCCAAAAGTACTACCTTGGTCTCCCTTTCGAGTTATGTTTACAATTTTTTCGTTTACTAAAACTGCTCCTATGGGGAGTCCTCCACCTAAACCTTTGGCTAAAGTAATAACATCAGGTTTCACACCATAATTTTCGAAAGCAAAAAATTTACCGCTTCGACCCATTCCGCATTGTATTTCATCAAATATCAAAATAATATCTCGCTCATCACATATTTCGCGAATTTTTTGAAGAAAAGAGGCTTTACTACAAAAAATCCCCCCTTCTCCTTGAACCGGCTCAACAATGATTCCACAGGTTTCATCATCAATGACTTTCATAACGGTTTCTATCTTATTCAAGTCTGCATAACTCATTCCACTCACCAAGGGTTCCAGGTCATGATGGAATTTTTCCTGAGCGGTAGCTGTTAGAGTTAAAAAAGTTCGTCCATGGAAGGACCGAGAAAAAGTTATAAATTTATAACGGTTTCCATGCTTTCTTCTTCCATAGAAACGAGCCATTTTTAAAGCTATTTCATTGGCTTCAGCCCCACTATTATTAAAAAATACTCGATCAAATCCAGAAACACTAATCAAGTCCTTAGCTAATTGAGTTTGAGGAACAGTGTAATAAAGGTTGGAAGCATGAATCAGTTCACGAGATTGCTCAATGATAGCATTAATCAAAGGTTGATACCCATATCCTAAAAGATTCACAGCAATTCCAGCAACAAAATCCAAATATGGTTTTCCTTCCGGATCATATACTATACATCCTTTGCCAGTTTTTATCACGATTGGTAGCCGAGCATAGGTTGCCAACATATTTTCGTTTTCCATTTGAATAACTTGATCGCTATTCATATTTCACCCTTTTTTTACTTTTTTTATAAATCGATTTGCAAGTTCAATCAACAAACCATGGAATTCCTTTTTTCCATTCCATATATTTCAAATCATCAGTACTAATTTTTCGTAAATTATTATCTTTTACCTTATTATCCGAGTTCCAGGAATACTTTTTCCTTTAAACAGCTGATCGACGAATTTTAAAGAAGCACCCTCAGCAATGAAGACTTCTTCAACTCCTCCTCGAAGAACTGTTTCAATCATCTGAAGCTTAGGAATCATCCCTCCGGTAACAATCCCTTTTTGAATCAACAATGGAACATCATTCACCGATAAAATTTCAATCAAGCTATCCGGCTTCGATGGATCGGATAGAACTCCAGGAACATCGGTAAAAAGGAGGAGTTTTTCAACTCGTAAGGCAATAGCCAGTTGAGCTGCTGCCCAATCGGCATTCACATTCAGGCTCTTTCCATTCCCATCACTGGATATTGGAGAAACAACGGGTAAAATTTTATTGTTCCATAAGGTTTCTATCAGTTGAGTATTGACCTGATTGATATCCCCCACTCGACCGATATCAATCAGTTGATTTTCACGATTAATGATATGTTTCTTGGCTATGAAAAGATTTGCATCTCTTCCGCTGATTCCACAGGCAGCTACCCCATATTGTGAAAGCATTCCAACCAAAGCTTTATTTAGCAATCCACTCAACACCATTTCGGTAAGGTCCATATCTTCCTGATCGGTAACCCTCAATCCCTGGACAAAGGATGGCTTTTTTCCCATTTTTTCGATAAATTTGCTTATTTGAGGTCCGCCACCATGAACGAATGCCAACTTTGTCCCTTTTTGCCACAATTCCACCACTGGTTTGAGAAAAGCACTTTTATGAGGATCAATATTTTTTCCACTGAACTTTAAGACTAACTTCATAGAGCCGTCTCCATTTATTCTTTTCAAATCAACTATAATGACTATTAATCTTTACGTAATCATAAGAAAAATCACAAGTCCAGACATTGAAACTAGCACTACCCAATCCTAAATCGATCAGTATCTCCAATTCTTTAGTCTGAACAACCGTCCGTAATTCATTCCGAGTCATTTTTTGATTTCCCATACCTTCTTCAACAAAAGGAACTCCATTAAACACTATATTAATTTTTTCAGGTTGAATTGAAATACCACTCCGGCCAACCGCTGCCATAATCCGTCCCCAATTTGGATCTTCTCCAAAGAAAGCGGTTTTAACCAGGGGTGACTCAGCAACCGTGAATGCCACCGCTCGAGCCTCCGATTCGTTCCTTGCTTTTTGAACGACGACATTGATGAATTTAGTAGCTCCCTCTCCATCACGAGCAATATCTTTGGCCAAATCTTGACAAACTTGATTGAGAGCTTCTTGAAAAATGAAGAAATCAGGATGATTTTCATTAATCATCATTTTCCCTCTTTTACCGTTTGCCATCAACAGAACCATATCGTTGGTACTCGTGTCACCATCAACTGTAACTCGGTTAAAGCTCATGTCTACTGCGCCCTTTAAGGCTTTTTGTAAGCTCTTTGGATCAATAGCCGCATCAGTTATGATAAAGCCGAGCATGGTCGCCATGTTGGGCTTTATCATTCCCGATCCTTTTGCTATTCCTGCCATGTTACATTCTTGACCATCGATAAAAAAAGAAACTGCTTTTTCTTTCTTAAAAGTATCAGTTGTCATTATTGCCCGAGCCGTATCATGTCCCGATGGATTATCAGGATAAAAATCATGAGCTTTCTTGATACCAATTTCAATCTTATTTAAAGGAAGAAAGTCGCCAATCACCCCAGTAGAAGCCACTGCTACTAAGGAAGGATCCTTTATATTAAATTCTCGGGCTGCCATTTGAGCCATTTGTATCGCATCGTCCACACCTTTCGATCCGGTACAGGCATTGGCAACACCGCTGTTTATAACCACCAGTTGAAATTTGTGATGCTTCTCTAAGTTTCTTCGAGTTAGATTAACTGGAGCTGCACATACTTGATTGGTAGTAAAAACTGCAGCAGCAGTCGCTGGAATTTCAGAAAAAATTATTGCTAAATCATTATTCGATTTCTTTATTCCACAATGTACTCCTCGGGTAAAAAAACCTTCTACAATATCCAAACCACCTGATTGTTGAATCATTTCCTTTCCCACTACTGATACCCCCTATGGATAGAGTACTGAACTTGGTAATCCAACTCGCTCATCGACTCCAAATAAGATATTCATATTTTGAACGGCTTGGCCAGACGCCCCTTTAGTTAGGTTATCAATGGCCGACACAATGACAAAATGCTTTTTATCAACTTTCTTTAAACCAATATCACAGAAATTTGAACCTAATACCCACTTTAATTCTGGAAATTGACCAAGAGGATAAACCCTTACCCATGGTTCATTATGATAAAAATTCTCTATGATTTTCCACATTTCCTTTTCTGAAACTGATGGATCTCCCTGAACATAAATGGTGCTTAATATCCCCCTCTTAATAGGAAGGAGATGAGGAGTAAAAACTATCTCAACCGAACCACCGTAAGCGCTGGAAAGCTGTTCTTGTATTTCCGGTTGATGCCGGTGTTCGCCAATCTTATAGGCCTTAAAACTTCCATCAATTTCACAAAAATGGGTCACTTCGGTTGGTTTTTTTCCGGCACCGGTCACTCCCGACTTGCTATCAGCTATAATCTCAGGTTGAATAATTTGATTTTTTAGTAAAGGATAAAGGGGAATAATAATTGAAGTTGGATAACATCCGGGATTAGCAATTATTTGAGCGGTTTTTATTTTTTGTCGGTAAATTTCCGGTAATCCATAGACCGCTTCTCGAACAACCGTAGGAAGTTTATGGTGTAAACCATAATACTTTTCATATGTCTCAAGATTTTGAATACGAAAATCGGCTCCCAGATCAATAACCTTGGCATGGGGAAAAATAGCTGGAACGTAATCCATTGAAACGCCATGGGGTAATCCCAAAAATACTACATCAACTTCTCGAGCCATTTCCTCCATATCCGGTTTTTCAAGAACCATACAGGTTCGACCCTGCCATGCTGGACAATAATTCCCCAACTCTATCCCCGAATAGCTATCACTAGTTGCCCAAATGATTTCAACTTCAGGGTGATGAGAACAAATACGCAACAATTCAAGACCGGTATAACCAGTTGCACCTGCTATTCCCACCCGAATCATCTTGCTTATCTCCTTTTTAAATTAATCGTCATTCTGTTCAATTTTTCATTCTATCCTTAAAATACCATCTTATAAATTCCCCCATTGAGGGGGGATAAAGGGGGGTGTGCCTTTAATCGGTCATCCTGAGCCCTCGCTTTTTGAGGGCGTGAGGATCTCATCTTTTAATTTTTTTCTTCATAAATACTTTAAATGATGAGATTCTTACGTCGTCCGGCAAAAACACCGGACTCCTCAGAATGACTAAGTGGATGGTAGAGATTGCCACGTCGCACAAGACGCTCCTCGCAATGACGGATTTAGATAGGTATTTTCATCCTCATCTGGTGCTGACAGGCAGCATGAAGGTCTACCCTAAACACCACCATTCCATTTCAGCTTCTTTTTATAAATAGACAGAGCGAATCAATTATTCCTATTTTCTCCTGAAGATGGCTTAATTCATGACCAATAACAACTTTTTCTCATCTTTCTCACAAATCTTAATTTTAAAAACAATGGACAATTATTCCTTAAAACAAAAAACCTCGTCCTATAGACGAGGTTTTCTCGAACAGAACCACAGGGGTGAACCAACTGGCACACGGTGCCACCCTGTTCTACTCATTTTCATAACGGTTTAACCGGACATCCCTACTTAGGCTTGAAAAGCCTTTTCTTCAGGATCAGCTCACAGGCTCTCGTTCTATCGGAAATAATTGGAAGCCTTTCACCATAAAACTTCCTCGCTATAATTTTTTCCGACGAACTTCCCATTCATCGCTGTTAACGTATTCTTTTTTTAAGGTTCAACTATTATGCCAAAAATCAAAAGAAAATTCAACCCAAATATCCAAGATCAAGTAAGGTTTTTTTCAATTTATCTTCTTTTTCTTTTTCCATTCGATAAAGAGGAAGCCGAGTTTCTCCAACCGACCAACCCATTAGGTTCAATGCAGCTTTAATTGGTATTGGATTGGTTGAAATAAATATTATTTTAAAAAGAGAATATAAACGAAGATGCAAGTGAAGTGCTTCTTCAACTTTTCCTTGTTTATAAAGAATAATCATATCCTTAATTTCACGAGCTGCCACATGGGAGGCAACACTCACCACTCCTTTCCCTCCCAAAGCCAAAACCACCAAGGTCATATTATCATCGCCACTATAAATAGCAAAATCTTTTGGAAGCAGCGTTCTCAAAACCGATAACTGATCAGCGCTCCCGGCAGCTTCCTTCAAAGCGCAGATGTTTGGGATTTCTGAAAGCCGGGTTACCGTTTCCGGTTCAATATTAACTCCAGTTCGAGATGGAATATTATACAACATAACCGGAATGGCAACTCCTTCGGCGATCGTTCGAAAGTGTCGATAAAGACCCTCTTGCGGTGGTTTATTATAATAAGGAGCTACAGCTAAAATCCCGTGAACACCTATTTTTTCCGCTTCTCGAGAGAATATCATAGATTCGTGAGTATTATAACTACAAGTTCCCGCAATAATTTTGGCTCGATCTCCTACTTCTTCTAAAGCAATCTCAAAAAGTTTTAATTTCTCATCCTTGGTTAATGTCGGTGCTTCTCCGGTAGTTCCGGAAACCACAATTCCATCCGATCCTTCTTTAACTAAATAATTTAACAATTTTCGAAATTGATCATAGTCCACGGCAAGATTTGAATCAAATGGAGTCACCACTGCAGTTAACATTTGACCAAAATCACATTCCATGATGAACCTCCTCAAGGGTTTTTCTTTTAAGCGATTCTATTAATATCCTTCTTTTCCTCTATTTCCTGACTATTTCTAACAAATATCTTCCAGTTGAAATTTTCGATGAAGAACTTGAATCGCTTTTTCCATGTCGGTAGCGTGAACCAGACAAGAAATAGTCACATGGGAATCACTGGTTTGGAGGATTTCAATTTTGGATTCTCTTAGAGCCTCAACCATATCTGCCACGACTCCTGGACGATCGGCCATTCCTGAACCAACCAATGAAATTTTTGCACAGGGATAAATGAGAGTAAGCTCAAAACCTTCTTTCTCCAATATTTCCTTGACCCTTAAGGCTTTCCCCTCTTCAACGACAAAGGCTACGATATCAGGAAAAAGATTGATGAGGTCGATACTGATTCCCTTGTTGGCTAAGAGCTGAAACATCAATAAATTATCCTCTTTTTTTCCATTAAGCTTTACTCGAAACTGTGCCAATCCTTTTCGAAAGGCTATGCTATAAACCGTTCTATCCTGAGAAAACAATCGCAATCCCTCTTTCGACATAGAACGGATATCACAGATTAAGGTCCCTTTCCCTTCGTCATTTAAACTCCGGACCCGAAGCGGGACACGATATTCTCGAGCAATATTCATGGCTTTATCGTGGATTACTTTTGCTCCCTGTTGAATGATTTCAGCAGCTTCAGTATAAGTTAGCCCCTCTAAAATATGGGCTTCGGGAACAATGCGAGGATCAGCGGTCATTACTCCAATAACATCGGTAAAAATATCAACATATTCAGCTTCGAGAGCCAGCCCCAAAATAACAGCTGAGGTATCGCTTCCTCCTCGACCTAAAGTCGTAATTTCTCCATCTTCAGATGCCCCCTGAAATCCCGCTACCACAACAATATATCCTTTTTCCAGGTAACTCAGTATTTTTTTGGTATCCACCCGTTTAATGGTAGCATCTCCAAAACGATCGTCAGTTATAATTCCAGCTTGCCAACCGGTTACTACAACCGCTTTTAAGCCTAATTTCCTGAGAGTTTGGGTCATAATCACCGCAGAAATAATTTCTCCAGTTGACATCAATATGTCTAAATTTCTTGAATCTAAGTGTTCGTATTCATTTTTGGCTAAAGAAATCAAAGTGTCAGTAGCGTAGGGTGCCCCAGCTCGACCCATCGCCGAAACCACTGCTACCGGTGAATATCCTTCTTCATAAGCTTCTTTTAACTTCAAAGCAGCCTTTTCTCGTAACTCGGGAGTGTGAACCGACGTTCCACCAAATTTTTGGACAATAATTTTCATCTCAGTTTGCCCCTTATTTATAGCTCATTTTGAATTTTTTCCATTGCTTTTGCCAAAATTTCTTCCGGGCTGGTTAAGGAAATTCGAATATATCCTTCTCCATATTGACCAAAACCGGTACCTGGAGTCACCACCACACCGGTTCTTTCTAAAAGATGTTCAGCAAAACTCATTGACGTATACCCAGTCGGAACCGGTACCCAGATATAAAAGCTGGCTCGGGGTTTCTCAACTTCAAATCCACAAGCTTGCAACGCTTCAAACACCAGATTGCGACGGCGGGTATAAATTGGGAGAATCCAATCCAACACTTCCTGAGTTCTCCCCAAAGCTTCCACGCCCGACCACTGTATAGCGTTAAAAATTCCCGAATCTATATTAGTTTTCACCCGACCTAAAGCCTCGATTAACTTTTCATTGCCGACTGCAAACCCAACTCTCCAACCAGTCATATTAAAGGTTTTAGAAAGAGAATGGAATTCAACAGCTACTTCTCGGGCACCATCAACTTCGAAAATTGACGGGGCATTATAACCATCGTAGCTCACCTCAGAATAAGCCAAATCGTGAGCAATAACAAAATCGTAGTCATGGGCTAAATGAACTATTTCTCGAAAAAACCTATGGTCTACAGTAGCTCCGGTAGGATTGTTGGGATAATTGATAAAAATTAATTTAGTTCGTTTTAATACACTATCTGGGAAGGAAGTAAAATCGGGAAGAAATTGATTCTTTTTTAGCAGGGGAAGTTCAAGTGGAATTCCACCGGCTAACATTGTGCTGGTTTTATAAACCGGATATCCAGGATCACTCGCCAAAACGATATCACCAGGATCGACTATACACCAAGCAAAGTGAGCAATCCCTTCCTTTGAACCGATTAACGAAACAACTTCCCGATCGGGATTTAAAGTGACCCCAAATCGTTTTTCATACCAGCTTGCCGCAGCTTTTCGAAAGGCAGATAAACCACGATAAGAAGGATAACGATGATTATCAGCTTTTTTAGCCTCTAAACACAAGCGATCTATAATGAATTCGGGAGTGGGAAGATCAGGGTCACCAATTCCCAAGTCGATCACTTCTTTCCCCTGATTTCGTATGTTTTCGACCTTTTTTTCAATTTCGGCAAAAAGATAAGGGGGTAATTTTTTTATGCGCGATGCAACGTCCATAGTTCATAAACCTCCTCCGACAACTCTGCGTGAAACACTTCTTGAGCTGGACCTTCCATATAAACATGTTGGTTCTTTGATGACCATTCGATGGTTAAGCTTCCGCCAGGCAGCCGAATTTCAGCTTTACGGTTTAATTTTTGATTGAGAGCTCCGGCTACCAATACTGCACACGCTCCGGTTCCGCAGGCCAAAGTCGGCCCTGCTCCTCGCTCCCAAACTTTTACTTCGGCTTGATTGGAAGACAAACAACGAACAAATTCTACATTGGTTTTACGAGGAAAGAGGGGATGTTTCTCAATGGCTTCCCCATAGGTTTGCCACTGATCAGGAATTTCGAAAATTACTGCATGAGGATTTCCCATTGACACAGCAGTAAAATAAAAGGCTTTTCCTAAAATCTCAATAGGTTCTTGAATAATCCTCTCTTTATCAAGGGTTATTGGAATTTCTCCACTTTCAAGACGAGGTTGTCCCATATCAACTCGAATTGACTTCACCTTTTCATCTTCTAAAATAATTTCTGGAATTATGATCCCAGCTTCGGTTTCAACCGTTAAAATCGGATCAGGAACTAATCCTCTTTCATAGGCATATTTGGCAAGACAGCGAATTCCATTACCGCACATCTCTGCCTCACTCCCGTCAGAATTAAATATCCTCATTCGGATATCAGCTTTTTGCGAGGGCAAAATGAGTATCACTCCATCTCCTCCAACTCCGAAGTGACGGTCACAAGCAGAAATAGCAAAATCCTTGATTGAAGTAATTTTTTGGGCTTCATGGTCTTCAATAATTAAAAAATCGTTCCCCAACCCGTGCATTTTAACCAAATGCATGGCAACCTCCTTCTTCAAATTCCGACTTATTAATTTTTTAATGATTCTTTATTACTCATTAACTATTGCTAGCTTTCTGTTCTATCCTGAAAATACCAATATTGGTGAAAAAAGAATAAACAAAAAAAGAGAAATGTACACCCCCCTTAAATCCCCCCTCAATGGGGGAATATATTGAACAATTCCCCTCCTTGGAGGGGTGCCGTTTACGGCGGGGAGGGTGCTTTTCATTCGTCATCCAGAGCTTCCATCCTCATCCTCACCTTCTCCCATCAAGGGAGAAGGAACTTTGAGTCGTCATTGCGATACCTGGTTTTTTGAGGTCGTGGCAATCTCATGATTCATTTTTTATTATGTATTGAACTGTGGAATTGAAAAAGATGAGATTCTCACGTCGTCCGGGAGA
>Ga0334885_1002788_pt1 | contig 17324 bp, 21 predicted proteins | sample GraSluR1_MG_8_FD_207233 | JGI IMG/M metagenome (GOLD analysis project Ga0334885, IMG submission 207233) | Sludge microbial communities from methane-producing bioreactor in Wageningen University, Netherlands - Granular Sludge_31_05-R1 | ecosystem: Engineered > Bioreactor > Anaerobic >...
TGTTCTGGTGGAATTGGCTCCCACCATGTATATTCACAGTACTGACAGTACCATTTTATATGAGAAGAATTCTCGCGTACAGCTACCAATGTATCCGGTCCGGCACCACAATAGGGGCAAACCAGGTGGCTGGCCCTTGGATCTACTGACGGGTTGTAGGTTTCTAAGGTGATGAGTAATGAGATCCCTATAACCAATATTATAAACGCCACAACAATTAGGAGGATCTTATTTCTTTTACTCACTCTTCCCGAAGCAGAGAATGAATTTAAGTCGGCACCGCAATTTTCACAGATGGTTGCATCATCTTCATTTTCATAGCCACAACTCTTACAGTACACCTCATTCCCCCTTTAAAAAATATCTTTTTGGACCATGTTTCTCCAAATAGATTGTGGTATGTATCCACAATGCATACTAGCTTCCCCATAAATATTTTTTCATTAGTGTGAATCCTTATAGCCCAATATTTCATGAATTAGATATTACTAAGGATTAATCACAAATGATATATCAATCTTAAATCTTGCATAACAACATCATTATTGTCTTAATTAAAGAATATATTCCTTATTTATCTTTTATTTAATTACATTGGGGATATACTTATTTATTTTTTTATTTAAGCCCCTGATGATCTTTATTTATAGTAAGATGATCATAATTTATTGTATGTCTTAAGTGTACTTGGGGGTGTATTGATGGTCCGTTTTGCTACCTTTAATTGTGAAAACCTGTTTTTCAGGTACAAATTCAAAGAAGGTAAAAAACCAAGTGAAGAGGGGGTATTAATTAATAGTCTTGCCTACGATTTTTATAACGAGGATGAGAAGGCCTTAACTGCCGAAGCAGTTGATGAAGTGAAAGCGGATATTATTTGTCTCCAGGAGGTTGAAAGCCTCCGATTGCTTCATAAATTCGACTCAGAATTGTTGAAAAAAAATGATTATGAGTACAAATTTCTTATTGATGGCAGGGATCCCAGGAGAATCAATGTAGCAGTTTTAAGCAAATATCCCATTATTTCTGGAAGAACCCATATTAATGAGCGCAGCAGTCTTCCCAAAACTACATGGCTTTTTTCTCGAGACTGCCTGGAAGTGGTAATCGATGTTGATGGTAAACCACTGTCATTATACATTAACCATTTCAAGTCAATGCTGGATATGGGTGCAAAAAGCGAGGAGGAGGCCCGTAATAACACCCGGCCCCACCGACTGGAACAGGCCAATCGTGTGAAGGAAATCATAGATCAGAAATGGCAGGAAACTGATTATGCCGGTAATTTCATTGTAGCCGGTGATCTGAATACCTATCCTGATGAAGGAAATTCATTGGAGCCTTTACTAAACCATCCTGGCCTGGTTAATGTTATCGAAAGATTGCCTGAAGATGAAAGATGGACCCACTTCTACCAGAAAAAGAAACAATACACTCAGTTAGACTATATCCTTCTATCTAAATCTCTGGCAGAACATAATTCTAATAAACCTGAACTGATGCGTAAAGGTCTGCCACTGAAAGCTGAGAAGTATTCAGGGGATCGTTTCAAAGGAGTGGGGAAATCCAAACCCAAATCATCAGATCATTGCCCATTCTATATTGATCTAGAATTAGAATGAAATCATTATTCTTAATCAGATAATGGAAGGGGGGCATATATGACCAATAAAGGAAAAGCAGAGGAGGAAAAAGAAAAAATAAAAAAACAGGATAGGAATGCGTATATAATAATGGTCGGAATGGCTGCGGTTATAATAGTAATATTAATTTTTGGAATCCTTCAGGCATTTAATTCCGGTAATTTTGCTTTTGTCCCCTACTCTGTGGTTATAATGGGAATTGTTTCATTTTTTACTGTTCTTTATGTTTCAAGGTCACTTTCTAACAGCGAACATGAAATGCGAAAAGCAATTACTGTAGCCATAATGGTGGTATATTTAGGCCTTTTACCCACATTGGCATTCCAGGGAATACTCCAGTTTCAGGTTACAGGTAATGCAACAGCCGCCGCAGATGTTGCCATAATAAATCAGACAGCTAATCAGACAGTGCTCCAATTAACTCCAAAAGATATATCACTTTCAGAAACAGTTGTAAACAATTTTACCACTCTGGTGGCCGCAGTACTCCTATTTTACTTTGGTGCCGGGGCTTTTGAATCATATGTGAAAGCTATAAACGGATCCTCATCAACAAACAATTCATCCCAACAGAAAGAAGATGAAGCAGTTGATCCTTTAACAACCGAAAAAGAGACAAAAATCATCAAATACGATAGTAAGGGTAATTGTGTTGAGAAAACAGTAACCACTGAGCGCACTAAAAAAATCGAATAATATTTCTAAAGGAATTTATTTTTCCTTTATTTCTCTTTTAACTCTGTGGAACAATTTCAAAGATAGTTCCACTACATTATGAGCCTCAGTTTTTGATATGCTCCCACTCATATCATAAACAGCGCGATGTCTCTTACGACGCATTCTGTCCAGGCAAATAGAATAATCTTCTCCCAGGGCAGTTTCAGTAAATCTTACAACTGAGTAAATCTTACAACTGCTATGTGGGAATTTCTCGTGGATGGACGGTACCCCATACTAAACATTAGGGCCCTGATGGATTGAAGCATTGAATTATAGGCGATGTTGAATGCCCAGTCATACTCTTCAGTTAGCAACATTTTTTGCGCTGTTTTAGCATCTCTTTGAGCTAATCGCAGCGAATCATCTACTCTACGGAGATCAGGTGATAAAGTTCTGATATAACCCTCCTTTTCCAGTTTACCAAACATCCACTTCACCTATTATCATTATTTTGGGTTCTCGGAGAATTTCCATTATGAATGGATCCTTTTTATGGATTTTTTCTTGATATTCCTCTTTTGAAAATATGATGTAGTTTAATTCACGAGACAACTTTCTTTCTAAAGAGTTAAACTCTCTGATAAGAAAATCTTCATCAATATTTCCCACTATCATAATGTCAATATCACTGGCTGGACCGGCTTTCTGGGAGGCGAAGGACCCATAAATGAAAGCTAGTTTGATTTTTCCCCATTCTTTAATATTTTTCTTCAGTAATCCAGCAACTCCTTCAGTTTTCATTACCATGCTGAAGAGTTCATTGTAAAGATAAAAATTCTTATTCACTCTGAAATATTTAAGATTCGCTGTTTTCCTACTTTCCAAAAGCCCAATATCCTCCAGATTAGATAGTTCTCTCCGAACAGAGTTAATATTGCCACTAATTTTTTTAGTTATTTCTCGGACATACATTTCAATATCTGGATTTAACATGAAAATGGTGATAATTTTGCTCCGCGTGTTGGAAGTGAATAGCTTACTTAACATGAATAAAAAATGTACTCAATTGTATAAATAATTTGTTCATTTTAAGTATAGGGCCACACACAATAATATTACATGTTAACTATTTAATATTACTGATGGCTATCTTAAATTGGAATAACATCATCTAAAAAAATGTTGTATTAATATAACATATATCGATTTGATCTATTAATAATCAGAAATACTTATGATTATAAATATATGAATTAACTTTTTCACGTTTAATATATTATAATCTTCTCTGCAGTGGTATCTTAATAATAATCATACACAGTGACTTTCCATTTTTTCAAGTCTTTGGTGTCCACTTTGATGTAGTGTTTTCCTGGTGAGGAGGTGACTTTTATTGTTTTCTCTTTACTTTTTACTGCTGATCTTGGACCCCATTTCAACTCTCCCGAGCCTATGCTTTTTTTGGCATCCTTTACATCCACTTTCATATAGTTGGTGTTGTAATTTATGGTGGGTGTGGCATTAATTACCACCTTGAATTTCTCACCTTTTATGGAAAATGAATGGGAACGATTACCAATACCTGTGTAGTTGGCTACCTGGTGCCATTCTGCTTTCTTAATTGCTTGCTCATGGGATTGATTAAAAGCATACTGATAACGCTCAGTGGCAGCATAGTAATCATTCATAAATATCAAAAACTGGGCAGTTACCCCTAAAAGACCAACCATAACCACTGCCAATATGATAATTTTGGAATATTTCCCTAAAAACCCCTTATTAGAGCTTTCTTTATTATCATCAGGGATAGGTGTTGGAACAAGTTTAGACCCGCATTCGCTGCAATACTCGGCGTTCTCATCGTTTTCCAATCCACATTCCTTGCAAACTAAATATCCCATTTATATTCCCTTCCATTAATCTAAAAAAAATCTAATTCACCATTACAAAAATTAATCAGTATTCCGGTTACTGGATAGTATGGATTGATTTCACACACATTTATACTCTAAGGTGAACCAAAGAAGAAGAAAAAAAATGTTAAAATAACAGAACTTATCGCTACAATCAACAAACAAATAGTTATCATGTGAAAAATAGAAAAATAAAGAAAGGAATTTTAGGTAATAAAAATAAGATTAGACTATTTGACTAACATCATCAGCGGTTTGTTTAAGGTCATTGGCAGTTTCATTTGCTTTGGTGACTGTGTCGTTGATTTGGTTAGCTGTCTGGTTAACCTCGCTTACAGTCTGGTTAACATCACTGGCTGTTTGTTCCAATTCAGTACACCCGGAAACCATCACCACACCACACAAACACAATATTAATCCCAGGACAGTTAATGTTCTGTTCATATCCATCTCTCCTATAATATGCTAAATACTTCAGTACCTCTATTTTAGATTATATATGGATTATTGACACTTTATTAGTTAAATCGCTAGGATTTAAATGTTTCTATAAAAGCGATGAGATTTCTACCACATTTTTAAATGCATCAGATATTATAACCAGATCATCGGTAATTCATATCTTATTCTTGACAAAGAATACCAGTTTTTCGGCATCACTCGTTCTCACATCTTCCAACACAATTTCTCCATCATGGAGTGTTATCTGCAGCGATCTCTTACCAGGATCAATCAGGGAAGTGCCCATTGCAATCAAACGACCTAATCCTGATTTTTCTTGTGAACTGTCCTCCTCCATCTCGACACTGGTAATATCTCCAAAGCCTATGAATCGTCCCTGATCAGTTTCCAATCCTTCTCTAAGAATCTTAATAGATGTATCATCTTTCCCTTTAACCAGGTATGATCCCCTAATATCCAGTATTTCCTGAACATCTGAAGCAATTTTAAGCTCTTTACGTTTAGATTTCGCTTTTAATCCAGCTCCGTACTCCTGGATCGTTTTTCCCTTCTTAGCGAGCAATTTTTCATCTTCATACAAATGTCCCAGAGTATCGTTACCTGGATCAACAACCATATTTTCATTACATTTCCGGCAAATACGAGCATCAGATGGATTTTCACGTCCACAGTAGGGACAGGTTATGGTGTCAATATGCCCTTCATATTCCTCTTCAGGGTCTTCAAGAGAGTCTGTGTAGTGTAATTTCCCACCACATTCACATTCATCACTGTAATCTTCTGGTTTTTCGCCTTCCTGGAGTTCATAATACCCGCCACAAGCATCACACACTAAATAACCCATACATATACCATCCAATACTGTTTATACCCTTAACTATAAGTTTAAAGTCTCATCAAAAAATTTTTTTATGAAAGTGTTAATGAAAATTATTTCCACTTGATATAAATATTTATAAGTTAACAGGCAACTTATCCCTTTTTTGGGTTATAATCCATCATTTTTATTAATCCCCTCTAAACAATTGATTCATAGGTGGTAAAAAATGAGTGAAGATGCGGGTTATGAGAATATTGAAATACAGTTCTCTGAATCAATTAAAGAAACGGTTTTACTGGCCTTAGAAAAGGAAACTGGAATTATGCCCAAGGATCTGGAGAGTGTAATGTTTGTGGGAGCGGGAAATGTGGTAAAAGAAGATTCTGACCATGGCCCATATTACACAGTCAAAGGTATATTTGCATGTCACCGTAAGGGTGATTTCAAATTGGTAAAGGATGAATAAACATTAAAAGGATTTCCCCCTAATTTTATATAATGTTTAGCATATACTATCATTAAGAAAAAAATCTAGGGGAAAATATCGTGGTTGTTAAGCGTTATTTCATTTGCAGGAAATGTGGAGGCTACTACGAGCTGAAGGCTGATGAGGCTCCGGAAGACTTTGAAAAATGCGAGTGCGGGGGAACCCTTGAATATTACATAGAGGACGAAGATAAAGGTGAATAATCCTCATCTAAACTATAAAATAAAAGATTATTACTATTAAGACTATTTCTAATTTTTAGATAACTCAAATAAGTTTATTTACTTATTTTCCAGGTCCTGATAATTACATATATGCTTATTATCATGTTAACTACAGTAATGGCCACCAAGACCTGCCAGTTCTCCCTTTCATAAATGCTTAGATTTCCATAGAGAATATTAGAAACACCAATCATCATCTGGATTAAGGAGTAACTCAGGTATCCTCCCATACCAGCATAGATTGCAGTAGAGTTACCGGAAACATAAATCAGTGCAGCAATAAACAGTAAAATACCACCGAATAGCGTGTATGAAAAAAATAACAATAAAACGCCACCACCAAATAGCCAGCCAGCCAGATCCCTGGGCCAATTTATCCTTTCCGCATCCATGCCCATATCTAGAAGTTCAGCACCACTTTCATCTTCCTTCTTCCGGATCCTGGAAATGAGGCCAGAAACTCCTTTTTTTATTAAAACCCCAATAGCTCCACCAATGCATCCTAATAAGATTAATAAGCCCAGTATCATGAGGGATGTCATTTCGGGATTGGATTTTAAGAAAAACAGTGCAATTGAAAATAGTATGCCCAGTATTGCTCCGTTAAAGATACCTGATTTAAATTGTTTCCCTGATAAATAACCGGTTATCACACTACTGATTATTTGTGAGGCTACCAATGAAAAAAGAGCTATATTTCCCAGATAATAGTCATTGAGGTTGTAGTATGGCACTCCATAGAGCTGTGAATCAATAATAAGCCAGGCCACAGCACCCAGAAAAAGTGCTTTAAATTTAAATAATCCCAGAAATGATCTTTCCATTTTAGTGGTGGGTTTCTCGGGAATGTAAAAATAGTCACTGAGGTTTTCCACGTATTTCAGGTTTCCTCCACATTCGCATGACACGAATTCTTGAGGAAGCTCTTTTTCCTGGAGCTCATAGTAACCCTCACATTTTTCACAGACCAGATAACCCATTTGAATCAACAACAATAATATCAACGAAGTAGTTTACTTTTTAAACTCTTATTTTATTAATAACTTTTAATTGAACCACTAAGATTTGATATGTTGTTTTAATCTTAAAAATTTTTATCAGTTCTAATTAGAAAAATAGATTATCTTAACATCTTTTTTTAGTAAAATTCATCTTGGATCTAGAGCAGAATAGTTAATTACCCATAAAATGTGTGTATTATAATAAAGGGATTTAGATTATGAAAATTATGGATCCTAATTAGATGTAAAACATGAATTGATTGGTGTTCTACTAGTTTAACTGGCTATTTTTTTTCCACAGTCCTGGCAGAACTTAGAATGATCAGGGTTTTCAGTTCCACAGAATGGACAGGTGAGGCTGGTTTCAATTTCAATACTTTTCAAAATTTTAGATTTGAACACTTTGGAATCTTTGGCTTTTTCATCATCAATATCGGCATTAACTTCAGTTTCAGTTACCTCAACAGTATCGGTAATATCCAGATTATCTTCAGTATCTGCCTTGACAGTATCTGCATTATCAGTATCTTCTTCCGGGTTAGTATCAGCAATATTTGACTTATCATCACTTTCTTCAGGGTTATCGGGGATTGTTTCTAATTTCTTGGTGTGTTTTAGTTTTCCTCCACATTCGCAGGCCACAAAGTCCTGGGGGGATTCTTCACTTTTGAGCTCATAATAACCCCCACAGTCGTTACACACTAAATAACCTTTTTTGGATTTTTCTCCTTTACCCTTGGCTGTGCTAATCTCTTTTATCTTGTCAAAAAATACCATACTGATTCCCCTGCCATATTGAATAATTATCTTACCATAACAATATTATAATCCTTCAACAATAATAATACTCCTCACACCTATATAAATATTTTAATTTCTCTGTGAAATTGGATTTTCTCTTGGTGCAAATGGATTTTTTTAAAAAATTAACCAAAAAAAATTAAATCCTATTTTTTCTACGACCATTACCTGAAGTACTGGTATCAGGGAGTTCCTGAGTTGGATCATAAGTTGTGTCCAGATCATCAGTGTTTGAAGTGTCAGATGTGTTCTGGTATTCATCGGTGCTGGTAGTTGGGCTTGTGACCGGATTTGGGGTGTCAACGGAACTTTTTAATGAATCAGAAGTATCTACTCCATTATAATTAAAGTATAGGCCAGATACCAGTACCATGCCAAACATCATTACTACTGCCATGATGGATGCTGGTTTTTTGGAATTTTTAATTTTAGGATTTTTAAATCCAAACAGAACTCTGAACATGTTCTTGAAGGGTTTCCAGTAGATGTGAATGTGTATCAATGTTCCCAGTACCATCAGGATAGACAGTTCAGCATGCCAGAAAGTAATGGATGGATTCATAGCAGTTTTAATTCCCAGATTGATGAATAATATTAATAATATCCCAGTTATCCCACTTCCTGCAGTTCCAGCAGTGAGTAGAAGGTTCCAGATCCGTCGGTGCCTATGTCTACTTAATATTCCTTTAGTGAAGAGGAAATGGGTGAATAGGTAAAGACCAACCAGTATGAAGCTGATGGGAAGCACGAAGTAGTTAGGATCATCACTGGGAATGCTATTGTCCATTCCAGAAGCATGGTCTGAAACTGCACCCGAATCAGGAGAAATATCTGCTCCTGAAGACACATCACTGGACTCAGAAGATGCTGCAGCAGATGGTTCATAACTACTGGCAGAACTATCATCAGATATATAAGATGATGATTCAGTGGCCGTACTGGTGTCAGTCTGACCCAGATCACAGATACCATCCCCGGAATCAGTGAACCGGGGGCATTGACCAGGATATGCACAGCTTAATCCATAAGGGCATGTAGCTGCACAGCTAGCAGTTATGGTGGCCCCAGCTATTAAAGGAATTGATGTAAATGCGGTGATTAACTTTTCCTTAAGCTTTATGGTTAGACCTCCTTTTTTGTGATATGAATATTTTCCTGGCAGATTTCCAGTAAGTGTGGAAGTGGAAAACAGATATTAGCACCATGCTCACACCTAACTCCACATGCCAGTAAAGTAATTGCTGGTTCAATGGTGATTTAAAACCCATCTCCAGTAAGATTAGAAGAATGAAACCCCCAATTCCTGATATTAGGAAGGCTAAACCTATTATCATATTCCATATGTTAATGTGAACAGCTCTTTTAATTAAATTTAGTTTATATAAGCTGTAAGTAAGTAAATAACCACCAATGAAAGGTATTGAAGGTATTAGCATATCGTAAACCATTTTAATAACTCCTTTTTAGAATTTGTATTTAACAATGAATTTGATAACCCAAACGAACAGTTTGGCATTATACGAACAGTTCGTTTAGGGACCTTACAGGCTTCTGTTTAATGAATAACGCCTTCACCTTAAAAATAGTTATTCCAAGTTTACACCCAATTTATTACCAGATAGTCTTATAGAAAAGAAATTTATAGCAATAAATCCTTATAATATTAAACTTTCTAAGAGTTGATATAATTCAATTATACACTGAAAAAGAGGTTTTTATATGTACCTAACAGCCGGCATGATATTGATAATAATAGCATGGATAATACAATTTTACAAAACCATTATCCAGAAAGATATGAATATTAACCTGTACTTCATGGTTTTATATATCATAGGAGTTCTTTCCCTGGTTATTGGCAATATACTCATCAACAACTTAACCATTGCCCTCTTAAATTTAATTGGTGCAATACTGCCCTTGATAATGCTTATCCAAATTGTCAAAAACTAGTTCAATATCCCTTAACTATTACTTTTTCAACTTCCACACATGAATAATGGGTTTATTCCCATCAGCCAATGGTTCGGAAACATAGAGGAATCCATGCTGGCTATCATAAGCTACTGCTCCCACACGATCTTTTTGTTTTGATGATTGTAGATTGAACAGGTACTGGTCTATATTAAGGGTTGCATATGGTTGGGGTTCATAGGGCTTCATGGTTCCATTGGCTACTGCAGCCAGATCTGATGGATCATAAAAGAGTATCTCTGCCTGGAATTTATCACTCCACCATCCCCGTAAATCTTCACCATAGAATGTGGGACTGATCCCTGGAACAGGTGGAAATGGTCCTTCACCACTTGTTGGCCATTTGGTCCCATCTGAAAATCCTTACCAAGTATTTCCCATTCCTTTGGTGCCTAAAAATAGAACTGAGGATCTACTACCTGATGCTAACCAGGCCCCTCCATTCCATTCATCGGAGTGACTGTATCTATCCATGACATGGGATTCTGAATCTGTGACCGAAGAATATTCAAGGAGAGTCACATAACTTAATTTTGTCCCAGAGGCTGGTGGATTTCCCTCATTCCAGGGCCCATAAGCATAGAGGGAGGGTCCCTGACTACCCTGCCCACCATCCCTGAACCTTCCAGTTGCCAGGTACTTGCCAGGAGTGTAAATATCAGCCCATTCCTTGTTTATATTAAAAAGGTAATATGTTGTTAGGAGGTTCAGCTTATCACCGATTTTCCAGTCACCCTGTAACTGTGGATTGGAAAGATCTAAATCAAACCATCCGTGACTGGGGTTTTTTTCTTCATCCTGTATATGCTCACCGTAACAGTAATATAACTTGCCGTTTTCCTGTTCTCCCTGTGCTTCAAGGTAGGTTAAACCTACTTTTGGTAATTCCTTACCCTGCAATTTCTGTCCTAAAATATCCTCAAAATCCTGTAATGTAGTGGCAGTATTCAGATCATTAAGATTTTTCTCACCCGAAACGATAGGAGTCGGAATATTCACTTCTGAGATATACTTGTACTGATCATTACCAGTCCCATAAAGAGAACCAGGATAACCATCATTAGCCCCTTTAGAATCACCATTAGGATAGTAAGCCAGGGCACCCATTTCATTACCTGCCCACACCCAACCTTTATCACCCGAGCTGTCTGGTAATCTGAAAGCCCCCATATATTCAAGGTCTGATGGTTGAATCAATTGATAAGAAGCACTTATGTGTCTTTTGACTGAGTCATTTGTTTTTGAGGTATTATTGGTTGGCCCATTATAATAGAATAATGCTCCTATTCCCCCAATAACCAATAAAAATACAATTACAGTTAAAACCGTGACATACTGCCTTTTGATATTTCCATACCTCCCCCACAGGCCATAAAACTATTATGATAAAGTTACTGTTTTTGAATTAACCCTTTTTCCTTTGGATTGGGAAATTACAGTTATTTTTACTGAACTTTCGCTGCTTGGGATTTTTGTAGAGTAGGCGAAGGTGCCATCTGATTTAATATCTAAATCAACACTGCCCCGAGTTAGATTCAATTGTTGGGAGTTGAGCACAGCAGCAGCATGGGGATCTGTGAATCCATTTACGCTTACTCTTCCATCTGACGATATTGGCTCCGAATTTAGTTCCAGTGGAGTTATTGGTCTGTTAATGGTAATAGTGGTTAAGGCCTGAATTTTCCCAGGTTTGGATGCAATAACTGAAACATCCAATATGGTGGCTTCAACTGGTATCTGGAGTTTATATTCAAATTTTCCATTTTCATCAGCAGTGACATTATATGGAATATCCAAACTGTAAATAGTTATTGAGGCATTTGGCTCTGAAACTCCTTTGATAGTATATTCAGTGGTATTTTCATCAATCTGCATATCATTAGTGGGTATGGATAACTCAGTGACTTTCGGGATGGTGCAACTTGCAATAACTACCAGAACAATTCCTAAAATCATAGCCCCAATTCCTATTAATCTTTTTGAAGCCATTTAAACATCCCAAAAATTCATATTAATGTGATTGTGATAAAAATTTTTAATTAATAATATTTCCATAATATTTGATATAGATATGTAGAGGGAGACCAGTGAAGAATATCGTTGAAAATGATTATTTGGATTCATAATGATTTCTAAGAAAAATTGCTTCTAATAGTAAATGATTATGAGGTTTTCAGTTGATGTTGAAGAAAGGAACTAAATTAGAAACCATTAAATGCAGTAACTGCATGGCTGAATCACCGGCAGGGAGTAAATACTGCACAGAATGTGGTAACCCACTCCCTGAAAACAAGCCCGGCACAGGTAGTATGAAAAGTGTATGCCCCAATTGTTATGCTGAATTTGACGCTGATATAAATCTGTGTAAAGCATGTGGGACCGAAACCAATAAAATCGAAGACAACAGTGAAATAACAACCTGCCCCCGGTGTTATTCAGAAATTGAATCTGATTTAATGTATTGCCCGGTGTGCAGTAGCCGTATTGATGGCAAGGGATCATCTGATAAATTGTGCCCCAAGTGTCTTAAAGAGGTTCCCCCTGGCAGACCATACTGTCTATCTTGTGGAACTCCAGTGGATGCCAAAAAATCTTTCACCACCCAAATCCGTGAAAAATTAAAGTCACGCCGAGAATCTGATAGAAAAAAACCAAATAAATCCTTTATAACACATCCGGCAACAAGAAACGAGTCTACCGAAACTGGTGATAATTACCTGGAAAAAGAGGAAAAAATTGAAAAACACCAGGCACACAAGAGCCCACAAATCTCCTTGGAAGAAGTCAACCAGATAATGGAAGTTGAAGATGAAAAAGACCAAAAACCAGGATATCTGGTATGTAACATTTGCGGTGATTACTACGAGCTTAAACCGGGTGAATCTCCTGATGACTTTATTGACGAGTGTTCTTGTGGTGGAAGATTAATTCATAGAATTATAAAGAGCAAATAGGGAATATCTTCACCATACTCTTAAGATGATATCTATAAATAGCCTAGAAAATCCTATAATTTTATAAAAATAAAATGAATTAGTGGTGCAGTGATATGCTACACTTTTACCACTCTTTAGTCAATATAGGTGCTTACCTGGACAAAACCATAATCAGAAGATGTACTCTCTTTTTCCAGGGTTTTACCGTTTTGTTTCAGGGATATAGTTAAAGTTTCAGAGCTGCTATCCCTCTTCTGGGCGTTAGCTGCTATAGCCCCATCAACATTTCCTAAATTTATTGTTTTATCACCTGTACCTTCTATGGAGCGCGTTCCAGAAGAGTCAGCTATGGCACCACTCCACTCACCGGAATAACTTATCACTACTGAAATTGGGCCACTGGATGAACTAGATGAGGGATAGTCACTGGAGGACAAATCACTACTTGAAGAGCTGGTATCATAAACATCAGATACCATCATACTCCCTACCAAACCACCGACCAGAACACTTAAAACAATTATTATTGCAGCAATGATCAGTATGTTTCTCCCATGAGTTTTGGCCTCATGGTTATCCTTAGAATAAAGATAAACACCGATAATAATACCAATAAGCCCACCTAAAAGAGCAAAAATGTAACCCAAAACTACCAGGACTGATGATGGTTTATTAGCTTCGGAACCCTTAGTCTGGGCAGATGATGGAATTTGGCTAATCTTAGCACTACTAGCAACATCATTCTCAGTTTTAACCAACCGGGTACCACAATTCTCACAGAATTGGGCATCTTCTTTGTTTTTGCTTCCACAATTTGGACAATGCATATTCCTCTCCCCTTGTTTATTATCCATTAAACTAAAGAAACCGAACACGAAAATTCATGTGGTTTCTTCTTTAATAGTTTCTTTTCACATACACTTATAATTTAATATGAATACGGTAGTTTCGTATTTGGTAAATGAATTTGTGTGCTGAGTGGATCATCGGACGTTTAGATTGGAAATAAAAGCCTATTAAAATCGGTATATGAAAAATTAGTGAAGATAACTCGATTAGTGATAATACTATCCTTTTTTGAGCATGAATTATATTCCTTTAAAAAAATATAAATTTAACTTATAATAAATTGTTTGTTGGTGATAGTATGCGTGAAATACTAATAATAATAGCAATTTTGGGAATAATTGTTTGTGCCTCGGGTTGTACTGATAGTACACAAGACAACAAAACCTATTCCGGCAATGGTGTTAGTTTTACTTATCCTGGAAACTGGGATTTATTAGATTCTACAGATACGCAAACCTCAGTTGGGGATATGGGAACAGTTATCGTTGTTGTTGGAGTTGAAGAACAGGATATGTTTGGATTGTTCACTGTTAACATTGGAGAAAACCAGAGATTAGCTACTCCAAGTGAATGGCTCTCCACTATGAAAAAGAGCATCGGATCAAATTACGTTTCAGATAAAACAATTACTGTTGATGGTGAAAAAGGTGTCCAACTAACCGCTCAGGATAGTGATGGTAACAACATGTATTACGCCTTCTGGAACAAGAATGGTGAAGGATACATGGCTTTACTGGTCACTGAAACGGAATCTCAGGATACGTTCGACTCCATAGTCAGCACCATCGAAACTTCCTAAAATCCTTTCTTTTTTCCTTTTTTTTATTATTTTCTAATTGAATCTTTTTTAAAAAAATTAATTGTTTTGAGACTATGACCAAAGATCACAGGAATAAAATCTTACTACTCGGGCTGATAGCATTCATTATCATGGTATCAGGATGTACCACTCCTGAAAAAATATATGAGGATGATGTACTTAGTTTTACCGTTCCAGCCAACTGGAACGTTGATGAAACAAAATTCAGTGATGAATTGGCCAGTTTAAGACCTGTTTATGCTAAATATCCTGTTATTTACATCCACCAGACTGATCTTAAACCGGATAGCGTTATTGATGGTTACATTACTAACTATCCCTATGAGTATCCACGGTTTGAGGTGGTGACTCGTGAAGATGTGAAAGTGAATGGTTTAAGTGGTGAGAAACTGGTTTACACGAACACGGCACAGGATGACTTCCTCCTAGTAGGGCCTGATTTCTTCTCCGCTGTGGTGGTTTTCCAGAAGGATAATCAGACTTATATAATCAGTTCATCTGAGGCCATGGAGCACACTTATCATTCCCAGGTGGAACCTGCACTTGCAGTGTTAATGGATTCAGTTAAAATTAAAGAATAATAGTTAAATCCTCTTTTTATATTTTATCTCCTGGAAGATGATTTTAATGGATGTCCCATCATTAGTATGCAGTGTCATGTGGCCATCGATTTGGTCCACCAAACTTTTAACAAGTTTTAATCCTAATGATTCTGTTTTTTCGTAATCAAGATTTTCAGGCAATCCTATTCCATCATCAGATATTAAAAGTTCGATATCATCATGATGTGATGTGATTTTAACTTTAACCCGGCCATTATTATCGGGGAAGGCATGTTTTACACTGTTGGTAACCAGTTCATTAATTATTAGACCACAGGGTATGGCTGTGTCTATGCCAATTTCAATGTTTTCCACATTAACTTCAGATTTAATATGATTTGCACTGATTCCATAGGTGAAGAATATGTTGGAAACCAGTGCTTCCACATAATCCTTTAGGTCTATTTTGGTTAAACTGGGTGATTGGTAGAGTTTCTCATGCACCATGGCCATACTTTTAATCCTTCCCTGACTCTCTTTTAGGACATTAACAGCTTTTTCTTCCTTCACATAGTTAAGTTGAAGGTTTAGTAGGCTGGAGATTATTTGCATATTGTTTTTAACTCGATGGTGTATTTCCCTGAGTAAGACTTTTTTATCATGCAGGGACTGTTTGATCTCTTCATCAGCCTTTTTGTTCTGAATTGCCAGGGCATAGAAAACAGCCAGTCTTTCAATAGCATCTAAATCATCTCCAGTATAATCATCAGGAGAATTAATCAGGGCCATTACCCCCACCAAATCTTCAGCTAGGACCACCGGCACCACCAGAATATTTCTTAATTCAGGATACCCATTGGGCACATACGAAAAATCAGAATTTTCCTGGGGTGAATTATCAAAGAATGCCTTTTTAGTCTTCAGAGAATTAACCAATAATCCACTAAATTCTCCTTCTGAATTAATAGGGAATTTTACATCCATATCCCCTACATAACCTTCAGGAACTTTTATAGCTATTGTCCCTTCAATAACTTCAAGACTGGTGGCTTCTAATGCAGCTGAAAATCCGTAAGTGCTTCCAGTTAATTTTTGAGCCTCAGCTATTATGACCTGACCCACATCTTTAATTGTGGATTCTGGTGAAACCAGAGGGGCGAAAATGTTGGCCAGGGATTGGTTGATTTCAAGTTCTCTATGTATCTGATTTTGAGATTCTCTTATCTCAGTGATATCACGTATGACCTCGATACTACCAACCCAATTGCCTTTAGGATCATACAGAGGTACTGCTTTGGCCCATACAGTTACCTCTTCTTCTTTTAACATTAAATCAGTTTCAATGGTTAAGACTTCACCTTTTCGCTTTGGTATTCGATAGAGATTCTTTAAATCATAATCAGATTCCTTTACCAGGTCAATTAATATGGGTCTCCGTTTACCATAGAATGGGATGGCATATTCATAGTTACCTTTTCCCAGCATTTCTTCAGTGGCAACACCGGTCATTTCTTCAATGGCCTTGTTCCAGGCAATGACCCTACCTTCAGTATCAATAACAAAGGTGGCATCGGGAAGGAAATCAATAATATCAGCCATCCGACGATGGGATTCAGCCAAAGCCTCTTCAGCCATCCTGAGTTCAGTAACGTCCTGATTTACACCTTTGGTTCCTATTTTATTTCCATTTTCATCTAATCTGGCCCTTATACGTACGATAATGTATCTTTTCTCTCCGTCGGCACGTATTATGCTGTGTCCTATTGTGCTGGAGTAATCGGGATCAGTAGATTTTATGGCCTTGGCAACCTCTACTCCAACCACTTCCTGTTCTTCAGGGGGAACGAAACGACTGGCATATTCATTAGAGGACATTAAGTTGCCTCCCTCCTCTTCAGCGCTGGTACCGTAAAGGGCATAGAACTGGTCATCAAATGTGAAAAGGTCCTTTTCTGGATCATATTCCCAGTAAACAAGGTTGGCGATTTCCATGGCCATTTTAAGACGATCTTGACTCCAGCGAAGTTTTTCTTCGCCTTCTCTTTTCTCGGTTATGTCTCGTATAATGGCGGTGAAATATGTTTTTTCTCCTGATTTCCAGGAAGAAAGTGACATTTCAAAGGGGAATTCAGTTCCATCCTTTTTTAAACCTGTCGTGGATACTGTTTTACCTATTAATCTGTGTTCTCCAG
>Ga0334885_1002790_pt1 | contig 17309 bp, 11 predicted proteins | sample GraSluR1_MG_8_FD_207233 | JGI IMG/M metagenome (GOLD analysis project Ga0334885, IMG submission 207233) | Sludge microbial communities from methane-producing bioreactor in Wageningen University, Netherlands - Granular Sludge_31_05-R1 | ecosystem: Engineered > Bioreactor > Anaerobic >...
GGGACCTCCGCCCGTTGCGGACGGGAGCCCTGCGATGTGATCGCATGCGTCGTGGCGAGAGCAGGGGAGGGGGCGCTCCGTGTGTCGCGGACGGCAGGTCCTGCGGCGTGACCGCAGACGGCGAGAGTGAAACTGCGTGCACAAGCGTGAGAAAAAGCAGCCGGAGTGCGGCAACCCGCTCCCCGGCTGTTCGTGTAGTTGAGGGCCACGCTTCTTACGCGTTCCCCTCCGCCTCGTTGCTGTAGGTGAAGATGGTGTCCCACAGCTCGTCGAGCTTGATCAGCGTGTCGTCGATCGACGGGACGAGGTAGCGGTCGCCCTCCTTCACGAGGAGTTTCTTGTCCTCCAGCTTGCGGAGCGCGTCGTCCACCTCGAAGTCGAGATGCACGCCGAATTTCTCTTCGATCCACTGTTCGATGCGGTCGTCCAGCTCCTCCTCCGTGAATGGCTCCCCGTTCTCGTTCCGTTCGGCCAGAAGGAAGTAGTAGGCGAGCAGCGCCTCCTTGCACTCTTCTTCCTCCGCCTCGTGGACGAGGAAGTCGAAAACGCCGGCGTTGTTGTCCAGGTTGTGGAAGTAGAGAGTCTTCATCAGCTTCGCCTGGTGCTTCTCCTTCGTGAGCTTGTACTTCGTGAAGACCTTGAAGGCGATCGTCCCGACGATGGAGAAGGCCGCAAGGATCGGGAAGAGCTGCTCCTTGAAGTGCGCCCAGTCGATGTTCCGTCCGGCGACGATCGCGGCGATCAGCGTGCCGACGACGAGCAGCGCGGGGATGACGCGGTTCACCACGCTCAAAAAACCCGCGATGATCGGCAGGGCGATCTTTCCCTTGTCGATCAGGGTCATCTGGATGGTCACGTCGGGGAAGAGCGTCTGCAGCGTCGAGGCCGGAACGTTCTTGAAGACCTTCAGGAAGATCGTAGGCACCTTCGGCGCGCCGTTGCTCTTTTTCGTTTCCGGTTCTTTCTCCTTCTTTCCGAGCACCGCCTCGCGGGTCATGCGGCGCTCGCGCTCGTTCTCGGTCTCCGCGGCGGTCTTGATGAAGGTGTCGTAGAACTGCTCCATGTCCTCCTGACTCTTCAGCTTGATCAGGATGAGCAGCCGCTGGATCATCTCCTCCATCTCCGGTTCAACGGGCGCGTCCTTCTTCCGGAGCGACTTCCACCAGGAGAGCGGTTCCTTCGGCTTTGGAACCTGCTTCGTTCCCCGCCGGTAGATCAGTATCTTCTCGTAGTTCTCAAGGTTGACTCGCACGTTCAGCCCCTTGGGGGCCGCCTTCGTCATCAGTTCGTTCAGCTCGGCGATGGGAAACTCGCGATAGTTCGCCGCTACAAGGATTTCTTCGAGCGCCCTCACCATGCTGTCGAAGCGGGCGTCCATGCTTTCGCCGGGCGGACAGATCTTCAGAGTGTCGGCGTCGGGGTTGAAGATATGGTAGGCGCCGCGCGCCTCTTTCAGCGTACTGTGAAAGTCGTAGTGGTACGTCGCCTCGACCAGTTCGGCGACGCGGCGAAACTTCTCCCTGTCCTCCGCCGAAAGGGTCTCTTCCTCGCACAAAACGTCCACGAGGTCCTCGGTGCGCACGGGGATGAACTTGCCCAGATCCGGAGTAACCGCCATCGCAACCCCTCCTGTATAAAAAATCGACGCGTCTCTTGCGGGGAAGAACCCGCCCGAAGAAAACAACCGTCGGCGACGAACCGCTTCCCAATAGTACATTCATCCGGCCTGTTTATCAATAGATTGAAAAGCTTGTCGAATGGTGCGGGGTGTGGAAAAATGATGGGGAAATGAAAAATTTTCCTTTTGATGGTTATCCTCTTACAAGATATATTTTCTAAAATATGCTTTTAAAATTTTAGGTTCATATCTTTAAAATTTAGTGTAAAATGTAAGAACTATTCTTCTTTGCCGTGTGGCAATGCAGCATGCCTTGTATGGTTGTATTACTCGAAGCGAGCAGGTGGATCTTCCAGGTGTTTACGACTACGAATAAAGGTATCCGATTGTTTATCCGTGTTGAAACATAAAGCAGTGAATCAAAAGAACAAAAAGTATGGAATCGGATTTTTAATCAAAGAATTGCAGATCGGCAGAGGCTCCTGCCGCCCCTGCCGGGTACCTGTCATGATAAAACTTATATTGCCCTTACGATCCGAGCATTTTTCGCGCAAGAAAGGCAATGTCGTCGAATACCGTATAGACCACCGGAATCACAAATGCCGTCAGAAATGTGGATACCAAGAGCCCGCCTATCGAAACGATCGCCATCGGCGCGCGAAGCTCGGCTCCCCACCCTATTCCCAATGCGATAGGCAGCATACCGAATACGGTCGTGAGCGTGGTCATAAGGATGGGTTTCAATCGGACACCGCAGGCATTGATTAAAGCTTCGCGTCGCTCAAGCCCTTGTTTTCTGAGTTCGGTAGTGTAATCGATTATAAGAATGGCGTTGTTCACCACAATCCCGAGTAACATGACGATACTCATCATAGAGAAGAGACCTAGTGAATTCCGAGTAACGAAAAGAGCCCCTAATACGCCGATAATGGACAGAGGGAAAGTCAGCAGTATCGTAAGCGGCTGAATATAACTTTCAAGAATCGCCACAAGGGTAAGATAGGTCAGAACAAGAGCAAGAATCATCACAGTGACCATCTTGACAAACATATCCCCCATTTCGGCCGACTGCCCTGCGAGCGCAATCCCGTATCCTGTCTTCATATTCATGTTTTCCGCTTCTTTCCGAATGTCCGCGACAACTTCGCCCATTGAGCGGCCTGAACTGTCGCAGGAGAGGTTCTGGATGCGCCTCTTATCGCGCCTGATAATCTGCGCATTGCTCGTGCGTTTTTCAATTCCGCTCACCGATCTGATAGGTAAAGATTCGCCCGAAATACTTTGTAAAATAATATCTCCAACTTCTTCGACATGCTCCAAGTCAAGTTCATCAAGCTTTACAAGAATTTCATATTCGGAGCCTTTGTCTCTAAACACGGACGCCACAATACCTTCAAGGCTCATTCGCATCACCATCCCCAATCCGACGCTTGTGAGTCCCAAATCCGTGAGCCGATCTTTTTCAGGTGAGAGGACTAGTTCGGGTTTCCCAAGCCTCACTGTAGAGTCGATTGATACAGCCCCGACGATGCCGCGCATCCTGTTTTCGAGTTCCTTGGCATATGCGTCGATTTGAGCGAGATCATCCCCGAAAAGATCGATCTGTATGGGGGATTCGGTGCCGCCCATGGGACTGGTCTGCAGAATAGTCACAACTCCCGGGGTCTCATGCTTCAGGCTCTGGAGGTTATGGAGAATTTCTGGCATGCTTTGAGTCCTCTTATTCTTGTCGGAGAAAAGGACCAGCAGTTCCCCCACATGCGTTCCTTCGGACGACCTGCCCGATCTGGCGGTTATTTTTCCCGCTGTTGCATAGATTCCTCTGACAATATCGCCATACTTTTTTCTTACTGACTTTTCGATCCTTAATAAAAGATCGCTGGTGATGTTCAACGGAGTTCCGGGAGGCATCTCGAACTGGATGGTTACTTCGCCTCTATCCGGGGTGGGTATCATCGTCGTCCCTAAAAATCGGGCCATGGTCAGTGCTCCTAGAAATACGGCGATTGCGAGAGAAAGTGTAATCAGTCGGTTCGATAAAGATCCCTTCAGGAAAAAAATATAGCTTCGTTCCAAGGTTCCGAATCCCTTTTCCCATACGTTTGCGAATCTTGTTTGCCAGTCGGTTTTTCTCTTGGTTGGCGCAGGGATGTATTGAGCAGGCGGATTATCGTTTCTTTCCTTGTCGGATAAAAGCAAAGATGTAAGAATCGGTGTCAGTGTGAACGATATAAACAATGACACAAGGGTAGCGAATGCCATTGTCAGCGCAAAAGAGGATACCAGCATTCCAACTACACCGCCGATAAAAGCGATGGGCACGAATACAACAATATTGGTGGTAGCCGAAGCCGACACACCTAAGGCTATCTCTCCCGCTCCTTCTATAGATGCTTCGCGTAACGACTTGCCCTGTATCCGGTGACGGTGGATACTCTCAAGCACTACAATCGAATTGTCCACCAGTGTCCCGATTGCGAGTCCGAGGGCCATAAGCGTCATGATATTGAGAGTAAAGCCTGCCGCCATTATCAGCATGAATGTCGAGATGACGGCAACAGGCATGGTGATAGCAACGATTATCGTCTGCCGGACGCTATGGAGAAATAGATACAGCACCATGGCGGTAAGTCCGATCCCGATGAATATGCTGGTCATGACGTCATTCACGGAGTCTTTGACAAAATCCGCCGCATTGTTGATTTCACGCACTTCGACACCATCGGGTAAATTCCTGCTGATATCCAATAACAACTTCTGGAGATTTTCGACAACCTCGACGATATTGGCGTCGCTTTGTTTTATCACGGATATACCAAGGCACCTTTTCCCATTGAAATAGGCCGATTGACGCTGCTCCTCTCTGAAATCCACAACTCTGCCAATGTCTTTCAGCCTTACAGGTCCGCCTGCCGGAGTACTGATTTCCAAATTTTCGATTTCTTCGGTACTTTTCATTTCCGAGTCGACACGTACGAGAAACTCTGTTTTCATTTCGGTGATATGTCCGGATGGCACATTACGATTAGCTTGGGCAATGGATTCGATAATCTGCGGAATCATCAGCCCTCTTGCCGCGATTTTTTCCTGAGAGAGCAGGACAAGAATCTGTCGCTTCGCACCGCCCACGATATCGATTTGTGCAAGCCCGTTCACCTTCATGAGGGTGTTTTTTATATCCGTGTCGGCCAACCGATAGAGCTCTTCGATCTCTCTGTTTCCAAAGAGCGCAAGGTTCATTACAGGCAGCGCGTTCAAATCATACTTCAACACCTGCGGTTCTTCGCAATCATCAGGCAGCTCCGACTTTATGCGTTCTATCTTTTCGCGTATATCGATGGCGGCGAGGTTCACGTCTCTGCCCAAATTAAGTTCTATCACCACTTGCGAGAGACTTTCCATAGAGTAGGAGCTGATTTTTTTTATGCCGCTTACCTCGCTCGCGGCTTCCTCGACTCTTTTGGTAACAAGCGATTCTATTTCCTCGGGAGCGCATCCCGGATAAATCGTACTTACCGTGACAATAGGGGCTTCGATTTTGGGCAAGAATTCGATTCGTAAATTAGTATAGGAATAGATACCGATTATAACGAACGCGAGTATCAGGGCTGTCATGGCAGCCGGTCTCTTCACCGATGCGTTAGTTAAAAACATTCTGCCGCTCCATTCTTTATCTCAAACACCTTGGCGCCGTCTTGGAGAGTTTCTTTTCCGTAAACCGCGACGCAGGCGCCCGGTTCCATATCTCCGACCACTTCAATCATTCCTCTTGATTCAAGACCCGTCGTAACTCGAATTTTTTTCGCAATGCCGTTTTCGACCAGAAAGATGCTTGATCCGGCATCATCTTCAATAATAGATTCTCTGGGTACGCCGATTGCGGACAATCGTTCTTCAAGTACTACTTTTGCGCGCGCGAACATGCCCGGCTTGTATTTTTTTTCGCTATTATCGATTCGAACTGTGATTTCCAGAGTTCTTGCCACGGGGTGGACAGTATCCGCGATTTCGTCGATCTTACCAACCACCGGTTCGGTTTCTCCTTCGATGTCCAGACGCACGTCAAGCCCGGGTTTTAATTGCACGAGATGCGACGAAGCGACATCGGCCTTAAACTCAAGAACATCTACATTTTCAATTCTGAAAACAGGTGTCCCCAGGTTTATCGTCTCGCCGATATGTTTCATCCTCCGGGTGACTATGCCGTCGATCGGGGCGGAAATTTTAGTATCCCGAAGCTGAAGCTCGGCGATCTCAACGCCGATGTCGGCACGCTTTTCCTGAAGCTCCGCAATCTGAAGCTGTTCGCGGGCTTGGATGAGTTCGGCATCGGCGACATCGAGTGCGAGCATCATCTTGTCGAGTTGCTGCTTGGGAATCGCTTTGGATTCAAAAAGCCGCTTGCCTCTTGCAGCTTCTCTTGCAGCATCGGCATGTGTTGTTTTGGCCTTGTTCATGTTCGCATTCGCTTGAATACGCTGCCCTTTGGCTTGCAGGAGCGCTTTTTCCGCATCCTTTCGATTCAGCGCATATTGTCTGCCATCGAGCTCCGCCAAGACTTCTCCCGCCTTTACCCGAGCACCTTCGTCGACATGGAGTTTTTCTATGGTTCCTGAAAAGCCGAAACTTACTTCAGATGTTTCTATGGATTCGAGGGTTCCGCGTGTGAGCAACTCCTTGCTGAAATCCATTTTTTTAATAATATCAGTGGTAATCGGAGTAGTTGTACTCTCGGGTTTCAATTCATGTTCGACAGGCGGTTTTTTTACGGTAAGGAAGATTATTAATCCGCACGCGATCAAACTCAGAGATAAAAGGACTTTTAGTGTGTTGGATAGCAGCTTGCCTGTCTTTATGATCATCTCTTGGCTCTCCTTTTTTTATTGTATTTTGCTCTGCAAAGCCGGTGTCCACCGATGTTCTCCTCTCGTTCGCCGGAGATTCTCATTGCGGGGAAGAGAACAACGATGTCGACTCGAGCGTTGTATTTGCCGTAGTACGTCCCCTGAGACCGGAGGCGTGCAACGGAACTGCTTAAGGCGGTTCCATCGCGAGAAAAAGCCCCGCGCGCTTCGGTATTTGAGCATGGGTAAGAGGCTAAACTAGCAGGCCCGCTTGCTGTTTCGCCGACTGAACATCTCTTCGTTCGAATTTCTTGGCAAGGGGGCATGATTGCAAATCATAAATACTTCATACGTATGTATAAATTCTGGACAAAAAAAGTCCGTTCAAATAGCCGGAGCGGGACGCGAAAGTGCCATCGACGGTAGGTCCGCATCTGAAATCGTCGAATCTGCACGGAGTCCGGCTGCAATGAACGCTACCATCTCCTTTAAGACGCACTCGTAAAACTCGGGGCTTTTTTGCATCGGAATTCTGCTCAGAAACATAAGCAGTACACCGCGTGAGAACATCTCGCGAATCAGTATGGTTTCTTTCGGTAAGTTGGGTAAAGTCCGAGAGAGCGCCGTAATAAACGGTTCATGAACCGGCCGTCCCGCTTTAGCCATAACTTCAGTTAGGAAGGGAGGAGGTATGAAGAGGTTTCGCGCGAACAGGGCCGGGAAATACGGGTTCTTCAAAACTGCCATGAGCGCCGGTCTCACCATGCAATCAATGATCGTCTCCAACGGAATAGGCTTCCCATTCGTCTCTCTCTCCGCTTGCCGCAACAGCCGTATCCGCTCCTCGCTTATAGGGCGGAAACAGCGCATGATTGTCTCTATATAGAGATTTTCTTTCGAACCGAAATGATACGTCGCCGCGCCGAGGTTGACTCCGGCCTCGTCGGCCAGTGCTCTCATGCCGACCTCGTCATATCCATGCTCGGCGAAAAGGCGTTCGGCGGCCTTGAGTAAACTCTCTTTGGTTGGCGATGTTTCTCTGTGTGTTGTACGTCGAGCTTTCATGATTAGATATCATACATACGTATGAAAAAATGTCAAGCACTTTTATGTTGTTTTAAAAAAAAGCTCCCGGCATCGAACGGTGGGGAGTGGAAACACTTGAAAATCGGGGAAGGACTTTGTCGAATACGTCGCTCACGGCGCGTTACCTCTCGAACTCGATGCGAAGGCTTGGGTCGGTCTCGGCAGCGGCGACGATGTCGTTGTACCTGTCCACGATCTTCGCGATCGCCGCGCTGCGGTTCGTCTCGTCGAAAAGACTGTGCTCGTAGACGACGCGTCTTCCCAACTCTGCGTTGGACGCCTGTCGATCACCGTACGCCGCCTCCGCTATCTTCAGCAAAAACTGTTCGCCGATGAAGCGTGCGACGGGAAGCGCTACGGCGTCGCCCATGGCCTTGTACCCGTCGTTGGCGCTGCCGGGAAGCCTGAAACTGTCGGGCGCGCCCATCAGACGGGCTGTTTCGCGGACGGTGAGCAGTCGTGCATGCACCTCGCCGTCTTTTTTGACCACTAAAAACTGCTTGCTGCTTCCGCCCTCCGGTGTCCTCAAGCAGCCGGCGATGCCGTCGAAGCGCAGTTCAAGCTGCTGACGTCCCTGGCGGGTCCTCCGGTATCCGGTCGCGTAGACCGTGGCATGTTCGTCGAGCTTTTCCCTGTGTCTCTCCGGAATCAGCCGGAGGACGTCGTCTTTGTCGAACGGAACGTCCGGTTCGAGGATGTCCTCCAGTCGCGTATGGCGCTTCGGAGGCTCTTCCGAACGCCACCATATCCAGCCGGGCAGCGTCTTCCCCAGCTCCGCGGCCGCCTTGCTGTGCAGCCAGCACGGAGCGGAACCGACAAGTTCCTCCGGAATGCGGCGTCCGCGCTCGACGGCGATGACGAACACCCTGGGGCGCGACTGCGGCACGAAACGGGACGCGTCCAGCATGATCGCGCCGCAGTCATACCCTCTGTCGACGAGCGCCGAATGCAGTTTCCTGTAGTGTGCGCCGCTTCCTGCTGAAAGAAGGCCGGAGACGTTTTCGACCAGCAGAACGCGCGGCTTCGCTGGCATCTCGTCGAGGATACGGAGCCACTCCCAGACCAGCCCGCTGCGGCGGGCTTCGATACCGCCTATGGCGCCTGCCAGCGACAGGTCCTGACAGGGGAAGCTGGCCCAGGACAGGTGCGCGAACGGCAGGTCGGCGCCGCGGACGTTCTTGATGTCGTTCAGGAGAAAATGCTCCGAACCGAAATTCGCCTCGTAGACGCTCGCCTTCTGCGGGCAGATATCGTTCGCCCAAAGGGGAGCGAACATGCCCTTCAGACCGTAGGCGACCAGACCGCTTCCGGCGAAGAATTCGTGCATCGTCCACGGCGCGGACGAAAGGCCGATCTTTCCGGGGTCCACAAGCGGCAAGACGGTTTGCAGCATACGCGTTCACTCCTTTCGGTTTTTTTTCGTTCCCTGCGAGATGGAGAATTGTTCGGCAGGCGGAGGAAGACTCCGCAGGGGGAGAGATACACCTCCATACTACCGTTATCCGCCCTCTTTATCAACACGTTGAAACGCCTGCCGCGACGCCCGGAACCAAAGCGACGGCGCAATATGCCGCGAAAGTGCAGTCACTACATAACTGCATTCACTGCATAACCGAATGGCAGTGAATGTAAAATTCTTCCTGGCTGGGTTCGTACTTTTTCTCCCATGGTTCCAAGCTTTCGTCGAAGCGTGCGGCTTCGTGTTCGTCGATCTCGAACACGGAGCTTTGATGGTATACCCACTTCCTTCCGTCCAGGGCGCCCGGCTGCAGCTCCTTTACCATCATCGGCGCGGGGTATGTCCCGTTTTCAAGGCAGACGTTGAACTTTTTGCAGCTTTTGAAACCGCGGCTGACGTAATTGTTGGGGTTGCCGAAAATGACGATCACGTCGTACCCGAGCGCAACCGCGCGTTCAAAGGAGCGCTCCATAAGTCTTTTTCCGTACCCTTTTCTCTGGTATTCGGGCACGATGCACACCGGGCCGAAGGTAAGGATGTTTTTTTCTTCTCCGGACTCGTCGACGAGCAGTGTTTTCGTATACATGATATTCCCGATGATTCGACCGTCGACTTCGATTACAAAATCCAGCTCCGGCAGAAAGTCTTCGTGGGTCCGTAGGACATGGACTAAATAGTGCTCCGTACACCCCGGTACGTATAAATTCCAGAAAGATTTCCTGGTGATCTCTTCGACTCTCTTATAATCAGCCTCTTTTTCGTTTCTGATGACGATCGTTGCGTTCATAGAAAGCCTCCACTATTTTTATGCCCCCGAATCAGTAGCGCAAGGATATTCGATGAACATCCTTGCCTTTCCGGGAGAAGTTCGCTTGCGGGACGCTGGAAGGCCTCGGCAAGCGACAATTTTTTATTATACTCCCGTTCTGCTCATGCTACGGGCGGAGCGTTTTCTCTCCCTGCCTGTGTAAAAAAACGATCTCCGATCTCTCCGGAACAATCGAGCTCTTTGGCGGATTCAGCTCCACCTTGGGAGCGGCGCGGCGCATCGTTGCTTCCAAGGCAGCCCCCTCCTCGGGGAGTTTGACCCACCCCAGCGGGATGCAGCTGTTGCGCGAGCCTGCGAGCAAATCGGCGAAGGTGGTCTCGCCCGGTTTCCAGCCGGGGACGGAGTCGAGCGCCGGGCGGCAGGCGATGTCGATCTCTCCGTACTGGATGATCGTGCGGAAGAGCGCCTCGAACTCGGGCTGGAGGGTGAATGTGGTCAGTAGGCGGCCGATGGTCAACGGGCCGATGACGTTGGAGCAGTTCCTGATGTTGCGCACCACCACCTCGGAATCAAGAGTGAGCGTCTCGACGATCAGGTGAATGCCCTCCCGCCCCTGCTCTTCGATCAGTTGGCCGAGCATCAGCAGTTTCGAGATGGTCTCCGCGTCGATCTGGTCGGGTGTGGCGGCGTCGAGCAGATGGCCGTCCGCCAGAAGAATGATCCTGTCGGCCGAGGCCAGGGCGATGGCGGCGCAGATCTCCTCCTCGGAGCGGAAGCGGCACTCGCGGAAGACGACGCTCTCCGGGAGCGGCGTCCTGGAGTATTCGTCGTACCACGCCGCGAACTCTTCCTTCGTCTGGTTATCGACGATATGCACCGTCATACCGAGCGAGCATGTCTCCTCGACGATGAACGGAAGCTGCGGATTAACGCCGACGATCACGAGCATCCCCGAGGGAAGGATATTTTTGCAGCGGGGCGACGGAGCGCGGGCATCGGGGAGCCTTCCGGGAGGCGGCGGAGTGAAGATCGACGCGTCGCAGGCGTTCTCGCTGAGCACGACGACCTCGGCGGACTCGGGAACCTCTTCGTCGGGGCGGGGAACCATCCGCAGTTCGCCCGATGCATCCCGATACCCCACGGGAATCGACTTCGGAAAGGCGTTCATCATGTCGCGCCAGAGCATCTTCTCTCCCGGGGGCAGGCGGACGAAGTGGAACTCGTTCCCCTCGGGTGTGAGCAGTTCGTTGAAGATGTCCTCCGCGTAGGGGTTGATGCACATGGAGGCGATCAGCTTGCCGGTGAAGAAGAGCGGGTTGAAGAAGACCTTCGTGCTTCTGTTGCCGAACGGGCGCAGGAACTCGGTCACATGGCAGCTTCTGCTGAGGTCGAGGTAGTTCAGCACGATCACCGGAGAATGCCGTTCGTTCGGCTTGCTGTCGAGCAACGTTTCCAACGCGACGAGCGTCCGGGTCACGATGGGGTCGTTCAGCCGCTCCGAGAGCTTCCTGTCGGCGGCCCGTCCTCCGAGGACGACTACTGCCGACGCCTTGTGCGCGGAGATGCGTTCGAGCGCCTGTGCGTTCTGGAAGCTGCCCGTACGCGAGATCACCTCGACGTGCGGTTTCGACTCCACGATCTGTTCGGGGGACTCCGGAGGGTGTTCCCGCATCACGACTACCCTGATCAGCCGTTTCCGCTCCGTGACGCAGTATGACTCCAGTTCGTCGATGATGTGCGGAATGCACTCGCTCCAGCCGAGCAGGATGATGTGCCCTCGTTCGCGCACGTCGCCGCGCCCTTTCTTCAGGTCATCCAGGTGTTCCATCAGCTTGCCGATGATGATGGCGATGAGGACGCCGTTGAAGAGGACGATCCCGATGAACGAGAAAATAAGGACGAGCACCTTGACCAGCGTCTCCTGATTGTGAATCTCGAAGATGCTGTCGGAGCTGATCATCGTGATGATGGAGAACCAGAAGTTGTTTCCGTGTTCGGACTGCACGCCCAATCCGTCCAGAACGGTTGTAAATATCCAGACGAAGACGAACGAAACGAGAAGCATCGTCAGAATCTGCCGGAAGATGGAGACCTCCATCAGGCGCCGGAAGCGGTAGGAGAGGCGGCGCGCGGCGTCCGAGTGCTTGAGGTGACGGAATCTGAGCAGCCGGAAGATCCTCGGGAGCCGGAGCAATCGGAGCATCGAGGCGCCTCCCCCCGGGAAGAGGAAGAAGAGGAAAATATCCCACGGAATGGCGGCGATCCAGTCCATCCACCAGTCGGCGAAGTACTCTCGCTTGTTCGACGCGTAGGTGAAGTAGCGCGCCGTCAGTTCCACCGAGAAGAGGAGAGAGAAGTAGAGGTTGAGGTGTTCGAGCTCTTCGTTGTCGACAAGCAGCGATCCTGCCGCGACAGCGACGGACATCGATATAAGAACGAGCATCGCCGCGTCCGTCGCGGGGTGCTTGAAGAGCGCGTCCAGCCGCCGTGAATAGCTTGTTTCCGCGGAAAGAGTCCGCATGACATCTCCTCCTTCTCATACCAACGGAGCATACACCGGTAGAATCTACTGAAGCAGGCGGCCTTTTACGAGCGCGAAGCCGCGCAGATCGGACTGCGCGTTGTGGGACCACGTCGACGGGTGCGAGTCGAAGACGGTGTACGTCCCGGCTTTCAGCGTCGTCTGCGGGGTCGCCTCCCATATCGCGTTCTGTACGCCTCCCTGCCCGGAGCGGCCCGTCGCGGGCCACGGTCCGTAGAGCGTGCCGTCCTGGTGGACGAGCGTGATGCTTCCGGCCGGAGTTCCGTTGTTGAAGTAGTGGTACGTATTGATGTAGGTGATCGCGTGCGGCCGGGAGATCGTGAAGCGCGTCGGCGAGGGCGGCCCGGCGGGGTTGTTCACCACGGCGGTTTTGTTCCAGTTGTTGAAGATATCAATTTCTGCCGCTTCCGGACGGGTTGCGGCGATGTCCGGAAGAGTGCTCAGCCGCAGGAGGCATGTCTCCATCGCGTCGGCATGGTGTGCGACCGCCGGATCCTCGGAGAGAGCGAGCCCTTCCCGGTATTTCGCCAGCGCCTCTTCATACCGTTTCTGTTGCTGGAAGGAGACGGCCTGCCGCCAGAGCGTCTCCGCAGCGCGCCGGTTTACCGCGTTTTCTGGCGGAGCGACGTGCGGTGTTTCACGCTCGGGGAGGGGAGGAAGTTGCGGCTCGTGCTCGGGAGCGGGCTTGATGGTCGCGCTGTACGTATAGGTGTTGGTGGCGCCCTGCGGCGATCCCCAGTTCCCCTCGAAGCAGAGACGAAAGATTTGCCCTTTCCGGAAAGTATGCGTTATGCGCCGGTTCGAGTTCGGAGGCAGATCCCATGCGCTCGCAAGGGCCTGCGGCACTCCAGAGGTCGCGAGGGACTGACCGTCCCCGTACAGGTCGACCGACGCCCAGCTCTGCCCCGCGCCGATGCGGACGTCGACGATCAGCGTACCGCCGTTGAGGAAGCGCCTGGCGTCCAGTTCGTGGATGCGATAGTTATGGACGCCCTGTCCGGGAGCGAAGAGCGTTCCCTGTCCCGACGCGGACCATGAGATCTCGACGGGTTCGGGGACGGGGGAGGGATGGGGCTCCGGGCGAGGAGTCGGACGCATTGCCGGAGGAATCTCGGCCGGAACCGGACCGGACTGCTCCGGAACGGATTCCTGAACGAAGACGGCGGCGCGTTCCTGTACAACGTACCCGCCCGCCGGCCAGTCATGGTAGACTCTCGCCTCGTAGACTCCTGCGGGCAATCCGCCGAAAGTATGGCTCCCGGAGCGCATGCCGCCGGTGTAGAACCACTCGCCGTACCGGTCGTCGGCATTCTCCCGCGGAGCAAGCGAAATCCAGTCGGTCTGGCTTCCGGGAAGGTTGTCGTAGACGATCTCGATAGGTTCGTCCGGCGCGTAGGACTGCTTGAGCGGGCGGACGGCCGCATCGGAAGGCACGTGTGACAGAATGTATGCTGTCAGTATGAACACGGAGAGAAAAAGAGACTTTCGTCGTACGGTACGCATAGAGTGTACTCCCCCTCGCTCGTGTGAATAGTGACCCCATGATACCAGAAGCAGGGCTTTTTTCGCAAAAGAGGAGCGTTTTCATTTTTGGAGAAAGGTCCGCGGACGTGGGCGGGCGTCGGAACGCTCTTCGAGCAGTCTTCAGCGAACGGAAAGAGGGGGATGCGGTGTGGTTCCCCCTCTTTCCGTCCTTTTCAGCGCCTACGCCGGTTCTATGTCCAGGAGGACGTCTTTTCCCGCGCGGACCGTGCCGGAGGCGGCCTTGAAGGATTTTACACGGTCGCCCGTGGTGATGATGACCGGCGTGAGGATGGAAGGAGCCTTCGCTGCGACGATTGCCTTGTCGAAGCGGACGATCGGGTCGCCCGCCTTCACTTTACTCCCCGCTTTTGCGATCAGCGTGAACCCTTCTCCCTCGAGCGCCACTGTTTCGATACCGATGTGCACGAGGACTTCTATTCCCTTGTGTCCCCTGATGCCGAAGGCGTGCCCGGTCGGAAAGAGCGCGACCAGATCCCCGTCGCATGGGGCGACGACCAGCCCGTCGTCGTCAGGGTCGATAGCCACGCCGTCGCCGAGCATCTTCCCGGCGAAGACCTTGTCAGGAACCTCCTCCAGCGGAACCACCCGTCCGGAGAGGGGAGCCAGCAGTTTCAAATTTTTCTTGCCGAACCAGAACATGCGCGTCACCTCGCTATGGATGCCGCCATCCGGCGCCATGCGTGACGGCGGCCCCGGATGACGATGGAGTATGCCAAAATGTTCTCCGGCACGGCGATGCCCGGGTAGCCCGAGTCGCCTATGTGGTGCAGGTCCGCACCGCAACTCTTGGCCCAGAGCGCGATCTGCCGGATGGTCGCCTCGTCCGAGCCTTCCTGCGAGGTGCCGATGGCGGTCATTGCCAGCGCCCCCTTGGCATGGACGACGCCGACGAGGTCGCGCACCCGCTCGGGCGAGATTCCCGGAACGGTGCCGGGGGCGGGGAGGAGCACGATGTCGGCGCCCGCGTCGATCCACCGTCCGATGATCGCCTCGTCGACGATGTCGCTCCCCGCGTCGGTGGCGGAGCCTGCGGCGTGCATCTTCCCCGCGGCGAGAATCGGGTCGGGGCCGACGGCCTCGCGGATTCCCCGGAGCGATGCGGTGATGGAGCTTGTGGTGACGCCCGTCGCGGGGTTCCCCGTGATGACGAGCATGTCTACTCCCTGTTCGACGGCGAGACGGGCGTTTTCCGGCGTGGCGCGCCGCCCCTCGGGGAGCTTCGCCTGCGGGCCGAGCACGCGCTCTCCTTCGTCGACCGGTTCGAGGTTGATCGCTATGGGGCGGCCGATAAGTGTTTTGAGCGCCGCGATGGTTCCGGTCTGAGCACGGGTCGTTTCGGTCGCCCGCACCCTATGTCCCTGGCCGTACGTGCGCAGGAAAAAATCATCGTCGTTCAGTACGTCCAGCCCTTCGATGTGCGGAGCACGGACGTCGAACATATTCAGCAGGATGATGTCCGCGCCGAAAGCACGTGCCAGCTCGGCGTTCGTTACGTCGCCAAGCAGCGGGGGGGCGGGGGCGATGGTCTCGGCGACGAGCGTACGTCCCTCCGCCGCGCGGATGCTCGTCAGCAGCTCCCGCCCCGTCATCTTCGCGAGGTCGGAGGCGTTAGCGTCCAGAATTCGTCGTACCATGATGATGCTCCTTTCCTGAGTACAGCAGTTCTGTCGGTCACTTGATGCGCATGATTTCGGCGCTTGCCGCTTCGTCCACGATGAGCGTCGCGTTGGGGTGCAGCTGGAGCACCGACGCGGGCAGGTCGGGGGTCACCGCCCCCATGACCGCGCCGCGGATGGCCTCCGCCTTCTCCGGTCCCGAGGCGAGCAGCAAAATCCGCCGCGCGCTCATGATCGTCTTGATCCCCATGCTGATGGCGCTCTTGGGCACCTCGTCGCGGTTCTCGAAGAAACGGGCGTTCGCCTCTATGGTGCTCTGCGTGAGACGGACGTGGTGCGTCCCCTTCTCGAACTTCACGTCCGGCTCGTTGAAGCCGATATGCCCGTCCCGACCGAGTCCCAGGATCTGGAGGTCGATGCCGTGCGCCTGTTCGATGAGTTCCTCGTAGCGGCGGCACTCCGCGCCGATGTTCTGCGCCGCGCCGTTGGGAATATGCCGGTGCTCCGGCGGGATATTGATGTGCCGGAAAAGATGTTCCTCCATGTAGCTGTGGTAGCTCTGCGGGTTCTCCGGCGAGAGCCCCGCGTATTCGTCCAGGTTGAACGTGGTGACGCCGGAGAAGTCGACGTCCCCTGCCCGGAAGAGGCGGACCAGTTCGTTATAGAGCCCCTTGGGGGTGTCCCCCGTGGCGAGCCCGAGCACGCACTTCGGGTTCAGGATGACACGGCTGGCGACAATGTACGACGCCTTCCGGCTCATCTGGTCATAATCCTTTGCAGTCACGATTCTCATGGCGGTCGAAGACCTCCTTTCCTTCCACGAATGTCTTGAGGACGCGCCACCCTTCGTCGAGGAGGACGAAGTCGGCCCGGTACCCCGGCTCGATGCGCCCCCTGTCCCGCTCGCCCAGCAATCGGGCGGGGTTCTCCGAGACGAGGCGCGTCGCCTCCCAGAGGGGGAGGCCGGTTGCGGCCGCAAAGTTCCGCAGCGCGAGATCGAGCGTGAGGACGCTTCCGGCGAGCGTTCCGTCGGCAAGCTTCGCCTCCGGACCGTGGACCGTGACCGTCTGGCCTCCCAGGTCCCACGCGCCCTCGCCGAGGCAGGCGCCGCGCATGGCGTCGGAGACGAGAACGATGCGCTCGACGCCCTTCATCTTCAGCAGCAGCCTGAAGACGGCCGTGTGCGAGTGGACGCCGTCGGCGATCAGCTCGCAGAAGACGTCCGCGTCGAGCGCGGCTCCCGCGAGACCGGGGGTTCTGTGGTGGAATGGCGGCATGCCGTTGAAAAGGTGCGTCACGCTCTTCGCCCCGTTGCGGAACGCCTTCATCGCCTGCTCGTAACTCGCCTGCGAATGGCCGAGCGAAGCGACGATCCCCTCTTCCCGGAGCGCCTCCAGGAAACGACCGTCCGTATCTTCTTCGGGAGCGAACGTGACAAGGCGCAGGGCGCTCTTTCTGCGGCGCACGAACTCCGGGTCGGGACGGCGCAGGTGCGTTCCGTCCTGCGCGCCGAGGCGGGACGGGCTGATGTAGGGGCCTTCGAGGTGCGCGCCCAGCACCCTCGCTCCGTCCGGAGGCGCATTTTTCGCCGCCTTCACTGTGTCGAGCGCCGCCTCGATGCGCGCTTCGTCCATCGTCATGGTGGTCGGGCAGAAGGCAGTGACGCCGTGTGCTGCCAGCCCTCCCGCGATGGCCGAGAGCGATTCCGCCGCCCCGTCCATCGTGTCCACGCCGCAGACGCCGTGCACGTGGATGTCCACGAATCCGGGGACGATCCACGCCCCCTCCGCGTCGAGCGTTTCGACACCCGCAGGAAGCTCGCCCTCAGGG
>Ga0334885_1002796_pt1 | contig 17283 bp, 15 predicted proteins | sample GraSluR1_MG_8_FD_207233 | JGI IMG/M metagenome (GOLD analysis project Ga0334885, IMG submission 207233) | Sludge microbial communities from methane-producing bioreactor in Wageningen University, Netherlands - Granular Sludge_31_05-R1 | ecosystem: Engineered > Bioreactor > Anaerobic >...
GGTGAACTCCGGGCCTTCCCTTCCTGCGAGGGTTCTGAAGGCATCTACGACTCCGCTGGCGGCATCAAGTTCAAGCCTGGCCTCGGCCATTATCCTTCCTGTTCTGGAATCGTCCATTCCCCTGGAAAGAAGCTCCAAAAAGCCCTTCATGGCGCAGAGGGTATTGCCTATCTCATGCACGACCCCGCCGGAAAAAGCTCCCAGGTCCGCAAGGTACCTCTCCTCCGCAAGCCGTCTTTCCATTTGAAGGGCATCGGTTATGTCCGTGGCGGTCAAAATCATTTCACCGTTGGAATGGGCCAGGGTTTTTACCCTGTATGCCCTTCCCCGGAAAGCCACTTCACCTTTAGGATAATCGGCTCCCCCGGCAATCGGGGTTCTTTCCCGGGGAAAGGGGTTTCCCCGATCCTCTTCGGAAAGGCCGAAGAGCTCCGACGCCCGGGCGTTCCATAGTATGACCCTTCCCGATGAATCCAGGGCCGCAACCGCGGAGTCCAGGGTTTCCAGTACCGCTCCCGCCCTGCTTTCCGCCAGCTCAGCCCTGGCCACCGCCTGTATTCGAAGGGTATCCAGTTCCCTTTCCTTTTCGGAGAGCAATGTAACGAGTTCATGAAATGAAACCGAAGCCGCTCCGGGACTGGTTCCGCTTCCGCTTCTATAGCGATCCGCTTCCAGCAGCAGATTTCTCAGCGGGTCAATAACCCTGGATCGGAGGTAAGCTGGCATCATGAGTGCGGTGATCGCCAGGGCGAGGCATATGAAGGCAAGCGCGGCCAGAACCGGCCCCGCCAGGGCAACTACTGGCGGTTTCGCCGGCAGAACACCGATTGTCCCTGTGGTGCGCGCCGGGACAAAAACCCATTCCGACCGGTTGAAACGGTCATGACTGAACTCGGGATAGGCAAACAGAGGCTCGCCCAGACTGTCCAGGTAGACCGCGGTTGCCAGTCCGTCCGAAGGAACGAGCCCTCTGCATGCCGCTTCGAGACCCGCCTGATCCGGCTGAGTTCCGATTTCCACGGCGATTCGGGCCGCGACCCCGGTTGCCAGCGAGTTGGACCACCTGGTGTTTTCCCTTACGAGAAGAAAAAGGACCATTACCACCACCAGAGCCGCCAGGGCAGAGGCCCCGGCAACAAGCCCAGCCAGGGCTTCAACTCCGAAGGCGTACTTCTTACCGGCTGCCATGCTTCCACTTCCGGTAGCTGCGATATCCCATGACGAACGCCGGGTTTCCTTTCAATGCCGATGTCAGCATGTGAACAGGAAGCCATGCCAGGGTGGAAAAGCGCATGGCCGGGGTTGAGCACCAGGAATCCATGAATATGAAACGGTTCCTTTCCCTGAGAACCTGGCTTTCAAGGCTGACCCCCATGGTTGCCCCGTGATCGTGGAACACTCCCGGACCGGAGAATCTGCTCATGCTCATGCCGGACCCGGCGAGCCTTGCTCCCAGGTCCGCGTCTTCCCAGTATATCGGGGCGTAACGGGAACTCAGCCCTTTCAGGCTGATCCACGCGCTTTTTCTCCACAGTGCGCACGCCCCTGAGGGGTAGGAATGTCCGGCGCCGGGGGCGGTGAATGCCAGACCCCTGCGAAAACCCCACTGATAAGAGCCGTCGTCGGTTCCGTCAGGTCTTGTGATTCTGGGTACCACCACGGCGACCCGTTTCTGTGAGCCGTCCAGCATTGACGCCATTCCGGACAGGCAGCCGCCTTCAGGCATCACATCGTTGTTCAGGAGCAGAAGCATTTCGGATGAGGCCTCCGCCATGCCCAGGTTAACCGCATGGCAGAACCCCGGGGGGCCCGATCTGCTGATCAGCCTGACTCCGGGATAGCTTCTTCGGACGAACTCCACGGTGTCGTCTTCAGAATTGTCATCCACCACCACGATTTCTCCGAGCCCTTCCTCAAGCAGCACCGGCAACAGCCTCTGAAGAAGCTTCAGACCGTTCCTGGACGGAATCACCGCCGCGAGCGACGGGGTCATTCCAGAACCTCAAGCCAGTCGATGAATACCGGAGCCCCGCCCATGGGAACTCTCAGGTATGCCGATTCCCGGATATCCAGGGAGTACTCCCTCATTGCCCGGTTTTCCGGTCTGTCCGGGGCGATGCCGTGTCGTCCCATCTGCGCGAGAATCTCTGGAATCGGAAGCAGGGGTGAGTGCACATCGATTGTGTCTCCGTCGATGACCAGCAAAGCTCCCGGGCCGCCGGACGCCCTTATGAAAAGCCTTCTTCCCCGTTGAATGAAAAGGTGCTGATCCGGATGGTCGAGCATTAGAAGCCTCTGTTTTGAGAACAACCACAAGGAACGCAGGGCGGGGTCGGGGTTTTCCGGGTAAAGCAGTGCTCCGTGAACCAATGGTGGTTCCGCATTCTCCGCCTCTGTTCTTCCCCGGTTTCCCGGCAGCGCCATTGCCAGGGCTCCTGAAAGGAACAGCACTTTCATTCCCGTCATGCTGTCCCTTGATGCCATAAAAACCCCTGTCATACCGAAGAAAAGCCAGAATGCCGCCGCCATGCCAGAGGGGCGCAGCATGGAAACCATCATTCCCCGAGCCTGAAACAGGTTCATGAGATTGTCGCTGCCTGATGCCATGTTGAATCTCGATTCGGGAACCACCAGTATAAGGGCAGAAACCGCAAGTGATACCCCAATCAGGAGTCTGCTGGTCTTTCTTGCCAGAACAGCCGAAAGCGAGACGGCAAAGAGGGGCAGCAAGGGCATGAAAACCCGTGTTGACGGGGCGGGCAACCCATGCCATGCCTCACCGGTCCAGACCAGGTGAACGATTGTGTAAAGCACCCCGGGAACCGCAAGACGAAAGAAAACATCCCTGTGCTTCCGGTAAAGCACCGGAAGAGCGGCCAGGGCCGCGATAACCCATGGCGCTTTGGGAAGAAGGCCGGACTCCGCGTCAAAAAGCATGTTCACCGCGGAGAACAGCATCACCCTGGGATTGTGGATGGTGTTCATCACCAACAGGAGAACTGTTTCCGGGGTTCCGTAGCGCAACCAGATCAACCTGCCGCCGAGGAGCAACCTGTCCCCGGCAATTGCCAGAAAGAGAAACGCTGCGACGCCCAGGGGAACAAGAAACCTTCCCTTTGCCTTTCCGGTGTTTTCAAGGTATGCGACTGCGATCATTCCCGCCGCGGCCCCGACAAACCTCATTTTCAGGGCCACAAGAAACACCGAGAGCAGAATGGTCACCGCCAGCCCGGTTCTTCCCCGGGGCAGAACGGCGTATCCGCAGATTACAGCGGCTGCGGTCCAGCCCGTTAAAGCAGGCCCAAGAAGGGTGAATCCCGGCATCATGAACACCGCGGCCACCGCGATGAACTCCGGGGATGGCATGGAGTGCCGCCGCAGAAGCTTCAGCATAAGCAGGGCGCAGGCCAGCACCGGAAGAAAACCCATGACCCGGATACCCGCAGTTCCGAAGGGAAGCCCCGGGGATATCATGAGGGGAAAGACCGGCGTATGGTGGCTGTCCCCGGGGCTGGGATCGCCGGGGCGGGTTATGAATGTGTACCCTCTTACTCCCGTTATGTCTCCGGCAATCTCGGCGAAACGGACCTCATCCGATGTGAAGGGCAGAACGATCACCGCAAGAAAGAAAACTGGAAGAATACCCCTGACAACTCCGAACCGTTGTCCCGACACCCGGAGACCCATGGCGATTACACCGGCGACGGACGCGGCGGCGGCGGCGTGATGACCCAATGGAAGAACCCTCCATAGAATGCAGAACACCGTGAACACCACCATTGAAACGGGAACGAACTTCGTATCTCTGCAGTGAAAGCACATCAGCCCGCAAAGAAACCAGGTCAGAGGCAGCATGCGCCCCATTCCTCCCGGATCAGGCATCCCGGCCAGCCGCCATGCGAGAAAGACCCAGACCCCCGCCATGGCACACAGAACCGGAGCGAGCAAGTCTTCCCTCTTTACCATTCGGCAACAGCCTTAATGTGAATAACCGGGTGATTGAATGGAGAATGGCCCCTGATCAGGGTAACGAAAATGGAGTCGGATCCCGTGAGCTCCAAACTCACCGTATGGGTGCCCTCCGGCAGCTCGACCGTGTTCTCTCCCGCGATGAGAAGCGCCATGGGAAGCGAATCCCGGATGCCGCCGCAATCCATTTCAAGGGTGATGCTGAAAGGAGCCGGAACTGGTGGTGCCAGTATGGCTTCGGGGTTGGCGAGGGTGATGGACTCAACTGTCCACCAGGCATGTCCTTCCCGAAGAAAGCACCGTGCGGGAACGGGATGTGAGGCGACGGGTCCGGGAGGACCCAGGAACAATAGAACCGCGATGAAAAGTGCCGTCGAAACAACGGCTCTGATTCTGAATGATCCCAAAAACACCGGAATCATAAGGGCCGCAACAAGTGTTGCCGCTTCAGGGGAATAATGCCCCGATAACCAGGGGATGACGGAGAGAACTCCAAGAAGCCTTCCCTTCAGCCCGGGAGAAACAAGTACCGTGTAGATTCCCGCCGCCGCCGCCGCCCCAGGGCCGGAGAGAGAAAACACCGATGCCAGGAGGATGACAAAACCCGGTAAGAACAGCGGCGTTCCCGTAAGGGATGCCACCGCCGCCGCCGCCAGGGGAAGGGCGGTCCACTCCAGTGAGAATCCTCTGAAAAGAACCAGCACGAGCCAGACCGATACTCCCGCCAGGGTGAAGGCCAGCTCTCCCCGTTCAGAAGACTTCCCCACCGGTCACCTCCAGTCTCGCCCGGGGATCGTTACAGAAAATGTACAGCAATCCCCCGTCTCCGGAAAGCTCAACCAACCTTCCGGTTCCGCGGGGAATGGTGAAACTCTCCCGTAACATACCATCCGCGCCGCAAATACCTGCGGATACATCATCGAAGGGAGAACTGATGCGAATGCTTCCTCCGCCGGCGGGAAACACACCATATGGAGCCAGAAATCTCCCCCGGACCCCCGGGCCTTCGGGGCCGGGCCTGGGAAGAGGATAGTCCCCGGGGCTGCCGTGAAGAACGGGCCTGACCCGGGCCGGCAGCGCTATCGGGTTCACAGGGCTGTTCAGGGCTTGGACAAGGGCCATGAACCTTCCTGCCCAGGGCTTTCCCGACAGCACAAGACGCAGCTGAATCCGTGCCTGTCTGGCAAGAAAACCTTTCGGAAGCCTTCCTCCGCCAAGGAACCTTTTCGCCAACCTGACCGAGGATGCCACTTCCCAGCGGGCCGCCATGGGGCGCCTGCTGGAAGCCCCCACTCTGTGAAGCGCCCGGGCTTCCCTCAGAACAGAAAAAGTCCACCCCTCCACCGATGCCCTGAGACACAGATCCGCATCCTCAAAATACATGAAGTAGCCGGGATCGAACCCCCCGACATCGTGGAAAACAGAGGTTCTCCACAAAGAGACCGCAGCGGATACCGCGGGCGGGCGAAGCACATCGCTTCCCGGTTCCCGCTCAAGGTGCATGAACTTCGCGTCCCAGGCCTCTCCGAACGGAGTTACGAACACACCGCTTCCCGCTGTAACCAGAGGCCATTTCCAGGCCCTGATCAAGGGTTGCGCCGCGGCAGTCGAGGAGTTTTCCTCGAGGTGTGCCACAAGCATCGCAAGCGATCCGGAATCGATTCGCGCATCGCTGTTCAATAGAAGAGTGTACTCGGTGTCCACCAGACGCGCCGCTGCGTTGTTTCCATGTCCGAACCCCAGGTTTTCACCGGTTATGAACCGGGCCCCGGGAATCAGTTCGAGGGCGGCTTCCAGCGAGCCGTCTGTTGATCCGCTGTCGTAGATCACAACCCTGACCGGAAGATGGGAGAGGGTCTGGGCCAGATCGGCGACAAGCCCCGAATTGTTGTGGAGAACGATGATCGCCGTAACATTCGAATCGGGGTTCAGCGGTGCCATACCCATACACTTTCTTCCGGTGAAGCTTCCGGAAAAGCCGGGGCATAGAGGGAGTCGTAGAAGAGCCTTTCCCGCCGGGAAAGCAGCATTCTGTGGTAGAGCACCGTTTCCGCGGCGGTTTCCCTGAGGGTACCATCGGTTACCATGGAGGAATCGCCCATTAGAAGGTTCGACAGGCCCGCGCTCGAAAGGGCTTCCTCCCCCCCCCGCGCAAGAAAGGCGGTTAGCCTTGGGTGCCGGTGATGCGTCTGATAGAAGGCGGTAATTCTTGTCATGCTTCCCGCGGGAATGTCCAGAACCGGACCCCGGGCGTGAAGAATCCCCCCGGGGAACGAGGCGGAGACCGTGGAAAGCCTTGGAATGGTCAGCTCGAAAGCAATCAGGGCCAGCAACACCCATCGGACCGCCCCCTTGAGGTGGTGAAAAACCACTCCCGCGGTTACCGCGGTCAGTCCGCCGAAAAGCAATGCAAGCCTGGCGGGAACCCGGGCCTGGGCGAGCAGAGGAACTCTTGCCGGAAGCATCCAGGGAAGCGGCAGCGGTGTGGGTGATCCGTTCCATTTCAACAGGGGCCCGAAACTGAGCAGAAGGATTCCCAGGGAAACCACTGCCAGGGAGAGTTTTCGCCTCTTTACGCAAAATGCCGAAAACACCAGCAACACCGTGATGCCGGAAGATACCTGCCCCTCGAAGGTGTTGGGCATCCACGGATACTTGAGGGGAAAGCCGAACGCCGCTGCGCCCAGTCCAAAGGATGACGGAAGAAGGTAGGACACCGGTTCGGCGCTCCAGTGCACCGCCTCCCTCCATGTGTAATTATCAGTGGGTGTTGCTCCGTGCCTGGGAATGAACCAGCAGCCGGCGGCAATCATGGCGCAGGCCATCAGAATCCCCGCTTTCAGCATCCTTTTCCCGCTGATTTCTGTTCGAAGAAGAACAAGAACAGCAATGAACCCCAGCGCAACCAGCAGGGAATGGTAGAGACTCTCAAGGGTAGCCAGGGCTGTGAAGACGGCTATCATCGCTCCTCCCCTGCCCTTTCTCAGGTACCTGGTGATGAAGAACAGGGCAAGCAGGACCCACCCGGTCTGGGCGATGTTGTAATGCTGGTACAGATGCGCGATTCTTGACGGTGTCAGGGCCATAATCATACCGGAAAGCATTGCCCCCTCCCCGCCCGCCCCCCATTGCCTGGCAAGCAGCGCGGCTGCGGCAAAGGTCATCAGGGTTCCGAGAAAAAGGGAGATATTGAGGGCGCGGACGGGATTCGAAGGAAAACCCGAAACCGCATGTAGAAGAGTGGAAGTCCACCCGATGTTATGCAGGGAAAGGGATGCCCCGGAAGGGTGGAATATCAGGGGGCAGAACATTGGATCGACTTTCTCGGAGACCGCGCGAGCCGTCCACCAGAAGTGCCACACCCCGTCGTAGACATCGGAATCCTGTCGCGCAACCACATCCCTTGCATCAGCGTAGAGGCCCACCGGCTCGGTCCCGGAAAGAACCCGGGGCCAGGGGGCCAGTACCGCCAGCGATGTTACCGTTGCAACAACTCCGAAGCTCAGGGAACGGGACACGAAGGCTTCCTTTCCAAAGCGTCCAGAATCGAGTGAATCTGCTTTTCGTAAGCTTCATGGTTTCCCTGGGTTTCCGCGAATGCCCCGGCTTCAGTGGCGACAGCCGTCATGACTTCCGGGTTATCGATTAGATAAGAAGCGGCTGCGGCGGCGGAATCCGGCAGACCGCCGGAAGGAACCCTGACCACAGCCCCGGAGGGAATCCGACGGAATGCTCCGGAGTCGGTGATTATGGCAGGGACTCCTGCCCTGAGGATTTCAAGCAGACTGCCGGATGTTTCTCCACACGAGCCGGTTCGGAGGTCAAGGGCGATGTGGAAAGTACGAATGATCCGCTGGTACTCAGGTTCTGGAAGACGGCCGGTGATCTTTACCCATTTCAGGCCGGGATCGGGCCATCCGGCCCCAGCCGCAACCAGAACACAATCTCTTTTTCTTCTAAGCTCAGCCACCACTTTCAGGGCGTGGTCCCACCCCCTTCCGTAACCGAACCCGCCGGCCATTCCCAGCACAATGGTGTCCGAGGGTTTCGGGGCGACAGGGCGGGGAAGAGGCTCCGGAAGTGATTCGAGAGGGTGGCCAATAACGATGACGGCCCTTCCTCCCGTGGCGGTGGAAATCTCTTCACCCGCGCAACCGTTCAGACAGACAAGGGATGTGCACCATCCAAGTATCCTTTTAAAGAGGGGATATCTCCGCAGCCTAAGGTCGTATTCCGCCTTGCTCTTCGCCTTCCTGTTCATTACGCGAAGAACCTTCTCCGCCTTGGGACCGTATTCGAAGACAATGTGTTTCCGATACTCCTCCCACCCGCCGGAAGTGTCCGCCATGTGCCGGAGAAGGTGATGGAAGTTCACCTCGTGCAGTATGCCCCCCCCACCCCATCGTTTCAGAGCGGAAACCACTTCCGAGCAGTGGGGTGAGTTGCCGAGTTGAAAAAGCCTTCCCTCGGGAAGGCTGGTCTCGCGCAGTTCCCGCAGGGGAAGACAGCGGCATTCATGAAGGGGTTCGCTTCCTTCGGTGTAGGCTGCTGTCCAGTCAATGCTGTTTCCGGTTATTCGCACCATTCTCGCGGCATAGGTTGCCAGGCCCGTCTCAAGGGGCGGAAGGGGGCTCACGAGAAGGGCGCGCCGTTTCATACCCGGCCACGCCATGTCCTGAGTTTAAACGCGAGCAATTGAACCCAAAGCTCCCATATGGCACCGAACCTGACAAACGCGAAGAATCCCCTGCGGGATGTTTCGAAGCTTACGGTGCCGGCCCTTCTGGGGTAGTGGGAAACCGGAATCTGCAGAATCCGGAACCCTTTTCCCCTGGCAAGGGTCATAATCTCGAAATCCACAACCCCGCTGGTGGATTCCGGTACGACCTTCTCGAAGATGCTTCTCCTGTAGAGCTTGAATGAGGCATCCACATCCTTGAAGCCCCTCATGAACAGCATGCAGGTGATCAGATTCCAGCCCAGGGAGTATACCAGCCTCATTCCCGGATCCCGTCTGCGGCGGCGAAATCCGGAAACGACATCCGCTTCATTTCTGTGTGCCCAGAGGATGTTCAACTCTCCCAGATCGAACTGGCCGTCGCAGTCGGTGTAGAAAACCCAATCGTGGATGGAATTCTCTATGCCGGTTCGTACCGCTCTGCCGAAACCCAGGTTTGCCGGATGATCAACAAGCCGCACCCTTGGTTCAGCGGCTGCGAGTTCAAGGGTGATCTCTCGGGTTCTATCCGTGGAGCCGTCATTCACCACCAGAACTTCCCAGTTGTCACCGGCGATTTCTTCCAGAACTCCGCAGGCGGTGTTCACCATGTAGGCCACATTCTCCTCCTCGTTGTAGGTGGGGAGGAAAAGGCTGATTCCTTCCAATTCGGAAATCAACCTATGTATGTGGGGGCTGTTTTCGGTGATTTGCCGTTCTTCACCAGATGGTAGTAGGCGTATGTCATGGGTGGCTGCTCACCTGTCAGTCCGGCGTCCAGCACTTCACCGAGGAAGAGCGTATGGGTTCCGCAGTCAAGAGATCCGGTAATCTTTCCCTCCAGAAAGGCGCAGGTGTGCTCCATCAGAATAGGAGCGCCGGTGATGCCTTTGCGAACCGGAACTCCCTTCAGCTTGGGATACTCTCTGCCGCAGCGGAACCCGAAACGGCCGATGAAAACCATGTCCGCTTCTTCGGTGATTACCGATACGGAGAACACTCCGCTTTTCACGAAAAAATCATGTGTGTAGTTCTGCTTGTTGATGCTGATTCCCATTCTCGGAGGGTCGGAGGTTATCTGGAAGACCGTGTTGCAGATCTGGGCATTGCAGTCGTCATCAATGCCGGAGGCAACCACATACATTCCGTAACTGATTTTGTGAAATGCCCTTGGATCCATCGCAAACCTCTTTTCCTGAGTATGTGGGCTCAAACGGAGTTGCAGGCACTGCAGTAACCGAAGAACATCAGCTGCACGCTGGTGATCCTGCAGCCGTTGAGGTGTTCGGGGTGTACTGGCCGAAGTCGGCTGTTCCCCGGGGGGATGTCAACCAACTCCCGGCACTGAAGGCACAGCAGATGATGATGCGGTGAGGTGTCCAAATCGTAACGGCATTCCCGGGTTCCGAGAATCCTGACCAGATACCCCGATTCCGCCATGGTCTCAAGGTTTCTGTACACAGTGGCCAGGCTGATTCCGGGTATCGTTTTCCTTACCCTCTCATGGATAAGGGCGGCGCACGGGTGATCCTTCTTCTGTTTCAGAGCATCAACGATCGCCAGCTTCTGAACTGTGTTTCTGCCTTTCAGCATTGCCCCCCCCGGGTTTGATGAATGCTGCTACGATAATCAAAGCGGCCTTTGAAGGGTATCATGCCTTCATAGTGTATTCCGCTTTCCCGCAGCGAGACAACGGCGGTGACAACCCGGCCTCCGGCTTCAAGGGCATCGTCTATGGCCCCCGCGAAGGATGGGTCGGTTTCGGGATTGGAACAGACGGCCTGAGCCCATGGAACCGTTACAATGAAGAGAATCGTTCCCTCCCCGCCATCTCTGATGTATCGGGCAATTTCCCGAACCTGCCTTGCTCCCCGGGATGTGGGAGCGTCTGGAAAAAGGCCTGTTTCCCTGGTTTCAAGGGTGCATCCCTTAACCTCGAGAATCATTCCATCATTTACAAGAAAGTCGAACCGGGACAGATATCCGGGAAGCCTGACCTCCCGTTCAACGGAACGGGGTTCGAACCCGAGCAGGCCCTTCCATATCAAAGCTTCGGCAATTCTGGAATGAAAAGTGGTGTTTGTGAGAATCCAGCTGTTCCGCTTCCTGGCAGCGATTAACACGCATGATGTTTTTCCACCGGGTTTCAGCCGGGGCGCCAGAAGAATGCTGTTTCCCGGAAAAAGCAGTTCTTTCAGCCTGCCGGGATCAGGCACATGAGCCGTTGTGGTTTCCGTACAGACTCTTACCAGCCCGGCAAACCTGTTCAGTCTTTTCAGAAAGACACCCTGCCGGGTTTCCGGAATCGGAAAAAGAAGCATGCATCACATCCAGGTCGAGAAGGTCACGAATAAGACGAATGGTTTTATTCTCCATGGCGCGCCCCTCGTCAACCACTCTCACCCCTCTTAGAACCATTACTCCGGCGGTTTTTGCCCGTTTCGCCGAAACAGTTCTGAAAAGAGCGCTTCCGCTTATTCCGGGGCCGGACAGCGACCATAACCCTTCACCCATAACTGCCCCCGACGCCGGATCCGCGAGACTCAATAGAACAGCCGCGCCGCCGTTCCCGTTAAGATACACCCTGCGGGGTGCTGTTTTCGCCCCGCCCAACTCCGTGGAAACAATCCATGTGTTCATTTGTATACCTCCCGGGGATTACATAACAGGTTTGCCGTCGAATGTAAACACCTGTACAGTACCCCGGGCATGGAAGAGGCGGTCCGAAGACCGCCCCGTTCTGAAGAATCACCGGGAACTTGTTCTGACAAGCTTCAGAACCCGGGTTTCGTTCGCATCTGAAACCCGGACAAAATAGATGCCGTGAGCAACGCCGGAAGCGTTCCAAAGGTAAGTTCCGGTGAAGGGCGAACTCTCAAGCCTTCTGCCGAAAACATCGAATATCTCAAGTGATGCTCCGGAGAAACCGGTACCGGTAATGACCACCGATGCTGTGACCGGGTTTCGGTCCGCGGAAAGCATCCTGGGCTGTTCGGGGATTGAGCCCTCTTCGGAAAAGCCAGTGGAAAGGTCAATTTGATAGATTGTTTCGTTGCCGGGATTGCTTACCCACAGGTGGCCCGACGAATCAATGGCAAGGCCTCTGGCCTCAGATACAAGCGAACCGGAAATGTGGCCGACCAGTGTTCCACCGCTGTTGTACGCGAGTATCGGGCTGTCGGAATTGTCCCGGGCCACCCAGAATCCTCCGCCGTCAAGCCAGGCGATGTCATGGAAGGGCGCACTGAGCCCGGGAAAAGAACTCATGTAGCTGCTGACCGTACCGGTTGGCGTAAACCGGGCCACCACCGGAGCGCCCGAATAGTTTCCCCCGAGAATGTAGATGTAGTTTGAATCGAAACATGCACCCGTCACCGACGAGTATAACGGGCTGCCTCAACAGTACGAGTCGAAGGTGCCCTGCAAAACCCCCGACTCGTCGTATTTGTAAACTTTGCCATAGGTTGAGGCGTATGTCATGGGAGCGTAAAGCACACCGGCGCCCCAGGCGAGACCGCTTGGAACCGGATCGTAGCTCGGAGTCTGGTCGGTTATGTAGAATGAGGAGATGACTGCGCCGGTTTCGGGATTCAGCTGATAGACGTACTGAGTGGTTCCGTCTACAGCCCATAGAACTCCGTCACCCCATGCCAGTCCGGTGATTCCCGTATCCGGGGCATCGAAGCTGTTCACCACAGTCGCTCCGGGCAGCGGAAAGGAAAGCGCCAGGACGCAGACCGCAAATGCCTTGAAAAACATCAGTTTACACCTCTTCTCAGGTTCGTGAAACGCATTCCGGTATATCTTACCCATCTTCTAGGTAAAGGTCAATTCTTGAGATCAGAGTTTGTTCCTGAGATCGTAGAGAAGCTCCATGGCCTTCCTGGGCGTAAGAGTGTCGGGATCAAGGTTTCTTATCTCCTCGAGAACCGGGTGGGCGGGGTTCGAGAAGGGAAGGGCAAGCTGGCCTTCGCAGGCGCTTCCTAACGGGGACAGGTGTCTGCCGGACTCAAGGTCAGCGAGAACCCTGGCGGCCCGGCGAATCACCCCGGAGGGAACACCGGCCATGGATGCGACATGAATGCCGTAGGATCTGTCGGTGGCGCCGTCCTCAATCCTGTAGAGAAAGGCCACACCACTTTCGGTCTCCCTGACAAGCACATTTACATTTGCCGCTTCGGGAAGCCTGGAAACCAGGGCGACAAGTTCATGGTAGTGGGTTGCGAACAGAACCAGGGGTCTGTGTTCCCTGTGGTCGTGAAGATATTCAAGCATCGCCCAGGCCAGGGAAAGGCCGTCGAATGTGCTGGTCCCCCTCCCCACCTCGTCCAGCACCGCGAGACTGTACGGGGTGGAGCCATTGAGAATTGACGCGGCCTGGGCCATCTCCACAAGAAAGGTGGACTGTCCCCTGGTGAGCCGGTCCGCCCCACCTATCCTTGTGTACAGGCTTTCCATCGGGCTGAACACCATGGAATCCGCCGGAACGAACGATCCGGCCTGGGCCAGCACCAGTGTCAGAGCGGCCTGGCGGAGGCATGTGGACTTTCCCGCCATGTTGGGCCCCGTAACCAGAAGAATCCGCCTGCCCGGCTCAAGGATGATCGTATTGGGAACGCACTCCCCGGCGGGGAGCAGCTTTTCCAGAACAGGATGCCTTCCCTCAACAATCCGCAGCCGGGGTTCTTCACAGAGCCCGGGCCTTACCCACTGTCTTTCCTCCGCCAGCGCAGCCAGAGAGGAGATGACATCCAGCATTGCCAGTGTTCTGCCGGCAGCGGAAACCCTGTGCAGATGCTCAGCGATCTCCGTCCTGGTTTCCGTAAAAATTCTCTCCTCCAGAGCGGAGAGTTCGTGGTCTGCCCTGAGAATTCTCCCCTCCCAGTCCTTCAGTTCAGGGGTGACGAAGCGCTCGGCCCCTACAAGAGTCTGCCTCCTGATCCAACTGTCCGGAACCTGGGAAAGAAATGACCTCGATACCTCGATGTAGTAGCCGAACACCCTGTTGTAGCCTATGGACATTCGGCCTATTCCCGTTGCCTCCTTCTCCCGGTCGAGCATGGATGTCATCCATTCGCGGCCGCCGGCCTTTACGCTGCGGAGCTGATCCAGCTCGGGGTTCACCCCGGGTCTCACGACTCCCCCGTCGGAAAGCCTTGCCGGAGGGTCCGGCGATATTGTGCCATCGATGGTATCCGCCAGATCCCGAAGGGTATCCAGTTCCGCGGCCCGGGAAAGCAGTGGGTTTTCCGCCGTACTCAAAAGGGCGGCTATCTCGGGAAGTGTAACGGCGGTTCTCCAAATTGCCCGAAGGTCTCGGGGTGTGGCTCGGAGAGTACCGAGCCTGCCCGCCAGCCTCACCAGATCGGCACAGTTTCTCATCAGCGCCTGGAGCGGTTCCGTGAGGCCCTTGTCGATGCACTCCGCAATGGCGGAATGCCTGAAAGAGATGGTTTCCGGATTCCTTGGAGGCGCTGACAGCCATTCCCTCCAGAGCCTGGCTCCGGCCGGTGTTACCGTTCGATCCGCGATGTCTGCAAGAACAGCCTGTTCCTCGCCGGGAATCGAATGTGTAATCCCCAATGAGCGGGCTGTTTCGTGATCCATAACCAGGCAGTCCTCCCTGCGGTAGATGCCGCAGAAGTCCAGGTGGGAAAGGCCGGATCTCTTGGTTTCCTCGATGTAGGATAGAAGCGCGCCCATCGCGCCAAGAAGGGCGGGGCATTCAGCGATCTGAAATCCCTCGGGAGCGCCCTTGCCAAACCTGTTCTCCACCATCCGTCTTCCGTGATCCGGGTCGAACTTCCATGGTTCCATCTCTGTCACTTCGCAGTCCGGGAAACCTGCTTCAAAGGCTCCCTCGGGAACAAGAATCTCCCGGGGAGCCATTCTGCCTATTTCCAGGGGCAGCAGGGAGCAGTCAAGCCGGATCGACCGGATTTCTCCGGTTGAGAGGTCGCAGAGGGCCAGGGCCGAAACCCCGCCACGGCTGCACGCGGCCCCAAGAAGAACTGTCTGCTTCGGGTCGAGGTTCGAGCCTTCCATTACGGTTCCCGGGGTGACCACCTCGATTACTTCCCGGCGCACCAGTCCCCTGGCCTTTGACGGATCCTCCATCTGTTCACAGATGGCTACCCGGCACCCTGAGTCAAGCAGTTTGGCCAGGTAGCCGTCCAGGGCGTGGTGGGGAAATCCCGCCAGGGGAATGCCGGCGCCGTCATCCTTCTTCTGCCTTGCGGTCAGGGCTATTCCCAGAATGCGGGATATCCTTTTCGCGTCTTCATAGAATGATTCGTAGAAGTCCCCCATTCGAAAAAGCAGAACGCATTCGGGATGCTTTTTCTTTATGCCGAGATACTGCCGCATCATGGGGCTGTCGCCGATAGTTTTCATAGAAGCGCCATGGCCTTGCCGTGAATCTCCCGGGGTACAAGCCTGTTCCGGCATGCGGGAACGACCTGGGGACATTTTGACCCTCCGTGCCGGTGACATGGCCTGCAGGGAACCATGTCCACCATGTGGAAGCCCTTGGTATCCCGGCTCCAGAAGCCAAGCTCCGGGGATGTGGAAGTGAAAACAACCAGGGTTGGAACCCCCAGTGCCCGGGCCAGGTGTGCCGGACCGCTATCGGGAGATATTACCAGGTCAAGCCCTTCAAGGCGGGAAATCAGGGCTCCGGTGTCACCTTCCCCGCAGAAATTGAACACTCCACTCCTTCCCCCGCTCCGCTCTATGACCATTTCAGCTCTGGCGGCGTCCCTCCGGTCTCCGATGAGATGGACCTCAGCACGGTTCATATCATGGAAGAGCCTCGCGAGTTCGGACAGAACATCTGCTGGAATCGTTTTGAGCGGCCACCTGCCTCCGGCCACGAGCCCCACACGGAAAGCGTCTTCCGAGGGTTGCCTCCGCCTTTCCAGTTTCGGGGCTGGATCTCCGCCGCAACCGGCCACTTCAAGGAAAGATTCGGCCCGGTAGGCCATGGCACCGGAAGCTGCGCCCAGTGCGGTTATTCTTCTGCGCAGCCCCCTGTTCACCCTGAAACGCTTTGCCCGGGGAAACGCAAGCCTTGTGGCAAGGTTGTTCTGAAGGTCCACCACCCCCTTCGAACCATGACCTGCCGAATCACTCCTAAGGGCCCCGGGACCGCCGTCACAGCCGATGGGGGTTACCCGCGGATGGAACCTCTCCACCACTGGAAGATAGGCTCTCCGCACGATGAATGAGGCGGAACCTCTTTCCGCGAGAGCCGCCGCCGCCGGCGCCGCCAGGACAACATCCCCAAGGGAATGCAGCCGCACCAGAAGGAAATCAGTCCTCGGAAAACTGCAGTTCATAGAGGGAACGGTACCTGCCTTCCAGAGCCAGCAGGGTTTCATGGGTGCCTTCCTCGAGAATACGGCCGTCTTCGATGTAGATGACCCGGTCGGCCTTTCTGATGGTGCTCAGCCTGTGGGCCGTCACCACGGATGTTCTGCCGCTGACCAGGCTTTCGACGGCTTTCTGCACCTGTTTTTCACTTCTTGTATCAAGGCTGGAGGTTGCTTCGTCGAAGACCAGTATGGGAGGGTCTTTCAGAACCGCCCTGGCGATGGCCAGCCGCTGTCTCTGACCACCGGAAAGGGTTGCCCCCCTTTCCCCTATGATCGTGTCAAAACCCATGGGCAGCCGGTTTATGAACTCCAGCGCATGAGCGGTTTTCGCCGCCCTCTCTATCTCGTCCAGGGGGATGGACGAGTCGCCGTAGGCGATGTTGTTTCTTACCGTGTCGTTGAAGAGAATGGTTTCCTGGGTAACCAGGCCAAGCAGTTGTCTCAGGCTGCGGATATCCACGGTTTTGAGGTCGATTCCGTCAATTGTCACCATTCCGGATACCGGGTCGTGAAACCTGGGAATCATATCCGCCAGAGTGCTTTTTCCACCTCCGCTCGGCCCGACCAGAGCCACCATCTCACCCTTCTTCACCACAAGGCTGACATCGGTCAGGACAGGCTTTCCCGGAATGTAGGAGAAGAACACGTTGCTGAAGACGATGGAGTCTTTGAAGGAGGATAACTTCCGGGGTTCAGGCGCGTCGGTCACCAGGGGCTTCGTGTCCAGAATGCCGAAGAGCCGGTCCGCGGAGGCCAGCCCTTCCTGAATTCCGGCCCAAGCCTTTCCCAGGGCCTTTACAGGGTCCATCATGCTGAGGGCCGCCGCGAGAAAAACCAGAAATCTGCCGGCGCTCATTCCATCGCCCCGGATGACTTCCCTTCCCCCGAACCAGAGAACCGTGGCGCTTACCAGTGCTCCAAGGAGTTCCGTGAGCGGGCCGGATATCGCTTTGACCCTGCGCAGATGCAGTTCGTGTCGTCTGTGCTCCCCGGAAGCGTTTCTGAACCTGCCCTCCTCGAAACCCTCCATTCCGAATGCCTTTACCACCCTTATCCCCAGCAGCGATTCCTGAAGAATGCTTGCGAAATCAGCCATTCTCTCCTGGGAGCTGTGTGTGCTTTTTCGCAGTTTCCTTGCCAGTGATGTAACCATGGCCATTCCCGGCGGAAAGACAAAAAGCGCAACAAGGGTGAGGCGCCAGGAGGCCAGAATCGCCAGGGAAA
>Ga0334885_1002810_pt1 | contig 17236 bp, 11 predicted proteins | sample GraSluR1_MG_8_FD_207233 | JGI IMG/M metagenome (GOLD analysis project Ga0334885, IMG submission 207233) | Sludge microbial communities from methane-producing bioreactor in Wageningen University, Netherlands - Granular Sludge_31_05-R1 | ecosystem: Engineered > Bioreactor > Anaerobic >...
CGCCGTAACGGTCTAGGAACGCGATCTCACTCAGTGCGAGACGCGGACGCTGCCGGGGTGTCTCCGCCGGCCGCCCCAGGGGCGTGAAGGCCACGATGCTCAGCCCCTCGGGGATCCCCAGGATCTCCCGGGCCGCTGCGTCGTCATAGGCCTTGAGCCAACAGGTGCCGTAGCCCAGCTCCGTGGCCTGCAGCATCATCTGGGTGATGGCGATGGTGGTGTTGAGCGCCATGTAGGCCGCGCGCTGAGACGGCGGCATGGCGTCAAACCGCGATCTCATCAGCCGGCCGGTGCGCTTGGCGATAGTCGGCTCCGCCGCGGTGGGGTCGGCCTGGGACAACTCCACGATCCGGTCGGGGATGTCGCAGTGCGCGTCGGCCACGGCCAGGCAGGCGATCATCACCGAGGCCTGGCGGCAGATGGTCTGGTTCTGCTTGAGGGTCATGGCCTCGGCGGCCAGACGCTCCCGGGTCTCGGGGTCCCGGATGACGATGAAGCGCCAGGGCTGGGAGTTGCAGCCCGAAGCCGCTAGGCGCGCCGCCTCCAGGACGGCGAGGAGGTCGGCTTCCTCCACCGGCTGCGAGGTGTCGTACTGCCTGATGCTGCGGCGCTCCGAGACGGCCTGTCGCACAGTCATTGCCGTTGCTCCCTGAACATGGTAACCTGTGGTCTCGTCTACATACCGCGGATGCCGGGGTATTATAACACCGGACGGGTCGGCGGAAACCCCGTGCGCTCCGCGGCGACGGTCGACACAAGGCGCCATGCGTCACAGCACACATCTCGCAGGAGGACGACAGATGAACCGGAAGACTCAGGGCCTGTTGCTGATCTCCATCGTGCTGGCCTGCTCCACCGTCTGGGCTCAGGACGTGGAAGGCGACAAGGTGCTATTGCAGTACAAGCCTCAGGTGGGGGAACGCGTGGAGTGCATTGCTTCCAGCGCCATGAAGGATGTCCAGATGAATGGCGTGTCTCTGGGCCTGTTCGGTAAGGCCTCCGGCACCCTGTCAATGGAGGTCGTGGCGGTGGATGATGAGCGGGGACAGTTCACCCTCCAGGCGTCCTTTTGCGACCTGAGCGCCGACTTCCAGGGCCAGGAGCGTGAGCCGGCGCCGATTGCCCCGCTACTTCTCACTCTCACCAGTACCGGCAGTCTGCAGGAGGTCGCTCGCGAGCCGCAGGCCGGCGGCGGCGGCGATGGTCTCTCGGCGTTCACGTCCGGTGGCCTGCCCCTGGATGTGGTCTCACTTCTCGGCGCCACCGTGCAGTTCCCCACGACCCCGCTGGCCGTGGGGGACAGTTGGGAGCTGGAAGACACTCGCGAGCTGCCCGTCGTCGGTTCGGCGACGCTCGTGACCACCAACAGGCTGGTGAAGATCGATGGGAACGTGGCCTTCATCGAGACCTCCATCGCCTCCGAGTTGCCGGGCTTCGAGATGGACAGCCCGATGATGGCCGGGGCGAAGATGAAGGTGCAGTCGGCGCGAGTGGTCAGTGAGAAGATCGCCCGTGAGTACGACATGAGCCGCTCGCTGGTCACGCGCGCCAAGGGCGACCTGCTCATCGAGATGAACGCCGATCTGGGCTTTGGCCAGACCAAGTTTGCCCTGATGGGTGATGTCGATCTGCGGCCGGCAGATGAGCCGGAGGCCGAGGAGGAGATAGAGACGGCGCCGGAGAAGGTTGAGACCGCCGGTGCGGCTGCCGCAGGAGCGGAGCTTCGGAGCGTCCGGCTCGGCGCCCTGGCCGCCAGCGGAGCCTACAATCAGGGCACCGCTCGTGTGGGGCTGGGCGTCGACCTTGCCAAGTCACGGCTGGCGGCGCGCCAGGACAAGTACGGTCTGCTGGCCAAGACCACCCGCATCGGAGGCAGCATTGACGCCGGCGTGGCCGGTGAGCGCGCAGGAACGGTCACGCTGGAGGGCGAATTCGCGGTGGGGCCGCTCTACCGTCAGGGTCAGGTATCGGTCGACCTTCGCACCGTGGCCGCGCGGGCCCTGGAGCTGGCACGGCAGATCACCGCAACGAGGTAGCGCGCTTCGCGCCCCCATCCACGGCCCGTCGCCGCAAGGCGTCGGGCCGTCCTGCTTTGCAGCGGCAATACTCAGAGACACCCATGCACAACCGCGAGCCTCTTCTTCTGCCCACGGTGCTGCTGCTACTGTCCATCGGTACCCTGGTGGCCGGCCACATGGCCGCGCGCTACGGCCTGTTCTGGCCCCGACGGCTGCTGGCCCCGCGGCCACCGGGGATCATCCTCCACCACAGCGCCTCCCCGGCCAAGGAGGGCGGCCGGCAGGTGGACGCCGCCCTCATCGACCGCTGGCATGCCCGGCGAGGCTGGGGTATGCAGGGGCCGGACGGCGAGATCCATCACATCGGGTACCACTACGTGATCCTCGCCGACGGCACCGTGGAGCCGGGGAGACCGGAGTGGATGACCGGCGCCCACTGCAGAGGGCACAATGACCACCTCGGCATCTGTGTGGTGGGCAACTTCAGCTCCAGCGCCAATCCCCATGGAGCCGCCGGGCCCAGGCGCCCGACCCCGGCTCAGCTCGAAGCGCTCCACCACTTGCTTTGTGACCTGTGCATCAAGTACCATCTGCAGCCGGGCGCCGTGCGCCGACATCGCGACGTGGGCGCCACCGCCTGTCCCGGCGATCGATTCCCATACGCCGATGTGATCCGCAGGCTTGAGAAGGACGACCGTCTTCGCCGCCGGCGATAGCAGCGCCCCGGGCCCATCTCGGGCACGTGACGGGGGCTGTGCGGCTCGGCGCGGCGACGGGCGCCCGGCGCATTACCCAGGCATTCCCGACAGGTCTCCTTGCGATGAGCCAACACGAGCAGCAGCCCAGGACGACAGCGCGAGGTGCCACCGTCCGGGCGATCGTCATCGGCCTTCTTCTCATCGTTCCCCAGGCTCTGTTCTCCCTCTATGGCTTCGTCTGGGGCCAGAGCCACCCGGCCACCGTCTCCTTGTACTTCAACGTCGTCATCACACTGCTATTGCTGGCTCTGGGTAATGCCCTCGTGCGCCGGCTCGCCCCCCGGCACGCCCTGGGCCAGGGCGAGCTGGTGGTCATCTACGGCATGCTCACGCTCGTGACGGCGCTGTACGGCCACGACCAGCTCCACAATATGGTGCCTGTGGTGGCCTACCCCGCCTGGCACGCGACTCCGGAGAACGACTGGGAGACGCTGTTTGTCCAGGACATCCCCAACTGGCTGACGGTCAAGGACGAGGACGCGCTGCACGCCTACTTCGACGGTCGCCAGCCGATGTTGCAGTCACTGCACTGGCGCCCGTGGGCCACTCCGGCCCTGGCCTGGAGCGTCTTCATGCTCCTGATGTGCTGGGTGTTCCTGTGCATGAGCGCCATCGTCCGGCGTCAGTGGACCGAGGAATCCAAGCTCAGCTTCCCCGTGATCCAGTTGCCCCTGGAGTTGACCACACCGCGTCTGGGGCTGATGCGCCGCAGCCTGTTTTGGATCGGGTTCTCCGTCTCCACCTGCACGGCACTGCTCAACGGCCTGCATGTGATCTACCCCCAGGTGCCCACCATCATGGGCGAGACCGGTGGCGCCTGGGACCTTGGCCAGCAGGTGCGCACCATGCCCTGGCGGTCCATCGGCTGGACGCCTCTGGCCGTGTTTCCCTTCGCCGTGGGGCTGGCGTTCTTCATCCCGCTGGACCTCGCCTTCAGCTCGTGGTTCTTCTACATCTTCTGGAAGGCCGTGCGCATCGCGTCGGCGGCCGTGGGACTGCAGCAGCTCCCCAGGGCGCCGTGGGTGGATGAGCAGAACTTCGCCGGCTACCTCGTCCTGGCGGGGAGCTCGTTTTGGGCCACGCGGCATCACATCGCCGCGGCCGTGAGGAAGGCGTTCAGCGGCACGGGGAGCACTGAGGGCGCGGGCCACGATACCGCCGAGGCCCCTCGCTGGGCGATCTGGGGCGGCCTGTTGGGGATTGCGGCCATCATGGCGTTCTGCCTCCAGGCGGGGATGACCTTCGCCGGTGCGGGCACGTGGCTCGTCTTGTACCTGCTGATCTCCCTGGGCGTCGCCCGCATTCGGGCGGAGCTGGGCTCTCCCGTACACGACCTGCACTTCATGGGGCCGGAGGTGGCCCTGGTCGAGGCGGCCGGGGCCGGGTTCTGGGGGAAGAAGAACGCCATCATGTACACGTTCTTTTTCGCCTTCACCCGCGCCCAGCGCAGCCACCCCATGCCCAATCAGATCGAGGCGATGAAGCTCGCCTCTGAGGCGGGCATCAACCAGAACGGTCTCGCGCTGGCGCTGATGCTGGCGGCCATTGTCGGCCTCCCGCTGGGCTGGTACGTGATGACGGATGCCTTTTTCCGCAACGGCGGACAGCCGTCCTATCCGGGCCATGGGGCGTGGACGCGGCTGCAGTCATGGCTGGAGGCCCCCTCCGGCACCGACTGGCGGGCCCTGGCGGCGATGGCGATCGGCGGCGCCGTGACTGTGGCACTCACGGCGGTGCGCAGTCGTTACGCCTGGTTCCCCTTCCACCCGGCGGGTTTCGCTGTGTCGGGGACATGGTCGATGGCCCTGTTCGCCCCCTCGATCCTCGTGAGCTGGCTGATCAAGGCGATATTGCTGCGCTATGGGGGCATGACCACCTATCGCCCGGCCTCCGTGTTCTTCATGGGCCTGATCGTGGGCGAGTTCCTGATGGGAGTGTTCTGGGGCACACTGGGGATCGTGACCCATCGGAGGATGTACAACTTCCTGCCGTAGACGCCGTGCCGCCGCCGTCGCCGTTGCCGTCGACACGCGACTCGTGACTCGCCGACTCGTGACTCGCCCAATCACGTCAGGCCGCCTGGAGGTGCCCTGCAATGCCTACGTCCGCGCAGGTCAAAGAGTTCGCCAGGTCCTACGGTGCCGACATCGTCGGCATCGGGTCCATGGACCGCTTCGAGGGCGCTCCCATGGAGATGGACCCGCGGTACATCTTCCCCGAGGCCAGGGCCATCGTCGGATTGGCCTTCCGCATCCATCGCGGATGCTTCCGGGGGATCGAGGAGGGCACGTTCTTCGGGGCCTACCCGTCCATGGGTTACGCGGGCATCAACTATCGTGACGCTCCGGCGACCTTGCGGGCGCTGTGCAGCGCCCTGGAGGACGAGGGCTATGAGGCGGTACCGATCCAGAACATGCTGTTTCTCAACCCGCTGGATCCCCTGAACGGCACCCCGCGCCAGGTGAGCCGCGCGGTGGCGGCGGACCGCCCCGCCCCGGACGTCATGCTCCACTATCGCATCGCCGCCTACATCTGCGGCATGGGGCAGATCGGTTACAGCAAGGTGTTTTTGACCCCTCAGTTTGGGCCCAGGCAACGGTTCGTGTTCCTGCTCACGGATGCGCCGCTGGAGCCGGACCCCATCTTCGAGGGCCAGATCTGCGACCGCTGCATGCTCTGCGTGCGGGACTGCACCGTTGGGGCGCTGAGCCAGGACGAGACGGTGAGGGTGACGGTGGCCGGACACGAGCTGGAGTGGGCGAAGCTGGACGAGATGAAGTGCTCCAGCGGCTATCAGGGCGCCAACCCGCGCTACTCGCCGTTCACTCCTGAAGACTACGACATGGAGCAGGCCATGAGCCGCCCGTACGGCGCCGCGGAATTGCCGTACAACAGGGCGGGGCACGGCATGTTCCACCTGCCGGGAGCGATGGAGGGCGCCCGCGGCTGCATCCGGGCCTGCTTCATCCATCTGGAGGAGACCGGCCGGATCAGCAACGTGTTCAAGAGCCCCTTCCGCAAGCGCAAGCCGTGGGTGCTGTAGGGAAGGGCATGCGGTGACCGTGGCCCCCCGGCCGCGAGGAGCGTGCCGCGAACGGAATGGCCCGGCGGGGAAGCGCTATCCGTGCCGTTGGCCGTTCCCGTCGCCGTTCACCCCTCGCCTGAGCGGTCGCATCGCGAAGGAGAGGGGACGGGGGTGAGACGTCATCAGTGCCGTGCGCCGTGGTCGTTGCCGTCCAAGACCCGCCGGGCGTGAGGCGTCATTAGTGAGATTGGCCATCCCCGGCTGCTCAGTCCTCCCGCGTCACCTGGGCCGCGATGTCCCTCGTGAAGGTGGGCGGCTGGAGGGGCAGCAGGCCATCGGCACAGGTGGCCCGGTCTGTCCGCACCACCTCACCCGTTCGCGTGTCCCACCAGTGCACCCGGTACTCGCCGGCCGCAAGGCCCTTGAGTTCCAGCGAGGCGTCCGCGATCGGCTGTGGCGGCTCACCGTAGCGGTCGTTATACCAGGTGCTGGTGCGGTCATGCAGCCACAGGACCGCAAGGTCATCGGTACGCAGGCCGTAGGCGTGGGCGCGGACGAACCGGGGGTCTTTGTAGTCCCGGAACACGTACTGCGTCACCAGTACCCAGTCGTCGCCGTTGTTGTCGATCTGGATCGTGTGCTTGCCGGCCGGGATGGGCACCTCGTAGTCTCTGTCGTACACGCACTGCCAGATGCCCCACTGCTCCTCGAACTTGGCCTCCTTCCACTCCCCATCGCCCGGGCCGCAGGGGAGTTCCCTGGTCCAGTGCGGCCTGCCGTCGAGCAGGACCTCCAGCTTCCCGCGGGCGCTGACCTTCCCCACTCGCACCACCATCACCCCGTCCTCCCCGTAGTCGACGTGGAAGCGCAGCGGGGCCTTGAGGTCCTTCTTCGAGTCGGCGAAGAGCGTCTGGGAGAAGTCGCCTTCACCGGAGATGGAGCCATCGTGGTTGACGGTGAAGTCGGTTCCGGTGTGCCGGGCCCAAAACAGCCCGCCCGTGACCACGGCGTCCTGTGCAGGGGCGTCCGGCGCCACAGGCACCGTGGGCAGCGTGAAGGTTGCCGGCTGCATGTCCAGCTCCGGCCAGGGGATCTGGTCGACGAAGCGGCGGATGGGCGTGAACTCGCGGTACATGTTCAGAGGGTCCACATATCCGTCCCAATACCACAGGGCGGCGGTACCGAAGGAGCGCGTCATGACCGAGACCCACATGCCGTTGTGCATGCTGGTTCCCAGGCCGCTGGGGTCGTGCTTGCCGTCACTCGCCTTCCAGTCGATCCCGAACTCCCCCACCATGAAGGGCTTCGGCCACGAGGCCGTGTGGGTCTGAGCCAGCGCGGCGATGTGCTCCGTCGTCGAGGTGCGGGACTCGTCGCTGCCGTAGGTGTGCGCCAGAGTGTAGTCGATGCCCGGGAGCCGCCAGACCTCGTCATAGCCGTAGGTTGTCGTCACCAGATGGTCGTAGGGGTCATGCTGGGCGAGGTAATCCGCCATCTCCTCGACCCAGGGGGCCGGGGCGGTCACCTCGTTCCAGAACTGCCAGGACAGCACGTGGGAATCCCAGCCCCAGCGGGCGATGTAGTAGCGCAGCTTCTGCCGGTAGAGCCTGCGGGCGGTCTCGTTGGTCCAGAACTCCGCCGGCTCGGCGCAGGGACCGCCATTGGCGGCGTTGTAGGGGCTCTCGTGCCAGCAGTTGGACTTGAAGTAGTCCTCCTTGTCCTGCAGCTCCCCGTGATAACCCAGACACAGCATGCAGTAGATGCGGTTTGCCCGGGCCTGCTCCATCACCCAGTCCAGCCGGTAGGCGTTGTCCAGGCTGTAGCGGCCCAGGCCGTAGAACCACCCTGAGCGTCGCCCCTGGTTGGTCCACTCCAGCCCCATGTTCCAGCGCACCAGCCACAGGCGGCAGTAGTTGCCCCCCGCGGCACCCAGCCGGCTCATCCACCGGGAGTAGTCATCCATCGCCCCGCCGGACCAGCACATGTTCTCGCCCACGGCGAAGTAGGGCCTGCCGCTATCGAAGCGCAGGTAGTACGGCGTCTTCTCCGCGCGCCGCACATAGCCGTCCGCAGGGCCTGCGGCGCAGATGAAGCGCACCGGCTCGGAGGTCACGGTGCCGCTGCGGTCACGGGCGGTGACGATCGCGCTCCACGGGCCCGTTGTGTTGGGGGCGAACCGCACCTTCCACGCAGGCCCGCCCCGTGTGGCCAGCCAGCGCTTCTCGGTCTCCCCCACCCAGTCGAAGTCCTGGTACAGGAAGCCGGGCACGAGCATCTCGCGGCCTTCGGGACCCACGAAACGGGCGGTGACGTCGATCTCGTCAGGGTCGAAGGGGTTGTCGTAGGTGGCGTGGAGGTCCAGGTCCAGCTCCAGCTTCTCGTATAGCGCAACGGTCTCGGCGCTGGGGGTGATCGCGCCCAGCGACAGCGGCCTGTCCGAGGCGAGCTCGACCCTGGCGGCTTCGGACGGGTCCATTACGGCCTCCTGTACGGCGCGAATGTCATCTTCACTCATCAGGGCGAAGTCCAGGCCAAACTCATAGGTCCGCCCGGCCTGCAGGATCCTGCTGTCCTCCACAGCGAACTGGGCCTGGAACGCCTCGATGCCAAACTGCCGGTTGTCCTGGAAGCGCACGCCCCTGATCCCGGCACCATCGGGGGTGACGCGCAGCCCCGCACCACCGGCCAGTACCCAGCCACACCACTGCATGCTGCCAGAGCCCGCCAGGTGGTAGGGATCGGGGAGCTCGGCGGGGAGAGGCGTCTTGAGGGTCACGCCGCCGTCGTGGATGGCGAAGCTGCCGGTTCCGGCGCTTCCGGAGGCGGGCAGGTCCACCATGACCGCGATGAGCTCGGCCTCCAGGGTCTCCGTGGGCGTGATTCTGTAGGCAATAGAGAACCCGTCCGGCCGTCGGGTGATGGTCTGCTCGAAGCGGCACGGCCTGCCCTCACAGGCGAACTGTCCGCTGAAGTGCTCCTGCCCGTCGACTTCGGTCTTCTCCACCGACAGCCCGGCCGGGTCGGTCTGGGTGCCGAAGGCTCCCTGCCACCCGGGCTTGACCAGGCGCACGTGGACATCCTGGGCCAGGGTGATGTCGCCGGCCGTCACTTTCTCCACTCCCCCCACGGCATTCGAGGCCACCTCGAGCTGGGCCGAAGTCGGACCGGCGCACAGGGCAGCAAGCAGTAGGCAGTAGCGCATGTTGACTCCTTGGGAGGGCCTCAGCTTGCGGGGGCGTGGCGGGTCGGCACGTCGCGAACGGCGGCCCGGGCGACGGATAGTCGCTCAGCCGATCTCCGGGCCGGCGACGCCGTAGACGAGGCCGGTATCCCCCGGATAGCTGTTGACCCCGCGGTACATTCTGATGAGGTGTCGCTGCTTGGAGAACCCGCACACCGCCACCATGGTGGCGGTGTGCGGGTTGGCCAGGGAGATGTCGACGTAGAGCTGCTGCCCGGCGCACCGGTTCAGGGCGCTGTGTAGCAGCGCCTCGGCGGCCTCAGGGCCGCACGCGACCCAGGGGCCGAGGTAACGGGCGTTGGTGCCCGGGCGGACGAAGGCGAAGCCCGCGAGAGCTGTGCCCTCAAGAGCCACGAACCCGTCGACCCCGGTCGCCAGATGAAGAGCCCGCAAGACACGGCTCCTGTCGGCCCCGAAGGCGGCGAAGTCTAGCTCCAGCACCGCGGACAGACGCTCGGGCGAGAGACTGACCACGCTGCCGGCGACAGTCTGCGGCTTTGCGAGCACGGTGTGACGCTCCAGCAGGTACTCGTCGTGGAAGCCGATGGTGTCGTACAGTTGCTTGCCCATGGGGGTGGCGTCCAGCTTGACCGCCGCGACGCCTCGGGCCTCGAGGTACTCGATGCAGGCCATCAGGAGTGCGCGGCCGATGCCTTTGCGCCGCTGCTCGGGGTCCACCAGTACCATGCCGACCCAGCCGAAGCGATCGTCGTAGCCGATGGCGATGGCCGTGCCGGCGGGCCGGCCGTCCCAGGTGGCAACAAAGCAGCCCTCCGGCTCCCAGGCCAGGAACCTCTCCCAGTCCTCCGGAAGCTGGTTCCAGCCGGCCAGTGTCTTCATGTGCATGCCGAAGTCGATGTCCTCGGTCGTGAAGCGCCGGATCCGCAGGTCGTTCTGGGGCTGCATGGTGAGCTCTCCCGAAGCGTCAATGGTGCTTACTGCAGTCTCTGCATCCACCGCTTCTGGACCGAGAGCAGTTCGCGCTGCACATCAGGGCTCAGCCTGCATTCGGCAGGCCGGGCCAGAACGTCGGCCACGCGCTGTCTGGCCCGGTCGCGCAGGCTGCGCCGGCCCTGTTGTCGCCAGGCCTCCCATCGCTGGGTGAAAGCCAGTCGGGGCATGAACAGCTCGTCGCGGAAGTGGCACAGCGTGTGCTCGTGGGCCAGGTAGTCGGCGCTGTGTCCCATCGTGGCGATGACATCCTCGGCCAGCGTGTCGGCGTCCACCTGCACGCCCCTTTGGATGTGCAGGATGGCGGCGGCGATCTCGTCGTCGATGACGCCCTGGGTGAGCGAGATGGCCCGCTGAGTTTCCAGTTGCCCGACACCCCAGATGATATTGACACCGGCCGCGGCATGGGCCGAAGCGACCAAAGCGAACTCGGCCGCGGCCTGGGAGTCCTCGGTCATGCTCTCCGTGCCGGCCCACGAGGCGCTGGGGAGGCCGTGATAGGCCGCGAGCTGCGCCCCGGCGGCGCCCAGTAGCGCATTCTCGGGGCCTCCGGTGCGGGTGATGGCCGACCGCATGTCCAGCGTATGGGAGAAGCCCAGGTTGTACACCAGCGGCCTGCCGGGCTCGAGCAGTTGGGCGATCACCACGCCGCTGAGGGCCTCGGCATTGGCCAGCGCCAGCGTCCCGGCCAGGGTGACGGGTGCGGTGGCGCCCGCCGTGGGCTCGGCATTGATCATCAGCGGAATCCCGTGCCCGGAGGTGATATGGAACAGCTCCATCGCCGGTGCCGACCACTGTAGGGGGCTCTGGATCGTGTAACCGAAGCTGACGATGGGACGCTGTGCAGGCGCGATACCGCCCAGGAGGACCCCGGCCATCTCGATGATCGCCAGAGCGCCCCGGGGCGTGTAGATGCACGGCCGCAGGTGTTTGGTGGAATACTGTGAGAGCAGGCGGAAGCCGACGAAGTCCCGGAACTGAGCAGGATAGTCGGCGACGCTGGGCGCGACCGCGGCGAACACCGACTCGAGGCTGTCCGTTACCCGCACCCAGTCGATGAAGTCCTGTTCGCCGATTGGGCGGATGGACTCTCCCTCGATGATGTTCAGGGCATTGCAGGTCCAGAACGTCGACCCCGCCCCGGGCCCCAGGAGGCGCTCTTGGCCGCCCAGCGTACACAGCCGCACTCGGCGCGGTGCCATCCGCAGAGCCTCCTCCACCAACCCCGGCGGGATGCGCACGGTGTGGGCATCGGCGGCGTCCACGCATCCGTGCTTCCGCAACAGTTCCAGCACGCTGTCGCTTTGGACCCTCACCCCCAGGGTCTGAAGAATGCGCAGGGAGGCGGCGTTGATGCTCTCGATCTCGCCCCGGCCAAGTGGCATGTGATCGCCCCAATCACCACAGCTCAGCCTGAAGATACTGAGCATTCGCCCCGGCAAGACTCTGTACCTTCATGCCGAGCCTACCGGCCCCGCCGGGCTGCAGGGAATGCGTCCGGAGGTGCGGCCGGGAAGTCCACATTCGCCGGAATGTGTCGCTCTAGAAGTGCCACCGGGAACCCCGCCTGCGCCGGGAATGTCATTGTGAGGGTGTCCGCTCCCGCCGGGAGCAGCCCGAGGAATCTCCAAGGGCCGGGAAGAGATCCTTCGCTATCTCGCTACGCAAGATGGACGCTCAGGATGACAGCCGCACTGCTGCGCGAGATGGTCGCTCCGGATGACAACCGCACTGCTGCGCGAGACTTGGACCGCTGAGCTTCGCCGTCCTTGTGTTTCTGAGGGCGTCCGCTCCCGCCGGGAGCAGCCCGAGGAATCTCCAAGGGCCGGGAAGAGATCCTTCGCTATCTCGCTACGCGAGATGGACGCTCAGGATGACAGCCGCACTGCTGCGCGTGATGGACGCTCAGGATGACAACCGCACTGCTGCGCGGGATGGACGCTCAGGATGACAACCGCACTGCTGCGCGGGATGGACGCTCAGGATGACAACCGCACTGCTGCACGACACCGAGCCTCAGGATGACATATTGACGGCAGAACCGGCTTGTCGGCCGGACGTCTAGCGCCCGGGTCCTCGGCGCCTACAGAACCCATGAGCATGGGGTGAGCACGGGGGACGAAGGGCATTTGCCTTCGGAAGACGAAAAGCAATGCCAAGAAGCGTGCCTGCTCCTTGCAGACCGCATGAAGAGGACGAGTTCCCGATGGCCGACAAGCCGAGATTCGGATTCGACGACCAGTTCCTGCAGAGGCAGAGACGGCGCGGGGAAGGCGGCGATCACTCCGCGCCACAGCGGCCCGAGATTGCCGACGATGACCTCGGCCCCCCTCTGATGCCCGACGGGGACGACGTCGGCCCGGCCGCGCCGCAGTCCGCGGTTCAGCCCCCCAGCCTCGCGGATGCAGTGGAGTTCGCCGAGAACCCCGAGCCACGCTGCGCGTGCGTGCTCCTGCTGGACACATCCGGGTCCATGGCCGGGCGCCCGATCGCGGCACTGAACGAGGGGCTGAGAACCTTCCGGGAGTCGGTGGCGCAGGACCCCCTGGCGGCACGACGGGTGGAGGTGGCCATCATCACCTTCGACAGCCAGGTCACCGTGGTACAGGACTTCGTGACCGTGGACAAGTTCCGGCCGCCCACGCTGCAGGCCCGTGGAAGGACGCTGACGGGGGTGGCCGTCAACAGGGCCCTGGACATGCTGGAGGCGCGGAAGCACACGTACCGCCAGAACGGCATCGCCTACTACCGTCCGTGGGCATTCCTCATCACCGACGGCGAGCCGCAGGGCAATCCGCCGGGAGAGGTCCAGCGGGCGGTGGACCGGATTGACGAGGCGGAGAAGCACCGCCACGTGGCCTTCTTCGCCGTGGGGGTGGAGCACGCCAACATGGACAAGCTGCGGCGCATGGTGGTTCGCGAGCCGGTGCAACTGGTGGGGCTGAACTTCAGCTCGATGTTCATGTGGCTCTCAAGCAGCATGGGGCGCATCTCTCACTCCAATGTGGGCGAGGACATGGTGCCGCTTCCCTCGCCGGACGGATGGGCGGTAGTGTGATGCGGATCGACGAGGCAGAGGGGTCGCGCGAGCCGGCGGCGGGTCGAAGCTCGGCGGCCCGGTGGCGGGCGGTGGGAGCTTCGGTCAGGGGCAAGGGACACGAGCGCAACGGCACGGCGTGCCAGGATGCCCACTCCTGGTGGGTTACCCCGGAGGGGTACCTGCTCGCCGCCATCGCCGACGGCGCCGGCTCCGCTCCCCATGCAGACGTGGGCGCCGCGCTTGCCGCCGAGACCGCCGTGCAGCGTCTGCCTCTGCATCCGCTGCCACAGACGGACCTGCAGTGGCGGCTGGCTCTGGAGCGATCCCTGCGCGAGGCCCAAGATGCCGTGCGGGCCGAGGCGGCACGGCGCAGGGTGTCGCCGGCGGACCTGGCGAGCACGCTCATCGTCCTGGTCGCGACCCCCGATCTGGTGGCCGCGGCCCAGGTGGGCGATGGTGCGGTGATCCTCGGCGATGCGGCCGGCACACCCACCGCTCTCACAGTGCCCCAGAGCGGTGAGTACGCCAACGAGACGGTGTTCATCGTCTCCCCGGGGGGGCTCGAGGGCGCTCAGCTTCGCGTGTGGCATGGCCGGGCCGCCTACCTGTGCGCCTTCTCTGACGGCCTGCAGATGCTGGCGATGAAGATGCCCGACGGCACCCCGCATCCGCCGTTCTTCGCGCCTCTGTTCCGTTTTGCCGGGTCCTTCACCGATCCCGAGGCGGCCCGGCGTCAACTGGCGGGCTTTCTGACCTCACCGAGGATCTCCCAGCGTAGCGACGACGACCTCACCCTGCTACTGGCAGCCCTCACGGAGTAGTGCGCTGTGGAACTCACACGCCTGCCCGGAGCCGGCAGCGTCAGGACAGACGAGAGCCTCCTGCTGGGCTCCGGCGGCGAGGCCAGGGTGTATGCCCTGGCTGAGGCCCCAGACCTCGTGGCCAAGGTCTACCACAGGCCATCGGAGGAGCGCGCCCACAAGCTGCAGGTCATGGTGGACAACCCGCCGACGGACCCCACCGCGCCGCAGGGCCACGTGTCCATCGCCTGGCCCGTGGAGCTTCTGGGTGACCCTCTGCGTGGCAACGAGATCGTCGGCGCCCTCATCCCGCGGGTGCACGAGATGCCGGCGGTCATGGACTACTACAGCCCCGGCACCCGCCGGCGGGTCTGTCCGCTGTTCTCCTACCTGTATCTGCACCGCACGGCGAGGAATATCGCGGTGGCCGTGCACGCCGTGCACATCCGGGGCTACGCGATCGGCGATGTCAACGAGTCCAACATCCGCGTGGCCGGGAACGCGCTGGTCACGCTGGTGGACACGGACTCATTCCAGGTGACGGATCCGCTCACGAGACGAGTCTTCCGCTCGCACGTGGGCAAGCCGGAGTTCACCCCTCCGGAACTACAGGGCGTGCATTTCAGCGAGGTCGACCGACTCGCGGAGCACGACCTGTTCGGTCTCGGGGTGGTCATCTTCCGTCTTCTCATGGAGGGGACGCATCCGTTCTCCGGCTTGTACACAGGAGAGGGCGAGCCGCCTTCTTACGAGGCCAATATCGTCGCCGGGCACTTCCCGTACGGACAGCGGCGGACCGGCCCCAATCATCCGGTGCCCACCGCCCCGGCCTTCGAGATCATCGACCCGGAGCTGCGTGCGCTGTTCTTGCGCTGCTTCGAGGACGGCTTCGAGGACCCGTCTGCGCGCCCGGATGCCGAGACGTGGCATTCCGCGCTGGCGGCGGCGGAAGACCGCCTCACCACCTGTGCGCTCAACCCGCAGCATCGCCACGGTCGGCATCTCGGGCAATGCCCGTGGTGCGCCCGCGCCGCGCTTTTCGGCGGCCTGGACCCCTTCCCTTCCAGGGCCGAACTGGAGACGTCGCGGCCGGCCGTCGAGGTCCCGGCCGGCACCGCAGCCCCCCCCGCCACCCCACAGCCGACGCCGTCCTCTCCTCCACCGACGGTACCGCCGAGGCCGCCCGCGGCGGGGCAAGCCCAGAGGGCCGCCCAACTGCCCGCGCCGCTGGGGCTTCTGCGCGCACCGGCCCTGGCCATCGACCGGCTGTGGAGCGCGCTGCTGGGCTGGGAGCAGGTCCTCGCGATCATCGTCGTCTTGCTATTCACCATGTCGGCGTTCTCCCACGGACAGGCGGCGGGCGTCGCGGCTCTCGCGACGCTGACGGTGGTGGTGGTACTGGAGGCCGTGTTCCGCGACCGGTGCCGCAGGGGGCTGCGCCTCGCCGCGACCAGCACGCAGGTCCATGCCATGGCCTTCTCACCCACGTCCGCGCGGCTGGCGGGGACCGACGCCACCCAGGTGGTGCAATGGGAACTCAGGAACGGCCGCGGGGTGTGGCTGCGCGAGGGGACGGACTCCCCCCGCGTCTCGCTGGCCTTCTCTCCCGACGGCTCCACCCTCGCCGCGGGGAGCATGGATGGGCTCATCGTGTTGTGGCAGGCGGAGAGCAGAGCTCCGCTGGGGAACATCCCCGTTCCGAGGGGCAGCGCGATGGCCCTGCGCTTCTCCCCCGACGGTGGCCTGCTGGCCGCGGGCTACACCGACGGCACAGTCGCGGTCTGGGATGCAGCGACCCAGGAGCCGGTGCGCTCGCTCAGCGTCACCGGCCACAGAGTCACCTCCGTCGCCTGGACCGAGGGAGGCATGGCGGTGGTGAGTGCGGGGACGCTGGGGAAGGTCGTGATCTGGGATTTCCGCAGGGAAGGCCGGACCTTCACGGTTCAGGGGCCCGCGGTCGGGATTAACGCCCTGGCCTGCTCCCCGGACGGTTACCACGTGGCCGGAGGCGGTATGGACCGCGTCGTCTACCTCTGGACCGCCTGGGAGACCGCCGCCCCCCGCAAGCTCACGGGGCACACGGACCCTGTCTACTGCCTGGAGTACTCCGCCGACGGGCGTTTCCTGGCCAGCGGCGACCTCCGCGGCGACGTCCTGGTGTGGCACACCAAGACGGGCTCGCGCTACCACCGGCTGTCCGGTGCCGGGGCCTGCGTCAAGGCCCTGTCCTTCGCCGATGACGACCGGGTCTTGCGAGTGGCCTGCAGCGATGGTACGGTGCGCTTCTGGACGATTCGGTAGCGGCTTCTCACGCCGGTCGGGGTCCGTGCCTGCCTGCCCCCCCCATATCGCCGCGGAGGGCAGACCGGCTCGCTGTCGCCCATCGGCGCATCGATACTCGGAGGTTGTCGTCCGGCATGTCCGCTTTCCCACGAGCCCTGTTCATCGCCAATCCCGGAGCCCGGCAGGTGTCCTCTCAACCCGACCTTCCCGGCCAAGCGCAGCGGTGCCTGGCAGGGCACGGCATCGAAGCGGATCTGCTGATCACCGGCGGGCCGGGTGAGGCGCAGCACATGGCACGGCGCGCGGCCACCCAGGGTTACGACCTTGTTGTCGCCGCGGGAGGCGACGGCACCGTCAATGAGGTGGTCAACGGCCTGGCGGGGAGCGACACCGCCCTGGGCCTGATCCCGCTGGGTACCGGGAACGTGCTGGGAAGCTATCTGGGCCTTCCGGCGGGGGACCTGGAGGCGGCGTGCCGGCTGATCGCCGAGGGGGCCCTGCGCACGATCGACCTGGGCTGCGCGAACGGCCGGCACTTCGTGACCATGGCCGGCTGCGGCCTGGATGCTCAGGTGGCGGCGGACACCGACAGCATGTGGAAGTCGTGGCTGGGGAAGCTGGCTTTCGTCGGGCAGTTCATGGAGACGCTTGCCTGGCTGCGTCCCTGGCCGTATCGGGCGACCATCGACGGGCGCACGCTGGACGGCCGGATGTGGGCCGTCTTCATCTGCAATACGGCGCAATACGCCTGGCGCGTGCGGCTCGTCCCCGAGGCCCGCGAGGATGACGGGGAGCTGGACATCGTCATCCTGCGCGACTGTCGCCGCGATGAGCTGCAGCGCGAGGCCAATGCGGTCTTCTTCGCCGGAGAGCCCGCCCGCAGCCAGCCCCATATGGACGTCTTCCGGGGACGCGAGGTCCTCGTGCGATGCGAGCCGCCGGCGCCGTGGCAGGTGGATGGTGAGGTCCTGGGGACCACCCCGCTTCGCTGCACGGTGGAGCCCCAGATGCTCAAGTTGGTCGCGCCCGCGAAGGCGCGACCCTGAGCCGATCTTCCGCGTCGCCGGCCGCCTTTGGAGGAACGCCGCCCCCCCCGCCATCGCCCGTGGGCGATGGCGGG
>Ga0334885_1002820_pt1 | contig 17181 bp, 2 predicted proteins | sample GraSluR1_MG_8_FD_207233 | JGI IMG/M metagenome (GOLD analysis project Ga0334885, IMG submission 207233) | Sludge microbial communities from methane-producing bioreactor in Wageningen University, Netherlands - Granular Sludge_31_05-R1 | ecosystem: Engineered > Bioreactor > Anaerobic > Unclassified...
CCTATCGTAAAATGACAGACAATATTCACGATGAGTGGAATTTACCTCCCAATCCTTCAAGTAAAGGCCAGCTCGAGTACCATAGAATATTTTTAGATGCATGGTTTAGCATCGATGATTTTTACTTCGGATTTTTACAATCGCATTCCAAGCGAGGGGTAATTGACTACTACCCTGGTTTTGACGATGGGCATGTAGCTAACATTCAGGCTACAAGCTCAGTGTTTGGTTACAAACGATCATTTAGCAACGAAATTGAGGCAAAGGCTGAGATTGGCTACTACTCGTTTCGCAACCTACTCGACTACAAGCATAACTCCGATACAACAGCCTACGGGTTTAACGATATATTTTCCGATGCTTTGGATGCTGAGCTAAATATCAACCTAAATCCATCATCGAAATGGAACATAACCTTCGGTACGTATTACCGTAGGGTTATGCGCGATAAGCTTGTAGTTGATGCGCCAAATCTAAGCGACGATTACGTTAACCTTGATGCGGGTCTTGCCCGAAACCATCGGATTCAGACATGGGCAGCATTCTTCCAGACCAGCTATGCTGTTACCGAGCGAGTAAGCCTGTTTGCGGGTGCTCGCATTGAGCAAACCCCAGGATACGAGATTAGCTACTCGGTACGGTTTGACCCCTCGGGTACATACGATTACCTTTCGCGTGTGGGTAAATACCGGTATGGAGATCCATACATAATCCCCCGTGCAGCGCTGTTGTATCATATTAGCGGAAAGCATCATATAAAGCTAATGTACGGTAGAGCGATAAAGCAGGCCTCCATTGGGGAGAATATGGATATTGTGAGGTATCCCGATAGGGAGCAGCTTAAACCAGCCAATATGCAAACCCTAGAGGTTAACTACTATGGTATGCTTTCCAATAAATCGGTGCTTAATGTTAGCCTTTTTCAGAACTTTGCCAACAACCTGATTTCCCGTACCAACCAAATGGAGAATGGGGTGATGAGGCTATACAACACCAATTCGGGAAAGTTGAGTACGCTAGGTCTCGAAACGTCAGTTCAGCTAAAACCAACGCAGAACTTTAGCTCAAGCCTAAGCGTAATTCTACAGCAATCGCAAAACAGGCAGGAGGGGTATGAGGATATAGCGCTTGAGTATGCCCCTTCGTTCCTTGCCTACGGAACTTTGTCGTATCAGCTGGTTAAACGGATTTCTGTGGGGCTTTCGGGGTATTACGTTGGGACGATGGAGACCTATTGGCGCCCTGATACCCGCGATTCGGATGATCCAAACGATAATCGTGATCCCCTGCAGCTAATTGCCGATGGTGCTCGTATTGGGCAGCAGTCTACAGGTTACTTTATGGCGAATGCCAATATTCGGTTCAACGATCTTTTCAATAGGAAAGTATACTGTTCGCTTTATCTGCATAACGTTTTAAATACCGAGGTTCGATACCCCACCACACGAAGTAACGATATTTTCGAAAAGGGAACCTTGGGGTACAGCCGCTACCTGATGCTGAACATTGGCCTGCATTTTTAGGAGAAGAGGCTATTTGACACGGTCTAACTCCCAGTCAATCAACCAATCAACCAATCAACCAATCAACCAATCATTCAATCATTCAATCAGTCAATCAACCAATCAACCAATCATTCAATCAGTCAATCAGTCAATCAACCAATCAGTCAATCAACCAATCAGTCAATCAATCAATCAATCAATCAATCATTCAATCATTCAACCTGTCCGCTCTACCCTGCCTACTGCAGGCAGGCTGTCGGTAGACAGGCCACTGGCGGATCATTCAATCAACCGAAATCATTCCCTTACCTTTCAAACCTAGGATGATTATCCAAACAAAAAAAGAGCTGCAAGAAAATTGTACAGCTCTTTTTTATTTATGCTCTGGCAGGCTATCGTTGAATTACCAACCTAACGGTAATCCACTTACCACCCGACGATACCCTCAGGATGTATACACCCGATGCGAAGCTGTTCACATCAATTCTATGGTCGAACTGCTGGTTCTGCTCAAGGCTATGTGAGTATACCCTTTGTCCGCTGGGCGAAATTAGCTCAATTACGAATTTGGCTGGTGATCTTGGTTCAACCCTAACGGTAATCCACTGGTCGGAGGGGTTGGGGAACACGGTAACAACCGTGTTGGTACCCGGAATTACCTGCACCGACGAGATGGTTAGGGTAATGGTGTCGGATGCTTCGCAGCCATAGCTATTTGTAACCGTTAGCCAGTACTCGCCTGGGTTGTCAACCGTAATCGATGGGGTGGTGGCACCCGTGCTCCAGAGGTAGTCCACATCGCTTATTCCCGACTCGATGGTGTAGGGAAGGGTAACCTCTTGGTCGCCGCCTAGGTCGATCGTTGGGCTTGGGTAGTGATCAACGGCAGCACTATAGGAGTTGTTGCTGGTGTTATTATCTAACGCATGGCTAATCGTAGCCTTTAAACCGTAGGTTTTAACCTGCGACAGGTTTGCCTTGGCGCTTAGGGTGAACTGCCCCTTGTTAGATGGTTCAATTCGCTGGGTAACGGTATATTCCTCAGTGGCTACCACCTGATTGTCCACCTCGAATGTAACAGGCACCTTATCACCAACCCTTAGGATGTCTGTCCCCTCGTTGGTAATCTCAAGGGTAATGGTTTCGGTAGATGTTAGGTCGCATCCTGTTGCTGGGGCTACAATGCCAGTAACAGAATAGTCTGGAACCAGGACGGTGATTGTTACGGCATCGGTACCAATACACCCGTTGCCATCAACAACAGTTACGCTGTAGGTTCCTGTTTCGGTTACGGTAAAGGTTTGGTTGGTGGATCCATCCTGCCACTCGTACGATTGGTAGCCAGCACCAGCATCGAGAATAACCGATCCGGTATTAATCGCCCTGTCGCCGCCCAAATTCACCTGTGGGTTGCCGTAGGCAATTACAGTTTCGGTAAGCATATCGTTGCTTGGGTTTCTATCAATTGGTGCAATAACTTTTGCCCCAATATTATGCTCGGTAGCCGAAGTTAGATTAAGCTTGTGATCAAGCGTAATCTCAACGCTTTGGCCAGGCTCAAGATTGCTTTCCATTTCGAATGTTTCAGTAGTAATTAGAGTACCGTTAAGCCATAGCTCAATATCTACCTCTTCTCCAGCTCCTAAAACATCGGTTCCTACGTTGGTAACCTCAACCGTAACCTCATGGCTATTACCGAATACGCAAGTGTTAGTAGGCGAAATTAGCTCACTGATGGTGTAGTCGGGCATAAGGATAGTGATATCAACCTCCTTATAGGCCAAACATCCATTGCTATTAGAGACAAGCGCACCATATGTGCCACTAATGCTTGCGGTGTAGGTTTGCTCAGATGATACCTCTATACCGTTAAATGTCCAAGTGTATGATGAGTAACCCTCGCCAGCATCGAGCACAAGAGGAACGTTGGATACTGTTCCATTCGCATAGTTGAGGTTAAGGTTTAATGCTGGGTATGAATTGATGATTTGAATGATGTTATTGTTGTCGTTAAAACCATCGTTCTCCATATCAATCCAAAAAACTATGGTATGCTCTTTAGGTTGTGATAGATCAATGGTTTGAGGTAATATGATTTCGAATATTTCCCCAACTCCAATATCTTCAGCTAAAGTTATACTATTCGGAAATCCAAGCCCATTAACAGTATATCCAACATCAATAGTTCTCCCTGTTGGAATGGGATAGTTACCATTATTTTGAATCCTGAAGCTGATTGTTTCATTCTCAGTTAATCCACAGCCAGTTTCTGGCTCCAATACCTCAAGCAGCTCGATATCATCCTTGTAGAAAGTTAGCACTACCTCGGCACTACCCGGACAGCCCGAGAAGTCGGTAACGGTTACGCTGTAGATGCCGGTTTCTTCTGCGTTGTATATCCTATCGCTTGTGTCGTCATGCCAAAGGTATGTGTCGTAGTATCCGGGGTCAAGCTCTTCACTCCACCCGTAAATATCCCTATCAATTCCGAGATTTGGGCTAGGATACCCCAACGCATACACCGACTTGTTGCGGGAGTTATTCTCGTAATCAACCTCCTCAGCAGCGGAGCTGATATTGACCTGTACGGTGGCGCTATTCATTTCGCCCAGATCGAGTTTCTGATCGAGGGTGAATTCTTTAGTCGTTTTAGATGGGAAGTTCTCGGTAAGGGTAATTGTTTCTGTAGCAATTATTGATCCGTTGAGGTATAAATCAACATCAATGCCTGTCCCTGAGGGGTACACAGTATTCCCATTATTCCTTATGGCAATTGTTACCGGGGTTTCGTCGGCTAGCCCGCAATCGGTAAATGGTGAGACTATCGATGCAACCTGTAGATCGCTAGAAATGATGGTCATACTACTGCTCGCTGTGCAACCAAAGCTATTTTCAACAGTAACCTCGTAAATGGGAAAGTCACTAGGACTGTAGACAAGATAAGTTGAATCTGTTGTCCCATCATGCCAGGAGTAAGTGTATATATCCTCCTCGGTATATGGCTCGGAGTAGGTTGGAACAATCTCGTAAACCTCATACTGATCGAATACCTTATACAATATACTAGGTTCAATGACAACTGTTGGAGACGGGCTAACGGTTGTTGTTATGCTTAGCTCGTTGTTGCTGGTATCTGGATCTTTATCGGTTGCTGCTGAAAAGCTTAAGTAACTTTCGCCTATGGGGAGGGTAACGTATTCGGGGAATTCGTAAACAAGTTCCTCACCAATTGCTAAAGGTTCACTAAGGGTTATTGTTTCATTTTGGTTTCCCAATGGCGTGTTTGCAATAACCGTTATCTCAGTACCAACAGGGTATGCATCCTGGCCCGAATTCTTGAGCGTAATTGATAGAGGGCCGGTTTCGCTGGTATAGCACAATCCCTCTGTTTGGTTGTTTATGCTAATTAGCGATAAATCGTAAGCATTAACAAGCACAACCTCGTTGTTGGTTTCGGGCGTTCCACAACCATTGGGGTCTACCACTGTTACCCTATAATCATTGGTTTGTTTAGTAATTGGGGTGTAACTTTGACCTGTTGATAACGAAGTCCATATGATTTCATCTGGCACTTTGCGTTCCCACTGGTATGATGAGAATCCATCAGTTGCTTTAAGCACAAGCGTATCGGCTTGAGTAGTGATAATCTCGTTAAATACTTCGAAAACTTCAGGGGCTTCATGTACCCTTGCAAATATTTTCACTTCAGGGATACCGTAGGTAGTAACAATTATTGTTTCAGCGTCGTTGCCTCTATCCAAATCATCGGGAAGGTTTGTGTATATAGATATGTTATACGTTTTGGCTTCGCTTAAATCAATTGTGCCCGTGAAGGTGAATGGGATAGTTTCATCCAAGGTACCCCAACCATCGACAGGTGTGTAATCCTCGGTGAGTACAATCTCTCCGTCAACCTCTACAACAAGTGGTATGGTTTCAAAACCATCGAAGGGTGAATTGCGGAACGATTGGATTACAACTTGAGGGCTTATGGGTGAATCGTGTTCGCAGTTATCTTCCAAATTTGTAATATTTGTTATCCCAACATCCTTATCGGACAACATCACGCTTATATCATCCTGAGCCACACAAGTTAACTCCGCATCGATGAATTTTGTTATAATAACCCTGAAGTCTCCCTCATCATTCACATCATAGGTTTGATCTGATCCGATGCTAGTAACGTCATCAGGTAGTTCGAACCAGCTGTAAGAGGTGTACCCTGCGCCAGCATCTAGGGTAACGGGGGTTGTGAAATCTTCAACGCCAATGTCGGGTCCAAGGGTAAACTCGGGCATTCCTAACACCTCAACAGAGGTTTCATGGGTATTATTGGCATTGTTGTCATCAACCTCAAGGTTTGTATAGGCAACTATTTCATGTACCCCTGAGCTAAACAGGTTAAATGTGTTAGTGGTTGTAAAGGTGTACTCATCGTTTTGCGTAAGTTGGCTAGGGGTAGTTATGGTTTCCTCTTTCAGAGCCCCGCCATCAACTTGAACAACAATGGGAATCTCAGTATTTTGGGGTATTGTTCTAAATCCGAAGTTTTTTAATTTCAGTTCAAGTGGCACATTATAACCAATTTCACACGCATCGTTGGGCGAAACCAATTCTGTGATCCCTACATCGAATGGTAGTTCGTATATCCTAACCATATCAATGGCTACTCCTTCGTATTGTGTGGTTGCATTTGAACCAAAAACGAAGCGAAATTTTACGCCGCTTACCCCAATTGCCTCATTGGGCAGTAGATTTTTTGCTGTTACGTATCCCGATTTGTTTACGCTCCAACCTTCAGTTCCAAGCGCTGTAACCTCTGGTGTATCGTACCAATTGTAGGCATAGTTTTCGTGAGCAGGCAATATGGTCCAGGTATCACCACCATCAATGGAGTACTCCAGCGTTAACCCATCAACCCCCTGTTCAACTTGCATTAGGTAATCGAATGCTATTACCGGCATTTCTGCTGTGGACAGGTCGAAACAAGGGCTCTCTAGGTACGACTGCTCATTGTGGTTGTAGTTGCCCGATAGTGATGTTGCCCAAACTCTATTTCCATTTGATGCTGTGTTAATAAGCGTGCCAGAGGGTGTTCCCCATATCCAACTACTGTTGGCCCCGCTGGGATGCCAGTAGGCATTATTGCTTTCGAAAGAGGTTTGGTACGGATAAGCCACGGTTGGGAAAACATAGATAGAGGTGCTAAACTCATCATTCTTGGCATCCTGATCGCCCTCGAGGAAAGTTCTAAACTTGAGGTTTTTTAATCCTGGAGATGAGAAGTCGGCAGGTGCGGTAAAGGTGTATTCCAATTCATAAATACCCTCGGGATCGGCTTCGCTCTCGAGGGGTAGGTTGTACTCCTCCTTTACCCAGGTCGCCCCACCGTTAAGGGAGTAGCCCACGTCGAATGGAGTGTCCACCGTTGCCCCACCAAAGTTGCGTAGCACTACCTTAACCTCCTCGGCGTTGGTTAGGCCACAGGTTTGAACAGGTGTTATCAAATTGGTTATCCCCACATCGCTATGGATAAACTCGCCGGTAATGGCAAAGTTGTCGATATTCCAGCCCCCATACTCAGTAAACTGGTTTGTTGTATCCATGGAGAACATTATGCGGACATTTTCTTTTCTTGTAGCCCATTGGCTAATGTCTATTGATATGGGTTGCCATGTTCTGTCGAGAATGCCAGTATTATTCTGGAAAATGTTTGTCCATGTTGCTCCCTCGTCGTTACTGACTTTAACACTAGTTTTGTCGAAATACTCAATATTTAACCAGCGCCTATAGCTAACGGTGAGGTTTTGATAGAATTTTGCATTTATGGGCTGGGTTGTTGCTGTTTCGGGTACATCGGCTTCAATGCTGGGGGAGTAGTTGCCTGTTAGGTTTGTGGCCAAAACATTGCTCCCCGAATAAGCGAAATTGGGGTCGTATATACCTAACCCTTGGGGTTCACCAATTTCCCATAGATCTGTTCTTGTCCAAGTGTTGTCGTCACTAAAATTTGTGAACTTTAAAGATTCATGAATAGTTGCAGAATTGATTGGGTTTATGGCAGTTGATGGGAATGTATTTTCACCGAGTACCACGGAATTGGCGGCTAAGCTGAAATCGACAGTATTCCCATGCTCTGCCTCGAAACTAATATCAAAAGTAAACCATATATAGTTGTTCCCAGTTTGCAGGTTAAATGTAGGAGCGGTTATAGTAATCTCGTTTCCCGAGATGCTAATTTCGGCTGGAATTTTAGATTTTACGGAGAACAGCGAGTCTCGAGTATGGTAAACGTTTACCTGATCGATATCTGCAATGCTGGTACCTGTATAATTGATTGTTATGGAATTAAGCGGAATCTCGAGATTGTTGCCCGACACTAAAGCCAAAATATGGCCAAACGGATTTATAGTGGACCCAGAGGGTATGGTGCCCGATTTCTGCTTCATCTCAAAATATTCTACCTTCCGATCGAGCCTACCGCGCTCTTCTACCCTAATCTCATCTAAGCAAACACCCCATCCCCAGTTCGATATTCCTTCGAAAGCTAATTGGCAGGTTTCCGTTTTGGCATCATCGGGGAGCAGAATCTCTCTTAGCGTCCAGTTGGTTGCTGTTGAAGTGTAATGCTCAATTAGCACCCATCCATCGGAACTCGACCTCCGGTAGTAAATTTTTAGCTCGTCATTTGATCCACCCCATGCATCCTGGGCATGCCAAAAGGTTAGTGTTGGTTTTATAGTAACAGCTCCATAGGGAATCAGGTTTATGGCAGGTGTTACCAATCGGCGTATTGGCCCAATACTTTCGTCTTGAAATAGTGCATTGTAGCTACCAGCATACGCATTTGACGGATGCCTAAAGGTGGGGGCTCCCGATGGGGCGTATCCTCCATTCTCGAAACGCCAGGTTCGGCTTCCAAACACATACTGCTGAGTCCAACCCGAGGGTATTTTTCCATCATTCTCAAATCCTTCGTAAAATAGTTCCTCAAATTCCTGACCAGCTGCGCTTAACGACAGGAGTATGGACAGCGTACTGTTAAGGAGCCAACTGATTACCCTTCTATTATTTGTTTTCATAATCTGAGCAATTTCCGGTACAACGGTTAATAGTGTTAGAACGAAATAAAACGAAATAAAACGAAATATTTATAAATGATATAAATAGTATTAACTCTAATGGGTACATAGAGCTAGTTTTAATTCTTCCAGAGTAAAAAAGAGTCTATAATTCTAATTCCAATGGCCTTAAACTTTAAACCTTAAGTTTCAAACCGTTTGATATAGTCCTAAAAGCCGAGAATATTTAAAACCACTCATCCTCTATACGAAAATTTAAATAGCAGAGTTTAGTTTTTGATAAGGTTTCAATAATTTTGACTAAAAAAGTTACAGCTGTTAGTTTAAACTAGTTCAAAATTAAGCAATATTTTGACAAACGGTATATCTTTTATGGTGAATCATACGTATTAAAGAATTAAAAACTATATTTGTTTTAGCTTTTTCCTAAATTCTATGGTACTTATAATAACTTTTTTAAAGAAACTACCCCAATCATTAAGGACGGGTTTGTTGGGCGTTACACTTACGGCATTGTCGTTTGGTAGTGCCTTTGCCCAAACCGATACCGAGTTCTGGTTTGTTGCGCCCGATATAACAATTGGACACAATCATGCCACTACTCCTGTTGGAGGAGTTCCAGCTTCCCTTAAGTTTTCGTCAAGCAATTTTGCGGCAACTGTAACCATAAGTATGCCTGCGGGTGATCCTCTGGTTTTCCCCGATATTATTGTTGAGTTAGCTCCATATGATTTCCAAGTGGTAGATTTGAATTGTTGGATAGTTGACCTTTGTAACCCTCCAGTAGCGGGTGCAGTTGATATAAATCAGTTAGAAAATAAAGCGTTAACTCCAGATGGTATTAATAACTTTGGTCTACATATAACCTCTACAGCTCCCATTACTGCCTATTACGAAGTTAACAATAGGAATAACAAGGACATTTGGGCGCTTAAGGGTAGAAATGGATTGGGCACGGAGTTTTTTACCCCTTTTCAAAATCAAGCCATCAATGGAACATATACTCCACAACCTATATCTGCTATTGATATTGTGGCCACTGAGGATGGTACCGATGTAACTTTTACCTTACCTCCAGGAAAGGGAGCAAGCTATGGAGCGCCTCAAACCAATATTGCTGCTACTCCAGCTGGTTCAACTTTTACCGTTACCCTTGATAGGGGGCAAACCTTTTCGCTTTTCCCGCTCAACAGAAGTACCGCAGCTGCTAATCGTTTGGCTGGAACCAAAATTGAAAGTACAAACCCAATTGCAGTTACAATAACAGATGATTCGCACGAACACACCTCTGGATCATGTAAGGATGTATCTGGCGATCAGCTAATACCCACTAAGGTTTGGGACAAGAATACTACAACTTTTATAGATTTAATTGGTAAGGAGTACATAGCTATTCGCACAGCCCTTAACAATCAGGATAATTTGTTTATTCTGCCGGTTGAGGATAATACAAATATTAGGATTTACGATCCGGCTGGTACTGAGGTGGCTAATGTAACCCGCAATGCTCGTGTCCAGTATTATCAAGCATTGCCAACAGGCACTGCCTATTACCATATAGTTGCTGATAAACCGGTGTACGTAATGCATATTGGTGGTTTTGGTTGCGAGGTGGGTGCAGCAATTTTACCTCCAATTGAGAAGTGTACGGGAGTGCCCCGCGTTGCTTTTGCAAGAACTTCAACTGAAGATTTTTATGTGGTTATAATGGTTCGAAAGGGTGCCGAGGATGGATTTGAATTTGATGGAGCGGTACGTGATGATATCTTTGATCCACTTGACTTTGAGGATGTAGATGGGACAGATTGGAGCGTAGCTCGTTTTGGGCCAATAAGTCAAGCCAACGCAGCTGTAGGAACCCATTTCATGCGGAATACCAAGGATATTTTCCACCTGGGCATTGTCAATGGTGGTAGTAGCAGTGGCTGCTTCTACGGATATTTTTCCGATTACAATGAGTTTAACCCCGAAACGCTGGTGATTGAAACTGGTTCTGAGGGAGGGCGAATATGCTCGGGGCAAACCCTAAGCCTTTACGCCAATGGAGGAACAAAGTACGAATGGTCACCTGCTACCTATTTAGATGATCCCACTAGTGAAACCCCCATGGCCTATAATATTGAGTCATCAATAAACTATACAGTAACCATTAGTGGGGCGTGTAATACATCTGCAATCAGGCACATAAACCTGCAGGTGGGTGGACCAGTTACAGCCTCGTTCGATTCCGACTTTTATACAGCTTGTGCTATCCCACCACCATTAGGTGGCACACCGAGATATACATTTAATTTTACCAGCACATCCACGGGTGATGCCAAGCGTTGGTGGAGCTGGCAGCTGGGTGAGACAGGAACATCCAATCAGTTCAAGTATGGGGATGATGGTACTCCAGATGATGCCAGAACTGCGATCCTAACGCTTGAAAATAATACGGATCAAATACTCGAGTACCATATCAAGCTTCGAACTTCCGACGATCAGGAATTCTGTTTCCAAGAGGTTACAAAGATTATTAGGGTTTACCCCTATATCGATATAAGCGCAGCCAGAACGATTGTATCTGACCCCAATTGTCAACCCTTAACTGTTAATTTAACTGGCACTCCTTCCGGTAATTTCAATGGCGCAACCTACAAGTGGGATTTTGGCGATGGCAATTCTGCCCCTACACAGAATGCAACAAATACATACAATAACACAGCTCCTCCATACAATTCTATTGATTACTTCCCAGAGGTAACCATTACCGATAAGTGGAATGTTTGTACTGCTACCGATAATGTTTTGGTTACGGTCCCCCCATACCTCGAGGCTAGCTTTACAGCCAATCCTGTAACAGGGTGTTCGCCCTTGCAGGTTACTAATTTTAGCAATACGAGCAAAGGAGTTCCTGCCGATGGCTTTTCATGGAAATTGTACCGTTTAGGTGCACCCGATGTTGAGGTTGGCTCATCGATAACAGGGAGCCCTCCTGATATTTCTTCTGCCAGCACTTTGCTTGTCAACAACCGAACTGATAACCTTGAAGAGGTTTACCGCCTCGATCTTGAGGTTACCAATGCTAGTGGATGTGTAAAAACATATAGTCAGGAGTTTAGGGTTTATCCCAATCCTGGATTAAACACATTTAGCGTTACTCCTAGTACCACAATTTGCTCGCCTGTAGAGGTAACTTATCATGCCGATGGTATAATTAATACCGATACATATACCTGGTTTGTAGATGCAAACTCGGTGGTGGGTAGCCCTGCTGTTGTGCCGGCTTTATCTACTGGCACCTTTAATCTTACAAACAATACTGCCACAGCGGTTACCCACCAAGTTACGTACGTTGCAACCAACGATTGGGGATGCTCAAATACCTGGGGGCCTGTAGATGTGGTGGTAGAACCTTTTGTTGAGGCCAAAATAAGCCTTTCGCCCGAGGAGGGTTGTACCCCACTGGCTGTTACCTTTACCAATAACTCCTCAGCAGGTTCATCTTCGTTTACTTGGGATGTTGGTGGAACAATATACAACACCAAGGATATCTCTCCCCCAGATTTTATAAACTCCAATACCGATGGTACAGTAAGAATCATACCTGTAACTCTTACAGCAAGGAATACCGCAGGTTGCGAGCGTATCGATTCAAGGAGTATAACCGTATATCCTCGTGCCACAGCAAGTTTTACTGCCAGCTTTGAGGATGTGCTTGGGAATTCCATTGCACCAGGCGATGCCCTTTGTGCACCAGTAACTGGCGATTTTACTGGAACCTACCAGAATGCAACTATCTATACTTGGAACTTTGGTGAGCTGGGCGATAGAACGGTGGCCAACCCTCAGGATGTGGTATTTCCCAATACAACCACTGCCAACAAACCTTATCCGGTAACGCTGGTGGCCAATAATACTTTCAATTGTCCATCTAGTCCTGTAACAAATACCTACACTGTTCACCCCGAGGTAAAGGCCAATTTCGATATTGCAACGGTGGCTAGCTGCGTAAGCGCAACCAACCCATTTAATCTGGAGGTTAGTGCACCTAGCATTGCCAATGTAAGCTACTCATGGAGTTTTAATACTCAGACACGCACTGGCACAAATCCAACTTTCACAGCTATTACAGAGAATAAATTGGGGGTTAGCCAATCGTACCCAATAGTACTTACCGCAACCGGACTGGGTGGTTGTACGGCTGTGAATAGTTCGAAGTCGGTTACCATCTACCCAGAGGTTCAAGCACGCTGGACAGGTGATTTAACTGAGCGTTGCGCTCCAGCAGATATAAATCTTACCAATAATTCCAACCTGTTTGCTGCTGCTTCACCCAGCGTAACCAATATCCATTGGCAGGTATTCGATGGAGCCACAATGGTAACCAGCTCCAGCGCGCAGAGTTTCACCCCATCGCTACCCAATACCAGCCATACAGCGCAAAAAACATATGATATTAAGCTAACTGCTACCAGTGCCGATGGCTGTGTGGGCGAGCATGACGGAATCATAACGGTTAACCCTAATCCGCTGGCTCGATTCAATGCCTCTGTAACTGAAGAGTGTACACCCCTTGTGCTGGATGTGGTAAATGAGAGTGTAACAACTGCAGGCTCAACGTATACATGGGATTGGGATAGTGAATCCTCTGTATCATCATCTGGTCAAGACCATACGGTTACGTATAATAACAGCACAGAGACTATTGATAGTAAGCATATCTCGCTCAATATTGAAAATGAGTACGGTTGCCAAAGCGATTACGACTATCTATTTGAGGTTTTTCCCCAGGTTAATGCTAGCTTATCTATTGCTCCATTTTCATCAAATGAAAATTGTGGAGACGAAACGTTTACATTTAGTAATAGTTCAACCGCAGGCACAACCATTTCTTACTACGAGTGGTCATTCGGAACCGATAAGTGGGTGACCAGCTCCACTGCCGATTTTAACCGCAGCTTCACAGCCCACGGAACCGATCCTGTTGATATTCCCGTTTCAGTTAGGGCATTCAGCAGCATTGGCTGTACCAACGTAACGCCAGCAGAGGAAACCATATACATTTTCCCTCGTGTGGTTGCTGTTCAAAGCTTCGAGATTGGCGATATCTGCGATGGCGATGTGGATCTTACTCTTACCAATGCGTCAAGCAATGTGGGAACAACGCCTGTTGATGCAAATACCAATTTCCTTTGGACATTTAAGCCTTTACCTTTAGATGATGGTGTACTGACAACATCTTCGGGAGGGATTGTCAATTTAGTAAACAATAGTGACAATAATCTGGTTGTATATGACGTAGAATTTGTTGCAGAAACAGAATGGAATTATAATGGAATTAACCGAACCTGTAGTGCTAAGATTGCGGGTAACTCCGTAACGGTTTACCCCAATGTAATTGCCAACTTTGAACTAAGTAGCTATGAGGGGTGTAACCCGCTTACAGTTGAATTTACTAATAATAGTACAGGTGTACTCCCTGGCGAGGGTGGTGCTTTCGAGTGGAAGCTGGGAGACAGTTCTGGGTCGGTGGATTCAGAACCCGCAGATAAAGTTTATACCCATAGAAACAAGAACCAATCCGTTGTGTATCCTATTGACCTAATTGTTACCAACCCGTTGGGGTGTAGTAAAACCATATCGAAAACGGTAACCGTTTATCCTTGGGTAGAGTCGTCGTTTGCTGTCGACAGAATTGAAGGCTGTACTCCGTTAAATGTTACGCTTAACAATACATCCGTATCAAGTACTTATACCTACCAGTGGAATTTCACTGGAAATGGTTCAACTGTTTCAACCCCATCATCCACAGCGGATCAGCCGGGTGTAATTACCTTTACCAATCCATTGGGTGCAGGTGATGTGCTCTCTATTCAGAACCCTGTAATTGATCTAGTTACATCATTAAACACTTCGGTCTACACCGTTGGGGGAGGTTGTGCTAAGTCGTCAACGCAAGTTGTTAGCGTATTCCCTCATGTTTATCCCAACTTCGACGCCGATCTTGAGGGCTGTCATCCGCTAAACATCAATTTTGATAACACCTCCAATGTGTTTGGTGGAACAGGCAACGGGAAATACACTTGGGATCTGGGGATAGGTGTTACCACCAATAACCAGAGTCCTACCCAGGAGTACCAAAACTCATCGCTGGTTGCCAATCAGTCGTATAACGGACGATTAACTGCAGTGTCAGACCATGGGTGTACCGACTTCATTCCTTTCACAGTTACCGTTTGGCCAAAGCCCCAGGCGCTTATTGAGCTAACCGAGTATATGGAGTGCTCGCCCTTTAACCTCAAGATAATTAACCAGTCGATAGGAAAGGGCAAGGGCTCAACTTTAGAGTTTACATACGACTTTGGTGATGAGTCTGATGATTTAGTTACTAGAGATGAAGGCTCCGTTACACACCCATACCGTAATTTTTCCAATGAGATTGAGCCATACACCATGTCGCTTTATGTTGAGACAGAGGATGGTTGTAACGATATTGCTTACCAAACAGTACACGCATATCCAGAGGTAACCTCAATATTTGATACCGACGACGGCAAATATGAGCAGTGTAACCCATTTGAGGTAGAGTTTGTTAACAGCTCTTTAAATGCTTGGAGTTACATCTGGGATTTCGATAATGGTATCACCTCGTCAACAACTGAGCCGGTTTACCGTTTCGATAATAATAGCACCCAGGATAGAACCTATAATGTTACGCTAACGGCTATGTCGGAGTACGACTGTGAGCATACATCCGATTTGGAAATCACTGTATTTGCAGCACCCATTGCCGATTTTGCCATTATCCCTCCTCACCAGGTATTTCCGCAGGATGGTACGCTTCCATCATTCGAGTTCCGTAATCAGTCGCGGCCAGGAGGTATGCCTGCAACCTGGGCTCATAGCTGGACCTTTGGCGATGGCTACACCAGTACTAGTATGGAACCTTCGGTGGAGCATACCTACGAGCATTGGGGATTTAGAGATGATGATTTCAGGTACGAGGTTACCCTCTCCATTGAGAATGAGAGGTGTAGCGATTTTGTTGCCCAAAAGTTATCCTTGCTGCCCCCCGAGCCAATCTCCATATTTAGGGCCGATAACTACCGCTCATGCTCACCGCTGGTGATAAAGTTCTTTAACGATTCCAAATTCTACCTAACCGAAAGCCAAGCTACAGCATTTGAGTGGTACTTGAATAATGCCGATGAGCCATTCTCAACCGAGTTTGAACCAACCATAACCATTACCGAACCTGGTTACTATAATATAGGCCTAAGGGTTTACGGAGATGGTGGAGTGAAGAATTACTATCGTACCTTTAGGGTGTTTGAAAACCCCGTGGCCAAGTTCGAGGCAATGCCCGAGCGGGTTCTGTTACCCAATGCCAAGGTGCATTTCTTTAACCTATCGGAGAATGCCAATAAGTACGTTTGGGACTTTGGCGATGGAACCCCCAAGTCGAGCGAGAAGGATCCGGTTCACATTTACGATGAGCTGGGAGAGTACAGGGTTAGCCTTATGGCTTTTGCCGAGTATGAGCATAAGGACGATGATGGAAACCTGCTGATTCATGAGTGTATCGATTACGATTCTCGATTCCCAGCAGTTTGGGTTGAGGGCGAGGGTATGATACAGTTTCCCAACGCCTTTATGCCTAGCAAGCTGGGGCCAAACGGAGGTTATTACGATGATGTAGATTATAAAAATGAGGTGTTCCACCCCGTTGCCGATGGAGTTATTGAGTATAGGTTGATGATATTTAACCGGTGGGGCGAGCAGATATTTGAGAGTAACGATATTAAGATTGGTTGGGATGGCTATTACAAAGGTAAGCTGGCCAATCAGGATGTATACGTGTGGCGTGCCGTGGGGAAATTCTCCAATGGCGAGCTGTTCGATGTGCGCGGTAATGTTACGTTGTTGAGGTAGGCAATCATGGCGTGGTTGGATGATTGCATATAGAGTTTAAAGTTTAGAGTTCATAAAGTTCATTGAGTGCCTAAAGTTTAAAGTTTAGAGTTTAAAGTTTTGTGAGGTTTGATTGAGTGATCCGCCAGTGGCCTGTCTACCGACAGCCTGCCTGCGGTAGGTAGGGTAGAGCGGACAGGTTGATTGATTGATTGATTGATTGAGATTGACCCTGCCTTTGCCCTGCCTTTGCCGGCAGGCAGGCGGCAGGCAGGGAGTACTTTTTACGAAGAAGCAATCTGTTGTAAATCAGAGTTAAAGATTGCTTTTCCCGACAAACAACGTCGGGATCGCAATGACGCAAAAATGATATAGGTACTATAGCGGATAATCATTTAACAATAATTATTGTATTTTTTCAGTTTAACGTATAAAATTGAGATCACTGAAACGCTTTTTCGCCATATTGCTTTTGGCCTTTTCTGGATTTGCTGCACACTCGCAGGATCCACAGTTTACCCAGTTTTACGCCAGTCCACTGTACTTGGCACCCTCGTATGCCGGGGGTATTCCTGGTCAGCGCGTGGTGGCCAACTATCGTAACCAGTGGTCCATGATCCCCGGCACATTCCAAACCTATAGCGTATCGTACGATCATAACTTCATCAACTTTAAAAGTGGGTTGGGCTTGCTTTTGGTGG
>Ga0334885_1002828_pt1 | contig 17125 bp, 12 predicted proteins | sample GraSluR1_MG_8_FD_207233 | JGI IMG/M metagenome (GOLD analysis project Ga0334885, IMG submission 207233) | Sludge microbial communities from methane-producing bioreactor in Wageningen University, Netherlands - Granular Sludge_31_05-R1 | ecosystem: Engineered > Bioreactor > Anaerobic >...
ATGGTTCCTGCAGCCCGAGCCCTAAGGTGATGATATCCCGACTGTTCATGAAGCCTCCCGTCATTTGGTGTGGATTTGATCCCTGTATACATCAAATCCACACCAAATGACGAGGAGCCAAAAAAAGGGAGCAAGCAAAACAGGAAGCAATCGAGCAGCCCCCAAAACCAGTGGAAACACCACGCACAGATACCCCGGTGACAGGACAAAGCCAAACACAGAATCCTGCGAAAAATACAAACCAGACAGCGAGGCAGGGTGCTGCCCGTAGCGGGGTGTACAGCCCCGGAGAAATTGACGGCTCGCTGAACGCGCTGAAAAGGACACAACCTGCTTACCCGGCTTCTGCCCGTCGCCGCAATATCGAAGGTTGGGTGCAGGTGCAGTTTATTGTCAATGAATATGGCCAACCAGAGCAGATACGGGTTCTTGCTGCTGACCCTGAAGGCATATTTGACAGCAGTGTTATCAACTCCATCGGCCATTGGCGTTTCCGCCCTGGCACCATCAATGGTACGGCAGTGCGGGTGCTGGTGGAACAAACTATTCGTTTTCAACTGCGCTAGAAAATGATTATGGAGCTGATACTTTTGTCTCTGCCGCACATTCCACTTTTTGGGGTACTTGTCTTATATGGCGGGGCCTTTGTCATCTCCTGTATTGGCTGGCGCTGGGCCTTGTTTTTGCTGCTTACGCTTGCCCTGGCCAGCAATTTTTTGCTTGTGTTGCACCGCTATAATCAGGCCTGGCCCATGTTACCTATGCACCTGGCTCCGGTGCTCACTCCTTTTTTGCTGGCCTGTATGCTGCTAATACGCCTGTGTCTGCGCGCAACACCAGAAAAACTGGCATGGCGAGTCTGGCAGGTGGCCCTTTTGGCCATAGTCATCTGCCTTTTGGCAGCCCAGCTTTTTCCCAAGGATTTCTACCTTCCCTTTCTCCGTTCTGACAGCCCTTTTGCCCATGTCACCCTTGTTGCCAGCGCAGGCGGTCGAGCCTGTTTTGTACTCAGCATAGCCTGGGGAACAGTGTTTTTTGCAGCCTCAGCCGCTGAAGAACGCGTTTTCTGTATGCGGCGGGTCTTGTCCTGGGCGGCCTGGGGTTTTGTTCTATGGACGCTGTCCATGTTCAGCGGAGAGATGTGGGCCTATCTGGGCTGGGGCACGCCGGTGATTTGGCACGATCCCGCCATATTATTGATGATGGCCGTATGGTTCATCTACATTGGCCTGTTGCATCTGCATTTTTCCCGGGCCTGGAGTTTGCGCGGCCGTGCCTCTTTTGCCGCGGTGGCTGGCCTGCTTGCGGTGGTGCTCAGCCTGCTGGCCGATTTTGGCCCCTACAGACCACCCTGGTAATGATTTTGGTAATGGTGCAGCCTATGTCTATTCTGGCCCGTTTCTGGAAAGCCCTTGCTTCCATCAACCTGACCATTGTTCTTTGCCTGCTTTTGGCCGCAGATGTGGTGTGGGGCTACGCTTGTATTCACTGGCGCACCACGCTTTTCATCCCGCTCAACGATATGGGGATTGTTCCCTGGGGGCGAACCTATGGCCTGGGCAATCTGGAACATACAGCCTGGTTTTTTCTCCTCTTGCTGCTTTTGGTCATTTTGGCCCTGAATACAGCAAGCTGCACCCTGGAGCGGGTGCGACAGCTGTGGGCTGCCCGTTCTTCCTTGTCTGGCTTGCGCCTGGCCATAAAGCTTGGCCCGCATGTTATGCATGCGGCAGTGCTGGTCATTCTTGTGGGCTATTTAGCCAGCTATCTCTACACCGAGGTGGTGGTTGGCACGGTTCTCCTGCCGGGCAGATCCTACACCCTGCCGAACAGTGCCGGCACCATCACCTTTACCGGTTTTACCCACCAGACATACCAGGGCAAGCGGCTGGATGTTTTTAAGGGAGAAGTAATTCAGCCCAGGGCTGCGCTGCTTCTTTCTGATAAAGGCGGGCAGCGCGAGGCCCTGCTTGGTTTTAACCGGCCAGTGTGGCTGGGAGGCTACAGCGTGCATCTGGATGATTTTGCTCCAAAAAAACCTGGTGGAGGTATGCGGTTAAAAGAGCGAATTGATCTGCATATCCGCAAAGATCCTGGAGTGATTTTGTATTTGACTGGCATTGCCCTGTTTTGTCTGGGGCTTGTTCTTTATGTGCTGGACCAGCGAATGTACCGGGAGGCAAGGTAATGAAAGGGGTGTCTGGTCGGATTTTTTTGAATTTCCATGTTTGGACAGGAGTGTTGCTGCTCCTTGTTCTTATCTCCGGCTGCCAGCAGGAAACAGGTGAGGGCAAACAGGGTGATCAGCCCCTTGGCAGTGATACCCGCCCGGCCTTTTTGCAGATTGGAGCTTTTTCAGTACACCGCATTTCTGATACCCGCACCGAGGTGCGGGATGGCGCTGGCCGTACCCTGACACTTATCCCCCGTGGAGCCCCTTTGCCCGCAGATTGCGACCCAGGCAGGGTGGTGCGCACGCCAGTGCGGCGAGTAGCTGCCTATGGCTATTTTGATGTGGCTACCCTGCGCATGCTGGGTGTGCTGGATGAAGTGTTGGTGGGTGTGACCGTGCCCGAAAAGGAGTGGGCCAAATGCAGCACAGATATAGCTCAAGGTATGCGCGAGGGGCGTATTGCCTATCTGGGTGATGCCTCCAGCATTGATTTTGAACGGCTCAAACACATGGAGCCTGATCTGGTGCTTACCTGGGATCCTTCCTCCCTGCCACTTCTTGATGATTTGCACATTCCAGCGGTAATCACCAGCACGCCCCAGGCCACCTGCCTGAATGCACGCATACGCTATGTGCAGTTTCTTGCCCCGTTTTTTGGTCGGGAAAAGGAGGCTGACGCCTATTTTGCCCGGATAGACGCCGCCTTAAAAGACATCCGCGCGCGTACTGCCGGCGCAGGCGAACAACCCAAGGTGATGTGGGGAGATATCTACGAAAAACGGGTGATGGTGGAGCCGGGCAATGCCTGGGTGGGCGAACTGGTGGGGCTGGCTCAAAGCAGCTACCAGTTTGAGGACGTGTTTGGCACCTCCTGTATAGAAATCAGTGTGGAGCGCTTTCTCTATTCCGGTGAAAACGCAGATATCTTTTTCACCTACCGCACGCGGGAATCAGGGGCCACCTCAAAGGCGGCCATTGCCCGCTTAAATCCGCTGATCAGGGACATTGCCCCCCTGCACAAGGGCAAGGTTGTTGCGCCTTTGCCCTGCTATATCCAGTCCATGGACAAGCTTGACGAAATTCTCACGGAAATCAGCGCCATCCTCCATCCAGATTGCTATCCCGGTTATATCCTGCGCTATTTTGAAGAACTGCCAGATGTTGACCCTGCTGATCCATCCTCTGGCCAGAGCGAGGTCAGCCAGTGAACAGCGCTGATCTCACCATTAATCCGGCGCGTTCCTCCATGCTCAGCCGCCGTCCTCTTTTGGTGTTTCTCCTTTTGGGTTGCGCTGCATTAATGTTGCTGCTGCTCAATATAGCCATTGGCTCGGTGCAGTATTCTTTCGCAGAAATCATAGCTGTTTTGCAGGCCCCGCCCAATGCCTCCACCGCAGGCACCATTATCTGGAATATCCGCATACCCAGGGCCATCGCAGCTGTTTTTGGCGGCGCTTATCTGGCTGCTGCCGGCCTGCTTTTGCAAATCTATTTCCGCAACCCCATTGTTGGGCCGTATATTCTGGGTATATCTTCCGGCGCAACCCTGATGGTGTCTTTTGTCATGCTCACCACAGTGAGCGCAGGCCTCACCATGTTCAGCCCCTATCTGAATACCCTGGCTGCCTTTGTTGGCGCCTACGCAGTGATGCTGGTGGTGCTGGCCATTGCCAACCGGGTGGGTGGCGGAGCAACCCTGCTCATTGTCGGCTTGATGATGGGCTATCTCTGCGGCGCAGTAACCGCCATACTCACCGCCCTTGCAGAAAAGGAAAAGATTAAGGGTTTTGTTCTCTGGCAGCTGGGCAGTTTTTCCGGATTTAAATGGGATGAAATCATGCTGCTTCTGGTGGGCGGCGGCCTGATTATTGGCCTGCTCTACGCCCAAAGCAAACCACTCAACGCCTTTCTTCTCGGCGAGGAATACGCTGCCTCTTTGGGCGTCAATATCCGTCGTTTTCGTTTACTTATCCTGCTCTGCTCCTGTGCTCTGGCCGGAATGATTACTGCCATGGCCGGGCCAGTGGCCTTTATTGGCATGGCTGTGCCGCATATGGCCCGGCTCAGTTTCGGCACCTCTGATAACCGCATTCTCATTCCCGGCGCCTGCCTGATGGGCGCAGTGGTTACCAGCCTTTGCGATCTTATTGCTCGCTCTGTCATGGCCCCGGTGGAGTTGCCGCTTTCTGCCATCACCGCCTTTTTTGGCGCGCCTATTGTTATCACTCTGCTTCTGAAACAACGGGTCAAACTATGAGCCTTTCTACCACAGGCCCGGTGCTGCAGGTGCAGCAACTCAGCGTGGGCTACAACAAGAGCGCGATACTGGAGGATCTCAATTTTTCCTGCGAGCGCGGTCAGTTCATCAGCCTGCTTGGGCCAAACGGAGCTGGCAAGACTACCTTGCTCCGCACTTTGTCAAGGCATCTTCCCCCGGTGTCTGGTGCTATCCAGGTGCGGGGCAAGGCCCTGGCCAAACTGCGTGCCCTGGACCTGGCCCGCATAATGGCCGTGGTACTAACCGACAAGATTATTCCACCGCTGTTGACCGTGGAGGAATTTGTTGCCCTGGGCCGCTATCCCCATACCGATTATCTGGGTCGTTTACGCGCTAAAGACAGAAACCGCATTTATGCCGCGCTTGACGATGTCCATGCCAGTGCTTTGCGGCACCGCCAGTTCAGCGATTTGAGCGATGGCGAACGGCAAAAGGTGCTTATTGCCCGCGCCCTGGCCCAGGAGCCGCAATTGCTGTTGCTGGATGAGCCAACCATCCATCTTGACCTGCGCCATCGCATTGAGGTGATGACCATTCTGCGCGATCTCTGCCGAGATCAGGGCATTACCGTGGTGGCTTCCCTGCACGATGTGGATGTTGCCGCCAAAATCAGCGATCGGGTGGCGCTGATTAAAAATAGCAGCATGATGGCCTGGGGTTCTCCGGAGAGCATCCTCAACGCCAGCTCTGTAGCCAAGCTGTATGATTTTGATCAGGCAGTATTTGACAGCGCCCTGGGCGGGCTGGAAATACGGGGTCAGGTCAAAAATGGCCGGGCCTTTGTGGTGGGCGGCTTGGGCAGCGGAGCTGCAGTGTACCGAATGCTCGCCAAAAAGGGTTTTGCCATCAGCACAGGAGTGGTGCAGGAGCATGATCTGGATTTTCATGTGGCCAGGGCCCTGGGCGCAGAATGTGTCAGCGTGGGCCCGATGGAAGCGGTCAACGGCGCCAGCACTGCCCAGGCCCTGCGTGCGCTTGCAGCCTGCGATTTTGTAGTGGATAGCGGCTTTGCCCTGGGGCCTGCCAATATGGCCAATGCAGATATTATCACCCATGCGCTTGTTCAGGGCAAAACCGTGCTCAGCCTGCGAAAGGAGAGCACGCCCTGGCTCGCCCAGGCAAAGAGCAGCACCCTGCATTTTTGCCAGGATGCAGACCAGTTTCTGCATTTTCTGGACAGCAATGCCCCAGCCCCTGCCGCGCATAGCAGCACCGACTCTTTGGAGGAACCGAGCTAATGCCACGCCTTCGTCTTGCCTATTTTTCTGCCACTGCTTCAGAAATACCGTCCCTCAGTGCAGGGGTTCAGTGCTTTCTTAAGCGTCAGTTAACATTGCAGGTGCATGCCCGCACCCAAACCCAGCTTTTTGACGAAGCCCGCTGCCAGGCCTTTGTCCGCGAAGCACTCAAGGCGGATGTCTGTATCATTTACTTGCACGGCGGCGCACGATCCTTTCCGGCCTTTGCCCGGTTGACCGAGGAACTGGAAAAAATCCCCGCCAAGGATCGGCCCCTGGTACATGTGCAACCATCTGGTGGTGATGAAGACAGTATCGAGGCTGCGCGGGAACACTCCACGGCCTTTGGTACGCCGCTCTGGGACGAAATGCACCGCTACATGCTTCTGGGTGGGCCGCAAAATTTCCACAGTTTGCTGCTTTTCCTGCATAACCGTGTGCACAAGACTACACTACCCTGTCCACCACCACAGGCCCTGCCGGATGACGGCATCTACCATCCTGCATACAGCCAGACGCCCAGCCTGGAAACGTATCTTGCTGAGAGGGTAGATCCAGCGAAACCAACTATTGGTCTCTGGTTTTATCAGACCTATTGGCTCAACAGTAACCTGGCTTTTATCGATGCACTTATTCACTCGCTTGAGGCACATGGGGCCAACGTCCTCCCGGTTTTTCACTTGCGCTACAAAGATGTACAGCGTGGTAATCGGGCTGCAGACGGGGTGAGCGAATACTATTTCAAAAATGCGGATGGTTCGCCCCGCATCCAGGCACTTATCAATCCGCTTCTCTTTTCGCTCACCCTGGTCGCCCCAGCTTTCAAAGAACTCTTGCCTGGGTTGAATGTGCCCTTTATCCAGGCTCTGTGCTGCTCCGCTCCATATGCTCATTGGCTGGAAAGCGTGCAAGGCCTGCCCACCATGGATGTTTCCTATGCCGCTGCCCAACCTGAATTTGACGGGGCGCTTATTACCGTGCCAGTGGCGACCAGGGAGCAGGAACAAACCGACCCACTCACCGGCGCGCTCCTGTCCAGGTATAAACCTATCCTGGAACGGGTGGACAAACTGGTGCGACTTACCCTTAACTGGGGAAAACTTGGGCAAATACCGGTGGCTGAGCGCCGGGTGGCCATTGTCTTCCACCACTATCCGCCCAGAAACGACCGTATTGGCTGTGCAGCCGGATTGGACTCCTTTGCCAGCGTGAACCAGCTCTTGTCCGCTATGCGCCAGCAGGGATATCAGATTGATGAAGAATACAACGATGCTGACACCCTGGCCCATGCCCTGCGCGACAAGATGACCTGTGACCGCCGCTGGCTCACCCCTGAGCAGATGGCCGAACGTTCGCAGGCCCAGGCTGGGGCAGAGCAGTATCAAAGCTGGCATGCAGAGCTGCCGGTACAGATTCAGGAGAAAATGCGGGCCGACTGGGGCGAAATGCCCGGCGAGCTGTTTGTACACCAGGGGCAGATGCACTTTGCCGGCCTGCACAACGGCAATGTCTTTCTCACCATTCAGCCGCCGCGTGGCTACCTGGAGCAGATCGACAAGGTGCTGCATGATATGTACCTGTCGCCGCCACATCATTATCTGGCCCAGTACCGCTATATCCGCGACGTGTTCAAGGCCCATGCCGTTATCCACGTGGGCAAGCATGGGTCTCTCGAATGGCTGCCCGGCAAGGCTTTGGGCCTGTCCGGCCAGTGCTACCCGGATCTGGCCATTATGGAACTGCCCAATATCTACCCCTATATCATCAACGATCCGGGCGAGGGCACCCAGGCCAAGCGCCGCTCCTACTGCTGCATTATCGATCACCTTACTCCGGCCTTTACCAATGCCGATTTGCATGACGATTTAGCCCGGGTGCAGGGGCTGGTGGCCGAGTATATGGCGGCCCAGGGAGAAGACCCGGGCAAGCTCGCTATTCTGCAGCCCATGCTCTGGGAAGCAGTGGTTGCGGCAGATCTGGACAAGGATTTGCAAGCGGATGAAGCTACAGCCATGGCCGACTTCCCCGCCTTTCTCGACAGGCTGCACAGCTATGTCGAAGAGATTGGTGACACCATGATCAACAATGGCCTGCACGTACTGGGCCAGGCGCCCGCAGGCGAGCGCTTGAGCGAATTTGTCGTCCAGCTCACCCGCCTGCCCAATGGCGAGGTCCCTTCTTTGCGAGAAAGTCTGGTTGCAGCCATGGGCTATAATTACGATGAGGTGCTGGAAGAACGTGGCAGCCGCCAGGCGCGTTTTGGCAACCGAAGCGGTGCGGAAGTGCTCAGACAGGCGCATCAACAGGCCCTTGCCCTGGTGGCCGGTCTGGCAGAACAGGGCTTTAACCCTGAGGCCGCAGACAGCCTGGCAGCCTCCTTCCCCCTGGGCCAGCGCCCGGCAGTGGCCTCTGTGCTTCACTATATTGCCAGCCAGCTGGTGCCCAATATCCACCGCTGTACTGAAGAGATCGATGCAACCCTGGCTGCCCTTTCTGGCGCCTTTGTCCGGCCAGGGCCTTCAGGTGCGCCCAGCCGTGGCCAGGCAGATATTCTGCCCACCGGCCGCAACTTTTATTCGGTTGATCCCAATAAAATTCCCTCACCTGCTGCTTGGGAAGTAGGCGTTCGCCTGGGTGATGCGCTCATTACCCGTTATCTCGAAGAGACAGGCAGGTATCCAGACTCCATTGGCATCCTGGTGTACGGCACGGTCACCATGCGTACCAAGGGTGATGATATTGCCGAAATCCTCTATCTCATGGGGCTTAAACCGGTGTGGCAGAAGGGGAGCGGCAATGTCTGCGGCCTTGAGGTGATTCCCCTTGCTGAACTGGGCCGGCCCCGGCTGGATGTGGTGCCGCGTATTTCCGGATTTTTCCGCGACAGCTTTCCTAACCTGGTGGAACTGATCGACGATGCGGCCCGCATGGTGGCCACTCTGGAGGAAAAGGAAGAGATGAACTTTCTCCGCCGCAATGTGCTGCGTGACGTGGCCGCATACCGCAAAGAGGGCCTGAGCGAAGAAGAGGCGTTTCGGGAGGCCACCTTCCGCGTCTTTGGCTGCCCGCCAGGCACCTATGGTGCGGGCGTGTCTGAACTGGTGGAATCCAAGAACTGGCAAACCCAGGAAGACCTGGGCAATAACTATATCCGCTACTCCTCCCACGCCTACGGCCAGGGCAGCTATGGAAAAGAGCGCCCTGCGGCCTACCGCCACCAGCTCTCCCGCATGGATGTGACCGTTAAAAACGAAGACTCGCGTGAATACGACATGATGTCCTGCACCGATTACTATAACTACTACGGCGGCATGATCGTGGCGGTGAAAACCGTGCGTGGTCATCTGCCCTTTGCTCTCATGGGCGACAGCTCAGACCCGAAACGGGTGCGGATGCGTACCACCCAGGAAGAAGCCAAGCATGTGCTGCGCTCGCGCCTGACTAATCCCAAGTGGCTGGAGGGCATGAAGCGACACGGCTACAAGGGAGCAGGCGATATTTCCCACGTTATGGATATCGTGCTTGGCTGGGATGCCACCGCCGAAGTCATCGACGACTGGATGTACAGCCGCATTGCCCAAAGCTATGCCCTTGATCCGGCCATGCGCGACTGGATGCACGAGGTAAACCCGCATGCACTCCACAACATTCTTGACAAACTTCTGGAAGCGATCAGCCGGGGCATGTGGCAGGCCGAACCAGAAATGGAGGAGCAATTAAGAAACGCGTATCTGGAAACTGAAGGAGAAATTGAGGAGTGGAGTGAATAGATGCAACTGGGCTTTTCCTTCTTCCTTGCAATTGCCCTTTTCTGCCTGGCCATACCTCTTCTGGCCGGTGCAGAAGAAAGCAGGAGTGCGAGCCTTGTGTTCACCCGCGCAGACATTGCCCGAATGAAGGTCAACCGCATGGCCGACATCCTCAACCAGGCACCGGGTGTTACTGCCGGGGATTCTTCGGTCAGTATTCATGGCTCCACCAAGGTGAAGGTGCTGGTGGATGGCAGGCCAATCAATGATCCGACCTCCAGCCATGGAACAATCAACTGGAGCGTGGTCAATCTGGAAAGTATTGAACGCATTGAAATTTTGCCCGGCAGGGGCGGGGTTCGTTACGGTCAGGATGCCAGTGGTGGCGTAATTCTGATTGAAACCAGCCGCGGCACTGCCTTCAGCGGTCAGATCAGGAGCTATGGCGGCAGTGAAGATACGGCTTTTGCCGAAATACGCGCTCAGGCCCAGTCAGGCTTGTGGAGTGCGGAATTGAGCAGCCAGGGACAAAGCAGCAATGGTTATGTGGCGAACAACGATACTGAAAAACTGCGTGGTGGTGTGGGTGTAAGCTATGGCCGCGATGCACGCCACCGGGTTTCCCTGCATGCAGACTATTTACATGAGGACAAAGGGCTCACCGGCTTGCCCGAATATCCTACCCCGCATTCCCGCAAAAAAAGCGAAACTATGCTTTTGGCTGGGCGCATTATGTATGAAGACCTGGCTCTGTCTACTTTTTTCAACTCTGGTGAGGAACAACACCGGGATGTTTCCAAACAGCTTGCCCAGGATTTACAGGTGGATGAATTTGGCCAGGATGCGAGCTATGCCTGGCAAACCGGTGCCTGGGGCGATCTTGCCCTCGGGGCCAGCTACCGCATAAACCAGGGAGATGGCTCCACCTTTACCAAGCAGCAGGAGGAAAGCGGCGCTCTTTTTGCCACCCAGGTGCTGCGGCGCAGCACTTCGCCCTGGAGTCTTACGTTGGGCCTGCGCGCCAATGCCTACAGTGCCTTTGATTCCGGGCTTAATCCGGAGGTGAAAATTGAATACCGCAAGCCTGCCTGGTCGTTGAGCGTAGGTTATAACCGGGCCGACAATACACCCTCTTTCAAACAGCGCTTCGCCCATACCAGCTCTACTTTGCCCAATCCGGATTTGGGCATGGAAACTGCCGACAATTGGCTCGCAGCCCTCAGCCTGACTCCCACAAGCAGTTTTTCACTCAGGGTATCGGTTTTTGATAACCAGATCAAAGACCGCATTACCTATCTCACTGATGCCGATGGCATGGGTCAGTATGTCAATTATGGCGAAGTCAGCTACCAGGGCGGAGATGTGGCCATTACCTGGCAGCCTGTGACGAATCTAACCGTCAAGAGCAGCTATATCTATCTGGATGCTGAAGATGATGCCACCGGTTTCAAGATCCCTGGCAAGGCCAGTCATGTGGTGAAGGGAGACCTGTTCTGGCAGGCCACAGACAAGCTGCTTGCAGTGCTGTCCGGGAAGCGTAGCGGCAAGGTGTACCGTAACCGAGACAACACTAAAGAGGTTGCTGCCTATGCCACCTTTGATCTGCGGGCTGAATACGATTTTGGCAACATTGCTCTTTTTGCTGAAATTGACAACCTGGCCAACAGTACCTGGTACTACGCTGACGGCCTGCTCGGCCCGCCGCGTACCTGGCTGGCTGGTATTCGCTATCGGTGGTGAGCATGGAGAGATGTTGCTATCCCTTTGCAGCAATAATTGGCCAGGAAAATTTGCGCCTGGCCTTACTGTTGACAGCAGTGAACCCGCGCATTGGCGGGGTGCTTCTGCGGGGGGAAAAAGGTACAGCCAAATCTACCATGGCCCGCGGTCTGGCTGCTCTTTTACCAGAAATTGAGGTGACAGCTGGTTGCCCTTTCTCCTGTGCGCCGCAGGAACAGGATTTTTGCCCGCACTGTGCCGGAAAAGATGGACAAAATAAAATAGCGGTCATGCAGCGGGCCTCCTTTGTGGATTTACCCCTCAATGCCACGGAAGACCGGTTGGTGGGCGGTATTGATTTCCCCGGATCACTCAAGGAGGGGCGAGTGGTTTTTGCCCCGGGTTTATTGGCCAGGGCGCACAGGGGGCTTTTGTACGTGGATGAGGTCAACCTCTTGGACGATCACCTGGTGGATATCATCCTGGATGCAGCGGCCAGCGGTGAAAATCGGGTGGAGCGCGAGGGTATTTCCTTTATCCATCCGTCCTGTTTTACCCTGGTGGGCACCATGAATCCCGAGGAGGGCGAGCTGCGACCACAATTGCTCGACCGTTTTGGCCTCTGCGTGGATGTGCGAGCCGAAGATGAACTGGAAGAGCGGGTACAACTGCTGGAACGGCGCGAGGCTTTTGATGCCGATCCGTTAGCTTTTATCCAGCAGTATCAAGAAGAAAGCGAGGTGCTGGCCGGGCAGATTCGCCGGGGCCGGGAGCTTTTAGCCACAGTTCGCATTCCGACCGCCCTGCGCCGTTTTATTGGTGAGTTGTGCCGGGAAAACAATGTGGCCGGCCACCGGGCCGACCTGGTGCTGGAACAGGCCGTCTGTGCCCTGGCAGCACTGGAGGGCAGACAAAGGGTGCGCATGGCTGATATTGAACGGCTTGCTTCCCTGGTACTGCTGCACCGCCGCCGCGAGGCACAGCCACCACCGCAGGAAGAGGCGCCGCAGGAGGAGCAGCCAGAACAATTGGAGCAGGAAGAACAAGAAGAGGAGAAGCAAGGCGAAAACCAGGCAGAAGATGCCAGTGGGCAGCAAAACCCACATGAGCAGGCCCAGGCACTGCCTGAACAGGGAGAGCAGGAACAGCCAGAAGAAGCAGAAGAAGGAGGGGAAAGTGAACAACTGCCACCACCAGCATCGCCCTCACAAGAAAATGAGCAGGATGAGCAGGTTTTTGCCATTGGCGCAACCTATGCGGTCAAGCCGCTGAGTGTGCGTAAAGATCGGGTATTGCGTCGTGGTTCTGGCCGCCGCTCCCGCAGCCGTATTGCCCAGAAAAAGGGCCGCTATGTAAAGAGTACCACCCGTTTCAACCATGATCTGGCCCTGGATGCAACCCTGCGCGCAGCTGCTCCGCACCAGCAGAGCCGTCGCCAAAAGAGTCGGCAACAGGGAGGGACAAATGTTTTGGCCGTGCAGCTTGAGCAAAGTGATTTGCGCGGCAAAATCAGAGAAAAACGCATCGGCAACCTGCTTCTTTTTGTGGTGGATGCCAGTGGTTCCATGGGCGCGCGGGGTCGCATGGCAGCCTCCAAGGGGGCGATCATGTCGCTGTTGCTGGATGCCTACCGCAAGCGCGACCAGGTGGCCATGATCAGCTTTCGCAAAAGCGGAGCAGTATGCAACCTGCCGCCCACCACTTCAATAGATTTGGCCGGTAAGCTGCTGGCCGAAATGCCGGTGGGCGGACGTACGCCGCTTTCGGCCGGGCTGGCGCAATGCCATCAGGAACTGCGCAATTACCTGGTAAAAAACCCCGGGGGCCAGCCCATTGTCATCCTGCTTACCGATGGCAAGGCCAACCTTGCCCTGGGCAGCCAGCCGCCGGTTGATGAGGCCCTGCTTCTCGGCGCAGCCCTGGCCCAGCATAATCCGGCCACCTATATCGTAGTGGATACCGAGGAGCCCGGCCTGGTCAATTTTGGTCTGGCACGCAAACTCGCCGCGGTGATGCAGGCGCAGTATTTTAAAATCGGTGATCTTCAGGCTTCGGCCCTGGTCAATATTATTGAGGAACTCGCATCATGAAGGTACGACCTGTTTATCCCTTTGCCGCCCTGGTTGGTCAGGAAAAAATGCAACTGGCCCTGATCCTCAATGTGGTCAATCCGGGCCTGTCCGGCGTGCTCATCCGGGGCGAAAAGGGCACCGCCAAGTCTACTGCAGTGCGGGCTTTGGCCGATATTCTGCCGGAGCTTTTCGTCTTTGCCGGAGATCCGTTCCAGCTTGACCCGGAGACAGAGGCTGCCACCTGGCACGAGTTGCGCCAGACCGCGGGCTATCCTGCTGCAGAAACGCTGCCTGCTGTTAAGCGCCGCAGGGTGCAGGTGGTGGAGTTGCCGGTGGGCGCCACCGAAGACCGGGTGGTGGGTACGCTGGATTTGGAACGGGCGCTCAAGTCTGGGGAAAAGCGGGTGGAGCCGGGCATCCTGGCCCAGGCGCACCGCAATATCCTCTATGTGGACGAGGTTAACCTGCTGGATGACCATGTGGTGGATGTGCTGCTTGATTCTGCGGCCATGGGCGTCAACACCATCGAGCGCGAAGGTGTTTCTTTCTCGCATCCGGCCCGCTTTACCCTGGTGGGCACCATGAATCCCGAGGAGGGCGAGTTGCGGCCGCAGTTGCTTGATCGTTTTGGTCTGTGCGTCACTATTGAGGGCCTGGACCAGGTGGACGAGCGGGTAGCCATCATGGAGCGCAGAGCCGCCTTTGATCTTGATCCACAAGGCTTTATCCGGCACTGGCAACAGGAGTCAGAACAGCTGGCAGGGAAAATACAGGCTGCTCGCGCGCTGTATCCCCAGGTGGAAACCCCGCGCGAGCTGCTCTTTAGCATTGCTAAAACATGTCTGGATGTAGGAGTGGACGGCCATCGCGGTGATATCATCATGCTCAAATGCGCCAAAACTCTGGCTGCCCTGGCCGGACGCAAGCAGGCTACAGAAGAGGAGGTGCAACAGGCAGCAGAGCTGGTGCTCCCGCATCGGGTTCGTCGCCAGCCACTGATGGACATTGCCGCAAACATGCAAGAGGTGCAGAGCCTGCGCCAGCAGGCAAACCCTGGGGGGCCGTCTGGAGCACAGGCCCGGGCAGGGCAGCCATGATTCGTCTTCAGGGTCTTGGTAAACGCTACGGTGCTCTGCAGGCAGTGCGCGACATTGATCTGCAGGTGCAGGCGGGTGAACTCTTTGCCTTTTTGGGCCCCAATGGCGCGGGTAAGAGCACCACCATCCGCATGCTCACCGGCCTTACCCGCCTGGGCAGCGGCAGCGCCTGGCTCAACGGCTACGATATCCGCAAACAGCCCTTGGGTGCCAAGCGACAATGCGGTCTGGTGCCCCAGCAGACCAATCTGGATAACGAGCTGACCGTGCGGGAAAATTTGGACATCCATGGCCGTCTCTTTGCCATGCCGGCCAGCGAGCGCAGGGAACGCATTGCCGAGCTGCTGAATTTTGTTGATCTGGGCGAGCGTGCCACCAGTTTTGTCAAAACACTCTCTGGTGGCTTGAAGCGCCGGGTGATGATCGCCCGGGCGCTCATGCACCGGCCACCTATTCTCTTTTTGGATGAACCCACGGTGGGTCTGGATGCCAGTATCCGTCGCCGTATTTGGGCCCTGCTCAAGCGCACGCGCCAGGAGGGTACCACCCTCTTTCTTACCACCCACTACATTGAAGAGGCGGAATTTTTAGCCGACCGGGTAGCCTTTCTCGACCAGGGACAAATCGTGGCTCTGGATAAACCCGAGCGGCTCATGGCCCGCCTGGGGGCCTGGGCCATTGACCAGGTAAACGCCGAGGGCCTGCACACCAGTTATTTTGCCAGTCGGGAGGAGGCCAGCGCCCTGAGCAGTACCCAGGCCAGCGAGCTGACCCTGCGGCGGGTCAATCTGGAAGATGTCTTTCTCGATCTCACAGGAAAGAAGGTGCGCTGATGCATGGTTTTATTGCGGTTTATTTGCGGGAGATGCTCATTCTCAAGTACCGGCTCAAACGGCAGTTGGCCAGTATGACCATCACCCCGCTATTGTACCTGCTTACCTTTGGTTATGCCATGGGAGACCTCATCCGGCTGGATGGCCAACCCTACCTGGAATTCCTCATTCCGGGCCTGGTGGCCATGGCCAGCATGACCCAGGCCTTTGCCATTGCTACGGATATCAATGTGGCCAGGTTCTATTGGAAAATTTTTGAGGAGTTCCAGGCCGCGCCCATCAGTAATTTGGCCTATGTGGCCGGGGAAGTCATGGCTGGTATCACCCGGGCCCTGCTGGCTATTGTGGTTATTCTGCTCTTAAGCCTCCTTTTTGGCGTTGTGCTCCACTATGACCTCTGGTTCTGGTTGGCGGTATTGCTCAACGCTGCGGTTTTTGCTGGCCTGGCCGTGGCCCTGGCCATGCTGGTCAAGTCCCATGCTGATCAGAGCCTGCTCACCAGTTTTATCATCACGCCCATGGCCTTTTTGGGCGGCACCTTCTTCCCACTGGACAACCTGCCCGGCTGGGTGCAGGGCTTGCTTTCACTCTTGCCACTTACCCATGCCAGCCACGCCATCCGTGCTGCTGCCCTGGGCCAGCCCCACAACTGGGCAGATTACTGGCTGCTGGCAGCCCTGGCCGTGCTGTTTTTTATTTTTGCCCTGCGTTGTGTCGGCCATGCCCGCGATTAGCGAACAAGGAGAACAATCCATGCTACTCGCCACCCTTTATGACAGCGTTGAACTGCACCGGCAAGACAAGATCCTCTATGCTCGTTTTCTCGTGCCCCACCGGGTGCTTTCCACCTGCCGGGTAGCGGGTGGCCTACGGGAAGATATCGATTTTCTTTACAACCATCAAAGCTGTGAACCTGCGGGTGGGCACTGCGGCCATGCCACGCTGGCCATAAAGGATCCGCTTGCCTACCGGGATGCGATTTGCTCACGTCACGATCTGCCGTCCCAGGGCTGTGCTACCCTGGGCACTGCCGCCAATATGCGCAATGCCGCCATTGTAGAAGCAAACTTTCGAGATCTCCAGGTGGTGGCGGTGTGTACCGGCGGGGTGGAGGGCAATGCAGGCCGGGTGGGAGATCCGGCCTCGGTGGTGGAAACGGAAAACGGTTTTGAACGCCTGCCCCAGGCAGAAGCCCCGCCCCCGGCAGGCACCATCAACACCATGTTGTTCATCTCTAAACCGCTTATTTCGGGCGCCATGGTGCGTGCCGTGATGACCGCCACCGAGGCCAAGACAGCAGCCCTGCAGGAATTGGCTGTGGGATCGCGTTACTCCAACGGCTTAGCCACCGGTACCGGTACCGACCAGATTGCGGTGGCTGCTGTGGCGACTTCTGAGGGTGGCGACAAAGCGCTCACCAGCGCAGGTAAGCACGCCAAGCTGGGTGAGCTGATTGGTCAGGCAGTTAACGAGGCTATCAAGGGTACCTTGGCCTTGCAAAATGGCCTGACTACTGCCAGCCAGTGTTCGGTGGAGGCGCATCTGCGTCGTTTCGGCATGGATGCCGAGGGTCTGCGCCGGGGAGTGTGTCGGTTTTTACGTGAACAGGAGCAGTTCCTCTTCAGTGCCAACTTTCTGGCCTTGGAGCGCGATCCCCTAACTGTGGCGGCGGTGGCAGCCCTGGTGCACCTCAAAGATAAGACCGCCTGGGGAACCCTGCCACAGGGATGCTGGTTAGAGACGGCGAGCAACTTTGCTGCCCAGGTCGCGGCAGCGGTCAGCGGCAGCTACGAGGATTTGGCCCTGTACCGCAGGCAATTGGCGAGCCAGGCAGCCCCGGAAGACACTGCCACTTTTCTTCATTTAATCTGTCAGGCCATTGCCCTGGGCTTTCAACACAAATGGCCCGAGCTGGTGGCAGAGGAAACAGCGTCCCTACAACCCAGCTGCCAGGAGACGATATGAT
>Ga0334885_1002834_pt1 | contig 17097 bp, 17 predicted proteins | sample GraSluR1_MG_8_FD_207233 | JGI IMG/M metagenome (GOLD analysis project Ga0334885, IMG submission 207233) | Sludge microbial communities from methane-producing bioreactor in Wageningen University, Netherlands - Granular Sludge_31_05-R1 | ecosystem: Engineered > Bioreactor > Anaerobic >...
ATTTTGTGGTGATTTAATTCTACATGAGTTGACAGCCTATTGCTCTTTCTTTTTGCCTTTTAACGAAAAAATGCTAGAGGATCTACTCTCTCTTCGAGTAGACCACCCCAACATTTATTATAGAGCCAGAATTGTAAAAGCCGAGTGAACATCCTATTGTTTCTCGGCTTTTTTGTGGTTCTTTTTGTTGTAGTCCCGAAGATAATATCATATTTCGCGACTAGAAGGGGAAGGCGTCACCGAGAAGGACTCGAGGCAACCACAACGAAACATCCGGCACATAGGTTACCAATAATAATGTTGGTATGTACGCAAAAAACAATAAGAACAAGACCGGTTTCATCACCTGTCCCACATCAACCCCGTAGATTCTTGAGGAAAGATACAAGAAGGGCGCACTCGGAGGAGTGATGTTGCCCATTCCTATATTAACTCCTAAAATTGCCGCAAATTGATAGGGTGGTATTCCAAGTTCGCATATTAGAGGATACAACATTGGTGCCGCTAATAAAGTTGCACTCGTGTCATCCATAATCATTCCTAATAGCACAAGAAATATGTTCAACATAAGTAGCAATATGATTTTATTTTCAGAAATACTCAGCATTGCATTCACGAGAGACTGTGGCACATTCATTTGAGTTAGTATTCTGCTCAACATCATAACAAACCCTATCATTACCATGATAACTCCCGTGGTAGTACATGTCTCTACCAGAGATTTCCCCAAGTCCCTCCATCTCATCCCTCGGTAGAGGTAGATGGCCACTGGAATAGCATAAATCACTGCAACACCTGCTGATTCAGTTGCCGTCATAATGCCCGAATAAATGCCTCCCAGTATAATCACCGGCATCAACAATGCAGGTATTGCGGTACCTGTCTTCTTGATTAAAACCCGAGACCACGCTGAGGGGGCTAGCTTGGCTTCTGTAATGACACCTTTATCATGCCGAAGTAGAATAACCGCTCCAATACTTAACAGAACGGTTAGTATAATTCCAGGTACAACCGTAGATAAAAAACAAGCCAATACGGATAGATTCAGTGTCCAAGCCACCAATATTTGCATAGCGCTAGGAGGAATTAATAGCCCCAGTGTGCCAGCACAACAGGCAACAGCGGCCGCAACTCCCAAGGGGTATTTCTTTTCGCGCATTCTTGGAGCCATTATGGATCCTATGCAAGACAAGGTAGCAGCGCCACTTCCACAAATTGAGCCGAACACAGCACTGGCTACAACAGTCACTACAGCTAAACCGCCCTTGACTCTCCCCACAAAAATATTGACCCAATCTACTAAAGCTTTCCCAATATTTCCTTTTTCCATGACCCCCCCGGCAAGAATAAACATGGGGATGGCCAATAATGTAACGGATCCTAACTTTGCATAGGCTGTTTGTAATAATCCTGCAGGGGGAAATCCATATACAACAACCAAAAAAATAATTGCTCCACCAAAACTAAAAGGCACCGGCACACCGGAAATCAACAACACAATCAACAAAAGAAGCACCGAGACCATGTATAATATGTCCACTACTCAATCCCCCCCTCTTCTAGTGTCGCTCCGTTCATCTTCTCTATCGGAAATATCGAACGTACAAGATGGTATACGGCATAGACAAACATCAAACATAGGCAAATTGTCAAAGCGATGTTGCTAGTCAAGTAAGGGATCCTCAAGCCGGTGGTAACTGTACCGGCTTGAAAATTCCATAAAGCATACTTAAAAATCGACCAATATGCGAACACCCCTGCGATAATTGCCGTTATAAGCTTAACAACAATATTGACATACTTCTTCAATTTGTCGCTCTTAATAAATACATTTGTGAGATCCGCGGAAATATGACTATTTTCATAACTGCCATATGCGCCGCCCATCCAATAAAGCCAGATGGAGAACAAGATGATGAGATCATCTGTACCCACAAATGTAGAGTGCAAGACATATCTGAGAAAAACCGACATGCCTACAAGAAGAATCAGACAAGCCCCACTTATTATCAGCACAGTTCTCATGACACGAGTGGTGCCTCTCCAAATCATAGAGTTTTCAATTGGCATGACTCTCTTCATCATTTCTCCTTACTCAAGCATTCGCAAGTTATTAAACTAAGCTCTACAATGAGCTTACTTCGTCCGCCAATTGAGTCATAAACTCTTCGCCATAAAACTTATACAACTGTGGCCATACATTACTAACAAAATAATCTCTCATAGTAACACGCTGGGCATCCGTAGGGCTAATTACCTCAATCCCATAGTCTTTCATGTCTTGGATGGACTGTTCATCTTGAGCCTCAATCTTTGCAATTCCATCATCGATGACTTCTTCAATAACTTGGGAAATAATTTCCTGATACTCTTTCGGCAATGAACCCATTTTTTCTGAATTCATGATGCAACAATACACATCATTACATGCCCTATAATCAACAAAGTAGTTTAATACATCTCTAAAAGAAGTATAGTTTGCGTATGCACCACCGTTCCAAGAACCGTCGCAGACTCCTGTCTGTAATGCGGTATATACATCAGCGTAATTGATAACGGTAGAATTGAATCCCATTGATTCAACAGACAGAATCATAGAATCCATACCGGGGGCACGAACTAAATCTTTCTTTTTTACATCAAAATCGAAAAGGGTGCTGGTATCATTAATTTTTGCAAACCCTACGCCGAGGTAACCGCTGGGCCAAAAGCCTAACAACGAGATTCCATACTCATCCTGTACCTCTTGGTATGTCTGATACAACACGCCATCTCTACCATAAATTTCCTTAAACTCATCATAGTTACTAGTCAAAAAAGGTGTGTATAGCACTTCACAAAATATATCATAGGTGCCATAAATAGTAAACAAACCCATGTCAATAGTTCCCTGCATAATCTCATCATACGCTTGTGTAATGTCTCCTAGCTGAGATGCGGGATAAACATTAATTTTGACCTTTCCGTCAGTTTTTTCGCTAATTCTCTTGGCAGCCTCTTCACCAATCCAAGTATCAATACTGTCTGTTGAACCAATACCTGCCCAAGACAACTCATAAACCACATCTTCACCGGATCCGCCTTCACTGGCATTGCCTCCGCAACCTACAAACATTGCCATAACAAGAACCATAATACACACGATACATATTTGAGATCTAAACTTTTTATTCATTTCTTTCCTCCATTGCAATTACTCGCTAATTTAGTGGTAACAAACCTTGCCTTTGCCATTCACCTCCTCTATCACTTATCACTCTTTTAGCCAACAATTGGTCTCTATCTAGATCAAGCAATCATGCCAAACCAAACATTTTCTTAAGCCGAATCCACTCTCTGTCACGAATTTTAGAGATTTCTACATAATCTTTTTCGTTAAGATGCTTAAATCTTTTTTGCATTTTCAGATAATCATCCACTGGCCCCAGTTTTTTAGGCATATGATTAAGTTTCATTTCACCATTCTCACATTCAGCCAAATACCACAAGCCGAGCTCAACTGCCATCTTACCAATCTCCACAGTCAGAGAGGGGTCATATCCCCAACCGGTAGGGCATGGAGCCGTGACATGAATTACTTTACAGCCTTTCACAGTTTTCGCTTTGGCAATTTTCTCCATGAAATCTTTAGGATAAGCTACCGATGCCGTTGCGATGTACGGTATTCTATGAGCAACCATTATTTCAAACAGACTTTTACGCATCTCATTTCTTTCGCCCTTTGAGCAAACTCCAGTTGGAGTTGTGGTGGTCCAGGATTTGTATGGGGTACTTGCACTTCTTTGAACTCCCGTATTCATATAAGCTTCATTGTCATAGCATAAATAGATAATATCATCGTTTCTTTCGGCAGCACCTGATAATCCCTGCAATCCAATATCAATGGTCCCACCATCCCCTGCAATTCCTACAATCGTAACTTCTTCATCCCAACCTAAGACTTCTTTTGCCACCGCCATTCCCGAAACAGTAGCTGCTAGCCCCGGGAAAGCACTGACTGCATTATTGACAAAAATTGCTGATTGGGGGTACACCGTTGTTGTAGCAGCGAAACAACAGGCCGGGGTAGCAAGGCATGTCTTTTTCCCTAGAATCTTCATCATCATACGCGCTGCCATGATGGCACCGCAACCTTGACAAGTTTTGGCGCCATACAATAATTCTGTATCGTCTAGCGTTTTATAATTAATTGCCACTACTTCCACCTCATTCCCAGGAATTGAACTTCTTCATCGTCCTTTCCCCCTGCCAACTCAAAAAGCTTATGAAACATTTCTTCTATGAGAGATTTCGGAATATCTCTTCCTCCAAGACCTACTATATAGTTTGAAAGCTTCGTATCTGATCCGTACATTGACGATTTGACTTCAGAAAAAACAGTTCCCTCGAATCCAAATGATATACTGCGGTCAATAACTCCCATAGCATCAAACTTTTTTTGAAGCTGTTTAAAGTATTCTTTGGGAAAAGGGCGAAAGCTTCTTATTTTAATAAGCCCTACCTTTTCGCCTTGTTCTCGAAGCTGGTCTACTACAATCCTTGTGGTTCCTACCACACTTCCCATAGCCACTAATACAACTCTTGCATCCTCACAACGGTATTCTTCAATCATGCCTCCATAGCTCCTGCCAGTAAACGTCTCGTACTCCCGATCAACTTCGTCGATTATTACTTTTGCAAAACCAAAAGCTTCTTGCTGCAAATATCTTCCTTCAGCATGAAAATCCGGGCCTACTGTTTGACATAAAGTTTTAGGATCCTCCAAGCTCATTTTATTAGCCGTGGTAAATGGTGGTAAAAACTTGTCCACCGTATCCTGCGCGGGTATTTCCACCATGTCATAAGTATGAGTCAGTGTAAACCCATCTAAATTTACCATGACCGGAGTCATTACTTTAGGGTCTTCTGCAATTTTGTATGCTTGGATTACGGTGTCTAAGGCTTCTTGACCGCTTTCCACGAACAGCATAATCCAGCCGGCATCTCGCATGGAAAGAGCATCCCGTTGATCTCCGTAGATGTTCCAAGGGGTTGCGGTAGATCGATTGGCATCCACCATGACAACCGGATGCCTTGCCCCGCTTACATAACTCAACATCTCACACATATATAGCAACCCTTGAGAAGAAGATGCCGTAAAAGCCCTGGCCCCCATCATAGATGCACCTAAGGCAGAAGCCATAGCGCTGTGCTCACTTTCCACCATCATGTATCGAAAACCTGCATTCCCCTCAGCTACAAATTCCGCCAGTTTTTCTACCAACGTGGTTTGCGGGGTAATTGGATAGGCAGATACAACATGCGGCCTAGACAATCTAACACCATGAGCAGCCGCTTCATTCCCTGATAAAAACGCTTTTTCACTCATCATGTTCACCATCCTTTACCATGGAAATGCACTTTCTAGGACATTCGTGAGCACATATACCACAACCTTTGCAATAATCCATATCTACTGCTAATTTTTCTTCTGTTTTATCAATGCATCCTTCTGGACAAAAAATCCAGCAAAACATACATTTGATACACTTTTCATGGTCGAATTCGGGATGAAATGTTCTAAATCCAGAGTTAACTGTAGGCAATATCCCCACTCCGTTACTCGCACCAAAAAACATTTCATCATAGCTGGTTGGCGGTTTATAATCATGGTTTACTTTTGGTTTATCCATCTGATTCTCCTTCGGCTAACTACAGTGATAGAAAATCTTTGTCGAGGCATCAACTTTGCTCTTGAAATGTTGCTACAACATATTCGTAGGCCTCTCTAGCAACCCTTTTGTTGGAATCCGCCATTCCTTTGCTCATCATATCATCCATTGCTTGATCCACAGACTTGATGCTTACAATGCTGGTGGCTCCTACCAATGCGCCAAGTAGCACAGTATTCACAATTGGTAATCCTAGCACCCTAAGCGCCATTTCTGTTGCATCTATGGTGATTAAATTTTTACACTCAGAAAATCGACTATCATTCGATAACTCTTCATTGCTTCGAGCTGTGTTAATGATATATGTACCCGCTTTTTTCATCCCTGCCATAGTGTCTGTGCCCTCGCATAATGTCTCATCCAATACAATAATACAGTCGCAGTTATATACCTGGGAGTGATCCGTTATTTCTGTTTCAGAGACTCTTGTAAACCCAAGCACTGGAGCGCCCCTTCTCTCCGGCCCAAAGGAAGGGAATGCTTGAGAAAATTTACCTTCATAAATAGATGCCGCATGACCTAAAATCTTTGCCGCGGTAAACGCTCCATTTCCGCCCCTTCCGTGCCATCTGACTTCAATCATTTTCTATCTCCTTGATTACTTTGATTACTTTTTCTTCTCCTCTTTTAACGGGCTCTCAACATCTGCAAGTGCACGAGCATAGTCAACATATTTATCCCATTTGGTTGCAATTTTTACAACCATCTTGGCAGTGTCGGGAGAACCACCACCATGCATACATCCTGGAACGCCGCCGCCTATGGTCAACCATTCAACCAACCTAGCCATTTTTACCCTATCCTCGCCGGAAACACCGGATCGCAGTGACTCTAATAGTTGCTTTCCGTACAAGGGAGACATCAAGTCCTTATAAGAAGGAATGCAACCAGTTTCAGCAATACCTCCAGAAATTTCCTGTGCAAGAACTTTCGTACCATAGGGTAGAGTTGCTACATGTACTTTGTTGACATGGGACAACAATGCATCTGGATAATATGTACCTGATGGGTGATTTTTCCCACAATATATAGCCCCTACACCTAGACCATAAGTGGTTTCATTATTGATTGCCATCTGCGTAAGTTTGTCCTGAAATGGTTTTTGCGCCAACCCATTGGCTCTGGCCATTCCTAGAGCTGCCCCAATCATTACATCCCCTTGCCCGGCAACACAAGCTCCTATTGTCGCCCTATATGTCGATGTGAAGTTGCCGATGCAAGCACCAGCATATTTCACCTCACCATTCATAAAAACAAACTCATTTGGAACAAAAACATCATCAAAAATAAGATAAGCCTGAGTGGTTCCGGATTTGATACCGTCCCATCCTTCTTCTTCTGTACGATCATCAGAAGGCCGTCGTGTTTCCACAATAGTTAAACCGTCTACATCTCTTGGTACAGCCGCTGCAACTGCGAAAGGCTCTTCTCCCTCGCCAAGCCCTGTAGTAGGCATCAACATAACATACTGAGAGCCCACCGTACCACAAATTTGATTTTTAAACCCACGTATAACCACTCCATCTGATCGAACTTCTTTGACATGTAAATACATATCCGGATTATCTTGTTGGCTAGGTTTTAACGCACGATTTCCCTTTGCATCTGTCAACGCACCACTCAAAGACAACGCCTTTTCCTCTGCAAAAATGGCAAAATTCTTAAGCCTCTCATGATAATTGGTTCCCAATTCTTTATCCATATCAAAAGTGACTGCCCACAGAGCATTAATTACATTCCAACCAGCACAGACAGGTCCCATACACCCTCCACACGTTCTGTACCCATCACGTTTCATTAAGGCATTCCCATGGATATCTTTGGCAGAAGTCATGATGGTATTCCATCTGTGTGCTTTTTTGCCCGACAAATATGATATGGCTGTATATAGCTCTTCTTTTTCTGAATCAAAAGAATTGTCATACCACTTTGCGACATTCATTATATGGCTTCGAGTAGCGGGGTGTGTTGTCACATCTTTAATCAACTCTCCCCATTTGTAAACATTTGGTCTCATCTTTTTCATTTCTTCCAGATACTGTTCACCTGTTTTCATTGCCATGTCATTCTCCTTCCATTAATACTAAAAATATTGATTTATTTTATTAGATTTGATTAACTCAATAAGCACTGGTAATATTTCGTTTACATCAGAAACTGCATAGTAGTCCGACACTCCAAATATGCCCGCCTTTTGATCTTTGTTCACAGTGATAACCAAATTTGCATCCTTCATTCCACAAACATGATGTGTCGCACCGGATATACCAAATCCTAGGTATACTTTTGGGCGAATACTTTTTCCGCTGGTCCCTATCATCGTCTCTTCGCTGTCCGCCCATCCTTCATCCAAACAAGGCCTAGTAGAGCCAACAGCACCTCCTAGCAACTCAGCTAACTCCACGAGTTTTTGCCAATTCTCTTGGGATCCCAATCCATAACCTCCCGCAAGAACAATATCCGCATCCTCAATCGGCTTTACAGAAGTATTTGCCACAAAAGTTCCCTGTGGAACCAAGCGTAAATCAACTCTATCCAATGCACATAGATTGATTTTGTGAATTCTACTTGCTTGGGGTAGCCCACATTCTTTTGCAGTGAAAACGCCAGGTTTTACACTTGCCATCTGCGGCCTTTTCGTCGGGACCAATATTTCGCCAATTATTTTCCCCCCGAAAGCAGGTACATCAGCAACCATCATACCACCCTCGTCTATTCTCAAGTTCACGCAATGGGCGGCCAAACCTGTCCTGACTCTAGCTGCAACGGTCGGTGCCAATTCGGAACCAACCTGAGTTGCTCCAAACAAGAAGACGTCCGGATCCTCCTCTTTAATTAAGTCTGCCAATACGGGAGCATATGTCGTATGGCAATACTCACCTAAGCGGCAGTTTTCTCCAACATATACATCCGTAACGCCATACAATTCCAAAACTTCAATAGAATCTGCCGCATTATTAGATAACAAAACAGCACCTATTTCCACAGGCTCCAGATATGCATCTCCTAATTCTTTCGCCTTGGCAATTAATTCGAATGCAACCTTATTTATTCTTCCTTGATATTCTTCAACATAAATCCAAATCTTTTTCACATTTAACCCCTCTATTAGAATACGATTCCACCCGCCCTTATTTTTTCAAGAATTTGAAGCCCCATCTCTTCACAGGAACCCTCCAGCCGCTCTCCGGACCGACTCATATCTGGTATCATGATTTCCCCAGGTTGGGTCGGGGACCCAACTAATCCGATACATTCCTCTTGTAAATCATTAACACCTTCCTTGTTGAGAATCGCGATGGGCTTATTCTTGGCTTTGATGATTCCCATGGCACTGATATGTCTCGGTTTTACCAGTTCTCTTGATACTGCCAAGACCAACGGTAGCTCACCGCGCCATTCTTTATGCCCGTTCTCATATTTCGTTTTTAAAAGAAAAACTCTTTCATCCATTGGCTCAACAGAGAACACATTCCACAAGTGTGGAAGCCCCAGCCACTCACCCAATTGAGAAGGGACCTGACAGGTTGCACCATCTGCACTTTCGTTTCCAAGGAGCACCAAATCAACTCGCCCTAGCTGTTGGATGGTTTTGGACAAGGTGTATGATGTCGCCAAAGTGTCCGCCCCCCCAAAGGATGCATCCGTCAGCAAAATACCTTCATCTGCACCCATTGCCAGAGCTTCTAAAAGGTGCTTTTTGGCAGAAGGTAACGACATGGTCACTACGGTTACTTTTCCTCCAAAGGCATCACGCAGCTGCAACGCCTCTTCCAAAGCTACCTTATCAACTGCATTGATAACCATAGGTATATTTTCTCTTACTATTCTTTTAGTATTTGGGTCTATGGTTACCTGATCATAGCAATCCGGATCAGGGACCGGTTTTAGACAGACTACGATATGTAAGCTCATGCCAACCTCTCCATTATCACTAGAAATTTTTCAATGTATCGCCGCCGATAATCAGCCTTTGTATGTGAGAAGTGCCCCCTGAAGAAATGCTCGCCAAAGCATCTCTAAGATATCTCCCCACTGCATATTCGTTGACCACACCATATCCACCTAACACATCCATGCATCTCTTGGTTCCACGAACCGATGCTTCCGACGCGTAGTATTTTGCGATAGCAAAAGCCGTAGTGGCAGGTTTGCCTTCATCCTTTACACTGGCGGCCATATACAACAATGCCTTGGCTGCTTCATATTCCGTTCTGATATCTGCTAGTTCAAACTGGATCGCTTGCTGTTTAGAAATGGGTTTTCCTCCCACGACTCTCTCCTTAGCAAATTTCGAAGCATCTTCGCAGGCTCCTCTCAGCAACCCTACACAGATAGCGGTCATACCGGCTCTTCCGACTTCTCCGATTGCAGTCATTCCAATCTTTGTTCCATCACCTATCTTGCCAATAAGGGCATCCTCTGGAATAATACAATTATCCAAAAGAACATCTCCTGTGATAGAACCTCGCAAACCCAACTTGTTCTCATGCCTTCCTGGTTTTAAGCCTTCATTCCCCTTTTCAACGATGAACGCCGACAGAATCCCTCGTCCTCTTTCATCTTCTCCCGTTTTGCATATAATTACATTCGTATCCGCAATTCCTGCATTAGTGATGAAACACTTTCTTCCATTTAATTTCCAACCGTTTTCAATTTTCTCTGCAGAACACTGTTGCCCCGCAAAATCGCTTCCTCCACTAGGTTCTGTTACAGACAGCCCACCGATTTTTGTACCGGATACCAGATCCGGTATGTACTTGTTCTTTTGTTCCTCGGATCCAAACTTTAAAATAGCTTCTATCGGCAAGTGATGTGTCATGAGGGCTATACCAAGGCCGCCGGAATATCTGGATATTTCTTCCAGAAATATTGCCCTTTCAACATGACCTAATCCTGGCCCTCCATAAATTTCCGGCACGAAAGTGCCAGCCGCTCCGATTTCTCCCAACATAGGCCATAATTCAACCGGACAAATGTCCTGATTATCCCACTCTGCTGCATTTGGTGCGATTTCAGTTTCTGCGAATTCTCTCGCCGCCGCTCTAATCATTTCTTGCTCTTCACTAAAATTAAATACCGCTGCCATCTTTTTCTCCTTACATCTTGTTTTTATAACTTGCTATTAGGCTGTTTTGTACTTTCCCAAATGTAGGTACTCTAAAAGCTCATTCTTACTCATGTGTGCAATATCTAAATACTCTAAGGTATAGCCCTCTTTATAGAAGTCTCTCTCTAACATTGCCGAAGCCATGGATATCATTGAATCAATTACAGGAGTTTTTATTCCAAATTTCTTGCCTAATTCGTGATAAATATGACAACCAATGGGAATGTCTTCCGTTAAATATCTATGGTCTACCTTGAATGGGCCAGTTCCGAGGGCCATTTCAAACACTTCATCAAATGGAACAAACATATCATCGCCCATATATTCTGGTCCTAAAATATTAGAACGAGAAAAGAATTGTTCTTCCCTAAACTCCTGAATACCAACTCCCATTGCTTTTGCAATTTCTATTTCTTCCCTATAAACGGCATATTGAATTCTTGATACAGAAGGACTATATACATGACAATAAATAGAGAAGTCTTTTTTATTGTCACCGTATATCAACCCGTAATTTTCAATAGCCCCTGCACCTAAGATAACTCCCGGACAATGTAAGATTGGATTTACATTGCTAAATCCCGTATCCATAACTGTGTCAGCGCTGGTGGGACCATCTCCTTTTGTGATGCCATCCATAGCGCGAATGTATTTGATGCTCTCAAGAAACACTTCTTGATCTGTCATTGGCAGAGCTGCACCCCTTAGAGTAATTGCCCTATACATGATTCTTGCACTTGGCAAAACATAAGGACCTTCCATTTCAACCCTGCTGCCAAAAGGTGCACTTGACCAACCACCAACGATAATATCTTTATCGCAGTTCGCTTCTCTCATTACTTTTCTAAAAAGCAAGGAACCATAATTATCAGGGAAAATATGTACTATTTGTCCATCCCTCAAATAGGGAATCATTTCTTTAAAGAATGTGGTGTGTCCAACGGCCGGCACTGCCACAATAAGTATCTCCGCCATATCCATCGCTTCTTTGAGATTCGTTGTTACGCTTTTAAAATGTGCAGTTCCCTCACGTCGAAATCCATATCTGCTTATCTGACTCCCATGAAGGCGAAACCCATTTTCTAAGTTGGAGAGCGAAACTTGAGCATATGGTTCAACATCACAAAGCACTACATCCTGCCCTCCTAATACACAATCTGAAGCCATAGCCTTTCCAATTCCCCCGGCTCCTAACACGGCAATTGGTTTCCCTTCAAGATAACTTAAATCTTTCATTCTCCTCACCTCTCCACTAAAAATTATTAAACTTTTATGATAGTGATTTCGCGACGTGACATCGCAGGAATTTCGGTGTCCTCTGTTCACTGACCACTGTTCATTAATATTACCACCCCGTTTCACGTTTGTCAATATTTTCTGTTAATTTTTTTGTCAATATTTTCTGCTAATTATTTCCAGCGTTTTTTCTTGTTGTTATGACAAAATATTTTTCTCCTCCCCTTCCTTTTCTCATTGAAAAACTTCACTCCTCCGAGTACAATGAGAGTAAAGATTGATTAAACCGAGAAAAGAGTTGGAATGAATCCAAAGGAAAGGGGGTTCTTATGAAACTGTTTATCGTCCACGCCTTTACTCCCACCCTATTTGGCGGAAATCCAGCGGGCGTGGTCCTTTTGAAACAAGAGGAGCCTTTTCCTCCCAAGGAACTGTGCATTCGAATCGCCGCAGACCTTAGGTATTCCGAAACCGTGTTTGTCAAGGCAGAAGAAGACCAAGAAAAAACCTTTCAGGTCCGTTACTATACCCCCACAAATCAAGTGGAATTATGTGGCCACGCCACCATTGCCGCTTTCCAGGCCATGCAAGAAGCCCATTGGGTTCACTCCACCGGTTTTTATCATATTCACACGGAGGAAGAACTGCTTCCTATCCAGTTGGAAGACGGGTTTGTGTGGATGACCATGGGAATTCCTCAACTTCCCGGCCCGGAATTGGCAGAAGATCAAATTCAACAATTGTACAAGATTATGGGAACCACTCACGAAAAAGAAGACGGCATGCCTCTCATTGTCTCCACGGGATTACCAGATATCATAATGCCTCTTTCCAGCAAAAAAAAGCTGGATGAGCTAGCCCCCGATTTCCCGGCTTTGGCTCACCTGTCGGAAACCTATGGAGTCACCGGAGTTCATGCCTTCACCCTGGAAGGGAATGATGCCACTGCCCACACTCGAAATTTTGCCCCCTTCTTTGGAATCGATGAAGAAGCTGCCACCGGTACTGCCAGTGGAGCCCTCACCTACTACCTTTACCACCAGGGCCTTTTAAAAGCCAATCAAACTTGTGTATTTATCCAAGGCGAAGCCATGAATCGACCCTCTCGTATCAAAACCCGTCTTCGGGAAGAAGATGGCATCATCATAGAAGTAGGAGGTACATCCAGTGTTATGGCATCGGGCAATCTCCATCTTTAAAAAAAATCCTACCTTATATATTGCGTTGGGATTGATGCTGTTATCTCTGGTGTTTTACCTCCCCTCTCTTAACACGGAGGCGCGACTTTCCGAACAAAAAGTAGAATGGGAACAACAGCATCAACAGCACCTGGAAAAGCGGGAAATGAAACAGCATGAACGAGATTCTCTTTATAAGCAACAGGAAACCATTTTAGAGGACACCCAAACCTGGATGCGGCGAGCCGATGAACTGGAATCCTATCTGAAGGATGCAGAAGAAGATACGGAAAACGAAGAGAAAGAAACTCAGTAAAGGAGCTCTATTATGCGTAGACTACCCGGCCCCACAGAAATGAAAAAATACCTGCCGGCGTTCCTGGTGCTGACTGCCCTCTTGTTTTTTCTTTTGGGATTAGTCCATTATGCCGGAGCCGGGCCTCTCCGGGACCAGGTCAATCAACTACAAAAAGAAACCTTGATCCTTCAAAATCACATTGCAGAGTTGGAAGAAGAAATTGCCCGGCTTGAACTCCTACCTCAGGAAAGGGAATTGGCTCAAGCCAGATATTTTCAAGCCGCTAAAAACCTTGAACAGGAAGTGGCAGAAGGCATCAGCCCCTACCGCATCGCTTATCTCACCTTCGATGACGGGCCCTTCCAACTCACCTACCAATATTTAAAGGTGCTGGAGGACCACGATGCCCTTGCCACCTTTTTTGTCCTGGGAAAACCGGATTACCTAGATGTATATCAAGCCATTTTGGAAAGAGGCCATACCCTGGGAAACCACACCTACAGCCACAAAATCCGTAATGGCTTATATAACAATCCTCAAAGCTTTCTGTCCGATGTAAAAAAGCTGGATGCCTTCCTATGGGAAAACTTTCAGTACCAGTCCCGGGTATTTCGTTTTCCCGGCGGGAGTCGCTCCGCCGGCGAAATAAAAGAGGAGTGCATTGAAGCACTCCACGAAGCAGGCTATGGATGGGTCGATTGGAACGCATTGACTCGAGATGCGGAAATTCGCGGGCTCACATTGGAAGCCGCATACGATTATGTGATGCCACTGGCCACTTCCAAAGATTTTGCCGTACTGCTTATGCATGACTTCAACTCCGCCTCTCTTGGAGCTTTGCCCACCATCATTCAGCACTTACGGGATCAGAACTATGTGTTGCTTCCACTTTTCCGGGAAAGCCTGGTGATGAAATAACGAATTCTACACAAACCCGTTTTCTTGAAGAAAAGAATGAAGGTTATCGTGAGCCCACATAATGGTATTGGCATAGGTAGGTTCATATCCGCCCAAATTTTCCTTGGGAATCCCCATCTGGTAAGCCGAAAGAGCCCGAATTCGGTCTCCCCTGTACCCCTCCAACAACTGAGCAAAATATCGGGCCCCAAAATCAATGTTCTTCTGGGGATTCAACAAATCATCTTTGGTTAAACCATAACCGGCTCCTGTCTTCTCCATAATCTGCATCATGCCCACCGCACCGGCCTTGCTCACCACATCCTTTCGGAATCTGGATTCGCACTGGGAAATGGCCATAATCCATTCCACATCCACACCGCTTTCTCTGGCGGCATTTTTAAAGTAGAACACATACTCTTGCGCCACCGATGGCCGAATGTCGGGGTTTCGCCACCGAATATATTCCGCCAGTCCTTTGTTGTATAAGGATTCTTCCTGACTCCAGAGAGATTGAGCGCTCACCTCCGGAAAAGTGCTGATACAAAGGCCGTAATTGGAATCCGCAAAAACATCCCACTGAAAATCCGATATTTCCACCAACGCTCTTACGGGAAGATAGAACACTCCATCCTCCCCCTGTAATATAGGGTGGCCGGAAAGATCCAAGCAGGGCAATCCTTCTTCTTCAAAAGCGATGGCTCTCCCCTCCGGGTGACCGTTTAATAAGGTTTTCCCTTCCTCTTCCAAAATCTCCGACGTCACATACACCTTCACATCATAACGAATCTCCACCATCGGGTCTTCCCCCTGGTTCTTCACCATCTGTTCCGTCAGTTGCTCTTGGGTGGGTTCCTTCTTGGCCAACAAGATGGCATGGTTTTCCTCATGGTATAGATACGAGAACCCCATAATCCCGCCCACGGCTTTGGTCACGGGGAAATAAGTGGAATCCAAATACAAAAAGAAAGGGTTGGCAAGGTAGTAATTCACAACCTTGGTGCCGTTGATATTAATATCTCGAACATAAAAACGAGTGTCTTCCGCCATTCGGCTTTTCATAGGCTCAATGGGTTGAGCCGTGACCATCAGGGCTACCAAAATGGCCAAAAGCACAAATATAACGCGGACCATCGTACGTCCTACCTTCTTCATTTTCTTTGCATTTTCTCCCAGTGGGTATATGACATAAAGCTTCTATATTATACAGAAACCTATTCAAAAAGTACAGCCTAAGCCACCACTTCTGCTTTTCAAAACCCCTCTCCAGTGCTATAATCACATCTATGGGTAATTTAGAAGGAACGGTCACTATCGGGAATCGCCAGATTCCCAAAGACTTTTTAGTCTTTCTCATCATCAGCATTCTTCTGGGCGTGGTAGGAGCCGTGGAATCCACATCTCTCAACAACCGGCTCTACGAAGACCTGGACTTCACCGTCATGCAACGGTCCATGCTGGAAGCACCTCGGGAACTTCCCGGGCTTCTCAGCGTGGTTTTGATTGGCATTATGAACTCCCTTGGCGACATCCGCATTGCCGCAGTGGCTAATCTGGTGGGTGGTATCGGATTGCTACTATTCGGAATGGCACCTAATCAGTTTTCTCTGGTACTAACTACTCTGGTAATCTATTCCACTGGGCAACATCTCTACCTTCCGCTTACCAATACCATTGCCATGTCTTTCGCCACAGGCGAAAACTATGGGCAACGTTTGGGTCAGGTTCAGAGCTTGGGTAGTCTGTCTATCATCATTTCTGCCGGTCTATTATATTTGCTGTACCGGCAATTCGAAATTCCGTACCAGGTTGTTTTCAGTTTCGCAGGAGTGGCTATGATTTTTGCCGGAGTGCTCTTTTTTGTTTTAGACAAGGGAGGCACTAGAGGAAAGGTTGTTGCAAGAACTAAATTTGTCATTCGAAAAGAATTCAAGCTCTACTATGTTTTATCTGTCATCAACGGAGCCCGCAAACAAATCACTATGACCTTTGTTCCTTGGTTGCTTATAGACACCTTCCAGCAGCCGGTTACTACCATCACGGCGTTGTTTTTCGTAGTTTGTCTTTTGAATATTTTTTTTAAGCCTTGGTTTGGACAACTCATAGATCGGCGGGGAGAGCGTTATGCACTGAAACTGGAAGCCGTGGTAATGTTTGTAGCTTGCCTAGGGTTTGCCTTTTCCAAGGCTTTGTTTTCTCCGAGTACAGCATTAGGAATAATCTATGTATGCTATGTTATAGACAAACTGATGGAATCCGCTAACATGGCAAGAGCTACCTATGTTCGTAAGATGTCTAAAGATCCCTCTGATGTGGCACGTACCCTGGCAACTGGTATTGGTATGGACCACGCTGTCTCTATGTTTATTCCCATTGTCGCCGGCTATGTCTGGTACGCCAACGGAACCAACGGATACATCTATGTGTTCCTGGGCGCCCTGGTGATTTCATGGATTAACTTCTATATTGCAGGGAAGCTGCCAAAAGTCAAAAAATAAAAGTTGAGAGCATCTCTACCAGAGAAAAACTCCCAACTTTTTTAGGCTCTATAATAAATGTTGGGGTGGTCTACTCGAAGAGAGAGTAGATCCTCTAGCATTTTTTCGTTAAAAGGCAAAAAGAAAGAGCAATAGGCTGTCAACTCATGTAGAATTAAATCACCACAAA
>Ga0334885_1002837_pt1 | contig 17077 bp, 17 predicted proteins | sample GraSluR1_MG_8_FD_207233 | JGI IMG/M metagenome (GOLD analysis project Ga0334885, IMG submission 207233) | Sludge microbial communities from methane-producing bioreactor in Wageningen University, Netherlands - Granular Sludge_31_05-R1 | ecosystem: Engineered > Bioreactor > Anaerobic >...
AAAGCATGTATATATCGAAACTGGAAATTGTTGGCTTCAAATCCTTTGCGTCGAAAACCGTAATGCAGTTCGGCAACGGGATCACGGCTGTTATCGGTCCGAACGGATGCGGAAAAAGTAACATCGTAGATGCGATCCGTTGGGTGCTTGGCGAACAAAAGACACATTTGCTGCGATCCGAACAGATGGTGGACGTTATTTTTTCGGGTTCGAAAAACCGCAAACCCCTGAATTACGCCGAAGTTACCCTGACGCTCCACAATGATGACGGTCAGCTCGGTATCGCCTATACCGATGTTCAGGTCGGCCGCCGTCTTTACCGCGACGGCAGCAGCGAATATCTGTTGAATGAAGTACCGGTACGTTTGAAAGATATCCAGAACCTTTTTGTGGATACCGGAATGAATACCAATGCCTATTCGGTGATCGAACTGCGGATGGTGGAAGAGATCCTCAACGAGGACCGCACCCAGCGAAAACTGTTATTCGAAGAGGCCGCCGGAATAAATAAATATAAAAGTCAGCGAAAAAGTGCACAAAGAAAACTGGATGCGACCAAAGAAGACCTTGCCCGGCTTGAAGATATCGTCTATGAGGTCGAGAATAATGTGCGTTCACTTAAACGTCAGCTTGGCCGCTATGAACGTTACGAAACCTATGCCGAAGAATTGAAGAAACTCGATATTACGCGTTCACAGGCACAATGGTATGCATACGAAGATGAGATCCTCCCGCTGGAAAAACAGTTGAACAATAAACAGATCCAGAACGAAGAGACGGGAAAACAGCTCGGCATCGAAGAGGCCATGCTGGATTCCTATAAAAAGGAATCGGACCGGATCGAGAAAGAGATGCAGGAGATCAACGAGATCTTGCAGGAGATCAATGAAAAGATCAACAATGAATCATCCCGGCGTTTGGTCTGGCAGGAGAAGATCGCCAATGCAAAGCGGAATAATGAACGTCTGAACTCCGAAAAGGAACAGGCGCATTCCCGGCTGCAGACCAATAGGGTCTTGAAGGAAACGCTTTCTTCACAAATGGGTGAAGATGATCCCGAGCTGGTCCGGATGCGCGAAGAACTCGATACCGTACGTTCGGAATATGAAGACGTACAGCGTATCTTTACAAATGCAAGTGAAAAACTGGACGATTTGCGCGCTGAGGTGCGCGATTGGCAGAATCGCCTTGCAGAGATCCAGCAAATGACATTACGCCTGAAGGACCAGAGGAAACAGCTGAGCCATCTGCAGGATGAAGAGATCAAACGGAGAGAAGACCTTGTACTGCGCTCCTCAACGCAGCAGGAACAGGTCCAATCACTTAAGAATGAACTTCAGAAAACAGAGAGTGAACTGGATCGGACGAACGCAGCGATCGAGATATCCGAGAAAAAGAACCGGGAACTTCAAGGCAGGATACGCGAGTTGGAGCAGGAGATCCTCCGGCAACAGAGCGTGCTTGAACGCAACCGGAACGAAGCCGGGTTTTACCGTGAACTGGTTGAAACCCTTGAGGGTTACCAACCCGGCGTAAAATATGTCATGCGATCCATGCAGCATCCCGGGATCCGCGGTGTGCTGGCGGACCTGCTCACCGTGGATAAGGCCTATACCACCGCGATCGAGGTTGCCCTGGGTGCGGCCGCTTCCTTTCTGGTGGCAGAAAAGAAAAGCGACGCGCTGGATGTGATCGATGCATTAAAGGAAAAAGAACGCGGCCGCGTCAGTATCGCGCCGCTGGATATCATACAAAAACGGGTCCGGCCCGCGCTTGACAATCCCTTTAAGGATGATAATATTCTTACCCGGGCTGCCGATGTGGTGCATGCCGATAAGAACGACAAGCTTCTCATCGATTATTTTTTAGGGGATGTCCTTATTGTAAGATCATTGCGTGAGCTTAGCGAAGATGCGCTGACGGATGTTCGTTTCCGCTATGTGACGCCCGATGGGGATTATTTGGACCGGCGCGCCGTTTTACGGGGAGGAAAGAATGCCCGGCAGCAGGAGCAGATCATCGGACGACAGGATAAGATCCGGGAACTGGATGCCGAAGCGGAAAAAATGGAAAAACACCTTACCGCCAAACGCGATCAACTCGCAGCCGGCGAAAAAGAACGGCAGTCCGTTCTGAAAGAGATCGCAGAAGCCTCCCGGGACGCTAAACGCATCACTCAGGAGCGTCTGGACCTGGAAAAGAAGATCAGTGCCCTCAGCTACGCGGTGGAACACCAGCATAACAGCATGGAAGAGACCGATAAGAAGGTCGATGAATATGCAAAACGTATTTTGGATATTGACCGGCAGATCGCTTCTTCCGATGATGAACTGCACCATGCCAAGGCCCGGGAAGAAAAAGCCACGGGTGAACTTGAACGCTTCCGTGCCGAATATGAAGAGATCATGAAAGACCGTGATACGCTGAATACAAAACTTCAGGATATGCGGGTCACCCTTATTGCCCGTGAAAAAGAAAAAGATAATGTCCGTTTCCAATATAAAAATGCAATTGCGACCATTGAAGAAATGACAAAACGCCTTGAGGAAGCCGAAGAGCAGATCAAAGATCTGGATATCCTGGTTGCCGAAGGTGAAAAGACCATGACCGCGCTGGAAGAAATACTGACGAACCTGCGTGCCGAGCGGGATGTTAACCGCGAAAAGCGCGATACGATCTATCAGAAGCTGAACGCGAAACGCGATCAGATCCGTCATATTGAACAGACCATTGCCGATCGGCACCGGCGGCGCGAAGATGCGTTCGAAACGCTGCGTGATCTCGAGATACGGGTCAAAGACCTTCATTTACGCCAGGAACAGCTCAAGGAACGTATCTTTGACCGGTATCATATCGACATTCTGAAACGTCCCTACGAACCCCTGGATATGGACCTTGAGGAAATGGAGCAGAAGATCCGGAAACTGTCACAGCATATTGAGGGGATAGGACCGGTCAATATGGCGGTGCGGGAAGAATATAATGAGCAATCGGCACGGCTTTCCTTTTTGAAGGAGCAACGCGAAGATCTTCTGGGTGCTGAGACCGGTATTGCGGAGACCATCACGAAACTCGATACGGAAGCCCGCCGGCAATTCATGGATATCTTTTCACAGATACGCGAAAATTACAAAAAAACCTATAAGCTCTTTTTTGAACAGGGAGAATGTGACCTGCAACTGGTCGGATCGCCCGATCCTCTGGAAGCCGATATAGAAATATTCTCACGTCCCAAAGGCAAACAAATGAAATCACTGCGGGCCTTATCCGGTGGTGAAAAAGCCTTGACCGCCATTGCACTGCTGTTCGCCATTTACCTGGTCAAGCCCTCGCCGTACTGTATTCTCGATGAGATCGATGCACCGTTGGATGACAATAATGTGAAACGTTTCTCGCATGCCCTGAAACATTTTACCGAAAAGACGCAATTTATTATTGTTACACATAATAAACTGACCATGCATGCCTGTGATTATCTGTATGGTATTACCATGCAGGAAGAAGGCGTTTCCAGTATTGTTTCCGTTAAATTCAAGGACAATGCGCTGGCACAACTTACATAATATGAATCGTTATTGTATCATATTCTTTTTGGTCCTTTTCGGATGTCTTTCCGCAAATGATTTTCGCTTTTATACCGATTATGCAAGTTTTTACGATGCGGACACACCTTATGTCGAATTGTATTTTATGTTCCCGCGTGCAGCAGTGACCCATCGGCCTGTACACGATCAGAACATGGAAGGAAAGATCATTCTTGCAGTCAATATATTCAGCGACGACCGCAACGTGTTTTCCGAGACCATTGCACTGGATGATATTCTGTCGGACGATGAGAAAATATCCCCGAATGAACATATTCCCGGCCTTATGTCCCTGCACCTTCTGCCGGGCAGCTATTCCATGCAGGTAGCGGTCAGGGACCTTTATTCCGGAAAAACCTCCCGGCGGAACAGTGATCTTGTTATCCCGGAACTTGAGGTTTCACAACTGACATTGAGCGATATTCAGATCGCCTCCTATGTTACCGAAACCCAACAGAGGAATATGTTCACTAAATTTGACCAGTATGATGTGATCCCGCTCGCAAATCCGGAATTTGACGAGAATAACGGGATATTTTATATCTATTTTGAGATCTATAAGCTATATCCCGGCGGCAGGTATGTCTGCAAAAGCAGTATACGCGATCTGAACGGGAGGACGGTTATTGAGAATGACACCGTTGAAACGACGGCCCCCGGATTGCTAGACGTGGTGATCGACCGCATGGATGTTCGCGATCTTACTTCCGGAACGTATATGTATCACATCTACGTCAAAGACCTTACATCCGGCGAGGAAGCCACTGCCCAAAAACGGATATTATTGGCACAGAAAGCGCGCATGGATGTGTATGTGTTCGAAAATTATGATCTGTATGGCACAGATGAACTGGATTCCATGTTCCAACTTCTGAAACCATTGATGACACAGAATGAGATCCGGAGTTACCGCAATAGTAAAATAGCGGGAAAACGACGTTTTTTTGTTGAATTCTGGAAACGGCGGGATCCGGACCTGAGTACTCCGATAAACGAATACCACATGGAGATCCTGAAGCGTGTGCAATATGCCGATGATCATTTCACGCAATTCAGGCAAGGAGCAAAAAGTGACCGGGGACGTGTTTTGCTGAAATACGGATTTCCTTCCGAGGTCCAGCGCTCGGATCTGCGCGGAGGAACAAAGAATTACGAAATATGGAATTATGAAGGTATGCGGGGGAACATCATCTTTGTATTTTGCGATACTCAGGGACGAGGGTATCTTGAACTGATCCACAGTAATATGGAGGGGGAGATCTATAATGGGAACTGGCAACTTGTTATCCAGGCCGGTGCGCGGAATTACTGATATTCTTTCATCGTTGATCGATTGGTTGTTCCCGCCGCAATGTCTCATCTGCGGGAAAATACCCGATGCGGCACCTTTTCTCTGCGAATCGTGCTATCGCGCATGTAGCGTTTTTGATGATTGCCCCGATTCCGGCGCGCATCATGAAGATAAGCCCGCGAACCGTGTATGCGTTATGTTCACCTTCGATGAATATATCCAGAAACTGGTACACCAATTGAAATACCGGGACATGCCCTACATCGGTACTTTTCTGGGACAGCGTGTGGGAAAATATTATCAGCATCATGATATCGCCAATTGCGATGCTCTGGTCCCTATCCCTCTCAACGCAGTTCGCAAAAGGGAACGCACCTATAACCAATCTTCATATATTGCACGGGGTATCGCATCCGTCTGGGGTATTCCGGTGGAAGAACGCTTATTGAAACGCTGCAGGAACACCCGGACGCAGACCCGGCTTAACAGGGACGAGCGCCGTGAAAATATCCGTGATGCCTTTGTTTTACGCAATAAAAAGCAGATCCCCGAGCGGGTATGTCTGATCGATGATGTTTTTACAACGGGTGCTACAACAATGGAAGCGGCGCGGACATTAAAACGGTCCGGGGTGCGGATGGTGCATATACTGACCCTCGCGACACCCCGAAAAAATCAATAAAAGACCTTTTTACTCGGAATTATGACCCAGCAGATCAGATAAACAAGAACGGACGGGAAGAAGGCGGAAAAGATCGTTATGAATATAAAGAGGACCCGCACAAGCGTAACATCAACATTCAGATAATCTGCGATGCCTGCCAATACGCCTCCGAGAAGTGCAGAATCGATGGAGCGATATAGTTTTTTGTTTGTCATATTTCCCTCACTACAAATATGTGTTAAAATACAATAAATCATAACGCTTGTCAAGATATGAAGCACAAGAAGAAATACATATCCGGGAAAAAGAAAAGATCCTGCCGCTGACAGGATCTATCCATGCTGCTCCGGAGATAGGATTCGAACCTACAACCTAGTGGTTAACAGCCACCCGCTCTACCATTGAGCCACTCCGGAATACAAAAAGCCAGCTAATATAAAGAGATAAATTACGGCAGGCAATAAAAAAACAAAGAGGAATTGTTGAATTGATTTATTGAAATCCGAAAACAGGTGTGCGGGGCAACGATCATGATACAAAGGTTTATTGATAGAATATGTGATATATATCACACTTCGAAAAATGCACTTGAAATTGGGTCGTGACTGATCTACATTCCGGATACCAACAGATAGCAAAGAGGAAATGGACGATGTGCTCTTCAATCCTGTATCATTCAATATGTGCTTATGCGTTGACCCGCATTTTCATTCCCCCCTAAATGTTCCGCCCGGCAGAATATTTTCATATGATCAAATAAAAAAAAAGAGGGGAAGAAAAATGAAAAAGTTAATAATTCTTTTGACAACTGTACTGTTTGCCGGATTATGGATCTCATGCGCCGGTCCGGATTCCGAGGTGATCAGTGAACTCGAACTACTGCGCGGGGAGTACAATATCGTAGGTATAGCCCATAATGAAGCACTGGATATGGTCTTCCGGGATCTTGCACAAGAGCGCAGACAAAAGGAACTAAGCTATGACGATTGTATCATGATCGCGGAACGTTGCCTTAACAGTAATCCCGTGCCTTCACTGAATTCGGTCATGGACTCCGGGGAAAGTGATGCTTTTGAACGTTATATCGCACCCCTGCTTGCTTCACGCCATGTGTTCTCAAAAGCAGCGGTCAATGAGGAGATCATTGATGCCTTGAGCGACAGCATTGAGATCATTGAAAAACACAAGGTGATCTTTGACGAGATCAGTCAGATCCTTGACAGCAACGCAGATGTCATAGTAAAAGCGGAGCAGTTGGAACAACTGTATCCTGTGATCAACGCTAATCTGGAAAATGAAGCGGAAAAGACAGCACTAATGAACAGTCTGAGCACCATTATACATTCAATAGCATACTGGGATGAACACTGGCATGAATGGGAAGAAGTATTTTCAGACGGGATGCAGAAAGCAACGGCGATCACTGTCATTGGTGCAATCGGGATCATTGATGGTGTCGGTGCGGTGATCGGTACGATCGAAGGATTTCTCGATACCCAACCCGGTGAAGAAGGACGCGCAAAGACCATTCTGAGAAGTGCCGTATTCGAAGGCGGTAAGTTTTCAATAAGTGCCGGTTTATCGTTAATGTTACTGTAAGGAGAAAAATGAAAAAAATACTAACTGTTCTATTATTGACCTCGGTATATGCCATTATGGGTTTCAAGGAACCTGTGATCCCAGCGTGGAATGTCTGGATTGAGATTGGCATTGCGATGATCATACTCCTGACATGCATGATCATCAACAAGGAAAAGATGAAAACAAAAGGCATTCTATCATTCTTGTTGTTCTTTGTCGTTCTTCTGTTAATGAAACTCGATTTACTCGGGGCAATGGAAGCATCGGGTGACGCATGGATCCACTTTATTCTGCTTTTCGGTATATTGGGCGTTATTTTGTTGCTGAATAAAGAGACATTGAAAAAAGAAAGAACTACGAACATGAAAATGATCGTTACCTTTATTCTGATCCTTGCTGTGATCCATATGCTCAGGATGGATCTTCTGGAGGCGATCCTGCCGGATGCATACATCCCGGTTGGAATTTTGGTGTCGTGCATTGTGGCCGGCGGATTGATATTCTGGAATAAAGAACAACTGAAGTAAGAAACGAGATTAATGTAAAAATCCGCACCCGGTATTAACACCGGAGTGCGGATTATTTTATTTGCACATTATTTTAACCGAAAACGGCGTGGGTAACAATAACTGAAGCAATTATTCCTGCCAGATCGGCGGTCAGCGCTGCCGGCAGGGCATGACGGGTCTGTTTAACGTTAATGGAACCGAAATAAACGGCTAAAATGTAGAAAGTCGTTTCCGTTGAGCCCATCATAACCGAAACAAGGCGTCCGATAAAAGAATCCGGACCGTGTGTGCGGATAAGTTCGGACATAATACCCAGTGCGCCACTGCCGGAGAGGGGACGCATCAGTGCCATTGGGATAACTTCTCCGGGCATGCCGATGCGGCTTGTAATGGGGGACAGGATCCAGGAAAGGATATCCATCGCCCCCGAGGAACGAAAGGCGCTGATGGCAAGGAAAATGGCAACCAGAAATGGGATGATCCGCAATGCGACCTGGAAACCCTCTTTAGCGCCATCGGAAAAGACCTCATAGACTTTAATCCCCTTGGCGTATCCGTAGAGAGGAATGATAACAATGATACTCGGAATGGCAATGACCGAGATCACTTGCATCACATCCACAAAAGAGAAAATAAAGAATGAGGCCGTAAGTAAGCCGAGGATCACAAAAAGAATGATCTTCTTTTTAAGATTTTTCATTGCTTTCTTCCTCCTCACTGCTGTCAATATAATTCTCAACCTGGAATCGCGGTAAACGCTGTAGTATCCGGGTCATAATAAGCGCAACGGTCGTGGATACGATGGTGGCCATCAGCACCGGGGCGATGATCTCCGTGGGATTTGTGGAACCTGCGGCACTGCGTATTCCGATAATGGTTGCCGGTATAATGGTAATACTGGAAGTACTCATCGCCATCAAAGTACATTGCGCGTTCGTGGCAATATCCTTGTGCTTGTTCAGTGTCTGCATATCCTGAAAAGCTTTGAGTCCCAGGGGGGTCGCGGAATTACCGAGCCCAAGCATGGTTGCCGATAAAGCCATGATCGTTGAGCCCATAGCGGGGTGCTCCGGCGGAATATCCGGAAAGAGCTTCACCATTACGGGACGTAATGCTCTGGCAACAACGTTTATCAGTCCCGATTTTTCAGCAATCTTCATGATCCCAAGCCACAAGGCCATGATACCCACAAGGCCCAAAGCGAGCTCAACGGCAAATTTGGCATTATCAAAGATCCCGTTGGTCAGGGCGCTCAGAGGTTCAAAGCTTGGCGCAAAATAAATACCGAGAGGTGTTATCGTGATACCCAGACATCGGATCGCGGCGACACCCACGCCGATGAGTATCATGACAAGCCAGATGATATTGATCATATTGTGTTCTCCTTATAATGGCAAAAATGATGAAACATCAGAGGAAAATGTAATGATAATTGTTTTTTTACCCAAACGATTAATTGTTAAAACATAAAAGATATCAGCCGGATGGAATATTCAAGTAATGATACCGGCGCTTAATTACGTCCGAAATGCTCTCTCCAACGCTGTTTCAGGATAACATTGCGGTTGCGGACCGCGATCCCCAATTCCTCATACGCGGCTGAGTGCATCAACTGACGCCAGTCAAAATATTTCGGATATTTATAGCTGCGGTCCGGATGTACGGCATTTGTGAGCAAGATCACATAAACTTTATTCACCGGGTCGATCCAGATCGAAGTACCGGTGAATCCGGTATGGCCGTAGCTGTGCGGATGGACATAAATGCCTCCGGAACACTCACCTTCCGGACTGTCCCATCCGAGGCATCTGGAACTTGTTTTAGATACCGGGCGGGTGAACATCTCTATGGTTTGCGGTTTAAAGATACGGGTTCCATCCAATTCACCCCCGTTAAGCATCATACGGGCAAAGCGGCTAAGATCTTCGGCTGTGGAGAAAAGCCCCGCATGTCCGGCAACTCCACCCAGACTGTGGGTGTTCTCATCATGCACAAATCCATGGACCAATCCGCCGCGCTGCGGATCTGTCTCCGTCGGGACGATCCGGGATAAAAGGGATGCCGGCGGATTATAATAAGTGTCGCGCATTCCAAGAGGTCCGAAAACCTGCTGTTCAAGATAACGGTCAAGGGATATTCCGGCAACAGATTCAACAACTTTTCCCAGCACCATCAACCCGATATCGGAATAAACGGTCTTATCGCCGGGTTTGGTCAGGACGGGACTCTGGAATACACTGTCCCAACGTGCTTCCTGACTGACATCCATCTGATAGAACAGGCGAAAAGGTTCAAATCCTGCATTGTGAGCCAGCAGATGCCGGATCCGGATATTCTTCTTGATGGCGGTCTGAATGGGGTCGGGACCCTGCAATTGGGGCAGATATACAGTAGCGGGATCATTGAGATCCAGTTTACCGGACTCAAGCAGTTTCATCACTGCGGAAGTCGTTCCCACAGCCTTGGATATTGATGCCAGATCGAAGATATCATCTTTTTGTACGGACCTGACCTGCTGATAGGTATGATAGCCTACCGCTTCATGAAAAACGATCTCGTCTCCGCGACCGATCAGCATCACCGCTCCCGGCCATGCCGAATCCGCTACGGCATCCTGAAGCATGGTCTCAAGAGAGGCATATTTCAGACCCGTCTTATCACATCCCGTTACGAACATGGTTGCTATGACCATTAATATGATGAATATATGTCCAAGGATTGTTCTTGACGACATTATCTCTCCCTTTCATTGCTTCGTGCTTGAAAATGCAAATATTATTTGTAAATTTCAAGGTTATTCTTAGAACGGGAAAATGAAATAATGCATCAATACCTTAAAATTTTCCGCCTGTTGTGCCTCAGTGTCCTCTTACTGTGTGCCTGTTCGCGGGAACCGCTTTTAACCTTTAACGGCCAGACCATGGGGACCTGGTATACGGTCAGGATCAGCGCCGCAACAACGGAACAGGAACAACAATACATTCGCTACAACATTGATATGGCATTACAACAGGTCAACCGGAGTTTGAATCATTTTGATCCCGAAAGTGAAATATCCGGATTCAATGCTTATCGCGGAACGGACCCCTATCCTGTCTCTTCGATGTTCATGGAAGTGGCAGGTGTTGCGGAACAGATCTATCATGCATCAGGGGGTGCTTTTGATCCGACGGTCGGCGAACTCGTAAGACTCTGGGGATTCGGAAAGAGCGACAGTATCCGTATACCTTTAAGGGCGGATATTGAAGAGGCACTGAAACATGTCGGAATGCATAAGGTGCGTATTTTCGAGAATATGATCGTAAAAGAAGATCCCGATGTACAGTTTGATTTTTCGGCGATCGCCAAAGGCTACGGTGTTGATGTGCTTGCGCAAACACTTTACGGACTGGGATATGAGAACCTGCTTGTCGAGATCGGCGGGGAGGTCAGGACCTACGGCAGCAGGAACGGTAAGCCGTGGCGTATCGGTATCGCAGCACCTGACGAAATATCCCATGCCGGACAGCAGAATGTTTCTGTCATTCATGTAACGAATATGGCCTGTGCAACCTCAGGAGACTACCGGCAATATTATGAAATGAACGGGAAACGATATTCCCATTTGATAGATCCGGGAACGGGATACCCCATTGATCATGAATTAACATCCGTGACCGTCACGGCGGAAAGCTGTATGCTGGCCGATGCGCTGGCAACGGCGGTCATTGTCATGGGAAAGAAGAGAGGAATGGAACTGATCGAATCCATGGAAAATGTGGAAGCATTGTTCATTTATCGCGATAAGGAAGGTAATTTACGTTCTCATGTTTCTTCAAAATGGGAGAATAACCTGTAAACAGACCGGATTATTCAATAAACAATTAACTTCGTTTAAATATAGCGTCGCACGGAATTGATATCCCGGCGCTTTTTTTCACGTGTGTTCTGTGCCGGGTAACCCAATGTGATGATAAGGACGGGTTTTTTGGGGAATGGGATCTTCAGAAGTTTCACGACCTTCCGCGTATTGAACCATCCCAGCATACAGGTCCCCAGTCCTTCTTCGGCAGCCTGCAGGCAGAAGTGTTCCGCGCAGATGCCGGTATCGATAAGATTGAATTGGCGTTTTTTTAATACACCCCCCGTCAGGATCGACAGCGTGGGTATCCAGGAAAGCATGACGACCAGCACCGGTGCGTTCAGTGCAAAACGATTAAAGCGTACGACCTCGGAAAAGGTCGCTTTTGCTACCTTTTCACGCAGGGTGGGTTCTTCAACAACAATAAACTCCCAGGGCTGGGAATTGGTTGCCGAGGGTGCAAGTCGTGCGGCTTCGAGGCAACGTTCTATCTTCTCCCGCTCAACCGGTCTGTCCAGATATTTCCGGTCGCTTTGACGTTTTTTTACCAATTCAAGAAAATTCATAATTTGGCCTTGATCTGATCGTTATATAATTCGGTAAATTTCTTTTCGATCGCGTCGCGCACGTCACGGTAAACTTTCATGACTTCACTGTATCCGCCGTGAGCGTGATAAGGATCGGGAAAAGGGTAATGCAGACGATGCATGACCTCGCCGCTGAAAAAGGGACAGGTTTCTTTGGCATGATCGCAGACAGTGATCACATAATCAAAGGGTTCATTGAGATATTCCCGTACATCATGCGGGACATGCCGGCTGATGTCGATACCTTTTTCGGACATCACTTCCACGGCTTCGGGTGCGACCCGGTATCCGGGCGATACACCCGCGGAATATACCTCCAGACGATCATCAATATCTTTCATGAATCCGTGTGCCATTTGACTGCGGCAGGAATTTCCCGTACATAAAATAAGGATCTTCATGGTATCTCTATCCCTTTCGTGATCTTATTTTTAATATGATCCGGATCAGGACGGTGAGTAACCATAAAGGCCAAAGCCGGATGATCCAGAAGAAAACAGCGACAAGACCGTTCCAGCCCTTGTGCAGTGCGTGTAAAAGGCGCGCAGCAAATGCATCGGGCTTTTCTCCCACATACGCTTGCGAAGTGGTTTCGTACATACTGATCCGGACCTCGCTCATATCAACCTGTCGGGACAAATATTCCAGGCGGGCTTCCTGCGATTCGATCTCCGATTGCAGCCGCCGGATGTGTTCTTCCACTGCGATCATATCACTGACCGTTTCCGCTTTCTGCAGAAGTTCGCGATAACGCTTCAATGCCTGCCGCTGGGTTGCGAGGCGGACCTCGATATCGATGAATTGTTCGGTGACATCCCGTGCCGAGATATTTTTCTCTTCAAGGCGCCGGATATCCTTTCCCTGAAGGATCTCATCAATAAAAGTATCAAATGACTCTGCGGGTATCCGGATATTGAGATTATAATAGATCCGGTTACCCCGTTGGTACTGATTTTCATGCTGAACATATCCCTTGTATTCGGAAATACGGGAAGAAAGTGTTTCAAGCGATGTTTCGAGTGTCTGTACCTCATAGGTCAGGGAAGCGGATCGTATGATCTTTTGTTCACTGTCGGGTTGCAGGAAATCCGCACCCGAACCCATCATACGTTTTGCTGCGACAGCATCACTGTATAAAAACTCTTCCTGCACAACATCTGCCTGCCCGGCCTTCTCACCGCAGGCTGCAAAAATAAACAGGATACTTAATAGAAAAATGATCTTTTTCATAAGGGACCCTCTGAAATTATATTCCCGTACTGCCGAAACCGCCAAGGCCGCGGTCGGATTCTCCGAGTTCTTCAACTTCCAGGATCTCCGGATGTTTCGGGGTCTGGAAAATAAATTGCGCAACACGGTCTCCGATACGGACAGGGAAATCCTTATCACCCAGATTAGCCAGGATAACCCCGATCTCATTCCGATAACCGGCATCCACCGTTCCGGGTGCGTTCAGACAGAAGACACCGTGTTTAAGAGCCAGTCCGCTGCGGGACCGTACCTGCAGTTCCATTTCTTCTGGCAGTTCAACGGCAAGTCCGGTTTTGACCAATGCCCATTTACCGGCAGGAATGGTGGTCTCTTCCACGGCGGTGACATCATAACCCGCATCGTAAGAATGCTGCTGAGACGGAATGATCGCATTCGGTGATAAACGCTTGAATTTAACTTTCATGGTTTGCCGGTTCCTTTTATTTTTAATTTTACTTGACTTTGTTTCAATTTATGATGAAAATCATGACTGCGATGCCGAGGTGGTGAAATTGGTAGACGCAGGGGACTCAAAATCCCCCGGGCTTCGGTCCGTGAGGGTTCGATTCCCTCCCTCGGTACGAGTCAAACCCCGTCGATCCAGATGGGGTTTTCTTTCAGGCTGTCAAAATCCCCCGTCCGCCGGTTGGCGGACGTGAGGGTTCCCCCGATATTGATCGGGGCTCCCTCGGTACGATTCAAACCCCATCGATCCAGATGGGGTTTTGTTTTTGCATCATAATTTCAATAGGTAAAATTAAGGGTGAAGAGAATGAAATACAATGGAAATTGTCGGTTCTTATTGATCGTAATTAACATATTCATAATAAAAACCCCGTTCAGAATAAACGGGGCAGATCACTGTGATGTCGTCAGAAAAGATCAGATACAAAAAAGGATAAATCGCATCACATCCAGAATAGTATCGGCCTCATAGCGGATAACGGTCGGTGCAATGGTTTTGGCACCGGGATAGTGAGATGCCCGGAATGCGGCAATATGCTTTGCAAAACGTGTGTCCAGAATAAAATGATCCGGGACTTCCATGTTGTATTGTTTAAGATCCTTCCGTAAGGCTTTGGTAATGCCTGTACGTATCTGTTCTACCGCGGTGTCCGGATGGATGGACCAGGTGGCGTTCCCGATCCCGCGGTTGGTCGCGACGGTTTCGATCAAAATATCGTTTTGTTTCACACGTTCGCACAACCCGGCATCACCCGCGCAGAAGACGATCGGGACCCGATGGGAGCGAGCGACGGTGGCATGCAGTAAGAATTCGGAACAAAGTTCACCGTTCAAATGCATTTCAGCGACGAGATTTGAGGACATTGTATGTGCCAGCGGGTTCTCATTTGAACCGGAGGGTGCGTGGTATCCGATGAAAGCGGCGGCATCGAAATTTTCTTCTATCCCCCAGACCATGGAATAAGGATGCCGGCTCCATGAACGGATCAGTTGGACCCCTTTGGGCAATTCGGATGCGAGTATGTTCCTGCCGGAGTCGTGCGCATCTTTGACCACGATCTCTGCAGCACCTGCGGCAAATGCACCTTCACAGGCGGCGGCAACTTCCCGGGTCATCTGTTTGCGGAATTCCGAATAATCGGCATGATTTTTATTGGTTTCGTCCCAACTGTTAATTCCGGTGACACCCTCAATATCGGCACTGATGAAAAAGCGCATTATTTCGATTCTCCGACCTCGGCGGGTTCTTCAATATCCCGCAGTTCAAGATCATCATCAAAATTCAACTCGGGCTTTTTCAGGAGGAACTTATCCAGTAAATATTTCGTGGCTACGCCCAAACCGGTCAGAACAGCGCCTGCGATCAAAAGCTTGTGACTTGTCTTCATTGCTCATCCTCCAAATATGATTAAAAAATATACGTTTATTATCATAGATTATCAAATGCAAATTAAGAAAATTCAAATTATCACGTTTCCGATCTTTTCCATCTTGTCCGCAGACGTGCGATAAGAATATTCCCTTTGTTGTTGAGAATATGATGGAAACCGGTCATTTGTTCCCCCTTATCCTGCAGTTCACACTGGGAAAGTATGGTATCTCCGTAAAATGCCTGCTCCTTGAACGTGATCTCCAGTTCTGTTAATGTGTGCGAAGCGGCGATCAGCGGCGGTACCGCCTCCAGTGCCCACTCGACGATGACGCGGTTGTTGACATGATTGTTGATGTCAAGGTCGTGGATGCGCACCTGAAAGTTCCTTTCGGATTGGACCTCCTCTAATGCCGGCAGGGAAGGGAAGTTATCTTCAAGGGCACGTTCGGAAATAATATCATTCAAGGGGAGTGCATCTTCCAGGAGGACGATCTTTTTCTCTCTTATGCTATAGAGGACCCAGCTGCTGGTGATACGAGCCAATGATTCGCCGCTTTCCGTTTTCATGGAATAATCGCGGATCGAGAAATAACCGCTGTGGGCAGCGACCCATGTGGACATATTAACGTGTTCCCGGAAGCGCGGATAGCGGTCAATAACGATATGATATCGCGACAGCATCCACGTAAGTCCCCGCGGCAAAAGATCGGGAATGGTGATCTTCAGATCGACGGTGTGCAATGCCGCAATTTCCTGCATATAATTCAGGAGGGAAGGAAGTTTAAGCGTTCCGTTATTGTTGCATTCATAAATACGTACCGTAAAAGGAAGGAAAAATTTCATAAATAACTCCCGTATTCGCCGGAATGTAATACATCACCGGATAAAGGGCAAGAAAGGAAACGCCCTTCATGAAGGGCGTTTAAATATAAAACATTATTACTGTAGGGGTGAATATCAGAGATGCAAACTTTTTCCTTCCTGATCGAGTACCTTGCGAAGGGCGCCGTCATGGACCGCCAGGCGTTTCCGCGCTTCATCGGCATCGATCTCCAGCAGAACCATCACTAAGGCGGTCTTGACACTGCCGCCCGCGCGGACCAGGGTTTCCATCGCGCGATCGTAATCCGTGTCCGTACAGTGCCGGATAATACGCGCACCGCGGTCCCAGAGTTTTTTATTGGTGGTCATCAGATCGACCATCAGATTACCGTAGGTCTTATTCAGCTTGACCATCGCGGTGGTGGTGATCATGTTCAGGATCAATTTGGTGGCCGTGCCGGCTTTCAGGCGAGTGGATCCCGTAATGATCTCCGGACCTACAACAGCCTGAATAAGGATATCGATATCGGGTGTTTTTTCAAAGGTGTTGCATACCAGAAGACCGGTCGTTGCGCCGATCTCCTTCGCGCGCTTTAGGGCAGCGTGGACATAAGCGGCCATGCCGCTGGTCGTGATACCGAGAAGACAATCATTTTCCGTAATACCGCGTTCATCAACGACCGCATACCCGGCATCCGCATCATCCTCCGCGCCTTCAACAGCGTTTACCAGCGCGGAAAGACCGCCACACATAATGCCCTGTACCAGGGTATTCGGTGCCGAAAAGGTCGGGGGAATTTCGGATGCATCTAAAACACCCAGACGTCCGCTGGTACCGGCTCCGGTATAAAAAAGACGTCCGCCCTTTTTCATGGATGCTACAACGGCATCAACGAACAATTCGATCTGAGGGATGGCTTCCTCCACGGCAAGCGGAACTTTTTTATCTTCATTGTTCATGGTAACAAGAACCTCGCGGGTGCTCATCTGGTCGATATTCTTACTGGCAATATTCTGTTGTTCTGTCGTCTTGTCGCTGATCTGTCGCATGATTTCCCTTTTTTTATCCTCAAAAAACGCGTATTATTTTAAGACGAATATTGCATGAAT
>Ga0334885_1002850_pt1 | contig 17032 bp, 11 predicted proteins | sample GraSluR1_MG_8_FD_207233 | JGI IMG/M metagenome (GOLD analysis project Ga0334885, IMG submission 207233) | Sludge microbial communities from methane-producing bioreactor in Wageningen University, Netherlands - Granular Sludge_31_05-R1 | ecosystem: Engineered > Bioreactor > Anaerobic >...
CTGCCGTGACCTTCATCCTCTCCGCCGTCGCCTTCGCCGTCATCCTGTCCATCCGCCGTCATCCTGTCCATCCTGTCTGCCTTGACCTTCATCCTCTCCGCCGTCGCCTTCGCCGTCATCCTGTCCATCCGCCGTTATCCTGTCCATCCTGTCTGCCGTGGCCTTCATCCTCTCCGCCGTCGCCTTCGCCGTCATCCTGTCCATCCGCCGTCATCCTGTCCATCCTGTCTGCCGTGGCCGTTATCGCGCGGCGCCGCGCCTCAGTGCAGCAGCAGAGGCAGGTTCGCATTGACCAGCCGGGCGCGTCTCACGAACTCCTCGTAGGGCCTGTCCTCCACATCCACCCACCCGATATTGTGGCACTCACCGCCGTCCTTGCCGCCATCGAAGCGTCCCGTGGCGGGCTCGTCGATGTACTCGAACCAGTGGGCGCCGATGAAGTTGCCCATGGAGAAGCCGTCGGCCAGGTAGTCTTGATAGGCTTCGCCGCGACCCACCTGGGTGGGGAAGATGCCTTCCACATCGCGGAACGGTAAGCCGGCGTCCTCGGCCTGGAAGTGGAACTCCCCGGAGATCCAGGGCCTGTCCGTGTCGCACGAGCCGTTCATCACCGAGCGTCGCGGCCGCAGGCCGTAGATCGTAGCACTCACAACATCGTTATACCGGCTCTCGGCACGGATCACCTCGGCCGGGGCTCCTTGCGAGTGCCGGGCCCCCAGGATCAGGTGGTTGGGGTCGTTGCGGCGGATGGCCTCCGAGGTGAGACGGAAGTACCTGTCGGCGAAGGCCTCGAGGAAGGTGGAAGCGTCTGTCCGTGGCCCCGGCTTGTTGGGCATCTTGTGCTTGTTGCCAAGCAGCGCGTCGAAGCTCCCGAACTCGGAGCCCCACGCTTGGTTGAGCGCGCCGATGTCCCCGTAGCGCGCCCTGAGGTGCTCCACCCACGCGGTCTTGGCGTGAAGGTCGGCCGGGCCGGCGTGGACCAGGTTCACCAGGTTCATCCCCTTCTCCCAATCGCCGTACCAGCCCATCTCATTGGCGGTGAACCAGCCGATCAGCCACGGGTCATCCTTGAGCTTGGCCGCGGCCTCGGCCGAGGCGCTCACATTGCGCTCGAAGGCAGGGTCGAACACGTCCGGCACACCCAGGAAGCCCTCGGCGGTGGGGATCATCGGCGTGTCACCCCAGCCCGCGGTGAAGCTCACGTAGGGGCACCGCAGGTCGCCGCCCGACCACGCGGCGGCGGTGTTGATGCGCCAGTCGTCCAGCCTCCGTACCGTGTCCTCGTGCCAGCGGCGGTGCCAGTTCTCGCCGTGCTTGAGAATCAGCCCACGCACGTAGGGGCTGAACACCAGGCCCGTCTCCGCCTCCAGACCATAGGCGCCATACCCGTAGGGTGGGCTCCAGGCCGCCTTGAAGCGCGGATCATCCTTCTCGGCGAGCACATCCCGGAATAGCTCCTCGCGCCTGGAGACCCGGGTGTAGGTGTCGCCCAGGCTGATGACGCAGATGCCGATGGAGAGCATCGGGTGGCCTGCGGGGTCCACCAGCACCCAGCGGTCGTTGAGGCGATCGACACGGAAGAGGCCGGTGGCCTCAAGCGCGATGTCCCGGCGGCCGCCGTACTCGTCCAATGGAGGTAGCGCCTGTGGGGCGCAGCGGTCCACAGTGCCGCGAACGACCCGAGAGCGCTTGCCGGGTGCCAGAAACTGGTCGAGAGCGACCACACGGTAGTAATGCTCAACGCCCGGTTCCGCGGAGATGTCCACGAAGCGGGCCCCCGGGAACCGGGCCAGACGCTCCTGCCGGCCGCCGCGGGCGCGTCGGTAGATGTCGTAGCAGCGGGCGCCGAGAACCTCGTCCCAGGAGAGGGCCACGCCGTCGGCGGCGCCCCGTGCCGCCACGTGCGGGGCCGGCAGCTTCGGGCTCTTGAGCAGGCGGATGGAGGCGAAGCGCACCGGCAGGGGCTCATTGGGGCTGTAGGCCAGAAACCAGAACCGCACCACCCGCGAGACGTCTATGGCCTCGCCGCACCAGGCCCCCTCGTCGGTTCCGGCGGCCATGTTGCGAAGCGGGATGACGATCTGGGACCACTTTGCCGGCGGGATGCGGCGCGCGGGCTTGTAGGCCCTGTCCGCCGCGTCGCACACGCCCACCTCGATGGTGGCGGCGTTCTCACCGTCATTGCGCAGGTCCACCACCAGCGCGTTCGCCTGCGACCAGTCCTGCGCCTCGGGCAATTGGTACCTCGCGCTGGGCCAGTCGCTGACGGGCCGGAAGAGCAGCCCCAGGGCAACCGAGCCGGGCTCCGGCCCCTCGGCGACGGAGATGTCGCTGTCGCCTGAGGTGAAGGCACCGATCACGGCCTCATCGGACAGGTCGCACACCGGAGTGAACTCCTGCCCGTGCGCGGACAGGCCGCACAGCACGGTGAGAAGAGCGAGCACAGGGCGATGACGGTTCATCGGGATGGCCTCCCCGGGCCGGCTGAATGCCACGCCTTTCCCCCCGACCGCCCGGCAATCCTCTGCCCGCGGGCGGCGCGGGCAGGGAGGGAGCGGTGATATGTCGAACCTGGCGACACTACCAGCCGCCCGCGTCTCTCCTCTTGCGCCCCGAGCGGCGCCGGGCATGGAACACCCATCGGGAGGTCGTTGCATGAGGCTTGCCAGATTGTCTTACTCCGCGGTGCTGTCGGCCGCGGCGCTGTTGATGCTGTGGGGACCCGCCGTGGCCAGCAGCATCCCCGGACACTACTACTCCGCCACACGGATCCTGGACCGCAATCCCCGCCTGGCCGCGTTCGTCGGCACTCACCGGGCCGCATACCTCGCCGGCTCCGCCGGGCCCGACATCGCCTTCGTGGCCAGCGATCCCAATGACCGCACCTCCGCCGGAGCCGAGAGCCACTACGACCGCACGGGAGACCTCTGCCTGGGCTTCCTCAAGGAGGCGCGCACCGATGCGGAGCGTGCCTTCGCCCTGGGTTGGGTCACCCACTGGCTCACCGATCAGGCCATCCACAGCCTGGTCAACGCCTATGGCGGCAACTGGGAACAGCCCGCCCAGCGCTCCCGCCATTCGCAACTCGAGGTGGTGGAGGTCAAGCACGTCTATTCGCTGCGGGACAGGGTTCCGGGCCTGGACGGAATGGTCCTGGCATCCACGGACGTTCCCGTCGGCCTGATGCGCCGAGCCTTTCGGGCGACCTACAACAAGCCCGCCTTTGCCGACGGCTCGGATTTCGAGTCGCGCCTGACGGCCGCCGCGGGGTTCATCGGCCTGAGCACCGCCTTCTACAAGGAGGCCTGCGAGAGTGGCACCGGTCAGGGCGAAGGCGGCCTGATCAACCTGGCTCTGGAGACCTACTCATCCAAGGTGCCGTCAACCAAGCAGTACGAAGCCCTGCTCGAGCCCCTGGAGATCACCGATACCACGGTGGATGAGGACGGCCTGCACGTGACCGTCCACGTCCACGACGTGGGGCTGTACGCCAAGTTCCTCAAGGAATGGCAGGTGGCGATGGACTGCGTCGTCGACTACTCCCCCACCCTCTTCGAGCCGCTGGTGGACCTCCTGGAGGACCCGACGGCCGCCAACGAGGCCAGGGCCTCTGAGGTGCTGTGGAGCGTGGACCTGGACAACCCGGCGCGCAACGCCGCGGCCCTGGCCAGGGTGCAGGCCGCGATGCCGGCCCTGTTCGCACTCATGGACGACGGCACATTGCGGGTCAAGCCGGCCGTCGACGACCTCCTGCTGGCAGCGAAGATCGGCGACACCGCCCCCCGCCTGCTGGACCGCATCGACATCTCCGCCCTGCCCGCCACCGGGTTTGACAAGTCCAGGGAGGGAGAGATCGAGTGTGTGATCCCGATCCCCGCCGAAGTCACCGCCGAGGGCGGCACGTACCGGCTCTGGGTGGGCATCGGCGACCGGGAGGAACTGGCACGCAGAGACCTGCACGGCGTCATGTGGCTCCACCACGAGGGCAACCTCGGGCCGAAGGAGGACAAGCCCGGCGGCTGCTGGGTCCTTTCGGACCGTCAGGTTCAGGAGATCACCGCGACGGACAACCCTACCGAGACCTTCGAGGCCAGCGGGAGCAGCACCTCGGCCCGGGCGCGCACCACCATCCGGCCTCTCGACGGGCCGGTAGCGGTGGTGGAATCCACTCATTCCTGGACCGAACTCCCCGCCTTCCTGGATCCCGGTCGGCCCGTACGTATCAGCGCCGCCGCCCAGGGCACCGGCCACACCCTCATCTCCGAGATGGATGTCAACCGCATCCGCCGCGTCCGGTCCGTGATCGTCCGTGCAGACGCGAAGGCCGGCCCGGACGGGAGCAGCACGCCGGGGAAGGCCGAGGTGGACTACGAGCCCATCAACCCTCTGCTGGACGGCAGCTTCAACCGCCGCGGCATCACCCCGCCCTTGACAGGCGACGAGCCCGACCCGAAGCTGGAAATGGCCATCGTGGTGGACTGCAGCAATGACCGCGGCGCCTCGTTCCGGGTGACGCACATCTACAAGTGGCGCCCATAGTACTGCAAACGTGCCTGTGGGCTACGCTCGACGGAGACCTGCCGGTGGCAGGTCCAGGCGGTGTCCGAAGGCCGGCGCCGGCCTTCCGGGCCGGCTGAGCCGGTCCCGCCCGGCCGGCCCCGCCCCACCGACGGCCGTTGGGTCGCCTCAGCCCATGTACGGTTGTCGTGATGGGGCGCTCCCCACGCCCACTGCGGAAGCGCCGGGCGACGACCGCCTCTAGCAACACGGCTCCGGCACCCGCGAGGGTCCGGAGCCGCCGATTCACGGGCCTTTGCCGACGCCGAAGAGATGGTTGACTCTGGGATACCCGCGTGCTATGGTGTTACGAATAGCACATTCGTAGCACGACCTACATGGCACGGAGAAACCTCATGCGGAGAGCCTTTACGCTCATCGAGCTGCTGGTTGTCATCGCCATCATCGCGATTCTCGCCGCAATTCTGTTTCCCGTGTTCGCCCGAGCCCGGGAGAAGGCCCGGCAGGCCTCGTGTCAGAGCAATCTCAAGCAGATCGGTCTGGCGCTGCACATGTACTGCCAGGACTACGACGAGACCAATACGCGCATGTACTACGGGACGGGAACCACGGCCTACCGCTGGCACCAGGCGGTACAGCCGTACATGAAGAACACCGAGCTGTTCCGCTGTCTGTCCTCGGCCCAGCTCGTGGACACCTACTCGGGCCTGTACATGAGCTACGGGATGAACTCCTTCAACTTCGACAGCGGCGTCTACCCCAGCTTCTGGTACGGCCCGGCGGACAGCGAGATCATGGACCCCTCGGGGACCATCTGGGTCGCCGACGCCTACCACCCCACCGACGCGACGCAGGGCAGCTACTACGTGGGCGGCGGAGCCACCTTCGCCGAGCCCGTCACACGGGTGGGCTACCGTCACAACGGGATGTTCAACGCCCTGTGGTATGACGGACACGTCAAGTCGATGGGGCAGACGACAAAGAGCCAGTGGTCCACCAATCCCGACGACTGAGGCCGCCAAGATGCCTTTCTACAAGGTGACGTACTCCGAGCAGTACCGCCGCGCCACAGTGCACAACAAGGGCTGCAACTTCCGCTGCCTGGGATGCGCGTACAAGGTGCGGGACTTCCCGCCGGTGGTGGCATTCCCGGGCCTGGATGAGGTCAAAACGGCCGTGGCGGCGCTGGATGTGGACCGCGTCCACTTCATGGGCGGCGAGCCCACCACCTGTCCCGACCTGCCCGAGATGCTGCGCTACTGCAAGCACGAGCTGTCGCTGGTGACTTACCTGGGGCACACCAACGGCTCGGCCATCCCCATCGAGAACCTGGACGGCGCCGACGTGTCCTTCAAGGCCTTCTCCCCCGAGAGGCACCTGGAGTACACAGGCGCCCCGGCCGAGCCGGTGTACGACGGCTTCCGGCGGGCCTTCGAGGCGGGTCTCGACCTGCGGGCCAGCACCGTCTACATTCCCGGCTTCAACGACGAGGAGGATGTGGCCGCCATTGCCCGCTTCGTCGCCTCGTTCTCGGAAAGCATCCCCTTCCACGTGATGGGCTACATCCCGATCCCTGGCACGCCGTGGCCGCGGCCGACGGACGAGCAGATGGAGCGCGTGGTCGCCACGGCGAGGGGCATCTTGCGCGATGTGGGCTTCTCACACCTGACCGTGGAGCAGGTACGCAACCTCGACAGCCGTGATTCACGGTTCAAGGTGGTGCAGGTGCTGTAGCCCCACTGCCAGACGCCAGACGGCAGGAGGCGTGGCGGGCGTGCCCCGGCGGCGCCCGGCGCCCCGCGGACGCCGCCGCAGGTCGGGCCCGGCCGGCCCGTGCCGCGCTCTTTTTGTGCCTCGTGCTCACCGTCTGCCTGGCGGATGGCTGCGTCCGGCGCCTCCCGCCCACGGCCTCGCAGGTCCCCCCCCGTCAGGCCCCACCCTCCGCCACCTCAGCACCCGCCGAGATAACCTTCGCCTACTGGGCTCTGGCGCCTCGGGAGATCGAGACGGTGCACAGGCTCGTGGAGCGGTTCGAGGCCGAGAACCCTTCGGTGAAGGTCCGCCTCGTCGAGGTCACCGATAGGTACTATGACAAGCTGACAACACTGTTCTCCACCAACAACGCCCCGGACGCGTTCAGCGTCAACTACGGCCGCCTGGGAGACTTCGCCCGCCGGGGCCTGCTGGCCGACCTGGGGCCCCTGGTAGCCGGGAGTGCGGAGTTGGATAGGTCGCAGTTCGTCCCGGCGGCCTACGATAGCTTTGCCTCGGTGGGCGCAGCCGTCGGGCGGCCGGGGCTCTTCGCCCTGCCCAGAGACTGGGGACCGACGAATCTGCTGGTCTACAACAAGGACGCCTTCGATGCCGCCGGGCTCGGTTACCCTTCGGCGGAGTGGACCTGGGAGCAGTTCGCACAGGCCTGCCGCAGGCTCACCATCGTCCATCCCGGAGGAGCGCTGGAGCAGTACGGGGCGGCGGTGTGCCTGTATCCCTATGCTCTGGCAGGCTGGGTGTACCAAAGCGGCGGCGACTTTCTCTCCCCGGACCGCGGTCAGAGCACGCTGGCTTCCGAGAGGGTGGTGGATGCGGTGGAGTTCCTCAATGGGTTGGTAGACGAGGGTGTCGTGGCGCCGGCCAGCGCCGCCCACGATGAATCGCAGGAGCAGTTCCAGCGCCGCAAGGCCGCGATGGCATTCGTCTCGCCCTACGGCCTGGGCGATCTGCGGGAGCAGGAGGGCCTAAGCTGGGGCATCGCGCCGCCCCTCAAGGGCCGGCGTCAGGCGACGGGCTGCATTCCCACGGGTATCGCCATGTCTGCCTCGTCCGGCAGGCGCGAGCCGGCCCTGCGCTTCATGGCCTACTGGGTAACGGAGGCGGCGAGGCAGGTGGCCGAGGCGGGCTATTGCGTGCCGGCCTGGAGACCGGCTCTGGAGTCGCGGGCCCTCGAGGCCGGCTACGGGCCACAGACCGCCGGCGTCCTGCGGGCGGCCGTCGAGCACGCGGCGCCCCACCCCGTGTCTCGCCACCTACCCTACGAGCTGATGCTGGATCACCTCAAGCAGGCGCTGGATGAGGTCTTCGTCAAGGGCACCCCGCCACGGACCGCTCTACAGACCGCACAGGAAGCCCTCAACGCCCGTTCCGGAGACGCGCCGTGAGGGGAATGCCGCCCGCCGATCCATTGGCGTTCAGCATCCCGTCAGCCGCGGCCCCCCGGGGTCAGTTCGGAACCTCGCCGCTCTCGGCCCGCAGATTGTCCACCCAGATCGTCCCGGACTCCGCGTCCTGCGGGGCGATGGCACAGATGCCGACATGGTTCACCGTGCGCCAGTCGATCCGGGCCCCCGGCCTGCGGGGCACGAAGTCTCGGAAGAGCACCTCGAACCGCCGCCAATCGTCGGTGAGCTCGCCGACGCCGCTCTCGGCGATCCCATCAGGGGCGTCGGGGTCTCCGGCGCTTTGGTCCTTGACCACCAGGGTGAAGGACGGCACGGAGCCCCTGGCATAGACCACGAAGCGGTCGTAGGCGGACAGGTCCACCTTGCGCGGCCCTGCCGTCATCCACAGAGAGAAGCTCCGGGGTGCCGCGGAGATGTCGTAGTCGATCTTCATCGAACCGCCCTTGCCCCCCTCGGCATCCTCATTGTCCATGAAGGTCGCCTCGCCTCGGCAGCCCTGCTCCTGAGGCCACAGTCCCCAGTCGCCCCCGAACTCCGGCTTGGCGTCTTTCCTGGAGAAGGAGAAGAGCCATAGCGGCGGCGGCGGGGGATTGGTGGCCCGGTTGGAGGCCACGTCGTACGGGCCGTCGGGCAGGGGGTTGCCTTCTCCCGGCGGCGCCAACCACAGGTCCGGCCAGCGGTCTGTGCGACTGTTGAAGGTGAGGCGGACCGGCCGGCCCGAGGCCTTCCAGTCGATCAGGGGCACCAGGAAGAGTTCGTAGTCGCTGACATCCTGGTTGTGCTGGTCCGGAGGGCAGGCGCCGTAGATGAGCCAGTTGGCTCCCGCGGGGACGCGCGGGAAGTACGTGTGGTCCCAGGGGCCCTTGAGTTCCAGCATCGTCTGCATGTCGCCGCCGTCGGAGAGGTTGAACCTCACGAGCCGCCCGGCCCTGAACACCCCATATCCGTAGCGGCCCCCCTCGGCGACCTGCCCCTCGCATCCGCCGTGCACGTGGGCCTGGAGGCGCCCGTCGGGCGATACGACCCACGTGCCCCGGGGCTTGGGTGACCAGATCACGAAACGCGCGCCCTCATCATCCCCGATGCCGCTGTGCACCTCGGGCTCGTACCCGATCCCCGGTCGGGGAAACAGCAGGCGCTCGTTACCTGAGCTGAGGTCGTACTCCCGGGTCTCCCAGCGGTCCTTGCCCTTCTGGGGCCGCCGCAGGAACTGCACCGCCCGCCCCCCCCTGCGCCAGACACCCATGGCGGCATTGTCCACAAGGGTCCGGTCCCCGCCGCCGTCGACGCCCACCAGGCGGAGCTGAGGCGGCTTCCCGGGCAGCTCATGGGTGTACAGGACCGTCTTGCCGTCCGCGGCGATCTGAGCCTGCGTGCAGTCACCCTCGGCGCGGAGCAGGCGCCGGGCGCCTGTGCCATCGGCATTCATGGTGTACAACTGCCACGAGCCGTCGCGGTTGGACTCCCACACGATCCGGCCCGCGATCTTCCCCTTCAGCCCGGCAAGAGCCTCCTGCTCTCCGGGATCGGGCATCACTCCCTGCGCGTGGCCGCCAACAGCCACCGAACCGAACAACGCCAGAAGAAGCAGCCTGTGTGGACCCGACATATAAGCCACCTTGTCATGCGTCTGCAAGGACGCCGGTAGTCTTCCCTCATGGCCCTCGGCCCACACGGCCGGGGGCCGGACCCGCTACGGCAGCGCCTCGGCCCGCAGGTTGTCCACCCACAGCGTTCCCGTCTGCGCGTCCTGCGGCGCGATCAGCGCAATGCCGATGTGGTTCACCGCGCGCCAGTCGAACCGGGCACCCGGCCTGCGTGGGACGAAGTCCGCGAAGGGAACCTCGAACCGTTGCCATCGGTGGGTCAGCCCATTGACTCGGCCCTCCGCAATGCCCTCAGGGGCGGCGGGGTCCCCGGCGCTGCGGTCCTTGGCCACCAGGGTGAAGGACGACACCGAGCCTTTGGCATACAACACCAGTCGATCGTGTGCCGAGAGGTCTGTCGCGGGGGCACGGGAGTTCATCCACAGGGAGAAGCTCCGCGGAGCCGCGGAGATGTCGTAGTCGATCCTCATCGCGCCGCCCTTGCCACCCTCGGCATCCCCCCCGTCCACGAAGGTGGCCTCGCCCCGGCAGCCCTCCTGCTGCGGCCACAGTCCCCAGTCGCCGCCGAACTCCGGCCCGGCGTCCCTCTTGGAGAAGGAGAAGAGCCACAGCGGGGGCGGCGGCGGATTGGTTGCGCGGTTGGAGGCCACGTCGTACGGACCGTCGGGCAGCGGGTTGCCGCCGCCCGCCGGCGCCACCCACAGGTGAGGCCAACGGTCGGTGGCCGAGTTGTAGGTCAGCCGCACCGGGGTCCCTGCTGCCCGTAAGCCCTCCAGCGGGACGATGTACGCCTCGTAGTCACTGGTGTCGTGATCGTGCTGCCCCGGCGAGGCCCCGTACAGCAGCCAGCGGCCGTCGTCCGATACGGTGGGAAAGTAGGTATAGTTGAAGGTCTCCACCGGAGGGGTCCCGATCAGTTGGTGCTCGCTGTCGGCGGCGATGTCCCAGACGCGGAAGTCCTTGGGGCCCTGCACCCAGTACATGAAACGGCCGTCGGCACTGAACCGCGGCTCGCAGCCACCGGTGGTCTTGATCGTCTTGCCCTCGGCGAACACGAACACCTCATTACTTCGCGGGGTGCGCAGGACGACGGACTTGAGCGACCGGTGCAACATGCCCACCGTGCTTCCCGACTTCCCATCTGTGGGAGCCTGGGTCTGGCTCACCACCGTCTCCAGGCCTGTGCCCAACTCGTAGCTTCTCACCAGCCCGTCGCGCAGCAGGTGGATGCGCCTGCCGTCGGTGGACCAGTTCAGCGGCAGGCCGGCGCACAGCCTGCGGGCGTCGTCCCCGGCGAGGGACACCAGCCAGCACTCGGCGGCGTTGCTGTGCTTGCCGTACCCGAACAGGATCGTCGTGCCGTCGGGTGACACCTGGGGACGGAGGTATGCCGTGTACGAGAACTTGGTGGTCTGAGCCAGGTCGGTCAGCCGGCGGGCACCGGTGCCGTCGGCGTTCATCGCGTACAGCTCCCAGGAGCCGCTGCGGTTGCTCTCCCACACGATCAGGCCGGCCAGCTTGCCCCGCAGAGAAGCCAGCGCCTGCCGTTCCGCCTCGGTGGGCGAGCCTCCGGCGGCGACGCAGGTGCTTGCGAACGGGATTGACAGCAGGATACCGAGGCCCAGCAGGTACGGCCTCGACACACTCGCGGAGCACCTCCGTACTCGGCCTGCACTATCTGCCCGCATAGGACACCACCCAGTAAGGCGTCAGACTGTACTCGTTGGTGTCGTCTGCCTGCATCACCCGGGCCAGGTCCTCCTGTTCCGAGAAGGGAGCGACCGTGAGCCGGTGGCTCTGACCCACGGTGAACCTCGCCGCGGGCTGGAGCTTGCCGTCCTTCATGCCCCAGAAGACGGCCAGCAGCTCGCCACCGTCGTACGAGCCGCCCAGGACCCGGCTCACCTTGTACTTGATGAAGGTCACACAGGTATCGTACGGCACCGAGGACGGGTCGGGCACGTCGGAGACGACCTCGATGGTCCCGATGACCTCCGTAGCGGCCGCGTCGACCGCGGGCTTGGCCGGAGCCGAGGTAGGCTTGGTAGGTGCGGGCTTGCTCGCCGCGGGCTTGGCCGGTTCGGGGTTCGCCGGCTTCGGCGCGACGGGCGCTGGCTTGGCGGTCTGCGGCGGCGCGGCGGCCTTGGGGGCCGAGGCCTGCGGGGCAGCGGCCGCCCTGACGGGCTTCGCCGCCTGCGGGGCCGGCGCAGCGGGCTTGGGCGCGTCGGCGCCCTGAGCGACGCCCGTGGCAGGCGGTGGCGCCTGAGCCGGGGCGGCCGGAGCGGCGGGTGGGGCCGCGGGCTGCGCGGGCTGCGCGGGCTGCGCGGGCGGCGCGGCCGGGGCCGCCGGAGCGGTCTGTGGCGCCGCGGGAGCCTCCGCGGGCGGCACGGCGGTCGGCACGGTCTCCGTCGCCGCAGCGGTGGCCGGCGCCTCCACCGGCGGCGGCATCTGCGCGGTCTGCGCCGTGCTCGGTGGCGGCAGGGCCGCCGGGAGGTCCGGCGGGGCCTGGGACCGGGGCCTGCATCCCACCGTCAAGATCACCGGGGCAGCCAGGAACACCGAGACGACCGTCGCGAACGCTGAGCGTTTCATGGTGCATGGACTCCTTGCCGTCATCTGCCGACATCGATCTTCTGCCAGCGGCCATTGCTCACCACCAGGTCCCGGGCCGCGAACTGCCAGATCACCAGTCTCTTGCCCGCAAGGGGCTCGGGCCGGCGGGCCAGAGTGGCCCGGGCCGTGTTCACGCCGCCGTCGTTGAGCGCGACCACATCCACGGGCCTGCGCAGGCGGTAGGCCAGTTGCTCGCCGAGACCCGCATGGTCGCCCCAGCCCATCTCGGGCAGGGAGTAGATGTTGGTGAAGCTGTCGCCCAGGAGCACCACCGGCGAGGTCTTGTCAAACTCCACGGGCGCCCCCGTGGCGGCGTCCACCACACGCCGCGCGATCACCGTCTGTCTGCGCAGAGGTGTCGACCAGGCCGGCAACTGCAGCATGTCCAGCAGGTCGCCGGGGGCCGACTGCGGGCTTTGCTCCAGCACCATCTCCGCGTCACCGTGCAAGTCGGCAGGCACATGCCGGGCCAGCTCATCGGCGACCAGGGCCAGCCCCTCCGGGGTCCAGTGGGTGTCGTGGTGCAGGTACAGCTCACCGTCGGCCTTGTGGGGCCACAGCAGGGCCGTTGGGTCGATGACCGCGATCCCGCGCGCCGCCATCTCCCGGATGAAGCTCTCCATGTCGGGGTTGACCGCCGGCCCGCGGCCCTGGTCGTAGCCGGGCCACAGCCATTCGGGGTAGACGGCCTCCTTGCCGGGCACGACCAGCAGCACGAGGGACGCGCCGCGGGCCGCCAAAGCATCCCTGAAAGCGACGATCGCCGCCACCGGGTGGCCCTCGGCATCCGGGTTGCCCATGAAGCCGGGCCGGAGGGCGGCCTCGACACCGGGCTGGTAGAACAGCCGCCCCCCTGCGCCCACCACGGCCTTCTGGTTCCCCGCCCGCAGGGCCACCAGCCCTACCCACTGCAGACGCCTGCGTACGAACTCGGCCACCGTCGAGTTCTTCTCCAGAGCCCTCTCGTACGCAGAGAGCCGGTCCGTCGTGGGCCAAGCGCGGAATACCTCGAGTTCCTGGATCGGGCGGCCACCCGAAAGCTCCACCGCGAGCTGGGTCACCGGCACGAGAGCCAGGAGCAGCAGGAAGTACCCCAGCACCGCCCGCTGTAGCGGCAAGGAGGACGCAGGGACTCGGCGGTCCTCAGACGACTCAACGGCGACCTCACGGGCCATGATCGACGCGACCTGCCTGTCAGAATCGGAAGTACAGGAATGGGTTGTAGCTCTGGGTGAAGAGCACCGCCAGCGCACAGGTAAGGGCCGCGGCCGAGGCCACTAGCCGGGCGGGCTTGATCTGCTGAGCGATGTCCCAGGTATCCCACCGCAGCAGATGGACGATCGCGCAGGCGGCGAACACCACAAGGTACTGCGGACCAAGCAGCACGGCGTCCAGGAGCGAAGTGGCCGCCGCCTGCTCGCCGAAACCGGTCATCGCGCCCACGTACCTCATGGCCTCCGGGAGACTCTCGGCGCGGAAGAAGACCCATGTGAACAGCACCAGAACGAAGGTCGCCAGTACCCGCAGGGTGTGGGGCAGGGCGCGGTAGGCCGGGCTCTTGCCCTGCCAGCGCTCCAGCGCCAGCATGGCCCCGTGGATGGCCCCCCAGATGATGAACGTCCACTGCGCCCCGTGCCATAGCCCCCCCAGGAGCATGACCAGCGCCAGGTTCACGTACGTCCGCCGGTTGCCCCGCCGGTTCCCGCCCAGCGGGATGTACAGATAGTCCCGCAGCCAGGTGGATAGCGAAATGTGCCACCGGCGCCAGAACTCCGTGATGCTCTCCGAGAGGTAGGGCAGGTTGAAGTTCCGCTTGAACTCAAAGCCCAGCATCAGCCCCAGGCCGATGGCCATGTCCGAGTAGCCGCTGAAGTCGAAGTAGATCTGGAAGGCGTAGGCCAGGACCCCGGTCCAGGCCTGGTGTGGCGCCAGGGAGCCCGCACCGAAGGCGGCGTCGGCAACCTGCCCCATGGGGTTGGCCAGCAGGATCTTCTTCCCCATCCCGAAGCCGAAGAAGATGATGCCGCGGGAGAACTTCTCCACCGTGTGGGCGCGCTCGGAGAGCTGATCCGCCAGGTCCTGGTAGCGCACGATGGGGCCGGCCACCAACTGCGGGAACAAGGAGACGTAGCAGGCGAAGTCCAGGAAGTCTCTGGCCGGCCGGGCCTCGTTCCGGTACAGGTCGATGGCGTAGCTCATGGACTGGAAGGTGTAAAACGAGATGCCCACCGGCAGCACCACCTGGAACACGCGGACACCCTCATGCCCGAACAGCTCCAGGATGTAGTTCAGGTTCGTTTGCGCGAATCCCAGGTACTTGAAGAACCCCAGCAGCGCCAGGTTGGTTACGATGGAGTAGGTCATGGCCAGCCTGCGCTGCCGGGCCGGAGGCAGGCCCGGACCGGCGGGTCGCTCTCCGCGGAACCACGGCATGTGCCAACGCCCGCTGATGAACTGCCCGGCGGTGTAGTCGATGATCGTCGAGGCCAGCATCAGCAGCACGAACCAGGGATTCGCCCAGCCGTAGAACGCATAGCTCAGCAGGGCGATCAGCAGTTGGCGCCACCGCGGCGGGCAGGCGTAGTACAAAGCCAGCGCCAACGGCAGGAAGTAGAAGACGAAGAGGTGGGACGAGAAGACCATTAGGGCACCTTGATCAGGTCCCAGGGGGCCCAGTAGTTGTACAGGTCACGGGCCACGACCGTCCAGACGACCAGCCTCTTGGCGCCAATGGCCTCGGGTCCGCGGCGGGCGAACTGCCCCCGAATGCGCGGCCCGCTGCCCTGCGCCATGATGAGATCAACCGGCATGCCCAGGTCCCTGGCCAGGTGCGCCGAGAGCCCGGCGTGCCTGCAGTCCTCCAGATGGAACACCCCGGTGAAGCTGTCGCCCAGTACCACCAGCGGGCTTGTGGGGTCGTCGACGTACGGCTTGCCGTCGGGTGCCGTGACCTGCTGTGCCGTGAGCCTGGCGGGGCGGTAGTCGCCCTTCTCCTGGTCGGTGAGCATCGCGCAGATGTCTCCCAGACGGGTGCAGGCCACCGTGCGGGCCCCGTACTTGCCCGAGTCCAGGGGGAGCTTGTCCGCCACCGGCCGCTCCCGGACCGCCTCGGCGATGAGCCTGGCCGCCAGCCGCAGCCCGGTATTGGTCCAGTGGGTGTCCTGCGGCATGTAGAGGGGCTCGGCGCCGCTGTCGCGGCAGGCGATGAACGTGGGCAGCAGGTCCACCGTGGCGACCCCGGCCTCCGCCAGCTCGGACAGGAGCTTGCGGCAGTAGGGAGCCACGTAGGGCCGTGCGCCTGTGGGCGCCCCGTCCGACAGCTTCTCCGGGTAGACCTCGGCCTTCGTGGGAATGACCACCAGCAGCATGTCGATCCCCCGAGCCTTCAACTGGGAGTCGAAGTCCACGATGGCCGGGAAGGGATCGCGGTTGTCGGGCTGCTGCCGCAGATCGCCGGAGAGCAGGTACTCCACGTCCCCGCGGAAGAACAGCCAGTCCTCCAGTCCGATGAGGCCCTTGATCTCAGCGGGCCGGGCCTCGAGCCGCCCGGCTATGTCCGCGCGGAACTCAGACAAGAGCCCGGTCCATGCCTCCCAACTCCCGCCCCAGAGCCGCAGTTCATCGCCGATGGTCTCTGGGGTGCCGCCGCCGTCGGGGGCGGCCTCGGTGGGCGCGGTAACGTCGGCCGCTTCCTGCGGCGCCTCGCGGGCCGCACCGCCCTCCGGCGCGGCCTCGAGCACGAAGACGTTGTAGATGACCTCACCATAGGGCTTGCCACGCACCACCGCGAGGGGCGAGGCGAAGCGCCCGCCGTCCAGCAGAGCGGCGAACTCCGGCTCGGTCTCCTCGCCGGGCCACGGGTGGCTCTCCTCGGGCTTCAGCGCCACGGTCTGCAGCGCCTGATACCAGTCCGAGGCGAGTTCGAAGAAGTACGTCTCCAGCTCCGCAAGGTCCAATGGCTCGCTCAGATAGTCACCGCGCAGGTACTCCAGGAGCGACTCGCCATAGGCGTCGGGCGCCACGGGCGCGTAGAGCTCCCGGTAGCCGTCGGCGTCCTCGTCATCCGCCGCGATCCACTCCAACTCGGGGCGGAACTCCACCTTCGCCCACAGCTCATCCCCGTGCAGGTACAGCGCGGCGAGCTGCTGGAGGGGACGGACCACCCCGGCGTTGCCCCACTTCTCGCCGCTCACCTGCCTTGCGACCTGCAGAAGGCCCTCGGCCGCGTCGTAGTCCCATTCGACCAGCAGCTTGCTCAGCGGCTGCCAGGCCAGGGGGCGTGCGGTCTCGGCCTCGGCAAGAGGCGTCTGCTCGATTCGGTCGCGGACGGCGGCCGCCACAAGGGCGCCCTCGAAATGCAGATCCGCCAGAGCGGGAGTGTCGGGAGGGGGCTGAAGATCGGCCGGTGAAGGATAATGGAAGAGGGGATTGCGGTCGTGGGTCAGGTGGTCCAGGGCCGCGCGGGTCGTGTCCGTGATGACCCGGACCATCAGGCGGCTGCTACACCGCTCGAAGGCCGGTTGCAGCGACCGGGCCAGTTCCAGGTCGGTCTGACAGCAGGCCACCGTCGTGGTGAAGCCGAGCAGTACGACGAGGCCAACTGAGCGGAAGCCGGAGTGTGCCATTGCCCGTCCCCTTCCCGGTCGGCGACGGGGACGGCAGGCCGAGCCCCGCTGCGCGCGTCATTGAAGAGCGTATAACGCCGGTCACGCAGTGCGGTTCCGTCGATTTGCGTAGCCAGCGCTGGCCTGCTCCGCCCGGAACCCGCCGCGGAACATGCCGACCCGCGATTCGTTGATCCACGCTGAGGGCGGAATGCAACGATCGGTGGGCGGAGCCGCCTGTGCCCCGGTGGTTCCGACGCACCGGGACTTGGAGGGCCCAACCACCATGCTCGGCTCGTACCGCGCCACCCCGCCGCTTCCTACCATCACGGCCCTTGGGGTCATCACCATGCTCCCGTCCTGCGTCCTGCCGCAGCCCGCCACGGGTCCCCTGCGCGTCGGTACCGACAACCCCCGCTACTTCGCCGATCCCGCCGGGAAAATCGTCTACCTCACCGGCTCACACACGTGGAGCAATCTCAAGGACATGGGGGCCACCGATCCGCCGGCG
>Ga0334885_1002879_pt1 | contig 16921 bp, 10 predicted proteins | sample GraSluR1_MG_8_FD_207233 | JGI IMG/M metagenome (GOLD analysis project Ga0334885, IMG submission 207233) | Sludge microbial communities from methane-producing bioreactor in Wageningen University, Netherlands - Granular Sludge_31_05-R1 | ecosystem: Engineered > Bioreactor > Anaerobic >...
GGCTGGACCCCGATCGCCTCTGGTACTCCGTTTACAAGGACGACGACGAGGCGTTCGACGCGATCGTCACGCAGCTCGGCGTGCCGGCGGAGCGGATCAAACGCCTGGGCGACATCGAGCAGGGCGACGAGGAGAATTTCTGGTCGATGGGCGAGACCGGTCCTTGCGGGCCGTGCGCCGAGATCTACTTCGACCAGGGCGAGGCCAGGCGCTGCGATCATCCGCGCGGGTGCGCGCTGGGCGTCTGCGACTGCGACCGCTGGCTCGAACTCTGGAATCACGTCTTCATGCAGTTCGACCGCGATGCGCAGGGGAAGCTCACGCCGCTGCCCATGCAGAGCGTCGACACCGGTCTGGGCCTAGAACGGCTGGCGGCGGTGCTCCAGCGCGTGCAGAGCAACTACCAGACCGACATCTTCCAGACCCTGATCCAGCGCATGGCCGAGATCTGCGGCCGCCGGCCCGCGGGCGACGACCTGATCAGCATGCAGGTCATCGCCGACCACGCCAGAGCCGTGGTCTTTACGATCACCGACGGCGCCGCTCCGAGCAATGAAGGCCGCGGTTACGTGGTGCGGCGCATCCTGCGCCGGGCGGCGCGGCACGGCCATCTGTTGGGCGTCGAGCAACCGTTCCTGCACGAGGTCGCCGACGCGGTCATCGCAACCATGGGCGCGGCGTATCCCGAACTGCGCGAGCGGCGCGAGCGCGTGCTGCCGGTGATCCGCCAGGAGGAGGAGCGGTTCCTGCGCACGCTGGCGGCCGGCCTGAAGATCTACGGCGAGTTTCGGGACCGCATGCGCGCCGAGGGCCGCTGCGTCGTTTCCGGCGCCGAGGCGTTCAAGCTGCACGACACCTTCGGCTTCCCCGTGGATCTGACCGCGGTCATGGCCGCCGAGGATGGTTTCACGGTCGATGACGCGGGCTTTGCCGCCTGCATGCAGCAACAACGCGCGCAGAGCGGCAAGGAGCGGGTCTTCATGCAGGGGATCGGGCCCTGGCAACCGCTGGCGGCGACAAGCGGCGGCGCCTTCCGCGGGCGCTTCACCGGTTACGACACCCTGGACGGCCGCAGCGAGGCGCTGGCCGTGCGCGCCGGCGGTGACGACGGCGACGGGCCGCTGACTCATCTGCTCTTCGCCGCCGCGCCGTTCTATCCCGAAGGCGGCGGCCAGATCGGCGACACCGGCACGATCACGCTGGCGGGCGGCGAGCAGGTCCCCGTCTTGACCACCGTCAAAGCGGAGGAAGGACCCGCCCTCGTCGTGCGCGGCGACGCCGGCGACTGGTCAGCCCGGCTGCGCGCCGCCGGCCCGGTGCAGCTGGCGGTCGACGCGCGCCGGCGCTGGGCCACCATGCGCCATCACACGGCGACGCACTTGTTGCACGCCGCCCTGCGGCGCGTGCTCGGGCCGCATGTCGAGCAGGCGGGCAGCGAGGTCACGCCCGACCGCTTGCGCTTCGACTTTCGCCACGACCGGCCGCTCACGCGGCAGCAAATCGCCCAGGTGGAAGACCTGGTCAGCCGGGCGATCCTGGACAACCAGACGGTGCAGCGCCGCGAGGACGTCCCGCTGGCCGAGGCCAAGGCCGCCGGCGCGATGGCTCTCTTCGGCGAGAAGTACGGCGACACTGTGCGCATGATCGAGATCCCGGGCGGCCTCGCCCTGGCCGCGGCGCTCGCCACCGAACCCGGCCAGCGCTACTCGCTCGAACTTTGCGGTGGCACCCATTGCCAGGCCACCGGCGACATCGGTGGGTTCCGGGTCACGCACGAAAGTTCGATCGCGGCCGGCGTGCGCCGCATCGAGGCGGTGTGCGGCGAGCCGGCGTTGACCCTCGCGCGCAACGATCGCGAGCAGTTGCAGGACCTCGTCGATATCCTGCGCCGCGACGGCGGGACCCTGGCGGGTCAGGTGCGCGAGCTGATGGCCGAGCGGGATCGGCTGCGCAAGGAGCTGCAGCGGCAGGAACAGACGGCGGCCCGCGCCGATCTGGCCGGCGCGGTCGGCGCGGCGCGCGCGGTCGGCGACTGGCAGGTAGTCTCGGCGTTGGTCAGTGCGACCGATCGCGAAGCCCTGCTGCAACTCGGCGATCACGCGCGCGACACGCTGGGCGAACGCGGCGTCGTCGTGCTCGGCGCGGTCTGGGACGGCAAGGGAGCGCTGCTGGTCACCTTGACCCCGGACCTCGTGGCGCAGGGGATCCTGCACGCTGGCAACCTGGTCAAGAACCTGGCCGCCCGTGCCGGCGGTCGCGGCGGCGGCAAGCCCAATACGGCCCAGGCCGGTTTGCCCGATCAGGCGGCGGTGGAGCAGGCGCTCGCCGCCGTGGACGCCGTGCTGGCGGCGGCTCGCCGCTCGGCGTGAGTTATCCGAGCTAACGGAGCAGTCCCGCCGAACTCGCTCCGGGAGGCGGCATCCGGACCGCCAAGAGCTGTTGCTCAGGCAATCCCTGGTCGAGGTCCACGAATTTCATCACCGGCACGGGCGCCGGCAGTCGCCCGAGGTCCGGCGCGAGTTCGGCCCGGACACGCGGCCACTGGCAAGCGCTGATCAGCAACGTATGGCCGTCACGCAGGCTTTCGCGGGCCGAAGCCACCGCGCGGCGAAAGACGGCGTGATCGGAGTCGTCGCGATTCGACCACGGTCCGGGAATACCGTGGACCGGCAAATCGGGCTGGAAATAGACGGCGCACTGCCAGGTTCGTCCCTCCGGCAGGATAACGGTGTCGCGCGGACTGGTTTGCTGCGTCAGGTACACCAAGAGCGGCTGCCGGTCGTCGCGCAGTCTGTGGCAAGGCCAGATACTGCCGAACAGATTGTGGGCGAACAGCACGCCGACAAGAAGCCAGCCAAGCTGCGGGCGGCCCAAGAGAATCGGTCTGGGCCGCGTACCGCTACTGGACCATGCCTGCCAGCCGAGCGCCGCCAGGGCGACGAGGGCGGGCAGGATCGGTGCCCAAAACTTGCGATTGCCCGGCTCCCACCAACCGGCGAACAACGCACCCACCAGCGCGAGCAAGGCCAGGTAAAGAACCATGCGCCGCTCGGCGCCGTCGCGCCGCCGGTATGCCGACGGCAGCTTGAGCAAGCCGGACAGCAGCACGAACCCCAGCAGCCCAAACGGCAGGAGGCGGACGACCAGCAGCGGATCGACGGCCTTGGCGCCGAAGACATAGGGTTTGAGCGGCGAACCCGACAGAAACGCGGCGCTCGAGCCGCGGAAGATGTCGATAGAACAGAGCAGGGCCAGCGAGCCGCAGCGTCCGGCGAATTCGCGGCTGTACGTCGTGAACCACTGCGCGAGCAGCGGCGGCGACAGGCTGCCGTGCACCAGGAATGCGGCGGCGAGATAACAGCCCAGGACCAGGCCGCCGGCGGCGCCGAGGGCAAGTCCGGCCAGTTGCAGGCGGCGGCCCGCAGGCGCTTCCCGGGCCAACATCGCGGCCAAGAGCGGCGCCCATAACACGAGTGACTGATGGACCAGGACGGCAAAAGCGATGAGTCCGGCCAAGGCCAGCGCGGTGCGGCCGGTCGGCGGATTCGCAGCGCTGCGCAGGGGAAGACGCGCCGTCCAGAGCAGACAGGCGACAGCGCCGAGCGAAAACAGCGGCAATCCCTCGGCCTGCGTGGCCTGATGCCAGACGAGGTAGCTGAACGCCAGCAGCAGCAACCATTGAACGACCCATCGCCGGTCCTGCAGAACGGTATCGAGCAGGCGCGCCGCCAGGGCGAGAAACGCCAACGTGACCAGGACATTGCCGACTTGAATCGGCAGGATCGCACCGCCGGTCCAGCCGAATCCCTGCCAGAGACGCCACCAGCCGCGCAGCGCGAGTTCCTGCAGCAGGTGGTGCGGGTGCAGCAGATACCGCCAGTCCGCGTGCTCGACGCCCCAGAGGTAGTAGAGACTGTCGATGGTGAAGACGTGCTGGCGGGTCAGCAGATACAAGACCGCGCCGCCCGCGAGCAGGAACACAAGCCAGTATTTCGGTAGGATATCGGGGCGAGACGATGCGAACATCACGAAACCTGCGGCTCATACCGAGTTGGTGCCGGTGTCAGGGAGACGATATCGCCCATGATTGTAGCCGGTCTGGCGGTCTTCGGGAAGGGGGTTCGCGGCTATGCCCCGCGCCGGTGGTCGCCGCCTTGAATCCACTCTATCTTCTGACTCTGCGGCCGCCCCGCCAACAAGCCGCGACGCGCGTCGTCAAGGAGTCAACCGATGGAATTCCAACACGTCGAAATCCCCGCCGGCGATCTCATCCACCACGAGAACGGCAAACTCGTCCCGGGCAACCAGCCCATCGTCGGGCTGCTGCGAGGCGACGGCATCGGCCTGGACATCACGCCGGCGATGCAAACAGTCATCGACACAGCGGTGGCGCGCGCCTACGGCGGCCGGCGCCGGATCGCCTGGTGCCCGCTCTACGCCGGCCTCGAGGGACTGCACCGCTACGGCAGCGAGCTGCCGCCGGAGACCGTCGCGGCCATCGGCTACCTGAAGGTCGCGATCAAGGGACCGTTCACCACTCCTGTCGGCGGCGAATCGCACGTCTGCCTGGCCACGGGCAAGCAGGGATCCCGCGAGGAACTCATCGCCCGCCGCGGCTGTCGCCCACAGGACATCACCGAACGGTTCCGCTCGATCAACGTCCGGCTGCGGCAGCAGTTGGACCTCTACGCCTGCGTCCGGCCGGTCCGCGCCTTCGCCGGCGTGCCCAGCCCCAACAAATACGCAGACCAGGTCAACATGGTCATCTTCCGCGAGAACACCGAAGACGTGTACGCCGGATTCGACTTCGAGCGAGGCAGTGAAATCGCCGGCGAGGTCATCGAACTGATCCGGCGTAAGACCGGCCGCCAGATCCGCAGCGACAGCGGCATCGGCATCAAGCCGATCTCCGAGTTCGGCAGCGAGCGTCTGGTCCGCAAGGCGCTCATGTGGGCCATCCAGCAGAACCTGCCGGTGGTCACCCTGGTGCACAAGGGGAACATCATGAAGTTCACCGAAGGCGCCTTCTGCCAATGGGGCTATGCGCTTGCCGCCCGCGAGTTCAGCGACCGCTTCGTGACCGAGACCGCGCTCTGGGAACACCACGACGGCAGGCTGCCCGCAGGCAAGATCCTGCTCAACGACCGCATCGCCGACAGCGTGTTCCAGCAGATCCAGACCCGCCCCGGCGAGTACTCGGTGCTGGCGACACCGAACCTCAACGGCGACTACCTCTCGGACGCGGCCATCGCGCTGGTGGGCGGCCTCGGCCTCGGCCCCGGCGCCAATTTGAGCGACGAGGTGGCTCTCTTCGAGGCCACGCACGGCACGGCGCCCAAATATACCGGCCAGGACAAGGTGAATCCCGGCTCGCTCATCCTTTCGGCGGAGATGATGCTGCGGCATCTGGGCTGGCCCGAGGCCGCCGACCTCGTGCTGCGGGGAATGCAACGGGCGATCGCAGACGGCCACGTCACCTACGATTTAGCGCGGTTGATGCGCGCCGAGGGCCGCACCGACGTGGTGGAGGTTCGTTGCTCGGGCTTCGCGCAGGCAGTCTGCGACCGGATGGACTGAGCGGCGCTGCGGCGGGCGCCGAACGAGAGCGCGGCCGGCGCGGCAGCCGCTGCGCCCCCGCCGACGCCCGTGCTTGCTCCACCGCGCCGGCCATGCTTTCATACGCCGCATGACGACGCTGCACCTTGTCGACTGGCTCGTGATCGGTGTCTACCTAGCCGGCACTGTCGCGCTCGGCGTAGCGTTCAGCCGCCGCGCCAGCCGCGACGCGACGAGCTACTTCCTGGCCGGCCGCTCGTTGCCCTGGTGGATCCTGGGGACCAGCATGGTGGCGACGACCTTCGCCGCCGACACTCCCCTGGCGGTCACGGGCTTCGTGCGCGATCACGGCATCTGGTTCAATTGGTTCGGCTGGCACTATGTGCTGGGCCAGACGCTGGCGGTCTTTCTGTTCAGCCGTTTCTGGCGCCGCGCGGAGGTCGTGACCGACAACGAACTGATCGAACTGCGCTACGCCGGCAAGCCCGCGGCTGCGCTGCGGGCGTTCAAGGCGTTCTACTTCGCCATCCTCTACAACTTCATCGTGCTGGGCTGGGTCTTGAAGGGCATGGCGACCGTCGCGGAGATGGTCCTGGGCATCGACCCCACGGTGGCGGTGCTGGCCGGCGCCGGCTTCGCGTTGCTGTATGCGCTATTGGCGGGATTCTGGGGCGTGGTCGTCACGGACGTTTTGCAGTTCGCGCTGGCCATGGCCGGATCGATCATCCTGGCCGTGGCCGCCGTCGCGCGTTGTGGCGGGATCGCGGCGCTGAAGGCCCGTCTGGCAGAGTCCCCGCTGGTGACCGCCGACACGCTGGCGTTCGTACCCGGCGGCGGTCTCGGCCTCGAGGACAACTTCTTCCGCTTCCTGGTCTTCATCACGGTGATGTGGTGGGCCGCCCACAACGCCGACGGCGGCGGCTACCTGATCCAGCGCATGGCCGCAGCCCGCAACGAACGGCACGCCCGCGCCGCGACGCTCTGGTACGTGATCGCGGTCAACGCGGTGCGTTACTGGCCGTGGATCCTGGCGGCCCTCGCCTCGCTGGTGCTGTTGCCCGCCCTGGCGGAAGGCCAGAGTTCCGAGGCCGCCTATCCGCTGCTGATGCGCGAACTGCTGGGGCCGGGGTTGCTGGGGCTCATGCTCGTGAGCTTTTTCGCGGCCTTCATGTCCACCATCGATACGCATTTGAACTGGGGGGCGAGTTATCTGGTCAACGACGTCTACCTGCGCTTCCTGCGGCCGCAGGCAACGGCGCGCGAGACAGTCGTCGCGGCCAAGTTCTGCGTGGGCGGCATGATGGTCCTGGCGGCGGTTGTCGCGTTCTACTTGACCAATATCGGCACGGCCTGGCTCTTCGTCTGGGCGATGGGGGCGGGCATCGGTCCGGTCTTGATCCTGCGCTGGTTCTGGTGGCGGATCAACGCCTGGAGCGAGATTGCGGCTCTCAGTTCGAGTGTCCTGATCGCGCTGGCCTTCGAGGTCGGTAGTGCCGTGCAGGCCGGTGCCGCGTATCGCTTGTTCGCCACGCCGCTCGTCATCGGCGACCTGGCGCTGGGGACGCATCACAAGGCGCTGATCCTGGTGCCGGCGAGCCTGCTCGTTTGGCTGGCGGCGACCCTGGCGACGAGCCCGGTGCCGGCGCCGCGGTTGGCGCAGTTCTTCCGCCGCGTGCGCCCCGGCGGCGCCTGGCGGCCCGTGGCGCGCCTCTGTCCCGACGTCGTGGCCGACGGATTGAGTCGGCACACGGTCTTGGCCTGGCTGGGCGGTGTGGCGCTGGTATACGGGTTGCTCTTCGGCTTGGGCAAGCTGCTGCTCGGCGATCTCGCCGCGGCGGCCTTGCTCTTCGGCCTGGCGCTGGTGGGGCTGGTGCCGGTGGTGCGCGAACTGCGCCGTTAGTGTCCTGAGTCGGAAATGTATTTCCGACTCAGGACACTAGCCCTCGGCCGCGTTGGCCTTGGCGGCGTTGACCGCCGGCAGCTGGAAGCGGAACGCCGCGCCACGGCCCGGCTCGCTGGCGACGGTCAGTCGGCTGCCGTGCTCCTCGACGATCTTGGCGGCAATCGCCAGCCCCAGACCGCTGCTCTGGCCTTTGCGACTGCGGCTGCGATCGCCGGTGAAAAAGCGATCGAAAATATGCGGCAGGTCCTGGGGATCGATGCCGGGGCCATCATCGCAAACGGCGACCTCCACCGTGCGGTCCGGCAGCGTCGCGAGGCTGACCACGACCTCGCCGCCGTCACGGCCGAATTTGATGCCGTTTTCCACCAGATTCTGGACGACCTGCGCGATCTGCAGCGGATCGGCGTTGACCAGGGGCAGCTCGGCCGGGTAGCGGCATTCCAGGCGGATGCCGCGGGCGGCGGCGGAGACCTCGCAGCGGGTCAGGACTCCCTCGATCAGTTCCGGAAGCAGAAACTCTTCGAACTGGAAGCGGGCCTGGCCGGCATCCAGCCGCGAGATCTGCAGCAGGTGATCGACCAGACGATCCAGATGCGACAGGTTGTCGTCGATGATCCCCAGATAGCGCTGGAACTCGGATCGGTCCATCTGTTCGGCGCGCAAGCCGAGGGTTTCGACATAGCCGCGCAGGCTGGCCATCGGCGTGCGCAGATCGTGCGAGATGTTGGCGATGAGCTGGCGCTGGAACTGCTCCTTGTTGCGCAGCTCGGTGATCAGCGATTCCAGCCTGGCCGCCATGCTGTTGAACGCGCGGCCGAGGTGGCCGAGATCATCGGCGCTCTTATCCTGGACGCGGTGATCCAGCCGGCCCGCCGCGAGCGCAGCCGCCGCCGTGTTGAGGGTCTGGATGCGGCGGGTCAACCAGGCCAGCACGATCCAGCCCACCAGGAAGCTGCCCGCCAGACCGACCAGGATCGCCTGCAGCCAGAGCTGGCGCGGGTTCAACGTCACGTCCTCGAGCGCGAAGATCAACGGGCGCCAGGATCCGGCGAGGTAGGCAATCGGCGCGCCGTCCGGGCCGGCGACCGCCGCCACATGGAAGATGCGGTTGACGTACGCTTCGATGTTGGTCGGATCCGGGTAGATCTTGTCGAACGCCCAGCCCGGCTCCGCCATGCCGGCCAGCAGTTCTGGATCGACCTCGCCGACCGCCGCTGGCAGACTGTCCGGTGCGCACGCCGCGATCACTTTGCCGCTCGTCGCGTCGAAGAACACGATCTCGGCGGCGAAGACGGCGATTGCCGCGCCGTATTCTTGTGCCAGATCCTGCAACCGGTCCGGCGCCAAACTCGCGGCCAGAGCGGCGACGCTGTCGATTTCGACCGCAGCGAGTTTGCTGTACCAGTTGGCTTCGGCGGGATCCTGCTGCGGCGGCCGGAAAACCGTGCGCTCCATCCAGAGGTAATAAACGGCGCCCACCAACACGACCAGACACAGAAACAGAGCCGGGACTCGTATATGGAGCTTGGTGAGCCAACGCGATCGTAGCATGGCGCGATTCCTCAGATGTAATCCTCGGTGAAGCGATAGCCGATGCCCCAGACCGTCAAGATCAGCCGCGGGCGATTCGGATTCTCTTCAATCTTGTTCCGCAAACGGTTGATATGGCTGTTGACCGTGTGTTCGTAAATATCCGAGTCCTGGTCCCAGACCAGGTCGAGCAACTGGCGGCGGCTGAAGGTTCGGCCGGGGCGGGCCGCCAGGGTGTGCAAGAGGTCATATTCCTTGACCGTCAATTGGACCGGTTCGCCGCGGACCTCGACCTTGCGCTTGCTGTGGTCGATCTTCAACGGGCCCAGATCGAGGATCTGATCGCCGGCGGCGATGCGCGCCAGTTCTTCCGCGCGCTCGATCCGCCGCCGCAGCACCTTGATGCGGGCCACCAGCTCGCGCACCGAGAACGGCTTGGTCATGTAGTCGTCGCATCCGAGCTCGAGACCCAACACCTTGTCCGCTTCCTCGCTGCGAGCGGTCAGCATCAAGACCGGCGTGCGGCTGTCCTGGGCGCGGATCTCGCGCAGGACTTCCAGACCCGAGAGCGACGGCAGCATCCAATCGAGAATCACCAGCGAGAAGGGGCCGTCTTGAAAGGCGCGCAGGCCGGTTTCTCCGTCCGCGGCTGCGACGACCTGATAGCCCTCGCTCTGCAGATGCATCGCCAGCAAATCGATCAGTTCCTGGTCGTCTTCGATCAGCAGCAATCGTTTGCTGTGATTCGCGAACTCGTTCATGGTCGACGCTCCGCGGTCCGGGAAGTCATCCGTGACACTCTCTACTAAATGCAATTTTATCACGCGGCTACAGCGAATACCAAGCGCTGTATTGTGGCGAAACCGTGATGAATCGGCGCGGCGCCGCCGCGCGCGCCGCACCCAACACTGATGTCGAAAATAGAATCGAAACGAGACGATCTCGTGAGAAATTGTTGGCAAAATAACAACACTAGGCGGGTTCCCCCCAGGACTAACCTGCGGTCGTCTCGCTCCGTGGCTCAAGCCGCGCGACTGATGGAACATGCCGCGCCTTTCCTGACGACCTCGCGGCGGCACCTGGCTGCCGGACGCACCGCAGGTTGAATCGACGCCCGGATCGCGGTCCTCTGCGGTGCGGGCGTCGTCCGTTCTTGGCGGCCATGATTTCTTGACCGCGAAATCGCCATCGCATAACAATGGCCGTCCGCGAGTATTGTGCCGCCCGCGACGGCCGGCACCGCGCCGGTGCGTCGCCGGCTTGCCAGCTTGCGACCAGCACGGACCCGTCCCACGAACCGGGTCATGAAACGAGAGGATGCTGCGATGGCGAACCCGGCTGAGATTCGCGAACTCCCGGCAATCGGCGAGCCGCTGTTGTTGGTTGAAGGGCTGTCCAAACGCTACGGCGAGACCCTGGCCGTCAACGACGTCAGCTTGCGGATCCCGCGCGGTAGCATCTACGGCTTCCTCGGACCCAACGGCGCCGGCAAGACGACGACCATTCGCTGCCTGATGGACATCATCCTGCCCGATCAGGGGACCATGCTCTTGGCCGGCGTTGCGCTCGACCGCCGGCGGCGCGACCGCATCGGCTACCTGCCGGAGGAGCGCGGCCTCTACCGCAAGATGACCTGTCAGGATCAGCTCGCCTACCTGGCCCAGCTCAAAGGCGTGCCGCGGCGGGAATCCCAGCAGCGGGCCTGGCGATGGCTCGAGCGGCTGGAACTCGGCTCGTACGCCAAGAGCAAGGTCGACAATCTGTCGAAGGGCATGCAACAGAAACTGCAGTTCGCGGCGACCTTCATCTTCGAACCTGACCTGGTGATCCTCGATGAAGTGTTCAGCGGCCTGGATCCGCTGAACATCGAACTGATGCGGGATCTGATCCTCGAGCAGAAACAAAAGGGCACCACGATCCTGTTCTCGACCCACATGCTGGCCGAGGCCGAAAGGCTCTGCGATGCGGTCTGCCTGATCGAAGGCGGAATCAAGATCCTCGACGGATCGCTGGCGGAGGTCCGCGCCGCTTTTCCGTTCCAGATGGTGCGCGCCGTGTATCGCGACGGCCGCGAGCCGCCGGCTGATCTGCCCGGCGTGGTGGACCGCCGCCAGGACGACGGCACGTGGCGATTCGAGCTGGCGCCCGGTGTCGATGCACAGAATATGCTGGCCCCGCTGGCCGCGGCCGGCCCGCTGTCGTTATTCGCGGCGAACCGGCCGACGCTCAACGAGATCTTTTTGACAGCCGTGCGGCGCCAACGCGAAAGCCGCACCAGCGATCGGAGCGAACGATGAGCAAGGTGCTGACCGTGATCCGCAAGGAGTATCTCGAGCGAGTGCGCAGCAAAGCGTTTCTCGTCGGGACCCTGCTGGGGCCGCTGTTCATGGCGTTGCTCGTCATCGGTCCGACGGCGCTGGGCAACCTCACGCGCAGCCAGGAGCGGACCGTTGCCGTGCTCGATCTGTCCGGCGAGGTCTTCGAGCCGCTGGCGGAAGTATTGCGCAAGAACGAAGACAACCACGTCAAGCTGCGCCGCCACGAGACCGGGCCGCAGGCCGCGGCCGGCGTCGAAGAACTCAAGGCGCGAGTGCTGGCGAAGGACGTCGATGCCGGCCTCGTGATCGGCGCCGACTTCTTTGCGCAGCCGCAGCTGACGTTCTATAACACAGCGGTCAGCGCCGTCGTCTTGCGCGACGAGACTTTGCGGCCTGCCCTCAACGAGGTGCTGCGCGAGGAGCGCTTCCAGCGGGCGGGCGTCCCGGCCGATCAACGCGAGTACATCCTGGCGCGCAGCGAGTGGACCACGTTGCAACTGTCGGCTGCGGCCGAAGCGGCGCAGAGCGCCGACGTCGGCATCATCGCCGCCATCACCATGGTCATGATCATCTACATCATGGTGCTGCTCTACGGTCAGCAGAACCTGACGGTCGTGATCGAAGAAAAGAGCAGCCGCATGGTCGAAGTGCTCTTATCCAGCCTGCGGCCGGAGCAACTGCTCGTCGGCAAGGTGGTGGGGATCGGCCTGGCGGCGCTCACCCAGGTGGCGATCTGGACCCTGGCGGGTTTCTTGGTCTCGGTGCAGGGCGTGGCGGTTGCCGGCGCGGAGATCAGCTTGACCGTCTTCAGCCCCTGGCTCTGGCTGAACTTCCTGGTCTTCTTCGTGATGGGCTATTTCCTGTACGCCAGTCTCTATGCCGGCATCGGCGCCATGTGCAATTCCGTGCAGGACGCGCAACAATTCAGCATGGTGCTGACGATGGGCATGGTCATCCCGATCCTGCTGATGATGGTCGTGATACGGGCGCCGGATCAACCGATGGCCACGATCCTGTCGCTAGTGCCGTTCTTCTCGCCGATCCTGATGTTCATGCGCGTGACCGTCAGCGATCCGCCCATCTGGCAGGTGGTGCTGAGCTGGCTCCTGTTGGCCTTGACGATCTGGTGGGCGAACAAGGCTGCGGGCAAGCTGTTCCGCGCCGGCATCTTGCTGTACGGCAGTTCGCCGACCTGGAAATCCCTTGCCCGGGCGCTGAGCAGGTAGCGCGGCGACGGGCTAGCGGCCCACGATCTCGAGCTGGTAGCGGTCGCCGCGCTGGATGCGGTCCAGCACGTCGAGGCCGGCGGTCACCTCGCCGAACACGGTGTACCGTCCATCGAGATGCGGTTGCGGCGACAGGCAGACGAACCACTGGCTGCCCCCGGTGTCCTTGCCGGAGTGCGCCAGGCCGACCGCACCACGCGCGAACGGACGGCGCGACCACTCGCTCGGCAGCGTCCAACCCGGACCGCCCCAGCCGTCGCCGCGGGGACAACCGCCCTGGATGACGAAATCCGAAACCACGCGGTGAAAGGTCAGGCCGTCGTGAAAACCCTGCTCGATCAGAGCGAGGAACGCGGCAGTCACCGCCGGCGCGGTCTCCGTCGCGAGCTTCATCTCGAAGTCGCCGCGATCGGTCACGCAGCGGACCCGCACCGCGCCGGCGGCCGGTTGCGGCCGGGGCTGTTGCGGCGGACGCCGGCGCGCCGGCAGGGTTTCCCGCAGGCTCGCGGCGCTGGGGATCAACGTTGCGGGCAAGAGATCGGTCGCGAGCGCGGCATCGCGCGCGGCCAGGCGCAGTCGCAGATCCGGTAGTTCGAAGGCCGCAACGAGCGCGTCTGCCGCGGCGGTCCGGCTGGCGGCCGGACCCGGACGCGACAGGAGCGAGTCGAGCACCGAACCGGCGGTCTCGGGCACCGACGCCGTGGCGAAGAACAGACATTCGCGCCGGTGCGGCGCGAAGTCGAGACTGTCGGCCGCCGGCGCGAAGAGCCTGGCGATCGCCTGCAAGAGCGCGAGCTGGACGTCGCCCTCGCCCTGCGCCATTTCCCGTGGCCAGGCGGCGACCACCGCCCGCTGGGACGCGTCGCCCGGAAACTCGGCCAAAAGCGGCGCCGCCAGCTCGCGCAGCGCAATGTCGCTGCTTTGCAAGCCGCGCACCGCGAGCCACCAGGCGAGACTCGGCAGGCAACCGGGGTCCTGGCGGCGGGGAAACCGGGTGACCGACTGATGCAGCAGCCCGGCGCGCCGCAGCTCGCTCACAAGGGCGGGCAGCGCCTGCAAGACCGCGATCTCCCCGGCGATGCCGTGTTGCCTCGCGAGGGCCTGCGTCCAGTCGCAGACCTGGTCGTGCTGTGGCGCCAGGCGCAGCAACGCGGTCAACGCGGCGCCGGCGGTCACCGCGTCCGGATCCGCGAGGCAGTCGCTCAGTTCAGCCAGTGCGCCGCGTCCGCGCAGCGCGCCGAGCGCGGCCACGGCGGCGGTTCGCACGGCGGGCGTCGGGTCGGCCAGTCGCTGGCGGGCAGCGCGCACCAGGCGCAGCCGCCAGACCGGCAGGAGACTCTCTTGCGCGGCGGCCTCGGGCGGCAGCGGAAGCGCGAGCGCCGCGGCCGCCATGGCATCCAGCGCCGTCGCCGCGACCGCGGGATCCTCGCTGCCGGCGGCTTGCTGCAAGACCGCCGCGGTGCGGCCCGCCGGCGACGCGTGGTCGGCCGCCGGATCGGCCTGCATGGCGGGCCCTGCCAGATTGCCGAGCGCGCGCAATTCGGCGATCTGGACGCGGCTGCGGTCGCGGCCGCGCAGACCGCCGCTCCGCTCGCAACTGGCCAGCACCGCCGCCAGCGCGCCGGCGCCGGACTGATTGGCCAGGGCGCGCAACGCGTGCACCCGCACTTGCACGTCGCGATCGGTCGCATAGGGGGCGATCTGGTCGACCAGCGTGGGATCTGGCGCGCGCTCGGCGCAGCGCAGCACACGCCACCTGACATCGGTTTCCGGACGCGCCAGACCGGACCGGATGGCGGCCACCAGACTGTCGCGAGGCGCCTGCCCGGCGACGTTGCGCAGCGCCGTCCAGGCGGCCTGCGCCTCGGCGGCGCGGCCGCGCAGCGCCGGCGTGTAGAGGACGGCGCCGTCGTGCTGTTGGTGCGCGAGACCCGCGATCGCCGCCTCGCGTACCGCGGGATGCGGGTCGACCAACAAGCGCGCCAGCGGCGTGACCGCCACGTCGCCTCCCAGCAGACCGAGACTGAACGCAGCCTCGCACCGCACCGCCCGGCTGGGATCGTCCAGCGCGCCCAGCATCGCCGGCAGGTTCTCGGTCCGCCCGATCAGACCGGCGGCCCGCACCGCGGCGCGCCGCACGTGGGCATCGGTGCCGGCGATCAACGCGGACAGGGAATCGACGGGGGCCAGGCGCTGCTCCTGCCAGCGTTGGATGTCCGCCAGCTGGCGATCGCGGTCCGCCGGCGCGCACGCGGTCGTGACGCTCAGGACCGCTGCGATCGGCAGCATCGCCAGCCACGGCAGCTGCGAATGTTGCATCGCGTTCTCCTCGGCTCGGGTCGGGCGCCAGCTTAGCACTCGCCCGCGCGGGCGTCCATGACACAGCAGGCGGCTTTGACCGGCGCGAACGCGGCTGCTACCATACCGCAGGCGACGTATCCGAGAGGATGACACCATGCGCACCGCGATCCTGGGCGCCAGCGGCCTGGTGGGCCGCACGATGCTCGACCTGCTGGCGCGCCAGCATTGGGTCGACGAGCCGCCGCTCCTGTTCAGCAGCGCGCGGTCGGCCGATATGCGCCTGCTGTTCCGCGGGCGGGACCTGGTTTGCCGGGACGTCGCCGAGGCAGGCCTGGGCGAGGCCGAGATCGCTCTGTTCTCAGCCGGTGCGGCGGCGAGCCGCCAGTGGGCGCCGCTCGCCGCCCAGGCGGGCGTCTGGGTGGTCGACAACAGCTCTGCCTGGCGCGCCGATCCCGCGGTGGCGCTCGTGGTGCCCGAGGTCAACGGACATCTCGTCCCGCAGCTCACTGCGGAGCGAGCCGCCGGCGGCATCATCGCCAACCCCAACTGCTCGACCATCCAGATCGCGCTACCGTGCGCCGCGCTCGCCCGGGCGGCCGGACTCCGCGAGGTGCACGTCACCACGCTGCAGGCGGTCAGCGGCGCCGGACAGCGCGGCGTGGCGGAGCTGGCGGCCCAGGCCGAGCGGCTGGCGCACGGTCAGCAACCCGGGGCCGCCCAGGGCGGCGAGATCTTTGCCCGCCGCATTGCCGCGAACGTGATCCCGGAGATCGGTCCGCTCGCCGACGGCGGATTTTTCGCCGAGGAGCAGAAGGTCCACCAAGAGCTGCGCAAGATCCTCGACCGTGACGACCTCGCCGTCACCTGCACGGCGGTCCGGGTCCCCGTCTGGAACGGGCATGCCGCGGCGGTGCGGGCTGTGCTGGAGCGACCGCTGGCACGCGCTGACGCCGCCGCCGCGCTGGGTGCTTTCGCGGGCCTGCGCTGCGACGGCGACGGCGGTGCGTACCGCACGCCGGCCGAAGTGAGCGGCGAAGTCGCCGTGCACGTCGGGCGTTTGCGCCACGAACCGCACCGCCGGGACGTCTTGTTGTTCTGGGTGGTTGCCGACAATCTACTCAAAGGCGCCGCCTGGAACGCCGTGCAGATCGCGGCGCGCCTGGCGGGCGCCGAGGCGCGATGATTCCGCTCCGCCATGACGCGTGGCGGCCGACGCCGCACGCGCCGTTGAGCCGCCTACATCCGGCAGCCCGGCTCGGCGCCGGCGTTTTGGCCGCGGTTTCGGCGCTGCTTGTGCCTGCGCCGGCGCTGCCCGTTCTGGCCGCCGCGCTGGGCTGGTCGCTCTGGCGCGCCGGCTGGCGACCGGCCGCCGCGCTGCGCGGGCTGCGCGGCTGGGCACCATTACTGGTGATCGTGCTGGCAGCGCACACTCTGTCCGCGGCCGATATCGCTCCCGTCGGTCGGCCGAGCTGGGTGGGGCTGGCGCGGGGGCTGCTGGCGCTCGGACGGCTGGCTCTGCTGGTGGCGGCGGGGGCGTTGACCCGGCGGGTGCTTTCGCTGCCGGATCTGAGCGAGGCACTCGCCTGGTGGTTGCGGCCGTTGCGGCGGTCGGGAAAGGGCCGCCCGCACCTCGACGTGCTGCTGTCGGTCGCGATCAACAGCGCGCCGCGAACGCTGGCCGAAGCCGGCCGCTTGGCGGCTTGCCTGCGCCTGCGGCGCTCGAACGGACGCCGGCGCCGGGGCGGTTGGCGCCTGCAGGAGCGTTGGCTCGTCGTGCCGCCGCTGATGGAAGGGTTGGTGCGGCGAGCCGATTCGCTGCCGCTGGCGCTGGCCGGCCGGGTGACGGCCGGCGCGCCCGCGCCGGCGCCGCTGCCGGTCGTCCAGGCCGGCCTACTCGTTGCCTGGCTGGCGCTGCTCGTCTGGGCGGCAAGCGCGTGAGGGTCAACCGATGAATGACCGTCCCGCCGCAACTGATCTCCGCGTCCGCCTGGACCTGGCCTATGTCGGCACCGCGTTCCACGGCTGGCAGATGCAGCCCGGCCAGCGGACCGTGCAGGGCGAGCTCGCCGCCCGACTGGCCCGCCTGC
>Ga0334885_1002885_pt1 | contig 16893 bp, 14 predicted proteins | sample GraSluR1_MG_8_FD_207233 | JGI IMG/M metagenome (GOLD analysis project Ga0334885, IMG submission 207233) | Sludge microbial communities from methane-producing bioreactor in Wageningen University, Netherlands - Granular Sludge_31_05-R1 | ecosystem: Engineered > Bioreactor > Anaerobic >...
GACGAAGAACATAGATATCGAATACCTTCCAACGATAGTCGAAAACTCCTTGCGCAGAATCCCTATCGAAATGCTCACAAGATTCAAAGACTACTACCAGGTAGTCTTCTCTCAGGCGAGATTCTCAAGGCGAATAAGAGTAATGGACATCATCTTCTCTGCGGCCCTGCTGGTTATGTTTTCTCCCTTTATACTCTTTTGCATAATATACATACTCGCGCGCGACGGCAGACCTGTATTCTTCAGCCAGCCAAGACACGGCATAAACGCCAAAAGCTTCAAAGTCTATAAATTCCGCACGATGGACGACCCCAAAGAGGGCGAAGACGGCCCCACACTCACAAAGAGCGGCAAACTCTTGAGAATGACGAGACTGAACGAGATCCCGCAGCTCCTGAGCGTCTTTATAGGGAACATGAGCCTCGTCGGCCCGAGACCGGACATACCATCGACTTACGAATACTGCACGAAAGAGATTCCTTTCTACAGATATAGAACAAGAGTAATGCCCGGTATAACGGGTCATGCTCAGGTCGTTTACAGATACGTAGATAAACTCGAATACGATACCTTCGCCAGAAGGCTTTCATATGATCTTTATTATGTTAAGAACATGGACTTCAGGCTTTATCTCGCAACGATGCTACGCACTGCCGAAGTCATGATTTTCCGAAGGGGTGCAAAGTAATGAATGAATTGCTCGTATCGAACGTTGAAAAATGGCTTACTCACCATTTGCAAAGATCATTTTCTCTCAATTACACTGAGCAACTCAAACACTCTAATTACAGCGCATTCGATCCAGAGCTTCCTTATTTGATTGGCTTTGAATATCTTGGAGAGTTCACAGATGTAGGCTCGCTCGGAGATGTTCTCCAGCTGGCCGCTCAGTCTGGAAGAATGAAGACCGTTATATATCTCTCTTCATACGGCGTCTACGCTCCAAAGAAGGGCTCTTTTGGTGAAACAGACGTTGTCTGCCCGAAGAACTTCGTCGGAACGAGAGCTGCAATGCTTGAAGATATGCTCGTCTATCTCGCCAATAGATACTCGCTTAATCTGACTATCCTCAGACTCTTCAATCCGTATGGTCCTTATCAGCTTTCGCCTTATGTGGTACCAACGGTTCTCGAGAAGATCGCCTGCTCCGGCACGGTAAATATAGGTGACTCGGAGAAAGTCCGCGATTTCTTCTATATCTCCGATCTCATAGATTTGCTTACCCTTTTGATTGAGAAGAATCCTAAGGGAATAGATATCTGGAACGTAGGTTCAGCCATCCCTATGTCAATCAGCAGCCTAATAACCAAAGCCCAGGAAGTTACCGGAGGCGAATGCGACGTCCTCTTCGACGCCACAAAGCTGCGTGAAGAATATGACTACGACTACGCCGTGGCAGATATCACCAAGATAAAGGAAGAACTCGGCTGGGAACCGAAGGTGAGCCTAGAAGAAGGACTTGCACTTGCATACCAGTGGATACTCGGCAGGAGCGGAAAGTAATGTTCAAGTACGGCTTCATAATGGCCGGAGGCCAGGGCAAGCGACTGAGGCCCCTAACGGCAGCTATTCCAAAGCCTCTCCTACCAGTTGGAGACAAGCCCATAATCCAGCTGATAATAGAACACATGAAAGACTTCGGGATAGTAGATATATTCGTTTCTGTAAACTACAAGAAAGAGATAGTGAAGAGCTTTCTCCGCGATGGTTCGAGATACGGAGTAAACATAACGTATATCGAAGAGCTTGAACGCACGGGAACTGCTGGCTCTCTTGCTCTCCTCCCGGAAGACTTCGATGACAAGATCATCGTCTCAAATGGCGACTTGATTTGCGATGTAGATTATTCGGTTATAAACGACCTCCTGAGAGAGTACGATCTCGTCCTTACGGGAATCGAAAGAAAGGTCCCCGTTGACTTTGGCGTGCTAAAGATGAACGGATCCCCCGAACTAGTAGACTGGGAAGAGAAACCAAATCTCGAATACATAATCAACGGTGGAATCTACGGCATCTCGGAAAAAGTGATAACCTATATAAGAGAGAACATACCAAAGCATCAGTATATAGATATGCCGTCTCTCTGGAGAATGATGAAAGATAACGGAATGAAACTGGCAGTTCATGTACACACTGGAAGCTGGCACGACGTCGGAAGAATGGAAGACTATATGGCACTGACAGGAAACGGAGAGGATTCTAATTGAAAGCGCTCGTAACGGGAGCCGGAGGTTTCATAGGCTCGCATTTAGCAGAATATCTTGTCGAAAGAGGCTTCGAAGTCAAGGCCTTCGTTCGCTACAACTCAAGAAACAACTGGGGCTGGCTCGAAGAATCGCCCTATAAAGACAGAATACAAGTCTATACAGGCGACATCCGCGACTTCGATTCAGTCAAAGACGCGATGAAAAACATCGATGTCGTTTTTCACCTGGCTGCGCTTATCGGGATCCCTTATTCGTACATCTCGCCTCTTGCATACATTAAAACAAATATTGAGGGAACTTACAATGTACTCCAGGCCGCCAGAGAGCTGAAAACGCAGAAGGTAATCCACACATCTACGAGTGAGATATACGGCACGGCCCAGTACGTCCCTATAGACGAGAAACACCCCGTCAACCCGCAGTCCCCTTACGCGGCAACGAAATCGGGAGCCGACCAGCTGGCGCTCACATTCCACCGCTCCTTCGGCCTGCCCGTATCCGTTATAAGACCGTTCAACACATTCGGCCCGAGACAGTCGGCAAGAGCCGTGATCCCCACAATAATCTCCCAGCTCCTTGCCGGAAAGAAAAGCATAAAGCTCGGCAACCTCGAAGCCACCAGAGACATGAACTACGTGCTCAACACCTGCGAGGGCTTCTGCCACGTCGGCCTTCACGAAAAAAGCACAGGAGAAGTGCTAAACCTCGGCTCGAACAGAGAGATATCTATAAAAGACCTCGCGCGGCTTATCGCGAGCCTCATGGACAAAGAGCTCAAGATAGAGATAGACGACCAGAGAATAAGACCGGACAAAAGCGAAGTCGAACGGCTACTCTGCGACAGCTCGAAAGCAAAAGAACTGACCGGCTGGAAGCCGAGACACACCCTGGAGGAAGGCCTTAAAGAAACGATAGACTGGCTAAAAGATCATATGGAACACTATAAACCCGACATATATAACGTATAGGAGAAAGCGATGGACACGATATACCTTGACGCACCAAACCTCGGAGAACTCGAAAAGAAATACCTGCTCAAATGCGTAGACTCTACGTTCGTTTCAACTGCCGGACCTTTCATACCGGAATTTGAAGCGAAGTTTGCAGAGTACGTCGGTACAAAACGCGCGATCTCTACCCAGAGCGGCACGGCCGCGATACACCTCGCCCTCCGCGAACTCGGCATAGGCCAGGGAGACGAAGTCATAGTCCCCGTCATAACCTTCATAGCCTCTGTCAACCCCATAACCTACGTCGGCGCGACTCCCGTCTTTGTGGATATAGACCCGTCGAGCTGGAACATGGACCCGGAGAAAGTAGAGAAGGCGATAACGAAAAACACAAAGGCAATACTCCCCGTCTACATATACGGCAACCCCTGCGATATGGCCGCGATAACCGAGATCTCTCAAAGACACGGCATACCCATAATAGAAGACGCCACCGAAAGCCTCGGGGCATCATATCATGGAAAGATGACAGGCACCTTCGGCTCTATGGCCTGCTTCTCCTTCAACGGAAACAAAGTAATCACAACCGGCGGCGGCGGAATGATAACCACAAACGACGAAAAGCTTGCCGACCACATGAAATTCCTCGTCAACCAGGCAAGAGACGAAAGCAAGGGCTACTACCACCCGGAAATAGGCTTCAACTACCGAATGACCAATCTCGAAGCCTCGCTCGGCCTTGCCCAGTTCGAAAGACTGCCCGAGTTTCTCCAGAAAAAGAAGAGATACAGCGAAATATACAGAGAAATACTCACAGGCGTAAAGGGACTAGAGTTTCAGGAAGAGTATCCAGATTCTATAAGCTCCTGGTGGCTTTCCTCTATAAAGATAAACCACCCGACAAAAGACATCCCACAGATCCAGAGAGAACTAAAAGAAAAAGCCATACCGACAAGAAGGATATTCGTCCCGATAACTGAATTCCCGCCATACGAAAAATACAAAAAGGAAGAATACCCCAACTCACACGAACTGTACGAAAAAGGGTTGAATCTCCCGAGCTCCACGCTCAACAGCGAAGAGCAGGTTGAGTTTATTGCAAGGAGCATCGTTGATGTCATTGAAGCCTGACATCGTTCTTGTCGGCGGCGGAGGTCACTGCAAAGTAGTGATCTCTATCTTAAAAAAGCTTGATACTTTCAACATAAAGGGCATCTCGGATCTAAAAGAAAACCTTGGAAAAGAAGTACTGGGAATAGAGACCAGATACACGGATGATCAACTGGAAGAGTTACATGATAAAGGTATCAAATATGCCTTTGTCACTCTTGGAAGCGTGGGCAAACCGGATAACAGGATAAGACTCTTTGAAATGCTCAAACAGATAGGATTCGAGATCCCGGTAATCATCTCTAAAGACGCAATAGTTGATGAGTCAGTAGAAATAGACGAAGGCACGGTAATAATGCCGGGAGCGATAATAAACCCCGGAGTAAAGATCGGCAAGAACTGCATCATAAACACCGGGGCAATCATAGACCATGATTGCATGATTGGAGATCACGTTCATATAGCACCGGGTGTGACCTTGAGCGGCTCAGTCAAAATAGGTACGGGATCTCATATAGGAACTGGAGCATCCGTAATACACGGAGTAGAAATAGGATCGAGGGTCATCGTCGGCGCAGGCAGTGTTGTAGTAAATACAATACAAGACAATAAAAAGGTAATGGGAGTACCGGCGAGATAATCTCAGAGTATACTTTGAGATTTCAGATAAAGAAAGGATTCTAAGAATTTTGAAGATACTGATCTTGACGAATTTCTTCGATGGCTTGCACAAATTTCGCAAAGAGCTGGTAGAGAGATTAGCCAGAGAAAATGAGCTTGTATGTGCGCTGCCAGATGATCAAAAAAAGAGCTGGTTTGCGGAAATTGGTTGTAAGTACATAGAAGTCTCAATGGATAATAGGGGTACAAATCCAGCAAATGATCTACGCCTGTTTAGAGCTTATAGGAGAATTATCAGACAGGAGAAACCGGACGTTGTTCTTACATACACGATAAAACCGAATATTTATGGAGGAATAGCAGCTGCAAGAGAAGGAATTCCATATATAGCTAATATAACGGGCTTGGGTACAGGCATTTCACAGAAAAATCTGTTAAGTAAAGCGATAGGCTTTCTGTACAAAAAGGCGTTAAAAAAAGCTACTTGCACATTCTTCCAGAACAAAGAGAATATGAAATTCTTTTTGGAGAGAAAGATGGTTTCTGGAACGTACAGGTTAATACCTGGATCGGGAGTGAACATAACCGAGCATATATTTGAGGATTATCCGGAAGAAGAAAGAGCGACAAAGTTTCTTTTTGTTGGAAGAGTTATGAAAGAGAAGGGAATCGACGAATTTCTCAGCGCCGCAGAGAGAGTCAAGGCAATTTATCCAGATACACTATTCGATATTGTCGGCTGGCTAGAAGAAAAAGAGTATGAAGCGGTCTCGAAAGACTATCAAGAACGAAGTATTGTGCAATATCATGGTCCGCAGACTGATATCCACAGTTTCATCAAGAACAGCCACGCAACTGTCAATCCAAGCTATCACGAAGGGATGTCCAATGTATTGCTTGAGTCTGCGTCAACGGGAAGACCTGTTATCGCATCGAATATCCCCGGATGCAGAGAGACCTTTGAAGACGGTGTGAGTGGACTGGCTTTTGAACCGAGAAACGCAGAAGACCTTACAGATAAATTGATCAAGTTCATTCAACTGCCTTACGAGAAAAAGAAAGCGATGGGCATAGCCGGAAGAAAAAAAGTAGAAAAAGAATTCGATAGAAATATTGTTATAGACGCCTATATGGAAGAGATAAACATTATAAGAGCCGCCCTTGAGAGGAGATAAAATGAGCCTGTACGAAAGAATAGTAAGTCGTGATGAAAAAATATCCATTATCGGTCTCGGCTACGTCGGTCTTCCTCTGGCAATTTCCTTTGCCAGAGTGGCGGATGTTATCGGTTTCGATATTTCTAAAGAGAAGATCCAGAAATACCATGCAGGTATCGACGTAACCAAAGAAGTCGGAGACCTGGCTATCAAAGAAACGACTGCCTTTTTCACATGGGAAGAGAAGTATCTCAAGGAATGCAAGTTCCATATAGTCGCTGTCCCGACACCGATCAACTCAGACAAAACGCCAGATCTCAGACCGGTTATCGGAGCGAGCAAGACGGTTGGCAGAAACCTGCCAAAAGGTTCTATCGTTGTATATGAATCAACGGTATATCCCGGAGTCACGGAGGAGGTCTGTGTTCCTCTACTTGAACAGGAATCCGGTTTGAAATGTGGAGTTGATTTCAAAGTCGGTTATTCACCGGAGAGGATAAACCCTGGAGATAAAGTCCACAGACTCGAGACTATAGTAAAGATAGTCTCAGGAATGGACGAAGAGTCTCTTGAAGAGATTGCAAGAGTATATGAAATGATTATCGAAGCCGGTGTCTATAGAGCCGAGAGCATAAAGGTTGCAGAAGCTGCAAAAGTCATAGAGAACTCCCAGAGAGACATAAACATAGCCTTTATGAACGAGCTATCTATAATTTTCGACAAGCTCGGAATAGATACAAAGGCAGTCCTCAAGGCAGCAGGAACTAAATGGAACTTCCTCAACTTCTTCCCGGGCCTTGTTGGCGGCCACTGTATCGGTGTCGATCCTTATTACCTGACATACCGTGCGGAGCAGATCGGATATCACTCTCAGATAATCCTAGCAGGAAGAAAGATAAACGACGACATGGGCAAGTATGTAGCCGAGAACACGGTAAAGAAGATGATAAAGGCAGACAAGCAGATTAAGGGTTCTAGAGTCGGTATCTTTGGAGTCACTTTCAAAGAGAACTGCCCCGATACGAGAAACACGAAAGTCGTGGATATCATCAGAGAGCTCGAAGAGTACGGAATAGAAGTACAGATAGTAGATCCTGTGGCCGATAAAGAAGAACTCTGGCATGAGTACGGCCTCAAACTGAGCGGAATTGGAGACATAAAGAATGTAGATGCTCTGATATTCGCGGTCTCTCACGACGAGTTCAAGTCATTAACACTTGAAAGCCTCAAGAACCTTTACAATAACAACAAGCACGTCCTGATAGACGTCAAGGGGCTCTTCGACAGAAAAAAGGCCGAAGAAATGAACTACATATACTGGAGACTATAATGGCGGAGAACAACAGAGAAAAGAAGACCACTTATCTGGTTACCGGCGCAGCCGGTTTCATAGGTTCGCACCTCGTTGAGAGGCTCCTGAAAGACGGAGAAAAGGTCAGAGCCGTAGACAATCTATCTACGGGCAGATTCAAGAACATAGAGCCTTTCATAGACAGGATAGAGTTTATCCTGGGAGATCTCTCCGATTACAGGATTGCGGAGCAGGCAGTCGATGGCGTTGACTATATTCTCCATCAGGCGGCTGTGCCATCGGTCCCGAGATCGGTGAAAGACCCGATAAGAACGAATAACAGCATAGTCACCGCTACTCTCAATCTCTTTGAAGCTGCCAGAAAAGCTGGAGTAAAACGAATAGTCCAGGCATCTTCCTCTTCCGTTTATGGCGACTCTCCGACTTTGCCAAAAGTTGAGACCATGCCAGCAAACCCCAAATCTCCATACGCGGTAGCAAAGTACGCACAGGAGACTTATGGAAGAGTCTTCTCTCAGCTTTACGGGATGAGCATAGTCTCCCTCAGATATTTCAACGTATTCGGACCAAGACAGGACCCATACTCTGAATACTCTGCCGTTATACCGAAATTCATCTCGCTCATGCTTCAGGGAAAGAGCCCGACGATATACGGAGACGGCGAAACAACCAGAGATTTCACATATATCGATAACGTAGTGAACGCGAATCTTCTTGCCTGCAAGTCAACTAAAGCTGTGAGTGGAGAACACATAAACATAGCCTGTGGCAGTAGAATAAGCCTCAAAGAACTTGTTGATATAATAGGCAATATACTTGGAAAGAAAATAGAACCAAAATTTGCCGAAGAAAGGCCAGGCGATGTGAAGCACTCGCTTGCGGATATAAACAAGGCGAGAGAGTTGATTGATTATGAGATCAAGTTATCTGTTGGAGAAGGCGTGAACATTACTATAGACTGTATGTGAGGGTTGCTTCTGACCTCTATGATAAACCAGAGAATAACATAAGAAACAATTCTGCGAAATTTAAATGAGTACAAGATTTGAAATAGTTAATTAAATTAAAGCGTCTACCATCGACAAATTAACAAATAATGATTTATTTCATAATCCAAATTTGCTTCGAGGATTTCCAAAGTTATTGTGGGGTGTTTGACTAATGAACAATATAGCGTCAGGAGATTTAAGAAAAGTGCAACTCATGGAATTGGATATCTTGACGGAAGTTGACAGAGTATGTAGAAAACTTGATTTGAGGTACTATGTTATTGCGGGTACTTTGTTAGGAGCAGTAAGACACAAAGGCTTTATTCCTTGGGATTCCGACATTGATATAGCTATGTTTAGGGATGAATATGAAATGCTAATTACACAAGGAAATGATCTTATCAATGATAGATTCTTTATTCAATCTGATCATTCAGATGTTTTTCACAAGTCCACTCTAGCAAAAGTAAGAGCAAATGGAACCTTATACATAGAGAAAGGAAACAAAATCAAAGGATCCAATAATGGTTTTTACATTGATGTTTTTCCCTTAGATGATATTAGAACTGAACCGGGCCGGATCGACTATCTGAATGCCAAGTTCATAAGGCTTCTACAACGTGTAAAAGCCTTTAGAAAAGGGAAGTATTGTAGCACAACTCTTACAAGAACAATCGCTGCTTTCTTTCTATCTTTTCCTACTTTACCAATACCAATAACTGTTATCAACAAATTTATAAGAGCTCGGATGACTAAAGATAACGGAAAGGGCTATCCATATGTGACAAATTATTGTAGTAAATATGGGATCATCAGGCAGTTCATGCCTAAAGACATTTACGGAACGCCGGTTGAAATTGAATTTGAAGGTAAGAGGTTTCCGGCACCGGAAAAGTATCTTGTTTGGTTAGAAAAGATCTATGGTGAGAACTACATGAGAGTTCCCGAAAAGCATCCGATTACCAATAGAATCTCTGATGCCTACATCTATGATTTGGGGCCGTATAAGTGATTCTATGGCTATGACAGAAGTAAAGAACAGACAATTTATAATGATTTTAATGGTATCTCCAACGAAAAAATGAAAAGAGTAGATAGGCTGATCAGTATCAGTATTGGGGTTCATCTCGTTTGACTTTTCGTCTTAAGAGACAAGCACTTAAGCTTCGGAAGTAATTACTTAATTCAGGAGATGGTCTAAGCACTTGAATTTGCTTATACCTGACTCGTTCAAGATTATGTAATAAGGATTGTGAAGCCAGGATGAAGGTTATGCCTTATAGGAGCCATATTAGAGTTATCGTTATAGTGTTGACTATCATGGGTTTTTGTGCAGCGCTTTTTGTGGGGATGATAATCAACACTAATATTATTGGTATAGCGCTATCATTATTTTTGGTTACCAATGTAATAGTTAGGGAATATGTTGTTAAAGGTAATTGGTTGACGATGGGGACAATCTTCAGCGTCTTGTGGTTTCTATATACTAATGCAAATCTAGTCAATAACTACAATAATGAGCTCTTCTTGTCGCAGTACAATATAAAAGCGTTCATCGGGTATTGTCTTGCATTTATCGCTTTTATGGGTGCTTACTGGTTTTTCCCAGTGAAGTTAAGTCACAAGTACTTGAGAATCAATGGCAGAACAGTCACCAAAGTCGTTGTTTTTTGCTCTGTTCTGTCATTAGTCATAATGGTTTATTACTATCTGAGAGTGTTAGGAATCCACAATATTCTTTCTTTGTCAAGAGCTTCTAGATCGTTGATTGTTTCGAACATGAGATTTACATTTCTGTTTGCAGGCATTCGAGACTTCTTATACTTGGTTCCACCTACGCTTTATTTATTATATAGTAGAACACAATATACTCCTGCCAAAATTATGGTGATAATAACAGTAGTATTCAACGTTAGTATGGCTCTTTTGACCATTGATCGAAGCAATTTACTTTTCGCTACACTTCCAATAGGCTACTTACTCATTAAAGATCGAAGAGTCAACAAGTTTGTACTTCTTAGTATTGTCATAATAGCTTTTGTATTACTTGTAGATTTTAAATCAACTATGAGTTCATTGATTAATCAGAGAAGGCTAGTGCCAGTAAGGATAAATATTCCTGAGGAATTCCTAGGTAGTTTCCAAATCACTGCTCATATAATGAAAGGGTTGGAAACGGGAGAAATTGAATTTGCTTTCGGTAAAACGTATCTTGACACTATAAAGACTACAGTATTCCCGCTAACGGATGTGGAACCTCTATCAATATGGTATGTTAGAACATACAGATACGATGTTTACTCAAGAGGTGGTGGCCTGGCTTTTTCTTCTGTTGCGGAAGCGTATATGAATCTCGGGTTCATTGCTGTCTTCCTGTACTTTTTTCTTATTGGTTTGTTTGTAAGGCTTCTCGAAAAACGTAAAGATACGAATGATCTTGCTTTGATAATGTATTCTTTGATATTTCCTTTAACTTACAAGTTTTTCAGATCCGAAGCATATTCATTGATTAAAACAGGAGTTTGGTTTTGGGTGCTTCCGTTATTTCTCTTCTATGTTTTGTATCAGATGACAATGCAAAGGGCGCGATGATGATTCTCCTTCTTCCATATTTTTCGATACGTACTTCGTTCTAAAGCATCAAGGAAGAAGGAAAAGAATAGAAAATCAGCAACAGAAGAGTTTCAAGCTTGGTGGGTGAAGTAATCGAATTTGATCACTCAAAGGAAATCCTTGAGAGATATCGGGTCTTTGACAGAGAGATAAAAGTTGGCGATCATCAAAGCAATGAAGGCGAGCTAGAATAGTATCTTTGAAGGGAATTCTCTCCATCAGCCGAACGAACTGGTCTGTGAGATTCTCTTCGTCTCTCAAAGACGAGAAGAGAGGAAAGTAGAGTTTGTCTTTCACCCAGCCTATAGCGCTCAAGAGAGACTCCGCTCACGATTCTATTCTCTATGGTTGAATAGAACTTCCCGAGATTCCCGATTCTCTTTCCCCTCCTCTTCATGACAGTCTCGTCCAGAATGATGTATTTGAACTCGAGAGAATTCTTCTGGAGGAATCTGGAGATGTATTCCACTCTCCCGTATGAAAGGTCTCTCGTGGAGAGCGACTGAGAGCTCAACAATCTTGAGATTGAGGACTGAGAAGAAGAACAGAAGTTAGCCATTCTCTTGGTGTTCTTATAACTTGAAAGGAAGAGAGCACCGGAATACTCTGTAACAAACCTTCTCTGCTCTATACGGAAGAAGCGTACTGAATCGATGACATCCGAGATAATCTGTGATATATTTGTGGTGGGCATGGAATCATCCTTTCGTATGGTTTGATCACCACGAATATACGATGATTTCGTGCCTTTTTCAATGACCCTGTTCTATTCCCTTCTTTTGGTTAAGTCAAAGTGCATTAGTTGAGACAATCGATAATAGGAGTTTGTATAAACTTGTTGCTTTGAAGGAGATTATATGAAAATTCTAAGAGTATCAATTTCGTATCCCCGAGAGGAGATGCCAGGGATTGGTTTATCCGCCTTTTATCATGCTCATTACTCTAGTGAAGAGAACATGATAATCACATCTTACAGAGAACAGAAGAAGATTGACTGCAAACCTGGGTTGAGAATTGTCGAGATACCATTAGCTTCTTCGTCGTTAGGAAGTGTTAATGAAACATTCTTAAGAAGGGTAAGAAAAACAATAAGGAAATCGCTATCGCAAATTGGCTTCTTGTTCAGATCGACCAAGCACATTAGAGAGTACAAACCCGATGTTGTTCATATCTACTCGCCAATTCCAATTATGGTTGGAGTATACTGCAAGTTTAGGTTCAAATCTCGTTTGGTAATGAGTCTGCATGGCACAGATGTTGAAAGAGTTGTTTCCAGCAAGATCTTCTCATTCTTATTGAGAATACCTGATGCTGTTCTACTGGTTAGTGATTCCATGGAAAGAAAACTTCAGGGGAAGAAAGGGATAAAAAGGGTCTTTTACATGGGAAATGGCTTCAACAGCAACGAATTCTACAATATGAACCTGCACAGAGAGAACAAATTTGTCCATGTGGCAAGCTTAAGATGGCAGAAGGGGCAAGAATACTTGATTGAAGCGTTCGCGAGTTTTTGCAAAGAGTATCCTGCATATAAACTTGTCATTTTTGGTGACGGTGAGCTAAAGTCCGATCTTCTTGAGCTGTGCAAGAGAAAGGGCATATCTAATAATGTTATTTTTGAAGGCATTTGCAGCCATCGAGAAATTAATAATGAGCTGAACACAGCTAAGGCGTTCATATTGTCTTCCGTTATCGAGGGCTCGCCAAAAGTTGTCTTAGAAGCTTTGGCTACAGGTACACCAGTTATCTCAACGGATGTTGGAAATGTTAAATCAACTGTTAAGGATGCAGGAATAGTTGTTCCTTCGAAGGATTCTGAGTCTCTTTATAGGGCTATGAAGGAAGTTGTGGAGACTGATGCGTGGAATGCTTTGAGCATAAGAGCTGAGAAGTACTCATTGGATTACACATGGGACAAGGTTGCTAAGAGACTAGAAGACATCTACTCTAAGATTACTCATTTCAATCGAAGAGAGCAATCGATAGAGAATTAAATCGAATAACTGTATCTAGCGACATTCCCCCTCAAGTAAGAAAACTCTAGATAGAATCTTTTAACTGTGGCAGCGCAAATCACCAGGTCCTTGAAAGAGCAATAACTGGCCTCTAGTAGAAGAGACACGAAGTGCGTGAATGTAACAGCTAAAGAAAGGAAGAAGAGAAGGAGATCGGAAACTGGAATCGAGGAGATGGAAGTCGATTTTGACCTGTTCGAGGAGTAAAGACCTGAGTATAGAGATAGCTCTTTGCATTGTTTCGAAGACTTTATACCTCTTTGCTTCCGACTTAGTATTCTCGAGAATGAAATCGTAGAAAGACCTCATCTGATTGTGGAGATGATCAGTTAACAAATACTTGAAAAGGTGATAGTGAACAATGAAAAAGACGTTGATGGCTGTCATTCTCATAACTCTAGCGGCAAAAACCATTGGTTTCCTTCGAGAAATACTACTAGCATACTACTACGGAGCCACAGGTGTCAGCGATGCATATATGATTTCACTGACGATACCGACAGTAATATTCGCTTTGATTGGAACTGGTATAAAGACCGTATTCATTCCAATCTATAGCAGTATATTGAGCGATCAAGGTAAGGAAGCTGCTGACGCTTTCACCAGGAAGGTTCTGAATCTGATGATTGTAATCTCATCAGTGGTATCCTTAGTTGTACTCCTCTTTACTAGGCCATTAGTTACGTTATTTGCCTCTGGATTTGAAGGAGAAACTCTTTCCTTAGCTGTTACCTTAACACAAATCAGTGTCTTTTCCGTTTATTTCATAGGTCTTGAATATGTTCTTCAATCCTATCTTCAGATCAACGGCAGGATTGCTATAACCGCGATTGTCAGTCTTCCTATGAATCTATTTGTTATATTGTCTTTTCCATTGAGTTATCACTTTGGATTTAGATTTCTTGCGATTGGAAAAATTGTTGCGGTTGCTTCTCAAGTCGTTTTCTTGATTCCTAGTTTGAAGAGGTGTGGTCTGAGAATCTCGTTTGATTTTCGCTTCAAAGATCATAATATGAAGAGACTTATGTATTTGATACTTCCGGTTGTGTTGGGTTCTTCGGTAAATCAGATAAACAAACTGGTTGATAGAACACTAGCATCGCGGATTGTAATTGGTGGCATTTCAGCATTAAACTATGCAAGCAGATTGAATCTTTTTGTGAAAGAGGTTTTCATCTTATCTATTACTACTATTCTGTATCCATCGATATCAAGACTTGCTGCTAACAAAGAGTTTGAGAGTTTCAAGAGGAGTTTCTCTGAATCAATTACCGGGGTTATGTTCTTCGTGATTCCAGTTTCGGTTGCCACAATGACGTTTTCAAGCGAAGTAGTTTCTCTCTTGTACGGTCGAGGTTCATTTGACGAAACTGCATCTCAACTAACGAGTGGTGTGCTTCTTTTCTACTCGCTTGGTATGCTTCCTGTTGGTCTTAGGGAAATTCTAAGTAGAGTTTTTTACTCTCTACACGATACGAAAACTCCAATGAAAAATGCAGCTATTGGTTTGATAACAAATATCATACTCAATTTCGTTCTTTCATATTACATGGGGTTGGAAGGATTAGCCCTAGCTACTTCTATTTCTGCATCGATCACTATGCTTTTGTTGGCACTAGCCTTGCGCAAAAAGATTGGACAGTTCGGAATTCAAAAACTCTTGTTTAGTTTTCTTAAACTCCTATTAGTGTCTATCATAGTATGTTCCATTTGCAGAGTAATAACAGAAATCATTTTGGGTGTTGTAGGTCTTGAGCTTACAATGATGATTTCCCTAATTTTGGGAGCTGTATTGTACTTTGGAATGACCTATTTTGCCAAGATTGATGATGTTGACGCTGTTTTCAAGCAGATTCGTAAGCATTTGACTGCTCGGAAAAGCAACTAGGCTATCAGTGACTTGATAAGTAGCTAGATTAGGGAGAAGGAGATATTTGTGAGAATGAGAATTAAGAGAGATTTGCCTAATGCGATCTACAATTGCTTGAGAAAAGCGAAGAGCAAAATGATGATGAGAAGGTTTTTTAGACAAGACATAGCTCACTTGAGAGTGCGGAAGAAGTCACCTTTGTTTCGCAAAGAAATTCTAGAAGGTATCATTACTCAAGAATACCATCGAATAGAAAAGGGACTAAGCAAGCAAAGTTTTAGAGAAGGGTTCGGCCAACAAGCATTGTATAGGTTAATGAGAGCACTAAGAGAGTACAAAGAAAGGGACTTTGATGTTCAACACTCCAGATACCGTACAGGACTTAGTGCAATACATGCCTATATTGATAGGCATGAAAACTCAGATGTTGATACTTCGCATCTCAAAGAGTTTCTGTCTGAATTCGGAAGTCTGGAAAATGAAGGCTTGAGTGGTGTTGTCAAGATAACCAAGGAAGAGATTATCGAGCTTCGCGATAGTAACTTCGAATTGCTATCCGGAAGCAGGCATAGTATAAGGTATTTCTCTAATGTGCAGGTTGAACTTCAAGAAATCAACGAAGCAATTCGCATAGCAATGAGAACCCCTTCTGCTTGCAACAGGCAAGGATGGAAAATACGCGTGATTACAGATAAGAAGTGCATTGAGCAGTTCAAGAGAGCTCACAATGGGTTTGCCAATGATGACCAGAATTTGAGCACTCTTCTCTTGGTAACTTCAATGAATAATTACTTCAGTTATCCAAAAGAAAGACATCAAGGCTATATTGATGCAGGATTATTCTCTATGTCGTTGATTTATGCTTTAACCTACAAAGGATTGGCAACATGTGTGCTTAACGCCAACCTTACTACAAGAAATCAAAGAATGATTAGAGAGCTTATGAATATTGATTGTAACGAAAGTATGATATTGTTTATTGCAGTTGGACATTATGCGGATCTAATGGACATTACAAAATCAACTCGAGATGAAATAAATCAGAGAGTAATATATATATAGAATATCATAATCTACAAATAAGTATTAATAAAGTGGATATTCGAGGACTTTTAAGGTTAATTTGTTATAGGAATTGCCAGTGATCTGGCAAAACTTTTCGCAAAAAATACTACCAAAAATAAGACTACTAGGGACTATTTCTTGGAGATGGCTGGTGCTGAAAACGTGGAAAAGATTCTCTGTCAATGATAGAAGATCTACGATGAAACTCTTGGACAGATAATCTGCAAAGCCGTAGACTCCTAGCTATTCCGAGTTATTCACAAATTGAGTCTTGGCTTTCTATTGGTGGGTCAATTTTAAGTATTGTGGTCGGATCTGAAGATTAAACGGAAGGGGATGAAAGAAAATGTCATTACTCAAAGGGTTCGAGAAGAAGTTCGAGACCGAAAAGTACAAACTATTCGAAACAGATTGCTGGTTTTGGTCACTGCGACCGCACCAAGCTACGCTTGGAGCTGGTATCCTTTTCCTCAAGAGACAATGCCTGAGGTTTTCCGAATTGACTGGAGAAGAGTTTTCCGATTTGAGCACAATTGTCAGAGTTGTGGAATCAACTCTTGGAAGAGCTTTCCAATACGACATAATGAACTACATGATGCTTATGATGGTTGATAGGCATGTTCATTACCACGTTTTTCCACGTTATGAGAGCCCAGTAGAGTTTCAAGGTGAGATATGGAAGGATACCCACTGGCCAAACATTCCACCAATTACAGGAAGTGCATTATCAGGAAACAAGCTTACGGAGATTACGGCTTTCATAAAGAAGAACGTCTTGGCAGTTGAGCAAGTTCCAAAGAGGAAATTCAGATGCGGCTACACAACAGGAGTGTTTGATTTGTTCCATGTTGGGCACCTAAACATCCTTAGGAAAGCAAAAGAACAGTGTGATTTCTTGATTGTGGGAGTCAGCACTGATGAATTGGTTCTGGACTATAAGAGTAAAAGACCTGTGATCCCCTTCGAAGAAAGAAAGATGATAAT
>Ga0334885_1002924_pt1 | contig 16715 bp, 11 predicted proteins | sample GraSluR1_MG_8_FD_207233 | JGI IMG/M metagenome (GOLD analysis project Ga0334885, IMG submission 207233) | Sludge microbial communities from methane-producing bioreactor in Wageningen University, Netherlands - Granular Sludge_31_05-R1 | ecosystem: Engineered > Bioreactor > Anaerobic >...
CGAACACTCTTGAAACGAAAATGTTATCAAAATAACTATTATTTAATATTATTGTATTTAAATTTGGTCCTGACGTAGCTACATATTCAATATATTTTTGTCCAGCATCTTCTAATTCTGTTATTTGGTTGTTTAAATATTCATAATATGCCATATCTTGACCTGGCATTTTGAGTCGTGGTTCTGTGTCTAGTGAAGAATAAAAAGCACTATTAAATAAAGGTCCATTAATGCCTATCATGTAGCTGATATATTTTTCCATATTCCATACATTTTCTATTGGTGGTTCTGGTTGAGGAACTTTTACAGTTGGAATGTTTTCATTTGCCTGAGCATTAGTATGTTTAATATTAAAACCAAGCAAATTAATTATTATGCTAAAAATTATTAAACAGGTAATCAATTTTTTTATATTTATTTTTAACATTTTTCTCCTTTTTATTCTATTCTAACTAGCCAGTAATATGTAAAATTTGGATCATTGTAAACCTTGCAAGTTTTTGTAGAAAGAGAATTATTGGCTCCATTTCCTATTACTTGGCTTGCTCCACTGTCACATAGCATTTTTACAAATTCGTCTGATTTTTCTTGGCTATATTTACAATTTGGATCATCTTTTTCAAAATCAGCATTTTTTAATGTTTGCGGTGCGTATATCATTACATCTTTCCCATCAATGTATCTTTTTGAATGAATATCTGATTTGTTGTTTTCGGGACTAATGTGGCCTACCAAAATCGTTTTATATTTGCATGAGGAGTTCGCGAACATTCGTTGTGATTTTTTGTATACATTAACAACAAAAGATATTGTTTTTGGTCTTCCCCAGCTGTGCGTAAATTGATTACTTTCCTCATCTTTAGTCGATCCATAAAATCTAGGAATATTACCTGGAATCTGAATTTTTCCGTATTTGTTGGTGTTGACGTGAGTCTCATCGTCATGGCCAGTAATTCTAAACTGCAATTTATAAATTTCACCAGCTGTTTCTTGTATCCAATTTCCATTATTCATTATTTCGTTGTTTAATCTATCCATTTGTTTTCTGATTTCTTTATCGCGATCTTCATCGTTAGGAAATTCATCTGTAAGCGCTAAAAGTTCTAGCTGCAATCCTTCGGTTTCTGTAATTAATTTCTCCAGTTCTTTTTTATATCCTTCTAGCAAAGGTATATTTTCTATACTAATAAGTTGTTTCCTAGCTTCTTGAATGGTGGTTTCATTGATTATCCAAAGTGCATCTCTTTGGTCTCGAGATAATTTTTTGATTGTTTCGGCTTGGACTTTTCCTTTTAATGATTGTATGGTTTTTTTTACTTGTGCGACTGGATCTTGAACAAATTCAAATACTTGTATTACATTTCTAATAAAAGTCCCCTGCGTCATAATTGCAATAAAAGGTAAAACAAACATCCAACTAAAAGTTATCCAAATGAGAAAAGCAATAATAACTGAGGTTTTTATAATTGGGTCGTCGCCAACTTTTTTAAACTCTTCGACTAATCCTTCTTTGGTGTTATCGGCGTTGCCACTTATTGTTTTTTGAGCATCTTTAGCTTTTTCTGCTGCTTCTTGAGCCATTTTCATCGCATCTTGGGCAGATTTTCCAGCTTTGACAGCCTGTTTTGCAGTTTCTTTAGCTGCCTGAGCGCTGTTAACGGCTGCGGAACTGCTTGCTGCTCCAATTCCACCACCACCGGCGATTCCTGTGGATCCACCGGTTGCTGCACCTGCAGCTCCACCGCTTGCTGCACCTGCAGCTCCGCCACCAGCAATACCTGCAGCTCCACCGGTTGCTGCACCTGCAGCTCCACCAGTACCAGCGCCTGCAGTGCCACCTGCAGCTGCTCCAGGAATTGCGCCAACACCTAAGGTAGGTACGCCTGCTATTATACCTCCAGCAGTAGCACCAACGGCACCGCCTGTTCCTGCTCCAACAGCTCCGCCACCAGTAGCACCAACGGCACCGCCTGTTCCTGCTCCAACAGCTCCGCCACCAGTAGCACCAACGGCACCGCCTGTTCCTGCTCCAACAGCTCCGCCACCAGTAGCACCAACGGCACCGCCCGCTCCAACGCTACCAATGTTGTTTGCTGCGGCTTCTCCTATGGCTTCAGCCCCTGAAGAGATCGCGTCTGAGCCAGTTTTTGCTGCATCGGTTCCAGTACTCATACCTTTTGTCCACTCGTTTGGTTTAGTACCTGAACTAATAAATTCTCCTTCTGGAGTTCTGCCAACACTTTGGAATCCTGAATCTGAGCCAGTTTTTGCTGCATCGGTTCCAGTACTCATACCTTTTGTCCACTCGTTTGGTTTAGTACCTGAACTAATAAATTCTCCTTCTGGAGTTCTGCCAACACTTTGGAATCCTGAATCTGTTGGTTTTGGTGTTTCGCTTGTAGACGGTTTATTCTCAATATTTTTTGGTTTTAAATTTTCTGAGCTAGGTTTTTGTCCTTCTTGTTTGGTTTTTTCAGCTTCTTCACTTTTTTCATCCTTTTTAGATCGTTTTGGACCGCTATCATCTTTTTCTTCTTGTTTTTCTTCCATTTGTTCTGGAATTTCAACTTCAGAAGGACGAGCTGTTTGGGCTCTTAGTGCATTTTTTTGTTTGTAAGCTGCTTCTTCTTGCGCTTGGACTTGTTTTCTTCTTGCGGCATCAGCAAAGTCCTTAGCAGCTCCTCCGTCAGATTTTGGCCTTGTTTGTGTAGACAAACCCCCTCCTTTTTAGCTTCTTTGCTTTTTAGATAGTGGTTTTTTAGTTTATTGTCCACCTGCTTTTCCATTTATCCATTTTTCAGTTTTTTCGTTTTTTTTTAATCTTTTAGTTTATCTGTTATTCATTGTTTTTGTTCATCCGCTCTTAAGTTCTTCCGTTTTTCTGCTCTTAAGTCCATCCGTTTATTCGTTCATAAGTTTATTCGTTCTTTAGTGTTCTTGTTATTTAGTTCATCCGTTCATAAGTTCTTTCGTTAATTAGTTCTTTCCCTAATTATACTCTTTTTCTACTAAATTTAAAAAGTTTAAGTATCCATTGCTTTCAAAAAATAATCTATTTTTATCTGAAGATACAATTGGATTAGTTACATTAATAAAAATACTTTTATTATAATCAAATTCTTTTTTATAAAAATCTCTAATTGACATTTCAAACAAACTATCAGAAGCTTCATTGGCAGTTTTTGTTGCGTAAAAAAGATTGTTTTCGTCAAACCAAGTAGTTTTATTGAGAGTAGTAAAAATTTCTGTTTGTTGAATATTTTCACCTTTTAAATCGCATAATTTTAATTGACCTTCTTGTTCAAAAATAATTTGGGTAGAATCTGGAGTAAAATCTGCGTTTGATATTGTCCCAATATTTTCTAATTTTTCTATTGTTTTATAATACATGTCAAATAAATATAATTCGTTGGTAATAATTAATACATTTTGGTCATCGTGCGACCAAATTACTTTTGGATTAATAAAATTATAATTTCTCAAATCAATTAGTCGTTCGATTTCAGTGTTATTCTTTTTGGCGCGTATGAGCGTTTTTTCTCCTGTGTCCGGCGCATAATAATAAACAATTCTCTCGCCGTCAGAATTAAAAGATATGCCTTCAATGCCTGGTCCAAAATCAATTTTTTCTTGATTAATTAAATCGTATCTGCCAAAATCGTAAATTCCAGTATTTCTGTCGTTTGTTTTAATAATCGCCAGGCGTTTTGTTGGTCCCCATAGCATATTAACTACATCGGAAAATACTGCTGGTGGAGTAATAACAGAAGGATTAGAGATTTTGTCAGTATTGACATGACTAACCATGTGAGCAGCTTTGTCTTGGTTGGAAACAAAAACAAGTGATTTTTCGTCTTCGGTTAATGTAGAAAATTTTGCTGGCAAATTACTGATTCTAGCCGGATCTGGTTGAACCTTAAGTTCAACTTGCAAAGCAATTTTTTGGCTTGGCTTGGCTTTAATATTTTTTTCGTATGTAACATACCCTTGTTGCGAAATTTTTAGTTTGTAATCCCCCGGCATAAGTTTTATTTGAGTTGAGCCGGTACTAACATTACCGGCAATTTCTATTTGAGCGGTTTCTGGAATAGTATTTATTGTAAGTGTTGTTTTATAAAAAAACAAAAAATAAACAATTATTCCTACGCCGAGCACTCCTAAAACAATATATAAAATTTTTTTATACATTTTCATTTTTTGAGTTTCTTCTGGTTTGTTGGTTTTCTGGTTTGTTGGTTTTTGACTAGAAGAAGATTGCGTGGGGACAGTGTTATTTGAACCAGTTGAGTTATTGTTTAATGATTGTAAAGATTGTAATGTATCTTCTGGCATAATAATTAATTTATGTATTATTAAAAAAATTAGTACATTATTGTATTTATTAGATGAATTGACCTATTGCGTTTATATTTTTATTGTATCAAACTTTAGTTATTTTTGCGATTGAAATTGCCTGCATTGTCGCTATTGGTTTAAGTTTTATGGCAAATTTATAGAATATAGCTTGTTATTAGATGTAAAGTAAATTGTTTTATTATCAGTAGTTATCATTAAATTAGATACATTAATGGGTTGGTTGTAATCTTTGATATCGGGGTTTATAAAAATTTGATAAATTTGTTTTTCACCGGTTTCTGTGTGAATTTTTTCTAATGCCTGGGTGTCGTAAAGTTGATATATAAATTTTGAGTCTTTACTCCAAACGATTTTATCAATATAAAAGTTATCTATTTTAACACGATTGTTTTCAGTGCCATTGTTGTCAATTAAAATGTATTTTGATTTTCCTTTTTCTACATTTGTAATTTTTTCAATAATTATTTTTTGCTTGTCAGGAGAAAATGAAATGTAAAGAGAGTCTTGCGCAATAATTTTTTCATCTCTTGTACTAGTATTTAATTTTATTAAATCAGAACCTCTAAAGTCAGTAGGTTGGACATTATAATAAATGTTTTCGTTGTCGCTATTTAAAAATATACTTCTCTCGGGTGATGTGTTAACCTTTTTTATTATTTGCCAATTTTCGCCATTCGGATTAGAAGCATTTATTGTGTGTGAGACATCATCAATGCTTTCGTTTTCTAAGAACGAGTAGATAATTTTTTCTGAATTGGGTTGCCAAACGATATTTTGTATTTTTTCATTTAAACTTGATATGTTTTTTTGATTAAGTTGGTAAAGTTTGATATTTTTTTTAGGATAATTGCTCATTATGTAAAGCGAATTTCCACTTGGAGAATAAATTGCACTATAGATGCCCAAAATCTCTTCGTCAAATTTTTTTTGTTGCTTGTTTGTTGTTGGATTGAATTCATAAATATATTTTCCTTGGTCTGCAAGAAATATTATATTATTAGCAGAGTTTATGTTTGGAAAAAATATATTCTCATCTAAAATTTGATTGATTTGTAATTGGTTTTGTTCTGTAATTGTTGTGGGTGATAGTTCCATAAAAGTATTATTATTTGTTTGTGTGGATGATTTTTGACAACCATATATTAACAATCCTAATACTATTACAATAGTCCCAATAAAAATGTATAAATAATATTGTTTCTTCATAGTTTATTTAACCTTTCTGGCATAGTGTAAATTTTTTGCATTTCTGACTCTTTTTGAAACACAATCTGATGAATTTCCTTCAACGGTTTCGATTGTTCCATCGTTGTTTACTTTTGTAACAATTCCAACATGATAAATGCTAATGTTGTCTGCAGTATACATAAGATCACCTGGTTGTGGTGACTCCTCAATATTTCCTTGAAAGGTGTGCCAATTCGGATTATTTTTTAATATTTCGTAGGTTTCTGGTGTGCTTTCGCTATTGTTATTAGGAATAGGACAATTTGCTTGTTGATATACCCAGTTGACAAATCTTTGACACCATGGTTGTCCGTTAGCATATGGTTTATTAGGAATATTGTTGCTTCCGAGTGGATCCTCACAATTTCCTATTTCGTTTAATGCTATTAGAACAATATTCGATTTTTCACAACTACCAGATACGGGCAAGCATTTTTTGTATAGGTTATGTAGAGATTGCACCACAGCAACATACTTGATTGTTTCATTAAAAGGAGGTATGTCCCCGTAATAATTAACATTACCTGGTCCTGCATTATAAGCAGCTAGGGCTAAGCTTATTAGCTTGAATCTTTGTAATTGCTCTTTAATGTATTGTGTGCCACCTCTAATATTTTGGTCTGGATCGTAAGAATCTGTTACTCCTAGCCCTAAGGCTGTTCCTGGCACTAACTGCATTAGTCCTTGTGCTCCTGCAGGAGAAGTTGCGTCTTGACACCACCCGCTTTCTGCATGGATTATCGCGGCTACAAGCGCAGGGTCAACTCCCTTTTCCTGAGAATGTTTATTAACTAAATGACCAAATTCTTTGGCTTTGTTGCAGCAACTAGCGCCCCTGATCATACTTGCTTCTTGCGAACACGCAACTTTTGTAAGACAATCTTCGTCAATTGGGCCAGATCCACCTACCCATGAGTTTGGGCCGCCTGGAAAATCCGGAGAATTTTTAGGATTCTTAGATGCTAAATTACCCATTGGTCCCAATGCAAAAATAAAGAAAAGAAAGGGTATCATTGCAAGAAGTATCATGCATCCGCAGGTCCATTTGCTCATAAACTATCCTTAGAATGAATAAATATAATAAAGTAAATTAATTTTTTGAATCTTTTTGTTGATTTTATAGTAGACGATTATATAGAGGAAGTGCGGTAAGTTAGTAAATTTTTGATTAAGCATTTTCGTTTGATTGTTGGGTTTTCCTGATTTCAAGTAGTTGTCGGGGATCCGTCGTTATTATTTGGTCTTCGGTGTAAGAGGCAATAATTTTTATAGCAACATGGTTTAAGCCAGCAAAAAATAATCCTTCTCCTACCTCGCACTCTAAAAGTAAATATTTTTCTCCTTCTGTTAAATTAAAAACATCAGCTACTTTTTTAACAGAGGAAGGAGATTGTTTTAAAAGTAGTTGCATCGAAGAGTTGGAGATAACTGCTCGACCGTATTTTGAATCTAAAAAATCTTCTACATCTTGAGTGATTACAGTAAGACCTAAATAATATTTACGACATCTTTTTGAGATAGCGTATAAGAATTTTGCTGAGTCTTCATGTTGCATCATAATCCAAGCTTCGTCAACAATTAGTAATCTTTTTCTCATTTGAAAACGAATTCTTGCCCAAATGTAGTTTAATATCATATACATACCAACTGGTCTTAGTTGATCTTCTAGATCTCTAATAGAAAAAACTACAAATCCTTTATCTAGGTCAAAGTTGGTTGGTTTATTAAAGAGTCCGGCAAATGTTCCTGTGGTGTATTTGCTGAGCCGTTGTGCTAAACTTTCTGCATTTGTCATATTGGATAATATATTTTGTAAATCCGACATAAGAGGAGAGGTGTTTTTGTGGGTTTCTGCGTCGCTTGTAATATCTTTAAGTGCATATGTTTCGTAAATTGCTTGGTCGAGTATTGCATCTTCTTCTGCGCTAATTCCCCCAACCATAAGTGAGACAAGACCTTTGATTGTAATAACAGCATTTCTTAAAATTTCTTCTCCTGTTTCGTCTTGATCTTCACGATGAGGCAAATCAAAAGGATTAATTCTTTTGTCAGATGCTAAAGAAAGTGGCAAATAGCTACCACCTACCGCTTCACAAAGTTTTTTATATTCATTTTCAGGGTCAATAGCAATTATATCTGTTCCAAACATTAAACTTCTTAAAGCTTCTAATTTTATTGCATAGCTTTTTCCTGCACCAGCTTTTGCAAAAACTACGGAATTTGCGTTTTCAAGATTAAATCTATCAAATAAAATTAATGAATTATTGTGTCTATTAAGTCCATATAGTATCCCATCGTTAGAAGAAAGTTCAGCCGAAGTAAAAGGAAAACTAGTTGAAAGTGAGCTAGTGTCTAAATTGCGTCTTACATCGAGTTCGTCGTTGCCCAAAGGTAAAGAAGAATTAAACCCTTGTTCCATTTGTAGCATAGCTTCTTTTGTGTAGACGAGCATTCCTCCTAGAGTTGATTCTAGTTGTCTTGCGATAGCACTTAATTCTTGTTTTGTTTTGGCATAAATTGTGAAATAAAGGGAAAATTGGAATAATTTAACTTCTCCTCTTTGTAAAACATCTCTTAAGCCTTCAATATCTGAAATTGCAGTTTCTAATTCAGGATTTCTGACCATTCCTTTTTCTCGTTCCATAACTTCACTTGATTCTAGTTGGCTAACTTTTTTTCTTAAATTCTGCATTACTTCTTTTGATTCTAAAGGGTGGATAAACATGCTAATGTCAGCAGTAATGTCGTAGTTAATAATTGGCGAGAGCCAATTTGTTTGTAAATATCTCGGATAAGTGTAAGTAAAAAGTGTTCTAATATAGTATTCTCCGATTTTAATATGATTTGCAGTAATTTCAAAAGAAGAAGGTGCGATAATATCGAGCATGTTAACCATACCTTCCCTAAAGATTCTTTCTTCTTGGGACATTTTTTGCAATTCAAAAGGAAGTTTTAAATTTGGTTTTTTAGTTTGGTTTGTACTGGTTGTGGTACTAGGATTTGTTTGATTTTTTGAGGGTTCTTGGGGTGGAGCTTGTGTGTTTTGTTTTTTATTAAATTTTAATTTATCAAATATGCCCATTTTCTCCTTTATATATTTTGTGAAGAATCACTTTCCTTTTTTTCTGGCTGAGGTTTAACAATTGGCGCTTCAAGGTTTTGTGCTTCGGTTAATTTTTCTTTGATAGAAACCTCCAAATTGTATGAACTATAAAAAAGCTCGATTATTTGTTGAGTAGTAAGCGGAATAGTGCGAATACCTAATGACCCTAAACCACTAATTACTGTATTGGCTCTTTCTAACAACCTTTCTTTAAAAGTTTTGAACTCTGTGGGTGAAATTTGAACATTCATTTTATTAACTGGGTTAAAAATTTTGTCGAAAAATCCTCTGCTTTGAACGCTTGGTGGATTCATGGGGATTACAATATAAAACTTTTTATCCATGATATTGGCAATTGTTAAAAGGCGTTTAATAAAAATTACATAATCGTCAATTTGAATTTTAATAAGTTGGTTTTTTTCTACCAGTGATCGTTGTTGTAATTTTTCCAAATAATTTGTTAGATCTAATTTTCTGGAATGCATTAGTATTTGAATAGGAAAATTCAATGAATTTAGGAAGTTTTGATATTGGCCGATTAGTGCATTTTGTTCTTGTTCGCTTTTAAGGTCAAAATTTATTGCACTTGACATAAGTATCATTCTTAAACCGCCATCTCTGGTAATTAAAATACCTTCTCGAATTTCTCCGATATCAACATAGTTTTGGGTTGATTGAAATTTTGTTTGGTTTTCTTTTGGCATTTATTACCTTAGTTTAAATAAAATTTATTTGAAAATATCAGCAACTTCTTCTTTTTTTTGTGAAGTGATATTTTGATTTTTTGATTTTTTATCTTCTTTTGTTTCTTTTTTTTCGATGGCAGATATTTTAATGTTTTGGTGTTTGGCAATTTTATCGATTGAGCTTGTATCTAAAATTCCTGCTAGTTTTTCTAATTCTGACTTTTCAACTTTTTTTACTTCAATTTTCTTTTCTTTTTTTTGGATTTTTTGAGGAAATGTCTCTTGGATAAACTTTTCATCTTTTGGGTTTTTTTGCCATCTTCTTTTTTTTGGATTAACAAAAAAAAATGCAGCAGATGTTAGAAATTTAGAAAATGGCTGGTCTTGAATTTTTACAAATGCTAAGCTTAAGGTAAGCATTGCAACAGGTATTGAAATTATCCAAAATACAGCGGTGCTGGCAAGTTCATAAGCAGCATAAATAATCATACCTCCCGCCATAAGGTAGATAAATTGCATTAGGGTTAGTGGCCCAAAAATTTTATCTTCTAAATCGATATTTTGTGGAACTTTAAATTGTAGCAATTACCCCTCCCTGGTAGTGAAAATTTGACTGCTTAATAATTTAAAAATATTTGAGACATTTTATAAAATTTTGCAGTAAATCACTACTTTATTATTTTTTGAACCCAGTAGTAAGAATAAGCAAATATTTTTAGGTCGAATTTCTACTATTGGGCTTCACATATTTAACACCAAAAACAAATCCATAATATTGAATCAAACCTGTTATCTATTTGTTTTTATTATAACATATTTAGGCGAAATAAAAAAACCACACCGAAATATATTTTGTGTGATTTGTCAGGATGTTGTTAATTAGAAGCAATTGTTGTATTTTGTTGTTTAAGCTTGTTAATCATTTCTTTTTTAAATCTTAAAACCTCTTGAGTAGTTAAAATATCAATGTCTTTAACTTGAGTTTTAATGAAAAGTCCTAAGCTTTCTTCACTGCCTGATGTAATAATTTTTTCAAATTTTGGTTTATCATTTTCGTTTAGATTATTATATATTTTAAGTAAAATTGCCTGAAAAACAGATTGACAAAATGAAGTAAGTAAATCCTTTTTTTCATAATCTGGTAAATCATTTAAACCAAGTGATTCTAAAATATTTTGGTCAATCAATTTTTTTCCTATTTCTGGTTTTTGTATTAAAATATCATCCTGTTTAATAGTATTTAGTTTAATTTTTCCAATTTTTTTTTCTTCTTGTGGAATTGTATTTAATTTTATTTTTGGTTTTTTGATTTCTATGCTTAATGCTTTTTCAATAGGTAAAAAATCCGGATTTATTTCTTTAGAATTAATAAGTTCAGTAATTTTGCTGGAAAGTAAGCTAATGTTTTCTTGATTTGGATTACCGTCTGTTTTAATATTTTCAATTTGATTTGCCAAATCTAATGCTTTATTTTCGCCATGGCCAATAAGATGATGTAATTCATATTTGATTTTTAGTGTAGGGTCTTGGTCGTCAAAAATAAAACCCATTGGGTCAAGAGAGTAGCTGGCTTTCCACGAGCCATCTTTATTTTGCCACAGTTTAACTTTATGTCCTTTTACATCAATTTCAAACATTGCCCTCCTTATTTTTTTCAGGGTTAGAGCTATTTCGTCTGTCTATTCCTTGTAGTGCAGAATAAATTGATAATGTTAGTGTTGATGGAATTAAAATATTTGGTGCAGAAATAATGTGCCCCTTTTTAATAGAATCAGGTAATTTAGGAATTATTTTTTCTATTCTTTGTTGCATATTTGATCCTGATGCAATATTTTCTCCACCAAATTTTACACTGAATTCTTCTTTTCCATTTTCAATCATTCCCAATATTTCATCTGCCATATCATATATTGATTTTTTTTCTTTTGGTGGGTTTTGAGTAGCCTGCTCTGTTTCTTCTAAATTAATTAAAGAATCAGACCCTATGTTTTCGAGTCCGATGCCAGCTGTTTGTTCTGGATTAGACGGTATATTCAAAACCCCTCCTCAAGAGACTTATTTACAATAATATTCTATAAATATTATACAATAAATTTGTAAAATTATTAAGTTTTTTATTGCACTTTACTACTAACTTAAATACAATATTCAATAATATTCATAGTACTAATTTTTTTGATTCAAATTGGAATAATTTGTTGCGGAATTCTGTTTTTATAACTTTTTCAGAGTAAATGACTCTTATTGCATTTATTTAGATTGTATCATTTCTTCAATTTTTTGTGCATTATCTATCATCTCGGTTTTATAGAGTAAAACTTCTTGAATAACTATGTCTTGAATATTAACTTTACTGTCAATAAAATCTGTAGTTTGTTTGTTGTCACCTGTGTCTAAAAGTTTTTTAAACTGTTCCTGGTCTTCTTTTGTAAGACGATCCATTATATGGGCAAAGATTCTACCTTGAATAGTGTCAACCATTTTTTGCTTTAAGCTTTCTTTTTTTTCTTCAGTTAAACTATCGAGCTTTAAGCTTTTGAATAAGTCTTGATTTAAAAGCTCATTCTGAACTTTAACCTGCATATCGGGTGATTGTTGTGTTGTGCCATTGGTAGACGCAACAGGGTTTGTGTTTTGATTAATATCCATTTGATTTTGCATATTTCCTCCTAAATTTATTATTTTTTTTTATACTTTTGCGGTTGTAGATTGGGCTTCTGGTGTCTTTTCGACCCCTGGAGGCTCAACACCTGCTCGTAGAGTTTGTGCTCTTTCTTGTTCTTTTGTCTTATTATAGTAATTATTAATTAAATTCATTTCCTTTTTCTGAGTAGTTTCTGGGGTTGCCTGTCTAACTTCTTCTTGTTTAGCTTGCGCTTGTTGTCTTGAAACTTCTCTTACTCTCCACTTGCCGCTTTTGTCAACTTTATATTCTTTTCCGTTAATTGAAACCCAATTGCCAAATTCTTTATTGATTGTTTCTTGAGAGGCGAATACTCCTGGTATGCCTTGTACGCCAGCATTTTTAACTCTCCATTTTCCGTCATTTTGCATTTTATATTCATTGTTTCCAACTTTTACCCAATTGGAAAACAATTGTTTTATTTCTTGTTGGGAGATCCAAACACCCGGAACACCCAATACTTCATCTACATTTTCTTTAGCCTGCTCTGCCATTTCCTTGAGTTGTTTTTGATTTTCAGGATTTTGCATTAAAGGCGCAAGAGCAAGAGTATTGTCAATCTGTTTTCTAATATCTGCTGGATCGTTTCCGGAAAGATCAATTTTATCAGGATGTTTTGCAATAAGTTGAGTAAGCGCTAAATTTTTTTGTTCAATTGGCACACTTGGATCTTGATAATCTTCAATTATTGCTTCTGGTGAATTTTGCTTATATTTGGTTATGGCTAATTCTGGAGCAGATAACGAAGGTGTTTCTGCTTGTTCAGTTTTTTCTTCAGTGGTTGGAGTATTTGTATCTGTTGTTGGAGGGGTTGTGTCAATGTCTGGTGTCGTTGGTTCTGTTTTTGGTATTGTTGTACCAACTTCAGCTATTTCTTCAGCTCTTGTTCTTGTTTTTTCTCTAGTCTCATCCGTTTTTTGATATTTTTCAGTATCTATTCCAAGTTTGAATTTTTTTTCGTCGCCTTCCATTCCTCTACCAAAAATATAACCCAAAGATGTTCCTATGCCAACCGAAGCGAGGTTAGCTACAATTCCAAAAGTGTTCATGGGATTCATTACAATTGATCTGGCAATCGTGCTTCCTCCTTGATACCAAACGCCTTTTGCAATATTAACAAAATGAGTTATTTTGTCAGCATCAAAGTCAGCCGGAAATCCTATTAATAACATTGAAGCTATGCTCCCGACAGTGCTTATTTTGCTTTTTATGTTTTCCATATCTCTTAAAGCTTCAACATCTTGATCAACTAAATTTGTTACCTCTTGGGCGTATTCTGATTCTATCCACTCAAGCATTGCTTGAGTATATTTCTCATTGTTAGCAAGTTCTGGATTACTGTTAAGTTCTTTAATTTTTTGGTTAATTTTTTGCTGAAGTTCAATTTTTCCTTTTTGCAGAAGTTCTTTTCTTTTATTACCTTGAGTTAATTCTTGAACGGCTTGCGTAACTCCTTCTGCTGCTAGTTTTGCTCCCATTGCGGCAATACCTGGTGCAAATATTCCTAATCCAGACCCTATAGCACTACTCAGCATAGTACCACCAAGAATGGTTTTAGCTGCTGCGCCACCATACCCTTCATTAAAAAATTTTTTTACTTTTGCAAAAGTTCCTTTTCCATATTTTGCTTCATTGTTTAATTTTATTGTTTGTTCTAAAGAATTAATTAAATATGTTTTTAATTTTTCTCCTTTTTGCGTTTCGTTGCCTTCTGTTTCATATAAGATGTAATTAACATCTTCTCTGGTAAATTTAACTCTTTTATCATTTTCTAATCTATTTTGTCCGTTTTGCGGATTGAGAGCCCTTATTGAAATTTGATTAATTATTTCTTCCTTTTTTCTTGTTTCAGGTGAAATTTCACCTTCATTAAGTTCAATGCCTTCTTTGAGCTTTGCTTCTTTTTCTGTTTTCATTTGTATTAATGCATCTTCATCTTTTGGAAGAATACCTTCTTCTTTTAGCAATAATTCTAATGCTTTTTCTAATGCTTTTATATTTCTTTGGATATCTTGTAATTTATCTGGCAATTTTTTGTCTATTGCTGTAGTTTCAGTTTTCTCGGAATCAGTTGTGATTCCTGCGTCTTTTCTTAATTTGTCTGCATCTTTTGCTGAAAGTGCTACCGCATCACCAAATTTAGGTTCAGAGGTTTTAGTTTTTTCGGGTGGGTTAATAATATTTTCAGCTGCTTTCACAGCATCTTCTGGTGTTTTATTATTTAAGCTGTTTGGTTGATTTATCGTAAATTTTTTATATGTTTTTTTATCTTCTGTAAATTGATCATCAACTGAAGGTTGATAACCCACTGTTTCTGTTGACATTTTCCTCCTTTTGTTATTAATTACGCGGCGATTTTAACTGGTATTTTTTCTTTTGCAAATAATATATTTATATTTGGATCAAATTCTTTATCTGCGGGAATATAGGCGAATACTTCCTTTTTTGGGTTATTAATTTGCAGAAGTTGTCCTCCAAATTGTTCTCTGTATTTTCCATTATTTTCATATACAGGTCTATGACCTATAATCCATTTATATCCATCGAGACCAAGATTTTTTAAAGTTTCTTGAATATAATTTTCATTTGTTTGTCCCGTGGTGTTATCTGTCCATGTTAGACCTCTATGATGTCCGGAATCATCTGGTTCTGTCCCTACCACTTTTGGATCCCTATTTAATATTGAATCTTTGGTGTACACTCCGCCTGGAGCTGCGTGAGAAGCAACAAAATCCTTGCCTACTACCATGATTGGCAGCATATCTTCAAATGCTTTATATTTATTTAAAAATTCTTTTCCAAAATTTGTGGTAATCCATTCCCTTACTTCTTGTGATTCATTAGAATATTTTATGAACCCACCCATAATATCATCATGATTGCCTCTAATATATTGGAAATTTTTTGGAAATTGAGCCTTAAGGTCCATGATCATTTTCATCATACCAAGGGATCTGATCATTTCTGACTTCATTAGATTTTCTTTATCGGTTCCAACCCAACTAAGAAGATTTTCTGTATGCATGCCATCACCAAGACAGACAATATTTATTTTGCCTTTTTTTAATAAATCATATACATTTTTTCCTTCTGGCGTTTTTCCTTCAAGTACATCAATTAAAAATTGTCGTCTTGCATGTAAATCCGGTATTACAATACTTGGAATATCTTTATCTAGTTCAACTATTCCTTCAGTTCCTTTCAATGATTCAATAGCTTTTTCAATTGACTGTTCATACTTTTCTTGTGTTTCTAGCTCGTTATTTTTTGCAAGGTTTACTATTTCTCGAAAAAAAGTGTCTTTTTCTTTTTTCTTTTCTGGGAATGGAATAACATTTTCTAGTTCAGGGATTGCAATTCCGGGATAAAAATTTTTCCATTTTTCAGAATGGTAAATTCTTGCCAATTGGTCTTTTCTAAAACTTCTGAAATGGTGCATTGGAATATTTAATTTATTGCTTGCGTTCCTACAGTTTATTAAAAATTTTTCAGCTAAATCGGCAGAACCATTCATAAGATCTGATATTATCATATAAGCATAAGGTCCAACTGCATTCTTACCTTTTTCCATTGCTCTAATTAGTGGCGAAAAGCTGCGTCTATCTATTTGTGCTTTATTAAATAATTCTTCTTCTATTCCAAAATTATCATTTAAGATTTTTAATATATTTCTATATCCTGAATAAACATTAGATTTGTATTCAGGAAACATTTTTTTCATTACTTTTTCTGTTAAGTTTTCTGTTACTCCTTCTTCAAATCCTCTCCCGACATGTCTTTCAATATCTAAATTTTCTTTATTTACTCTCATTGTTTGAAGACCCTGTCTTCTTGATTGATATACTCCTATATCTGGATTATCTTTTTGATATAATTTCCAGTAGTTTTTTGTGTGACTAGAATGAATAAGTTCATGAATTAATACTGATTTTAAAGTCATCATTCTTTGTTTTTCATTAGATATGTTTTCAAGTTGTTCTCCATTTATTAAAATTTCACCTGACATATGGTAACTAACACCAGCTATTCCACCGGCGCCTTTTCCATAATTACCAAAAAATTCGTAATGTCCTAAAATTTTTATTTGATTAATATCTGGCCATTTGATTTCAATTTCATAGCTAGGCGGTATGTCTCCCATTTGGTTTTTAATTTCATTTTTTATTTCATTTTGTGTTTCTTGTAATTCTTTTCTTGCGTGTTTTACCCAATTTAGATATTTGGGTGTCATTTTTTCAAATTTTTTATTTTCGCTGTTTATTGCATGGTTTAGCTGTGATTCTGATTTTGATGCATCTTGTGGTAGTTTCATAGATGGGTTTAACATAAACCATTGTGTAAGTTCGTTTACGGTTTTATATTTAAATTTTTCTGGATATACGCCTTCTAAGTTTTCGATATCTTTAATTCCATTTGCTAAATTTATATAGTTTGTCCTTGCTGCAACGCCTAATCTTGTTTCTTTTTCTTTAACTTTTTCAATGTCTTCGGCCTTAGGTCCTCCAGTTATACCGCCTTTTTCTTCCCATTCATGCCCTTCTGGTCCTCTTGGTGGTCCATAAACTCTTCCAGGTCCATAACCTCTTCTTGGACCATACTCTCTTGGTGGTCCATAACCTGGCCCCATTGTGTTCCATGCGTCACCCTTGGTTTTTTTCTG
>Ga0334885_1002935_pt1 | contig 16653 bp, 13 predicted proteins | sample GraSluR1_MG_8_FD_207233 | JGI IMG/M metagenome (GOLD analysis project Ga0334885, IMG submission 207233) | Sludge microbial communities from methane-producing bioreactor in Wageningen University, Netherlands - Granular Sludge_31_05-R1 | ecosystem: Engineered > Bioreactor > Anaerobic >...
GCGATGGAGGGGTCGGCGGCCCGGTCCGACCGCGGGGTCCGGCTCCTCCAAGCGTGCGCCGACGAGATCGACCTCCCCATGTACTACGACCACCACAGGCTCTGCAGAAGATTCAAGGCGACCCCCGGTACCGCCTCCGACCTCGTCGAGGAGCTCCGATCCCTGGGCTGGAGCGCCTCCAGGACCCACTTCAGCGGCGTGGGGGTCAAGACCGATGCCCCCATCGAGGTCCTGAGGGAGGTCCTCACCGCTCCTCCCCCCAGATCGGGGGCGCGAGGCGGCTCATCTTCCCATGGACCCTAAAGTTAATATGGGATAAGAAACATAGTCTGGGATGGCCAAAGCCAGATGCGCTTCGGCTTAGTGGCACGAGATGATGAAATATTACCCCCTTCATTGCTACTCCCTTACGTCACCTCGTGCCAACCCTTCATTGATCCGTAGGTCCCTTTCCTCCATCTCAAATGAGACCATTTCCAGGACTGCCACCTCCTCGAATCCCCGATTGATCTCCTAACTCTTTATCCTCCTCTTTATACATCCCTAGATATTGAACTGTCCGAGACCCCCCATCTTCATCCTTATTCCCTTAGGCTCCAATGCCCACCGATCTGCTCCACCATAGCCGTGGGCGTATCGGGGGCGTGGCAAATGATAAAATAAAATGGATCCGAGATTGGCTCTACATGAAGATCGCAGTTGTCGGAGGAACGGGAGATTGCGGCCAGGGTTTCATCAAGCGCTGGGCGGGGGAGCACGAGATCGTCATAGGGTCGAGGAAGGCCGATAAGGCCGAGGCTGCGGCGGCGGAGCTGACGCGCTTTCTGAAGTCGAGGGGGATAGACTCCAGGATAAAGGGGATGGACAACGCTGCTGCCATCGAGGCTAGCGACCTGGTGGTCCTCAGCGTGCCCTACAACTTCGTCGAGTCGATGACCTCGAACCTGAGGGAGAGCTACGGGGACCAGATCGTGATATCCCCCGTCGTACCCATGGCCAGGGTGGGGCGCCATTTCGAGTACACACCGCCGGCCCAGGGGAGCGCCGCCCTCCTGGCGAAAGACCTCCTCCCCCCCTCGGTCCGGGTGGTGGCGGCCTTTCACACCATCTCCTACGCGGCCTTCCAGGAGCTTGACCTGACCCTTGGGGGGGACGTTCTGATCGTTGGGGACGATCCCGAGGCAAAGGAGGTCGTCGCCGACCTGGTCCGGGTCGTAAAAGATCTGAGGCCCCTGGATGGGGGGCCCCTGGAGCTGGCGGCCCAGGTGGAGGGGCTGACGCCCCTCCTCCTGAACATAGGCCGGCTGAATAAGATCAAGAACGCTGGAATAAACGTCGTATCGTGCTGAGCTAAAGGAACCCGCCGACGAGGTCCTCGGGGCTCACCCCGGCCATCCGGAGGATCAGATAGGCCCCCAGGACCGTCCCCGCCACGCTCCCGAGGTTGGCGAGGGCGGCGACCAGGATCACCCGGAAGAGGGGGATGGCCATCATCTCCTTGAAGGTCTCCGCCTCGGCGAGCTTCTTCATATCTGCCATCGTCGGCTTCCTCTTCCACGCCTCGACGATCCCCGCAAACCAGCCCGCCGCCATCAGGGGGTTGAGGCTCGTCAGCCAGGCGATCATGAAGGCGGTGAGGGCGGAGAGGGGGTGGCCCCGGGCCAGGATCACCCCGAGGGCGCTGAGGGCGCCGTTGACGAGAAACCAGATCTTGAGGGCTTCCATGATCTGGGCGCTGTCGGTTCCGGCTATCAGGACGGCTCCGATCGTCACGAGGACGAGGAGCATCAGGAGGGCTCCGAAGACCTTCGGGGCCGAGATCCTCCTCCTGGCCGGGCTGGCCATCACCTCCATGGGAGGTATCCTCTCGGGGTGGTCGAGGTACCTCGCGATCCCTTCCCGGTGGCCTGCGCCGACCACCGCCAGGACCCTCCCCGTCCTTCCGAGCCGGATGAGGTTTCGGGCGATGTAGGCGTCCCTCTCGTCGATCAGAACCTCGGCTGCCCTGGGGGATACCTCTCGAAACTCCTCTATGATCGCGGAGACGACGTCCTCCTCGGTCACCTTGTCGATATCGATATCCTCCCCCTTCCCGAAGGCGGCGGGGATCATCGAGAATACGAGCTTCGCCTTCTCCAGGAAGCTCATGGAAGTCCAGAACCTCTGGATGGTGACGGCAATATCCCTGTCCACCAGGGCCACCCTCGCGCCGGCGGCCTCGGCAGCCTCGATGGCGGCTATCATCTCCGATCCTGGCTTCACCCCCAGGTCCGATCCGATCTTCTTCTGGACGTAGGCTAGGAACCACTGGACCAGGAGGAGGTAGAGCTTGCCGCCGCTGAGGATCTCCTTTATCTGGATCTCCCCCGTCTCCTCTTCCCCCCTGAGGGCCCGGTACCTCCCCCGGCAGAGCTCCACGGCGACGACGTCGGGGCGGAGATCCTCGATCGCCTGCCGAACCTCCTGGACGCTCTTTTCGGATACGTGGGCCGTCCCCACGATCATGATCTCGCCCTTCTCCCCCCCGGGGGCGGAGGGGCCCTCGCCCCCTTTGATTGAGCCGCCTGAGACCATCTCTTCCAAGTCGATTACCTCGCCGTGGGCCCCAGAGGGGCGCCCCCCCTAAAAACCCTTTCTGCGCCCGTAGCCGTCACCACCCCGAACAGATCTCGATCGCCCGGAGGAGGTCTGACCTGGAGACGATCCCCACAAGCTCGCCGTCCTCCATGACGGGGAGCCTCCGGATCTGCCGCTCCATCATCTTCTTCATCGCCTCGGCGGCATCGGCGTTCGGCTCGATGACGTATATCGCCCTCACCATGACGTCCCCCACAACCGTCGTTCCCCTCTTCTCCTCGGGGACCTTCTGGACGTCGGATATCGTCACGATCCCCGCGAGCATTCCCCCCTCCATCACCGGGTATCCCCGGTGCTTCTCCCGGAACATGAGGTTCATGATCTCCGGGACTGTCGTATCGGGGGAGACGGTCCGGAGGTCCCTGGACATGATGTCCCTGACCTTCACCCCCTCCAGGGGGACGACGATGGCGGTGGCCTTCTCCTCATCGTTGGCGGCGATGTATACGAAGAAGGCGATGAGGATCAAAAAGGGGCTCCCCATGATCCCCAGGATACCCATCAGGACGGCGAAGATCTTCCCTATCGCCGCGGCCCGCCTCGTCGCCTCGACGTAGGGCATCCTGGAGGCAAACCAGGCCCGGAGGATCCTCCCCCCGTCCATGGGGAAGGCCGGAAGGAGGTTGAAGATCATCAGGATGATGTTGATCACCCCCAGGGTCCAGAGGAGGGTGGTGAGGGGGTGGCCCCCGCCCAGGAGGGAGGCGGCCTGGAGGCTCAGGAGGATCGTCCCGGCTCCGAGGATCCCGCTGACGCCGGGCCCTGCCACCGCCATCCTCGCCTCCATGCTGGGGTTCCGGGGAATGTCTTCCATCGAGGCGACCCCCCCGAAGATGTAGAGGGTGATGCTCCTGATCTTTATCCCGTACCTCATCGCCACGAAGGAGTGGCCGAGCTCGTGGAGGGCGACGCAGAGGAATAGGAGGATGGCGAAGGCGAAGGAGTAGGCCATTCGCACCTCCGGGGGCTCGACGGCGGCAAAGCCGTACGATAGGTCGTAGACCCGGCCCAGCACCTCGAGGGGGGTGGTGGCGGTGAAGGTCGAGAAGATGTAGGCGACTATAGGGATGATCGCAAGGAAGGTGATGTGGAGCCTGATGGGGATCCCCGCGATCCTCCCGATCTGGAAGGCGGCGCTCATGGTATTGGAGAGGCCCTGCCCGTTAATATCTTTTTTGAGGGGTTCAGATCGGCTCCCTCGGCTCCCGAGCCGTCGGACTTTGGATCGCCGGTACTCCCATGAAGCCCGGTGGTTGGGCCTTGCAACCCTCTATCCCGATCAGCTTCCTCGAATTATCATCCGACGCTGACGAGCCTTCTTATCATGGCGCTGTGTTCCACCATGCAGGCGACGACGTAGGCCTCCTCGAGGGTCGAGCCGATGGCGAAGACCCCGTGCCCCCGGACGATGCAGGCTCTGCTCCCCTTCAGGGCGGCCGAGGCGTTCTTTGCGAGCTCTCGGCTCCCCATCTCCCCCTCGACGATCGGCACCGCCCCGAGGAACTTCGCCCCCTCGCCGTCCATCGGCTCGAAGGGCCCCTCCTCCAGGATGGAGGTGGCCACGGCGTAAGGCGAGTGGGTGTGGATCACCGCCCGGGCCTCCGTCTTCTCGTAGATGGCCCGGTGGACCACCGTCTCGCAGCTGGCGAGGGCGTCCTCGGGGCAGGGGGCTTCCGGGGTGACGGCGATCACCTCGTCCTCCGTCAGCTCGTCGAGGATCGATCCGGTGGAGGTGATCAGGATCATCCCCTCGGATAGGAGGCTGATGTTTCCAAAGTGGGCGTAGGTCAGGCCGGACGAGACGATCTTGCTTCCAAACTTCGATATCTCTTTCCTCGGGTCCAAAGGTCTCCACCTCACGTCAGGGCGAAGGAGACGGCCTTAGACCCCACCCCTCCGAAAGGGTCCTTCGCCTCCACTGCGATCGAATAATCTCCGGGCTCCCAGAACCTCGTCTCCCAGCGGCCGGTGTAGACGCCGTTTCTGTCCAGGTCCCCCATGGGGATCCTGATCTCCCTATCCCGGCCGATGACGTGGACCTCCACGGTGGCTGTATCTCCTGAGACCCCCGCCTCGATGGTGACGGGGTCCCCCGGGGTGGCGGCGGTCCTGCTCAGCTGGAGGCTGTAGACCTCGGGGTCTGCAGGCCTCTCCTCGACGAGGGAGATGGCTCGGGAGAGGTTGAGGGCTCCGTAGCCGAAGGTGTTGTCGGGGCCCGAGGGCCCGATGTCGTCGGCGGACCTCAGAAGGACCCTCTTCACCCCGGCGGGGTCGAGGCCGGGCTGCTTCTCCAGGATCACGGCGCAGGCCCCGGCCACCTGGGGCGCCGCCATGGAGGTTCCGCTCATATCCTCCTCCCCCCGGAGGGTCCCCGCCTTGGCGGAGGTGACGTTCACCCCCACCGCCACCAGGTCGGGCTTCACCCGGTTGTCGAGGGTGGGCCCCCGGGAAGACCTCTGGAATATCATCCCCCCAGGGTCGGTGGCGCCGACGGTGATCACCTTCTCGGCGGTGCCGGGGGTGACGATCGATCTGGTGGCAGGCCCGGCGTTCCCGGCGGCGACGGAGACGACCATCCCCGCGTCCACCATCCTGTCGCAGGCCTCGTCCAGGAGGGTGGCCCCCTCGCTGGGCACCTCCCCACCGACGCTGAAGGAGAGGACGTCTATCCCCAGGGAATCCCGGTTTTCGAGGCACCAGTCGAGGGCGGTGAGGGCGTCGGAGAGGTAGCAGGCGCCGTCTCTGTCCATCACCTTCACCACCACCAGCCCCGCCCCCGGGGCGATCCCCCTCCCGTCCCCGGTCCCCGCGATGAGGCTAGCGCAATGGGTGCCGTGGCCGTGATCGTCGTAGACATCCTCCCTCCCGTTGACGAAGTCCTTGAAGGCGACGATCTTTGCGCCGGGGGTGAAGAGGTCGTCGTCCATATCGTCGAGGGACCGGTGGTTGGGGTCGGCCCCGGTGTCGAGGATCGCCACGGTAACGCCCCTCCCGGAGTAGTCGTCGACGGCGAACCTGGGGTCGTTCTTGGGCCTGTATCCCTCGATAGGCTCCCCCAGGATCCTGAGCTTCTTGTCCTCGTAGACCCCCTTCACCCCCGTCGTCCCGGCGATGCTCTCCAGCTCTCCCCGGGGAACGATCATCGAGGCGCCGGGAAGGATCCTGAACTTTTCGCCCTCCCCCTCCAGGGTGGCGTTCTCATCGACGAGGACTATCACCCTCACCTCCTCGTCCTCAGCCTCCTCGAGGCTGTCCTCGATCCGGTTGGAGTTGAGGTCCCGGGGGTCGAGGACCCTGAGGACCAGCTCGGCGTTCCTTGCGGCGTTGCCGGCCTTATCCACGGCGATGATCTCTATCGGGTGGTCTCCGGGGGGGAGGTTCGAGCTGCATCGACCGGCGTACCTGCCGCTCCGGGTGAGGTCGATCATGGGAATAAAAAGCCCGGCCGCCTCGGCGTAGACCGTCTCCACCCCTACGTCGTCTCTCACCCAGGCCCTCACCTCCACCTGGGGGTCCCCCCGTTTTATGATCATCGGAGAGACGTGGGCGTACTGGATCGTCGGAGGCTCGGCGTCGTCTTCAGGGCTGAGGACCGAGCTCATCCTCTGGAGGAACCACGGCGGCGGGACCTCCTGGGGAGGCTTTAAGGATATGGAGATGGCGGCGCCGCTGGAGGCGGTCGAGACGATCGCCGCCAGGGCGAGGAGAAGAGAGAGGCTTCGCCAGCTCATCTCCTCATCCTACGTGGCTATACGATTAATACTTTCCCAGCTTTCTGATGCCATCCGTCGCCGCTGGCGGCGTAGGCGCCGTCGGGGCGGGGGCCGAGCCGTCGATCTCTATCGTCAGGACGTCCTCGAAGTAGGAGGTCTTCCCTCCCGTCGCCGCCGCCAGGGTGACGTTGTAGGCCCCGGCGGGGGCTCCGGTGGCGTCCCAGGTCCCCAGGTACTCGTCAGTGAGGGTGGGGACGAGTTCGATGGTGGCCATCACCCTCCCTTCGGAGTCCTGGATCAGGGCCCCGGCGGCGGTGATGGGGGCCAGGGCGGAGCCGCCGATGGAGCCGAGCTTGACCCCGCTGGTGATCTCCGAGGGGTTGGACCCCGAGGCGTAGAGGAGGATGGGATCGAAGCAGGCGACGCATCCCATCGTCTTGGCCGTCGGCTTCTCCATGGAGGTGGCGTTGGAGATGATATCCTCGATCTCGGCACCGCTGACGATGGATCCATTGGTCTCGATGGATAGGTTCTCCGCCGGACCGATATCGTCGATGCCCCCGTCCTCAAAGACCACCTCCTCGACGGTCTCGGTCGTCGTCACCTCATCGGAGCCCTCCGCCTCGGAGAACTCCGGCATCGAGTCCGCCTCGTCGGGGACGACATCGAAGGTGGCGAATATCTTGACCGGTCCAGGGGGGGCGGGGTTGGGGTCCGCCCTGGAGCTCACCAGGATCGCCTTGACGGGGGGCCTCCTCGCCTCCCAGTCGTTGAAGGAGTAGACGCTCGATTCGTAGCCCATAAGCTGGAGGGCGAGCCAGACCATGGCAGCCCTGGCGCCGGCGTAGGAGTAGACGACGACCGGCCTCTCCTCATCAAGGCCTGAGAAGGCCCGGTCGAGGTCGTCGCTCCCCTTCATCCTGCCGCCGGTCAAAACCTCGGAGTAGTCGATGTGGATGGCCCCAGCGATCTTATCGGCGGAGAAGTCCCGGAGGACCCTCGCGTCGACGAGCTGGAGGTCGCCGCTGGAGACCCCCTCGTAGTCGGCCATGAGGCCGGACCTGACCCGGGGGGTGTAGGTGACGGCGGGCCTCGCGTTCTCCACCCTCTCGGTGGGCTGGCCGGCGGAGGTCCAGGCGTCCAGACCGCCGTCCAGGACCTGGACGGAGTCGTGGCCGAGGTACCTCATCGCCCAGAAGACGAAGGGAGCGACGGATATGTCATCACAGGGCTCACAGTCGCCGTATATCACCACCGAGTCCTCGGGGGATATGCCGGCGTTCCCGAAGATCTCGGCCATCTCTTCGGCGGACTTCGGGTTGTTATTCTCGTCGAGGAGCTCCTCCCAGTATAGGGGGATGGCCCCCTTGATGTGGATCGTGCCGTAGTGGGATCCCACGTCCAGGATCACGTCCGCGGCCTTCGCGTCTTCGACGGAGGCGAGAAACTCGCCGCGAATGTAACCATCAGCCTTTCTCTCGGCCTTTTCCGCCTCCATCTCTGCCCGCGCCCTCTGGGCTGAGTTGAGATCCTCAGTCTCCTCCTTTCCGGCCTCCATATCGGCCCGCGCCTGTTTCGCGGATTTGGGCGTCCCGGCCTCGATCACCGTCGGATTGTAGCCCAAAAACTCAAAGATCGCGAGGCTCGAGTTCGACTGGCCTTTGCATTCGGGGCAGTCCCATTTTCCTGCGTGCTCCTCGTCAATATCCAAATCTGCCGTCGTGCAAGAGACCAAGGCGAATACTGCCGCGATGGTCAGGACCCACAGGGCCGCTCCTGACCGGAGACTCCCGGACCTGCGGCCAGCCGACGGGCAGGGCCCTTCAGCTGAGTTGATCTTTCTTCTAACCCCAAACATTTTTTTTCCCCTGAAAGAATTGAATCATGATGATCTTAAAGCCCCTTAGAGAGGGCCTCGTCGAAGCTCCATCCCGCCCTCGGGATCAGCTCCAGCTCCCCGATCGTCTCCTCCACCTCGTACCCCTTGGAGTCCTTCGCCGAGAGGATTATCTCGTACCTCCCCGGCCCCATCAGGGCGGTCTGGAGGGTGCCGACGTAGGCTCCGTCCCCGGCCCGGTCCATCCTGATGTAGGGGGTCCGTTCGGAGGATCTGAGGAGGCTCCTCGTCCTGGCCGAGACCTGGGCTACGCCGTACTTTGAGTCGAGGACCGCCTCCACCGTCACCTCGGCCCCTATCGATGCCCGGGCGGGGTTTATCGAGGCGTCGACGAGCTGGAGGGGGAGGATCGCCTCGCCCATGACGGGATAGATGTCACGAGCCCTCTCGTTGATGATCCGGGGGAGGTCAGCAAATCCGTCGCTCCCCGAGATGTTCTGGCCGGGGCCACCGAACTCGTCGGTTCCGATGTAGTCTCCCCAGAAGTTTCCGCCTTCGGGGTAGTCTGCGTACCACTGGTTGACCCCCCTATCCTCGGCGGGGATGACGCAGTCGAAGATCCTGTTCTTGTATATGTGGTTTCCGTCGGTGTTGACGAAGATGCCGCGCTGGCTTGCCGAGATGTTGTTCTCGACGATGGTGTTGTTTCCGGAGGGCCCCTCCTGGATCTGGATACCGAATTTCGAGTTATCCGCGATCTCGTTACCTCGGATCAGGTTGTATCCCGACCCCCTCTGGAGGAATATGCCCACGACCCCGTTCTCGACGATATCGTTCTCCAGGATCTGGTTCTTTGAGCAGCCGTTGATCATCTTGATCCCGGAGTTGAAGTTCTGGGCGAGCCGGTTCTTCTGGATCAGGTTGTCGGCGCAGTTGGTGAACATGTAGATGCCGTAGTCGTTTCTCTCCGCCACGTTCTCCCGGATGACGTTCTCGGAGCAGCTCGGGAAGAGGGCTATCCCGTACTCGCCGTTGAAGCTCGCCACGTTATCTTGGATCAGGTTGCGGTGGGAGCCGGAGAGGTAGATCCCGTACCATCCCTCGCCGCCGAGGCCGTTGTAGTTCGCGACGTTATTCTCGATCCTGTTATCGTCGGAGGAGATGAGGCCGATCCCCCACTGGACGCAGCCGGTGACGGTGTTATTGGAGATGGTGCAGTTTCTCGAGCCGACCAGGTGGATCCCGTAAAACCCCCCCTCGACGGTGAAGCCTGAGATGGTGACGTCGTCCGCTCCGACCTTCATCCCGATCTGCCGGTCGTCCGCCCTGATCCTGGCTCCGTCGCCGATGAGGTTTATGCTCTTTGTTATCTCCACCCCTCCGTAGACCCCCGGGGCCGCCAGGACGGTGTCGCCTGGAACCGCCTGGTTTATAGCCGCCTGGAGGTCAGAGCCCGCCTGTATCGTCGCCGCCGAGGCGGCCGTCACCAGCAGAAACGCCAAAATCGCCGTCGCTCCCAGGAAGGGGCTGAGATGCGCAGAACTCTTCAATCTAACCCACCGGCCTTAAGGAGGATCTTCAGTTAATAAAGCTAACGTGGCCCTCCTCCCGCCTTCGAGACGGAGATCTTCTGATCCGGCCTAGGCGAGGCCTCTGTAGGGCTCACGTAGGTTAGAGGTGAAAACAAAGTCTTTTTATCGCCGCATATCATATTTGGATTGAGGTGTTCAGCATGAGATATCCGTTGAAACTGGGCCTTGCCCTGGGGTGCGCCCTCCTGATGGTGGGAGCGGCCGCAGCCGCGAGCTGGTCCTCTGAGAAGGTCCTGATGGGGGACGCGTACATCGACAAGTATGCTGAGGACGACAACTTCGGCACCGAAGAGATCCTCTGGGTCTCCTCCGAAGGGGATGAGCCAGTGAGAGAGTCCTGGCTCTACTTCGACACCAACAGCATCAAAGAGGCCCTGGGGATCGAGTCCTCCGACGAGGTCGCATCGGCGACCCTGAAGATCTATGCCAAGGAGGTGGAGGCCCCAGGGGAGGTGGAGCTCCACTTCTACTACGAGGGCTTCTTCGAAGATACCGTCGTCTGGGACGGCAAGCCCGAGTACGACGGTGAGGTGGACGGGGTCGAGGAGATCGACGGCTCCGGGTGGTACGAGTTCGATGCCACCAGCATCGTCAAGAAGGCCATCGATGAGTGCCCCGACTGTCCCTTCTCCATGGTCCTGGTGGCGGCCGACGACGCCTCCATCGGCTTTGCCTCCAAGGAGGACTCCGACGGGAACGTCCCGGTGCTGACGGTCGTCACCACCGACCATTAAACCCTCCTCCGGGGATGTTGGAGCGGCCTGGGGGTTTTCCGGCCCGCCCCAAATTAACTTTTTATACGCCCTCCCCGTCTTCCCTCCCTTGATGCCATACCCCCTCTCCGGATCCGAGATGTCGATCAGTTCAATGGCCTCGAGGCTCTCTCTCGCTCTCCTCACCCTGGCCCTGCTCCTCCTTCTTCCCCTGGCCTCGGGTACAGAGGTGGTCCTGGTATCCTCGCCGGGATGCACCAAGTGCGCCGCCGCCGAGAGGACGTTGGAGATGATCCTCGCAGACCATCCGGGGGTCGAGCTCGCCGTCTACGACGTCTACTCCGAGGAGGGGCGGAAGGCCGTAAGGGAGCACCGCCTCCGGGGCGGGGTCCCGGCGATCGCCGTCGGGAACCTCTCGATAGCCTATAGGGATTATGAAGGGGACCAGAAGCTCCTGGAGGAGATGGTCCGGGCCGCCCTCGCCGCGACACCGGCAGGGTGGGAGGGGCTGGACGGAGCTTCCGGCGCCGATATCCCGGCCTTCGTGGGGTCGATTCCCGGGCCGACGGCCCCGGTCCGGGACGGCTCCGCCGAGGAGGTGGACGTCTCCTCCCTCTCCATGGCGACGGTCTTCGTGGCGGGGCTCCTCGCCGGGTTCAATCCCTGCCTCTTGGGGGTCCTGGCGTTTCTTGCCACCGCCATCATCTCCAGCTCCGGCCGCCGCCGGGATCTGATCATGATGGTGGCTTTCTTCTCCTTTGGGATCTTCGTGATGTACTACCTCTTCGGGGTGGGGCTCCTCCGGACCCTCCACGCCGGGGCGATCGCCGCCCATTTGCGGACCGGCCTGACGGTCCTCCTCATCGCTCTGGGGCTCGTCCATATCGAGGACGCAAGGCGCCTATCGGCCGGAGGCCGATCCCTCTTCAAGGCGAGCTGGTCCCAGAGGTACGTCGAGGGGGCCCTCGCCCGGGGGAGGTACAGCTCGTACTTCCTCCTCGGGGCCCTCTTCTCCCTGGTGAAGGCCCCTTGCGTCGGCGCCGTCTACATCGCCATCCTGGGGCTGATCTCCGAGGAGGGGTACTCCTCGGGGGCGGTCTACCTCCTCCTCTACAACCTGGGGGTTATCCTTCCCATCCTCCTCCTGGGGGGGGTGATCGCCTTCGGGATGAGCCCCGCCAGGGTCGACAGCTTCCGGAAGGACCACCGGGCCGCAATCAGGCTTGTGACGGGTTTGACCCTCCTCCTCCTCGCCCCCCTCATATACTGGCAGGTGATCTGAGGGGGGTGGCCCGCCGGCCTTCCAGAGCCGGGCGGCTTCTTCCGGCGGGTGCAAAGAGATTAATACAGGCACGAAGTCTCTCGCCTTTGAGGTGAACGCTTGTTTTTGATAGGAGAGGCGCTGATAGGGGACGAGCCCGAACTCGCTCATGTTGATCTGCTGATCGGTGACAAAGACGGTCCTGTGGGGACGGCCTTCGCGAGCGGCCTTGCCCAGCTCTCGGCGGGGCACACCCCGCTCCTTTCGGTGATCAGGCCGAACCTGCCTCCGAAGCCCGCAACCCTGATCGTCCCGAAGGTGACGGTCAAGAACATGGAGCAGGCCGCCGCCATATTCGGCCCGGCCCAGAACGCCGTCGCCAAGGCGGTGGCCGACTCCGTCGCCGAGGGGGTGATCCCGAAGGCCGAGGTCGAGAACCTGGTGGTGATCGCCAGCGTCTTCATCCACCCCCAAGCCCGGGACTACGACGCCATTTATCGGTACAACTACGGGGCGACGAAGCTCGCGGTGAAAAGGGCGATGGAGGGCTTCCCTGACATCGATACCGTCCTCTACGAGAAGGACAGGTCCACCCACCCGATCATGGGATTCCGGGTCATCCGGCTCTGGGACCCCCCCTACCTCCAGGTGGCCCTGGACCTGGTGGACCTCACCGTCGTCCGGAGGGTCCTCTCCCAGCTTCCGGATAGCGACCATCTCCTGATAGAGGTGGGGACGCCCCTCGTCAAGAAGTTCGGCGCCTCGGTGGTGAAGGAGATCAGGAACGTCAGGCCCAGCTCCTTCGTCGTCCTCGATCTCAAGACCCTCGACACAGGAAATCTTGAGGTGAGGCTCGCCGCCGACGCCACCGCCGACGCCGTGGTGATATCGGGGCTCGCCCCCCAGAAGACCCTGGAGCTCGCGATCCGGGAGGCGAGGAAGACCGGGATCTACTCGGTGATAGACATGCTGAACGTCCCCGACCCCCTGGAGGTCCTCAGGTCCCTGGCGGTGCTGCCGGACGTGGTCGAGATGCACCGGGCTATCGATCAGGAGGCGGAGCGGCACAACTGGGAGGCGATAGCCGAGATCAAGAGGATGGCCGCCTCCTCCGACCGGAAGGTCCTGGTGGCCGTAGCCGGCGGGATCCGGGTCGATACCGTCGCCTCGGCCCTCAGCTCCGGCGCCGACATCGTCGTCACCGGCCGGGCGATCACCGGCTCCAAGGACGTCAGGGACGCCGCCGAGCAGTTCCTCGCAGAGCTGAAGCAGACGGAGATCGACCAGTACAGGGTGATGACAGACTTCTGAGATGCGCCTCCTCTTCGTCCTCCTTCTCCTCCTGGCCCTGGCAGGCCCCGCCCGCCCCACCACCGAGGTCCGGGCGGGGGGCGGCGCCGATCCCGGCGGCGCCGTCGTCCTGGTAGTAGACGGGATGGGGTCGGCTTACGTCTACCCCGAGCTCTCGCCCCGGGGGATCGACGGGTCGCCCCTGCCGCGGGCCTGCCTCTTCAACCTCACGGGGAGGGGGGCTCGAATTCTGAACCTGACCGTCCCCGTCCCGGAGACCGGCCCGAGCCACTCGGTCCTGGCGACGGGCTGCTCCTGGATGGACCCCACCATCTTGGGGACTCCGGGGGCGACGATCTTCGATGCGGCTGGTGAGGTGGGGCTCCTCCGCCTCGCCATCCTCCAGCGGGGCGACTCGATCAGCATGCTCCTGGAGCAGGACGGCGTCCTCTTCTTCGACGACAACGCCCTCTGGGGGGCCGAGCCCCTGGTCGGCTCCGGCCCCGCCCTCCCTCCGGACCTGGCCGCCCTCCTCCAGAGCTGGAGGGATCGTTTTCCCTCCTACAACCGGGAGCGGGGCGTCCCCGGCTACTTGGCTTATAACGCCTGGGCTCTGGACGCGGCTTCGGATCTGGTGGCGGCGATGGGAAAGCGCCCCTTCCTTCTGATCGTCAACGTCGGAGCCGTCGACAGCGCCGGCCACAACCTCGGCCCCGCGGGGTACGTCGAGACGATCTCCGGCCTCGACGGACCCCTGGGGAGGCTCGTCGAGGGCTGTGAGGCCGGAGGCGTCCTCCTCCTCATCACCGCCGACCACGGCATGTCCTTCCCCTCTGATGAGGGCAAAGGCGGACACTCCTCCGCCAAGTACTCCTCCCTGGCCGAGTCGGTGATGGTCCCGGCGGTCTTCGTGGGGCCGGGGGTCGACGAGGTCGCGGTGACGGGGAACTGGTCGGAGGTGGACCTCGCCCCCACCCTCCTCGACCTGCTCGGCAAAAGCCCAATTCTCCCATTCTCCGAGGGGCGGGTGATCCCGATCTCAAAGCGATCTGACCTGGTCGTCGACGCCGGAGAGGTGGCCGAGGTGGAGGTCTGGCGGGGCGGGGTCCTGGTGGCAAAGGCGACCGGCGATTCTCGCTACATCTTTAGGAACCTCGACCGGGGGACCTACTCGGTGGAGTCGGGAGGGAGGTCCGAGGAGGTCCACCTGACGAGGGACGGCTCGATCGACCTCGCCTCCGGCCGACCTCCGAGGGCCGGAGGGCTTCTCTCGTCGATCTTCGATCCGGAGGCGAGGAGGTACGTCGCAGCCCTCCTGATCGTGGCGGTGAACGTCGTCGGGGTCGTCCTGATCAAAAGGATCGTCCGGAGAGGATGAGGCCGGTCTCTCCGATTTTCCGGCCAACTTTAAATACGACCTTCTCGGGACAAATCCGGTGTGATGGTTCATGGGAATTATAGAAGACGCCAGAGCTGGCCGGATTACCGCTGAGATGGAGATGGTGGCAAAAGACGAAGGCGTGACCCCCGAGTTCATAAGGCGAGGGATCGCCGGCGGCACCATCGTCATACCCGTCAGCCCCTACCGGGACGTACGCTTCTGCGGGATAGGAAAGGGCCTTAAAACGAAGGTGAACGCCACCGTCGGCACCAGCAGCGACATCGTCGACGTCGAGATGGAGGTGGCCAAGGCGAGGGCCGCCGAGGAGGCGGGGGCCGACACCCTGATGGAGCTCTCTACGGGGGGCGACTTCTTCGAGATCAGAAAGCGGGTGGTCGAGAACACCAGCCTATCCGTAGGGTCGGTCCCCCTCTACCAGGCCTTCATCGAGGCGATAAGAAAATACGGGTCCGGCGTCGATATGACCGAGGACGACCTCTTCCAGATCACCGAGGAGCAGGCCCGCCTCGGGACGAACTTCATGGCGATCCACACCGGGATCAACCGGATCTGCATCGAGAGGATCAAGAGGCAGGGGGGCAGGTTTGGCGGCCTCTGCAGCCGGGGCGGGGCCTTCATGGTCGCCTGGATGCTCCACAACGACCAGGAGAACCCCCTATACAGCGACTTCGGCTACCTCCTGGAGATCTTAAAGGAGCACGAGGTCACCCTCAGCATGGGGAACGGCTTTCGGGCCGGCGCCGTCCACGATGCCACCGACCGGGCCCAGATCCAGGAGCTGATCATCAACAGCGAGCTGGCGGACGAGGCTCACGCCTTCGGGGTCCAGACGATCGTCGAGGGGCCGGGGCACATACCCATCGACGAGATCGAGGCTAATGTCAAGGTGATGAAGCGCCTCTCGGGGGAGAAGCCCTTCTACATGCTGGGGCCCCTGGTCACCGACGTCGCCCCCGGCCGCGACCACATCGTGGCGGCGATCGGCGCAAGCCTCTCCAGCGCCGCCGGGGCGGACTTCATCTGCTACGTCACCCCCGCGGAGCACCTCGCCCTCCCCAACGTCGAGGACGTGAGGGAGGGGGTGATGGCCGCGAGGATAGCCGCCCACGTCGGGGACATGATCAAGAACGGTTCCCGCGACCAGGACCTGGCCATGGGCCGGGCCCGCCGGGACATGCTCTGGGGAGAGCAGTTCCGCCTCGCCCTCGACCCGGATATGGCGGAGAAGATCCGGGCCGAGAGGGCGCCTGCTGACGGGAAGGTCTGCACCATGTGCGGCGACTTCTGCGCCCACAAGATCGTGGCGGATAATATAGACCTCAGGAGGTAGACCTCAAGACGTATACCTCAGGATCTGATCCTCATCCTCCGATGAGCCCCGCGAAGAACTGGAGGGCTGAGGAGCTGGCCAGGGCCGCCGCCACCTTCGCCTTCGCCGACCAGGTGTTGCCGGTGATTTTTATATCGCCTTGGTCTCTCGCCTCCTGGAAGGCCCCGGCGGGATCGGGGGAGAGGAAGACCCGTTGGATCGCATCCTCCGTTGCCTCCACCAGGATCGTGGGGTCTGGGATCTCCCCCTCGGTGATGTTGACGACCACGGCCCTCCTCGTCTCGAGGCCCGCCAGAAGGGAGGGCCCCTCCTCGCCGGATACCTCGATCTGGACCCTTTCGTCTCCAAGAAGGGTCTTTACCACCTCTGGTGCGCTCTCTACGCCCATGTTGTATATCTCGACGGCGTGCTGAATATCCTCAAAGGCGACGCCGGAGGCCGGTGCCGATCCGGCCCAGGCCAGCGTCGCCACCAGGAGAAATAAGGCCATCTTCATGGCCTCAGGGTTTCTTTCCGCCGATTATTAGCCTTTTTCCATCGAAACTTTCTCCGCCATAGGACGAGCTCGGAGAATCTTTAAGTACGTTCTTATCCCTATTTGAGGACGGTATGGAAATCCTGGTGCTCTGCATCGACAGAGACGACGACCTGGGCCGGAAGGCGGGGATCGATAGCCCCGTCGTCGGGAGGGCCGCCAACGTCGAGGCGACCCTCTCCCTCGGCCTCGCCGATCCCGAGGACTCGGACGTCAACACCATCCTCGGCGGGATCCAGGTCTACGACGACCTCGCCTCCCAGGGGCGGACCGTTGAGATCGCCTCGGTGGCTGGGGACCCCAACGTCGGCCTCGTCTCCGACGGGAAGATAGCCCATCAGAT
>Ga0334885_1002937_pt1 | contig 16646 bp, 13 predicted proteins | sample GraSluR1_MG_8_FD_207233 | JGI IMG/M metagenome (GOLD analysis project Ga0334885, IMG submission 207233) | Sludge microbial communities from methane-producing bioreactor in Wageningen University, Netherlands - Granular Sludge_31_05-R1 | ecosystem: Engineered > Bioreactor > Anaerobic >...
AAATATTAAACAAGCCTTCAAAAGAGCGGAAATTTTAGCTGAAGCAAATGCTTTCACAAAAGATTTAATCAATTCACCATCAAATATCATTGATGCACTTACATTTTCTGCACAGGCAAAACAAATTGCAAACGAAAACGATCTTAGCAAAATTATTTTAACCGAAAAAGAGCTTAAAAAAATGGGCTGGGGCGGACTTCTCGCTGTAAATCAAGGCTCAACTAGACCACCCAGAGTTGTTGTTTTGAAATATGATGGCGGTCCTTCAAAAGAAAAACCGATTGTGCTTATTGGAAAGGGCTTAATATTTGATGCAGGCGGATATAATTTAAAACCCACAAATTTTATTGAAACAATGCATCAAGATATGAGCGGAGCTGCAACGGTTCTTGGCGTCATGAAGACTTTAGATAAATTAAAAATCAAAAAAAATGTAATTGGAATAATGCCACTTGCCGAAAATATGGTTTCAGGAAATGCGTATAAACCATCTGATATTATAAAAATGTTCAATGGAAAAACTGTAGAAATAACAAATACAGATGCTGAAGGAAGGATAGTTTTAGCAGATGCAATCACTTACGCAACGAAACTCAAACCATCAAAAATTATTACAATTGCAACTCTTACAGGCGCAGTCGCCGTAGCTCTCGGAAATCGTTATTCAGGAATAATTTCAAATACTAAAGAAACAGTGGACGAATTGATCAAAGCTGGTGAAGAAGTTGGAGAGTTATTTTGGGAACTCCCACTCCACGATGATTATAAAGAAACTATAGAATCAGATATCGCCGATTTTAAAAACTGCGACATATCGGATAGGGAAGCGGGATCTGCAAAAGGCGCAGCCTTCCTAGAACCATTCTTCGAAGACTATCCATGGGCGCATATCGATATCGGAGGCACCGCCTTTACCTCAAAACCTGAAGACTTCCAATCCAAAGGCGCCACAGCCCATGGGCTTAGAGCTTTAGTAAAATTTTTGGAAGGGTAGAAAAATTTTAATGGTTGTAAAAATTGGCAAACATTGAACACGCGTCTTAAGATAAGCCACAAATAAAAATTTTGTGCTAAGAATTACAAACGGAATATTAATAATTAGTCCTTTCACTTCTGCCTAAAACAAGCATTCTCATTGCAAGCAAGATATGCATAATAAGAAGCAGTTACGCCTTCAGCACTTCCGGTAATAGCTTGTTTAAAGCCAGTATCATTGCAATCACCAGCAGAATAAACTCTCGGTAAATTTGTTTCAGTTTTTCGATTTATTATAATTTCACCCCTTTCGTTGAGCGCAACTCCAAGCTCTTTTGCAATATCGGTTTGAGCGGTGTGGCCTATGGCATAAAAAATTCCATCAACTGGCAAAATCTCACCACTATTTAATTTAACTGAGTTAAGTTTTTCTTCGCCGAGTAATTCCAAAACTTCAGTATTATATCGAACTTCAATTTTTGGATTTGCTTCGAGATTTTTAATGTTGATAGGTTCTGCTCTGAGAATATCTTTTCGAACAAACATAATAACTTTTGAGGCATGTTCAGTCAAAAACAAAGCCTCTTTAACTGCGCTATCTCCACCACCAACAATTCCAACAACTTTATTTTTATAAAAAGCTCCATCACAAAGCGCACAAAAAGAAAGCCCTTTATTCTCAAATTCTTTTTCACCGGGAATACCAAGCTTTTTATGAACTGTTCCAGTCGAAAATAAAATAGATTTTGCTTTATATTCACCAGATTTTGCAATAACTTTATAAAAACAGTCATCAATTTTTTCGACCTTCAAAACCTTTTCCATTTTAATTTCTGCTCCAGTTGAAACAGCGTGTTCATATAAAGACATTCCAAGGTCCGGTCCCGAAATAGATTTAATCCCTGGCCAATTTTCAACAATATGAGTAGTTGTAATAAGCCCTCCGGGCATGTCGGCAAAAGTTAAAGTCTTAAGCCCAAGCCTTGTACCATACATCGCTCCAGAAAGCCCAGCAGAACCACCACCAATAATAACAAAATCGTATTCTTGCATAATGAAAAAGTTTAAATTTTTTTTACAAAGCCATTCTACTTTTAAAAATTAGAAAGTCAAAAAAAGTAAAATCAATATTTTTAGAAAAAAGGCCACCTATTTTTAAGTGGCCTGTGGCAAACCCATCAAAAATCTCAATTGAGATTTTGCGGGGAAATTATGCCTTCGAGTTTCGATCGGTAGTTCGAGGAGAATGTGACGATGTTGATCGGATCTGGCCGACTCAACTCCGCACACATCTGCACAGTGACGAACACAACACTCCGGAATTCTTCTCCTTTCATTTTTGGATTGTTTTCATTCATCCAGTCCGAAATCTGATCGAAAAAAGTGTTTGGACTGGGGTTAAGTTCAATTGACCGAAGCAATTCAAGCAAAGAATTCGCCACTTCAAATACTCTCTCTTCCATTGTATACTCCTTTTTTAGTAGCAAAATTGCCACCAAAACTATTTTATAATAAAAACATAATATGTCAATGCAGAAATTCTAAAAAGGCCTTAAGTTTTTTTAAATTAAAATTTAATTGGCTAATACAAAAATAATTATTACGAGTAACGGATGATTTCTCCTGCGGAAATTCATCCTCGGTTTCGCTAAAATTGGAAAATCTTCGATTTTGGTCAAGCCGTTTTTTTTCAAAACGTGCTCTTAAAAAAATCATGTTATATTAGCCCCGAAATCATCGCTAAAAAAATTAAGGTCTTTTTATTAGAAAAATTATAGCTTTTAGTTCTTTAGAAATTAAAGGACATTTTTCCCATCCATTTCAATAATAACTTGTTGGCCAAATTTTTTTAGTATTATTGTTTTAGTACCATCGCTAACAATAAAATTTCTTTGAAATTTTTTATCTTGAGTTATAGTCATATCACTTGAAAATTCAATAGAAAAAATAGGTTTAACAGTTGAATTAAATTTAAAATTTCCATTTTCTAAAGCTTCAACAATACATCCTGAAAAACCAAGTTTATTTAAAGATTCAGATAGTTTATTTGCTTCTATTTGATTTTCTTTAATTAGTTTTTTTAGTTCTTTTTTTGACAAATTGCTTTTTGTTTTTTCACTAGGTGATACCTGATCTGAAGGAGTTGTTTCTGGAGAAATAAATTCTTGATTTGGCAATTCTTGATTTGATGAAACAGAAAAAGATTTACTTCCGCTAGGAGTATCAGCCGAGTAAGAGATACTTGAAGAAGAAAATTGAATTTTAACATTACTTTCTCCATCGCTTAATACATAATAATTATTGTTTATTTTTGAAATTCTAAAGTTTGAAGAATTAAATTTAACAATCTCTTGGTTTGAAGTATCTTTCAAAACAAAAACAATTTTATTTCCTTCTTTTGAAAAACTGAACCTATCAGAAATGTTTGAAGGAAGACTCGAAATAAAATTATTTATTGATTCGTCAGTATTTCTAAAATTTTCTTTAACCTTATAAGTTCTTGATCTTTTATCAATTTTTGCCCCACTTTTGTCTATATCAAAAACTTCAACCGTATTTTCGTTAGAATTAAAAACAACATTTACAAAATAATTATCAGACGGTAGTAAAACGCTAACTTCATTGTTTTTAATAATAATTTCTCCGACGTCTCCAAAGACAAAATTATTTGGAGATTTTTCCTTTAAAGCCTTGTAGTTTGACATTTGAGCAACAGCAACTCCATGATAAAAAATCGTTGCAGAAATATTTCTAGATCTATCAATATTTGGCATCACTGTTAATGCATAATTTTTTAATACATTATTATCTTTTTCAATTTGTAAAGAAATGAGTTGCAAATTACAGGTATCTATAAGTCTATCAAAAATTTGCATATCATCCTCAAAATATTTTGCATCATACTGGTCAATATTCGTCTCAAGAATTCTTTTAAAATCTTTGATTTCCATTATTTCATTTTCAAAATTTGGAAAAACATTGTTTACCTGACTGATCAAAGACTTAACTTCAGAAATTTTGTTTGCAAAATCTTCCTTTTGGACATTTAAATCTCCATTTTTATTTATAGTACCACTTCCTTGTTCAATTTGCTTTTCTTGAATTTCTTTGAAAATTAAACGATTTGAAGTGAAAAAATTTATTTTCATATTTATTTTTATTAAAATCAAATAATTATACCATAAAAAAAGAATTATGCAAAAACATATAATTAAACGTATTTTTTAAGTTCATTATGAATAAGGACTATTAGAGAGTCTATACTAAAAAAGGCCCATATTTCAGGGCCTTTCGCTTTTCATTTTTTCACATTAAGAGAGACACATCGGCACTACCTCTGTAAAGATAGTGTCGATATTGTAGTTCTCTTATAGTGGCTTTTGTCCATTCATCATCAATCTTACCTTCTTCAATATCCCGAAGGATTTCAAGAAGTAAGTCAAGGATGAACTTTTCTCCGAGTTTCTTTGGGTCAAGGAGCTCTTTTTGCTCCAAGACCCATTTTTGAAGTTCGTTGTTAAAATTCTGATCAAATCCATGAAGTTTTATAAACTTCAAAAGATTGAAGATCAGAACTCCAGCTCTAGTCGTTATCTTTTCCACAGTTTACCTCCTTTTAGTGAAGAGGCGGACTGTGGCGGGGACGAAAACCTCAAATTCGTTCATGGGCCCTTTGATTTGAGCTTTGCTGTCAAAAGCATCCTCAAAGGGCCATTCTACAAAAGGATATTGGTAGAAAAAGAGCTCCCCTTGGGAGATTATTTTTCCTCCTTGTGGCATTGCAATTGTCGCAATTGCCACAAAATTATCGGAAAAACAAACTCCGAGGATTGAAAACCCTCCCCATCTTTGATGCCACATTTCTGGGCAAGTTCCCAGCGTGGCACTTTGTACGGTAGGACACTTCGCATCCAACCGCACAAAACCTTCTGTGGCTGGAACGACCTCGATTGACGAAAGCCCATCAGGACAGTCGCCCGCTTCCCAAATCCTCACATCCTTGTCATCATCATGGAAAGCACAAGAACTCCCTCCCACAAAAGAAAGAAAAAGGAAAAAAAGTGAAAAAAATAACCTAAGCATTTTGCCTCCTTGTAAAAGGTCGAACGATACAATAAACCTAACAAAATACTACATTCAAATTGTGTTTTGTCAATGATATTGTTGACAAAAAGTTGAAATAAAGTATAAACTTTAAACAGTTTGAGAATTTTACGGTTCTTTGAAAAAAGGGGTTAAAAGTGAAAAAGTTTTTTTCAAGTATTATTTTCGTTCTTTTCATTTCCCAAAGTGCATTTGCTCAGCAAGTGCATTATGAGAGCAATATTGAGGAGGAAAAAACAGTCAAAACTGAGGTGGTGTCGTCTAGCCACAACCTCCTACTCCGCATAAAAGCGGGGATTGAGGGAACGGCATCAACATCATCAAAAAATTTGACATCAATTTGGACGCTTGTTGGCGGGGTTGAGATTCCTGTGATATGGAGAGAAACGATGATTTACGCAGAGCTTGGGTTTGGTTTTTGGAGGCCAAACTCAGGCTTGGATCATCGAACAACTCCACTAGCAGGGTCCGGTGGATTCTATGGGGTGTATTATCCTGTAGAATGGGTTGGACTTAGGGCTGGAGTTAAGGGGTATCTCTTTCAAGGGAGGTATTACCAAGACTCTATGATCGCCCAACTCAATGTTGAAGGGGATATTCTCTTCAACTTCCAAAACGGACTTGAGTTTTTGATAGGCGTTTCCGGATCCGTTATGGGAACCGGATACAGAAATGCCTACTACAAACAAATCCTTGCCCCTTCATGGTACCCCCACCTTTCCCTGAGAATATCATGGGATTTGTGGGATACTCCACCCCCTTAAGAAGGATTGCCCCTTCGAGAATTTAATTTCTTCGAGGGGGCGAAAGTTTCAAAACTGGCCCTCATATCTTTGAGGGCCTTTTTAATATGAAAGAAAATTCTATAGAATTAAAATTTTTACAACACTCTTACTCATTTAATTTTTAAGCTCCCAGTTTAATCTTTAGCTTATTATTTTAAAAAATGTAAAAAGCCCCACTCGTAATTGAGAAGGGCTTTAAACTAGATGAGAAGATTAGACGAAATGGAGGAATCGTTCCTCCGGCCGTTTTTTAAGGAGTCCACCATTCACCGTTCAAAAACGGTATTGCAAAGAGCATGATGTTTACGCTCTTCATTGGTCCAGTTGGTGAACTCGTCCATTGGAAGGTAGCTCCAGCTGGAGTCCCATATCCAAACACAACATGATCCGGACTGTTGGAATTGGGACTACTTGGCCAATTGCCCGAATTGTCTGGTAGCCAAACCCCTGCCACTTGCTTCGTTTGAAGCAAGAAGCCGTTTGACTTTAACCAGATTTTACAACCATCTTTTCCACCAAAGGATGCATCTTTTCCGTCAATCCAAATAGTCAAGGACTCATGAATTTGGAAAGATGTCCCATTGATGATAAGTGGCGAAACCATGTTGGGGCAAATGACGTACATTGAATCAACAACATACCTTTCGTTGGTTTGTAGATTCAATGTAGAAATGGTGAGGCTTGCAACCTGCTCGTCACGACAAGCAGGATCACCAGCATCAATTAGTCCATTCCCAGAGTCATCAAGTCCGTTGTCACAGATTTCAACTGGAGGCACGATGGAGTCATCGAGCTTGCAGAAGCCTTCGCGAGTTGGATCAGGAACAAACCCAGTCAAGCAAGCCGAGCAATCGGCAATGCAAAGGGTCGGTTCAAGAGCCTTGTCGCAGGCCTCACCAGCGTCGAGGATTCCGTTTCCGCAAGTCGGAGGCACGACTGTGTCATCGAGCTTGCAGAAGCCTTCGCGAGTTGGATCAGGAACAAACCCAGTCAAGCAAGCCGAGCAATCGGCAATGCAAAGGGTCGGTTCAAGAGCTTTGTCGCAGGCCTCACCAGCGTCGAGGATTCCGTTTCCGCAAGTCGGAGGCACGACGGAGTCATCGAGCTTGCAGAAGCCTTGGCGAGTTGGGTCAGGAACAAACCCAGTCAAGCAAGCCGAGCAATCGGCAATGCAAAGGGTCGGTTCAAGAGCTTTGTCGCAGGCCTCACCAGCGTCGAGGATGCCGTTTCCGCAAGTCGGAGGCACGACACAGTCTTCATGCGATTCACACTCTGAATCATCGCAATCGATGAGACCATTTCCAGTGTTGTCGATCATGTCGTTACAGATTTCTACTGGCTCAGCATTTGGGCCAGTCACTGTAACTGTTTTGGGAGTCAGGTTTTCAAAATCCTGAATCTCCGGTTCATTTTCGAAGCACCCAGTAATGAAACTGAGCACAAGGCCACCAATAACAAAGGAACCGAGAATAAAGCGCATTTTCCCCTCCAAAGGTTGTTTGAGAGCACTCTGAAAGCACCGATGAAATAGACCTTGATCAAACCATTTAATCTAATATTTATTTCTCTTCTAGTTTTTAAATATCAGCTATAAAAACTAAGGTGAACTATTTTAAGTCAAACGAGAATTTACAGCAGAAGTTAATATAAACAAAAATCAAGATTTAGTCAATACATAATTCTTCCCATTCTCACCTCCAAAAGCCCCACTCAAAATGTCATCTTTCTAATACTAAAAAATTCTCCACAAAGGAAAAACCAGCCCCTTTCGGTAGCCGGCTTTTCCCCCTCATTCCTATGAAAAATGTCTTCCGTACTTGTATCTATTTGTGCGCAATCTGACTGGTTAAGCCCGCCCGATCTGCAGAGCCTTAAGGTCTTCCCGTCTAAGCCCGCCCGATCTGCAGAGCCTTAAGGTCTTCCCGTCTAAGCCCGCCCGATCTGCAGAGCCTTAAGTCTTCCTAAATCCGCACGACGAATCATTCTTTATTGAGTAAGTCCATTCAAATACATTCTATAGAGCAGAAGTGCAACTTCACCTCTTTGAACCATTTGTGCAGGTCTTAGGAAAACTTTTCCACTTTCTGCATCAAAATATGTATTGAAAAGATTGTATGTATCAGCAACACCAGCATAATCGTAGTACCATACATTTACTGGGAAAGCTTCTTCAACATCAGCAAATCTTGTTGTTGTGTGTCCAGGAACTTCATAGCTTGTAAAAGCATCTGAAGCTTCAAGAGCAAACTTTAGGAACTCAACTCTATTGATGTTATTTCCAAATCTTGCTTCTGTTTCATTAACATAACCATGTAGCATTCCGTAAAATTTAGCAGTTCTAGCATAAGTCATATACCATGCATTTGGGTCTATGTCTCTAAATCCAAGTGTAGAACCATTTGCAGGAAGCATAGTTACTTTAGTTCTAAATGCTTCAAAAATAACTTTTAGAGTCTCAGCTCTGTTAATGTTTTGGTATGGTCTGAAAGATCCATCTGAATAACCAGAGAAGATACCTTCATTTGTAGCCCAAGTAATTGCTTGGCAAAGTTCTGGGCTAACATTTGTAACATCATAGTAGTGATTTCCACAACTTACTGGTGTTGGATCAACTGGTTTAACAGGATCAGTGCCAGTGCTTGTTCCAGAAAGTTTTCCTACAACAAATCTTCCAGTTTCTGTATCTCTTTTTCCATCACTTGATTTTGTGATGATTTTGTAAGAGTAAATATTATCTTTAAGTAGTTTGCCCTTATCATCTTCGCCATTCCATTTAACCTCATGGCATCCTTGTTTTTGGCTTACATAATCGAGTAACACAGCTTGTGTTGTTCCACTTGATGAAAGACCTCTATAAATTGCTAAATAAACTTCAGCATCATCATCCATACAGTATCTAATAGATAAATATTCATCATTTTTGCTATCAAATACTATTGGACTTGTGTAGTCGTTTGTAAGATTAGAAGCATTTTTAACAGCAGTATCTTCTTTTACACTAACACTAACTGTTTTGCTTGAAACAAGTCTTCTGTCATTTAAATTTCTTGCAGTAATTTTGAATTCATAAGTTCCTTCAGATACTTCATCACCTCTTTCAGTTCCATCCCATTCAACACTATACCATCTATTTTTATCAACTTCTTCTTCGTCTAGAAGTCTTTCTAGTCTTTTAGAACCTCTGTAAATTTCTACAGTTACTTCTGCATCTGTATTTAATTTGAATACTAAGTTTGAAACTTCACCAATTTCATTATCAAATGAAGTTTTAGTAACAAAAGCTTCTGAAATTTCTGGGACTTCTCTTACAACATTGATAGTTTTTGAAAGTCTATCAGAATCTGCAATTACGATAATTTCCCATGTGCCAGTTTCAATATCTTCTCCATCTTCATCTCTTCCATCCCATTTTTCTGAATAACCAGTAATTCTAGCATAATCTTCTTCATAAATTTCGATAGTTTTTGATCCTTTTCTAGCGATAATTCTTAAATTATCAACTCTTTCTGTTAGGTCAAAATCAATTTCTAGATCATAGTCATTGTTTGGATCCCAACTTGATGAAGGATAAAGAGTAAGGTTCTTAATAATAGAACTACTTTGAACTTCTTTATTTACAACGATGGTTTTAGTTTCAGTATCCGAACCGACGGAATTAGATGCAACAACTCTCGCAGTATAATTTCCATCAGCTACAAAGTTTCCAGCATTATTTCTTCCATCCCATACGATTGTGTATGATCCAGCATTGTATGTAACTTCTGTTCCAGTATAGTTTGGGAAAGTTCTAATAACTGTAGAATCTCTTAAAATCTCAACTTTCAAAAGTGCTGTCATGTTTAAATCAAAATTGATAGCTGAATTTGGAGTGTCGTTTGTAATTGTTGAAGGTGTTACAACTAAATTTGAAACATCAACATTTACAGGCACAACACTTTCATTGTTAAGAGTTATTTTTTTGTAATCATAATCGACTACATTTCCATTAGTATCATAAGCAAAAGCTCTAATGGTATATTCTCCATTAGCTAATGAATTTGCACCAGCTACATTTCCAACTGTTCCAAGCCATACGAAGTTGTATGTTCCAGGAGTTGTTATAGCATTGGCTTTTAAAGTCCCTACTACTTCATAATCCGGACTAATCACAAATACATAAAGAGAAGCAGTGTTTACCATGCTTACGCTTACATTTGTGCTTAGGTTTTGTGCAGGATTAACTGTTTCTGAAGAAACACTAATGCTTGTAATATAGTCTACTACAGGCACTCCAGTTCCTCCGTCAGTTATTCCAACTGCAGACGCAGTAGAAGTGCTAAGCACACTTACTGCGATCAGTAATGAGAAAACTTTTTTCATCATGTTAAATTTGGTTATTTATAATAATGATAATTAACAAGATGATTATTATAAATACTGAAAGATATTTGTCAAGTGTTTTTATCGAAGAATATATAATGCTTGCACAACTTCGCCTCTACTTGACAAAAATGAGGGATTGAAATAGTTAAAATTGCTTTCAAATAGATTTAATCTTTTAGCTTCACAAGCATAATTTGAGAACCATTCATTGCTTTTAACATCTTCAAAAATATAATTTCCGCAACTTGAAAGATTATAAAATCCATTAACATTTTTTGCTTCAAAAAGAAGTTTTAAAGTTTCCGCTCTATTTACAAAATCTCCGAGTCTAGCAGTATTTTTACCAAAATCACCAGAAAAAATATTATTTAAAATGCCAGATTTTAAATATTTACTATACCAAGCAAATTCTTCTACATCGACAAATCCGAAAGCCCCATAGGCATTATCATCTGTTTTAATATTATTAGCTTCAATCACAACTTTTAATATCTCTGCTCTTGTAATCGAATTGTATGGCCTAAAGCTGTTATCATTATATCCGTTAATAATTCCTTTTTCTTTGGCCCAAATAATCGCATCACAATATTTGAAGTTGTTGGGAAGATCAATAAATCCAGCACAACTGTCAAAATTTTGATTGTTTCCGTTATACAAAATTCCATTGATAATCACATTTTTCATTACTTTTGAAGAAGAACTCCCTTCATTTGAAGAAGAACTAATGTCTCCAACACTTCCTATTACAAAGATTCCTGTTTCCGTTTCTTGATTTGTTAACTTTGATACAATTTTATAACTATAAACTCCATTGCTTAATTTATTTCCACTTGAATCTTTTGCATCAAAACTTACAGAATGACTTCCTCTTTTTTGGTTTTTTATATTTAATATTTCACCAACAAGAGATCCAGAAGCGTTAGATCCATTGTGCAAAGTAATAACAACATCAGCGTTTTCGTCTAAATAATAACTAAGGTTTAATTTTTGACTTCCATCAGAAATAACAGGAGAAACATTATCAAGACTTATATTTGCTCTATTTGAAGTACTTCGTTCTTCTGCTAAATTTATTTTTAATTGTCTACTTGAAAAAACAGAAGAATTATATTTGTTATATGCTTTTACAGAAATTGAAATATTTTCACCATATTTATAACTGGAACCATCAAAAACAACGCCATACCACTTATTTTTTTCAACTTCCAATTCTTCTTCGATTATTTCATCACTTCGTCCATCAAGAAGAATTTCAACATCCACAAAACCATCACTGTCCGTTTTAAAAAGTACATAACTATATTCACCAAGATCATTATCTATGGAATATTTAGAAAGATAAATATCAGAAACTCTCACACTTTCATACTTAAACTCAATAGTTCTCCCACATACTAAAGAGTTGGAATTAGTACTTGAACGAAATTCTATTCTATATCTACCTTCTTCAATGTAGTTATAATTTTCATCAAGACCATCCCAAACAAATTCAAAGTTGTTTTCTTTATATAAGTCATATTCTCTAAATATCCTTATTTCGTCATTTCCTTTAACTGCAAATATTTCAAGTTTTTCTAAATCTCTTTTAATATCAAATTTTATTCTAATTTCATCATCTTTTGCAGGATAAAAAGTACTTGGTCTAAGTGAAATATTATTTATATGATCATTTGAAGAAGGAAAATTGTAATCATCGTTAATGTATATAGCTTTTTCCTCGACTGAGACACCATAAGAATTTCGCAAAACAATTTTAACGTAATAATTTCCCTTAGAAACATTGTATCCACTATCATTTTTTCCATTCCAGACAATTTTATGATCTTGCGAAGAACTATAACTATCATCATTATAACCAGAAAAACCTTTTACGATAAAGTTGTTTGAATCATAAATCTTTACAGTAATTTCTGCTGATCTTGAATTTGAAAAATTTATACTAATATCTTCAAAGTCTGGATTAAAAGAGTTGTTTGATAAATTGAAATAATTAAAATTTGCTTTTTCATTACTATTATAGGAAACATTAAAGTCTTTTGTTGAGCTAGCCGAAATAAAACCATTTTTTGTTGCTGTTAATAAAACTTTATAATTTCCAGCTTCTAAAATTTTTCCAGCATATTTTCCATCAAAAGAGGGGAGTGGGGATCCATTTGACGCAGTCAAAGTGCGAACTTCTATGTTGTTAGAGTTTACAATTTTTGCACTTACAAGATCAGCTGTTTCATTTGTTTCATATATAATTTGTAGCCTTTGATTAAGACCACTACTTGATGGATCAAAATTAGAAACAGGGGAAATTGAAACATTTGTAAAGCTTAAGACCTTTTGATCGTCCAAGTAAGCAGAGTTTGAAAAAGAAAAGAAAACCAAAGCCACCGCAAGAATACTAATTATTTTTTTAGACATAACACAAAAATTAAATATGTTTAGTCTAAAATATTAAAGATAAATTCCAAATAAAACAATAGACAAATTTGCTAAACTATTTTTTGGACTCTTTTCTGATTATTGCCCAATGAAATAAGTAAATCGGAACTGCAACAATAAGCATTGAAAGATAATTTACAATATCTCTTTTTACACCATTTATGTAATTTAGATCAGCCCTTTCTTTATATCGAACAACACATTCATTTTTTCTTTCTTCAATTTCTTCTTTACTAAGCTCAACTTCTTCAATATTTCCAAAAACTGGATCGATTGGTTTTCCATCTACTTGATACATACATTCATAGGGATCTCTTGAAGCAATTTGTTCATAATTTTCAACTTTTAGGAGATGTTTAAGTCCAAGTGAAATAAGACCAATGCTTGAAATTAAAAATATTACAATGGTAATTATCGCCACAAGATAAAGATATATTTGTCTTATCAATTGAAACTTGTTTGAGCTTTTAAGCATAAAAATATTTGTTAAATGTATAAAAATATTAACTACGAAAATGAAAATACTGCTAGAAATTAAGCTTGCAATAACATTAAAAAGTTTTGCCACCTCTATGTTCTTTTGCATATTGCATCATAAGTACTTGTTTTTCTCGTACTTTTCTTGAGTTTTCTTCATCAAGATGTAAAAGAAGTATTTCTGCCATTTCATAGGCCCCTTCCACTTGACTTGTATATGCGGTAAAATGAACATTGTTTTTCGTATAACCATAGTACATATTGAAAAGATCTAGGCATGTCTTACGAAAATCTTGAAGAGATGGATCATTAGTCTTTTCAAGTACTCTCAAATAATCTCTATAATAAAAAACATCATTTTTAGGATTAAGTTCTAAAGCTTTTTTAAAATTTTCTTTGCAAATATTTAGATCGTTAAATTCAAAATCATTAGAACAATAAACAACTGCTTTTAAATAATATGCTTTGTCATCAAGTTTATTTAAAATCAATTGTTTGTCTAAATAGTCCAAACTTTTTAAATAATCTTTCTCAAAAAGACTTTTTTCAGCGTTTTCTAAATAAGAATATCTTTGATAAAGTGAATATTTTTGAGCATCAAAATTTATATCAAAATAAGAAATTGCAAAAATAGATACCTGAAAAACAGTTAATAAAAAAACAAAAACAACAAGTATTAAAGAAAGAAAATCTTTTTTTAAAGCCAAATTCTTCTCCTTAACAGTTTCAGACTTAATAAGAATTAGTATTGTAAAAAAAAGTACTAAGTTTTGAAAAAAATTAAAATTATAATCAATTAAACTATGAGCCAACACTCCAACAACACAAACAGACAAAATTGCTACAAAATCTTTCGACTTTTTATTAAGTTTATTAAATCTAAGGGCAATCCCAATAAAAAAAGTTAATAAAAACAAAATAAATGAAAGCATTGTAAAAATGCCATTTTCAGAGCCAAATTTTAAAAAGATATTGTGAGAATGATCGCTTGATCCAAGAAAAACATTTTGTATAGGGTTAAAAGCATATCTAAAGCTAAAAGGACCAAAGCCAGTTAGTGGTTTTTCTTTAAGAAGTTTTATCGATCCAATCCAAAAATCCTTTCGTTCTTGTCCTGAAGTAAGCAATTCATCATTTTGGAAAGTAATTCTTTCAGAAACATTTATAGTGTGATTGTTAATGCCTCGTATTGTATTTGAATAAAAGAAAAATGATAAAGAAAAAACCAGTACTAAAAAAGAAATAACAAAAGTTTTAATGTTAATTTTAGGTAGAAAATAAACTAAAAGAATAATAACCTGCCCCAAAAATGCAATTAAAGCTCCTCTTGAAAAAGTTAAAAACAAAGCAGAAATAACAAAACTAATTACAAGAATATTAGTAATTTTCCACTTATCTTTAAAAATAATTAAATATATAGGCCAAATCATTAGTAGAAAACTTGCAAAAGCGTTGGGCCAAAAATTCGAGTGATACAAAATATTAAAAAATGGTCCACTCATTCTAGTAGGATCAAGTAAAAAATATAAAATAAAACCAAGAGAAACAGCCAAAAAACCACAAACAGTAAGAAATTTGAGCACTTTATCAGACCAGACATTTTTTTTATAAGCAAAAATTAAGTAAAATGGGATTATAGATAAATAGGCAATAAGTTCAGGAAATCCGATGTTTTTAGTTTGTGAAAAATAAAATGAAATAAAATAAAAAACAGCAAATAGCAGTAGAAATAGTTTTTCAAAAAAATTTTTTTCTCGTTTTGCTTTAAATTCAAAAATTATAAAAAAAATTAATAGAAATGAAAACAAAACAACTACAGGAAAACCTGCTCCATAATCATATTTTTGAAAAATTGGATTAAAAAGTGCAATAAAAAAGAAAATTACTAAGAAATAAAAGCTTAAATTTTCCTTAATTAGTTTGTTTTTAATATAATTTTTAAAATTTTGCATAAAAATAAAGTTTATATATAATTTGGATTATGAAAAAAACACGAACAATAATCATCGATATAATACCTCATGATCTCGACAAACGCCTAGCTGAAAAAAGACTCGAAGAGCTGGAGAGTTTAGTAAAAACATTTGGGGGGCTTGTAGTCGTTAAAATAATTCAAAAGAAAACAATGCGATCATACCGCACTTTTATTGGCAAAGGAAAAGTAATGGAGTTAACAAAGATTGCATTAGAAGAGGATGCGGATTTATTGATAGTAAACAATATTTTAAAACCGGGACAGATATACAATTTAGAAGAGGCTTTTCGGGAATTTTTTAAAGAAGAAAAGCTAGAATGTGAACTAAAGGTATGGGATAGAGTTGATTTAATTTTAAAAATCTTTGAAAAACACGCAAAAACGACTGAAGCTAAACTACAAGTGAAGTTAGCACAAATTAGACAATTTGGGCCTCGAATATTTGGACTGGGAAGTGAGTTAATGCAACAAGTTGGAGGAATTGGGGTGAGGTCTGGGCAGGGAGAATCAAACATAGAGTTAATGAAAAGACATCTTAGAAGGCAAGAACTTTCAGTGTTAGAAAAATTAAAACATTATGATTTAGTGAAAAAAGGACATCGGGAAAGGAGAAAGAAAAATAATTTAAAAACAGTTTCAATAATTGGCTACACTAATGCAGGTAAATCATCTTTGCTAAATGCAATTACCTCAAAAAAAGTGTATTCAGCAGATGAATTGTTTGCAACACTCGATACAACTATTGGGAAAATATACATTCCGGGAAACACTTCAGATGGGGTTTTCAGACAGGGAAAAGAGATACTGATTTCTGACACGATCGGATTTATTCGAGATTTGCCACCATCATTAATTCAGGCTTTTAAGTCGACACTAGCTGAAACAATTGAGGCAGACTTAATCATGCATGTCATTGATCTAAGCGACCCAGAAATGGAAACAAAAATTGATGTTGTTGAAGAAATATTAAACGAAATGGGGCTTTCAAAAAAAGAAAAAATATATGTTTTTAACAAAATAGACTTAATAGATTATTCAATTTTAGTAAAAATGCCAAAAAAGGATAAGCGCTTTAAAGGAGTTTTAAAAGCTGGTATTCATACAGCAAAACAACTCGGATGGCACAGTTTTGATGATCCAAGCTCAAAAGACAATAAAAAAATAATTTCAGCACTAAAACAAAAATATAAAAAATTTACGCCTATTTTTGTTTCAGCAGAACAAAAATTAAACATCGACAAACTTTATAAGGCACTAGATGAAAGAGTATAAGTTTTATGGGGTGAGCTAAGGGATTCGAACCCTCGACCCTCGGGACCACAACCCGATGCTCTAACCAACTGAGCTAAGCCCACCATAAAACATAGGAATTTTAACAAAAAAAAATTAAAACACAATAAAAAAATTTTTTAGTAAAAACTTAAATAGTTTTGCGAAAAAGACCTGCCGAAATTAGGGAGTACTACGCATCCTAATAAAAATTACAGTCATAAACTTAAGAAAAGACTTCCAAGGGACTAAAAGAGTCTTTTCTTTTG
>Ga0334885_1002943_pt1 | contig 16622 bp, 17 predicted proteins | sample GraSluR1_MG_8_FD_207233 | JGI IMG/M metagenome (GOLD analysis project Ga0334885, IMG submission 207233) | Sludge microbial communities from methane-producing bioreactor in Wageningen University, Netherlands - Granular Sludge_31_05-R1 | ecosystem: Engineered > Bioreactor > Anaerobic >...
TGGGGCGCATCGCGACCGACATATCGGGCAGGCACAAGACGCTGCGCAGGGTGACGGCCCAGGTGAAGGAATTCGTTCGTGCCAATAACTTGCGGGCCGGCGACTTGGTCGAGATAGTCCGTCTCGCACGGTATGAGTACAGGGTGCGCGTCGCGCAAACATCGCCGGAACTTGGGGGGACGGACGCGTGAATCCGCAGAACGATGAAATGATGTGAACACTGCCCACGGCGTTCGGCGGAAGCCGGAATCGGCTCAGCTGAAGCTTCGCCGTGAAGAACGAGATGCCGATGATTCCCGATTTCGACGACCATGGCTACCTGCCGCCGGGCGTCCACGTGGCGACGCTGGAGGAAATCGACGAACGGTTTGGCCGCGCTACCGAGATCCGGCGCGTGCAGATGGAGTCGTTACGTTGGCTTGTCGATTTGTCGAGAAACGCGGGAGTAGAAAGGCTTGTCCTCAACGGCAGCTTCGTAACCGACGAGTTGGAGCCGAACGACGTCGATTGCGTACTGCTCATGGGGCCGGGTTTTCCGCGCGATCAGAAGGCCGCGACAGAATTGCGCGCCGGCCTGCCGTTCGTTCACATGCAGTTTGCGGGACCCGCGCGTTTCGATTTTTTTGTGAACCGCTTTTTCGCCACGGACAATCGGGACAATCCCAAGGGCGTGATCGAGGTGGTGCTATGATTCTGCGAAGCTGGGCAGAACTGAAGAACACGCGCAAGAAGCTGCGCATGCTCGAAGAGCAGTACGAGGCGGCGCGCCAGGATTGGAAGACGGACGAGCACGTGCGGGAACTCGAATTGCAGTCGCTGAAGGGACTAATCAACCAATTGAAAGAGGAAATTGCACGGTTCGAAGCTCATGTTTCCGCGCGAGACGAGCCGACCTGACCACGGCGCGTTCGAACGATTCGCATGAAGGGGACGGCTCGTCCTGAACCGCCCCATCTTGAAGAGCAAATTCGCATCCCCAGGTTATGGACCGTCTTGTGAGCCAACGCTACGAAACCATCATCGGCCTTGAAGTCCACGTGCAGTTGTTGACCGAGAGCAAGCTGTTTTGCGGCTGCTCGACGCGATTCGGCGCGCCGCCGAACACGCAGACCTGCCCGGTGTGCATCGGCATGCCGGGCGTGCTGCCCGTGATGAACCGCAAGGCGTTCGAGCTGGCCCTGAAGGCCGCCGCCGCGCTGGAGTGCCGCATCGCCGCCTTCACCAAGTGGGACCGCAAGAACTACTACTATCCCGACCTGCCCAAGGGCTACCAGATCAGCCAGTTCGATCTGCCCTTCAGCAGCCGGGGGCACTTGCCCATCGGGGATCCCAAGGCGGGCGTTGCGCCGAAGAAGATCGGCATCCTCCGCGTCCACCTCGAGGAGGACGCCGGGAAGAGCATGCACGACGAGCAGGCGGGCAAAGCCGACAGCCGCATCGACCTGAACCGGGCGGGCACGCCCCTGTTGGAGATCGTCAGCGAGCCCGACCTCCGCTCGCCCGCCGAGGCCAAAGCCTATCTCACCGAACTCAAGCTGCTGCTGAACTACCTGGGCGTTTCCGACTGCAACATGCAGGAGGGCAGCCTGCGGGTCGACGCGAACGTCAACCTCCACGTCGACACGCCCGAGGGCAAGGCGCCCACGCCCATCGTCGAAGTGAAGAACATGAACAGCTTTCGGGCGGTCGAGCGGGCCCTGGCGTACGAGGTCGAGCGCCAGTACGAGGTCTTCAAGGAGACGGGCCACCGTCTGGGCGATGTCCCCAAGCAGACCCGCGGCTGGGACGAGGCGGCCCAGGTGACCCGCGCCCAGCGATCGAAAGAGGAATCGAGCGACTACCGTTACTTTCCCGAGCCCGATCTCGTGCCCGTCACGTTGACCGACGACCAGATCGAGGCGGTCGGCGCCTCGCTGGGCGAGTTGCCGGCCGCGTTGCGGGCGCGGCTCGAGGCCGACTACGGCATTTCGGACTACGACAGCGACGTGCTGGTCAATCAGGGCCGCGCCCTGGTCGACTATTACGAGCAACTGGCCCGGGCGTGCGGCGACGGCAAGCTGGCCAGCAACTGGGTGCAGCAGGACGTGCTGCGAACCCTCCACGAACGCCAGATCACGATCGACCGCTTTCCCGTCGGGCCCGCCGACCTGGCCGGGTTGCTCCAGCTCGTCCGGGCCGGCCGGCTCGATACGCGCCGCGCCCGGCAGGTGCTCGCCGAGATGCTCGGCTCGGGCGGGTCGGCCGCCGAAGCCATGAAGGCCCTGGGAATCGCCGAGGTCGACGACTCGGAGCTCGAACGGCTCTGCCGCGACCTCATCGAGGCCAACCCGAAAATCGTGGCCGAGGTCAGGGCGGGCAAGGTCAAGGCCGCCGGGGCCCTGATCGGGCAGGCCAAGCAGAAAAACCCCAACGTCAACCCGGCCCGCGTGCGCGCGCTGTGCCTGGCCATGATCGAGAAGGGACCGTGAACGAACCGAATCCGGCACGCGCGCCGCTCATCACGCTGACGACCGACTTCGGCACGGGAAGCCCCTACGTGGCGGCCATGAAAGGGGTGATTCTGTCGATCAACCCGGCCGTCGCAATCGTCGACCTGACCCACGACGTGCGGCCCCACGACGTGCGGCACGGCGCGCTGATCCTCGAAGACGTGGCCGAACGCTTCCCGCCCGAGACCATCCACGTGGCCGTGGTCGATCCGGGCGTGGGGACCGATCGGGCGATCGTCTACGCGCGCATCGGTCGCCGGGGCTACGTGGCCCCCGACAACGGGCTGCTCTCGCGCCTGAGCCGGCGCACGCGCCCGTCGACCGTGATCCGCCTGAGCGAGCCGGCGTATTGGCTCGATCCGGTGTCGAAGACGTTCCACGGGCGCGACGTAATGGCCCCGGTCGCCGCGCACCTGAGCCTGGGCATCGATCCCGCGGAGCTGGGGCCGGTCGTCGACCGCCTGGTCGAGCTCGACTGGCCTCGCCCCGCGGTCGCGTCCGGCCGGATCGAAGGCGAGGTGCTCGACGTCGACGCGTTCGGCAACCTGATCACGAACGTCGACGCCGCGTTGCTCGGCCGGATCGCCGAGCCAGGCCGGGCCCGCGTCGAAATCGCCGGCCGGGTCGTCGACGGAATCGCCTCGACCTACGGCGATCGGCCGCGCGGCTCGTGGATCGCCCTGATCGGCTCGACCGGCCGCCTGGAGCTTTCGCTGGTCGAAGGCAACGCGGCCCAAAAAACCGGCGCGAGGCCCGGCGACCGCGCGATCGTGCGTTGGCCTGGTGCCGCGGGGTCCTAGCGCTTAGATTATCGCTCGTGCGCGCGCCGAAGCGCGGGAACCGGCGCGCAACGAGAAACGGCGGCCCGAACCGTCCGGCCGCCGGCTTCTGTCGAGGATCAACACGCCATGCATCCCCAGCGACTTCTCGATCGGTTTCTCCGCTACGTTCGCATCGACACGACGGCCGACGAACGGGCCGAGACCTATCCCAGCTCACCGGGACAACTCGAGCTGGGCAGGCTGCTCGTCGACGAGCTTCGCGCGGCGGGAATCGACGATGCCGCTCAAGACGAACACGGCATCGTCACGGCCACCGTGCCCGCCTCGGCGCCCGGCGACGCCCCGACGATCCTGTTTTGCGCCCATCTCGACACCTCGCCCGAGACGAGCGGCGCGAGCGTCAAACCGCAGGTCGTCGAGGGCTACGCCGGGGGCGACCTCGCGCTGCCGGGCGACCCCGGCCGCGTGATCCGCCGGGCCGACAATCCCGAACTCGACGCGATGATCGGCCGCACGATCATCACCAGCGACGGAACCACCCTGCTCGGCGCCGACGACAAGGCGGGCGTCGCCGCGATCGTCGAAGCGGCGGCCTGGCTCGTCGAACATCCCGACATCGAGCACGGCCCGATCCGGCTCTGCTTCACCTGCGACGAAGAGATCGGGCGGGGTGTCGATCACCTCGACCTCGACCGGCTCGGAGCCGTGGCCGGCTATACCCTCGACGGGCAGGGAGCCGATACGATCGACGTCGAAACGTTTTCGGCCGATCTGGCCGTCGTGACGATTCGCGGCGTGAACATCCATCCCTCGATCGCCAAGGGCCGGATGACGAACGCCCTGCGCGTGGCGGCCGACTTCGTGGGCCGGCTGCCCCGCGACACGCTCTCGCCCGAAACGACCGAAGACCGCGAGGGCTTTCTGCATCCTTACGAGATCCGCGGCGGGGTGGCCGAGGTGACCGTTCGCATTCTCTTGCGCGATTTCGACACGCCCCGGCTCGAGGAATTGGCCGACAGGCTGCGCGCGGCGGCCGGCGAGTCGACGGCCCATTTTCCCCGCGCGCGAATCGACGTCGCGATCCGGCCGCAGTACCGCAACATGGCCGAGGGCCTGGCCAAGGAGCCCCGCGCCGTGGCCTGCGCCGAGCAGGCGCTGGAGCGGCTGGGACGCAAGGCCAGGTTGACGATCGTCCGGGGGGGCACCGACGGGTCGCGTTTGACCGAGATGGGCCTGCCCTGCCCGAACCTGGCAACGGGCCAGCACAATCCCCACTCGCCGCTCGAGTGGGCCTGTCTGGAGGAGATGGTGCTGTCGGCCGAGTGGCTCGTCGCGCTGGCGCAAGCCTGGGCTCGACCCGGTTTCGCGTAACCCGCGCCCGTCTCGACGGTCGCGCGCACCCCGATGCACTCTTCCGTGGGGGAACCAAACCCCGGCACCCGAACGGCCCGACCACCTCCAAAGGCCGCAAGTCATTGCGGCCTTTGGCTTTGCGTCGAGTAGCGGCGCAGGGACTCGAACCCCGGACACGCGGATTATGATTCCGCTGCTCTAACCAACTGAGCTACGCCGCCGTAATGGCTGCAAATCGCGATGCCCGTGGCCTGCTGCGTTGTCCGGCAAGGCCCTGCGATGCCACACCGAGCCAACGCCCTGGTTTCGGTGGGGTGAAATCGGTCCTCGGTAGCGGCGTGCTAAACGTCGCGACCGATTGGGCCATCGGGTAGCGTCGCGGCCTTGAAATCTGCCACAAGAGGCACGTCGCATGAGCAAGTCTACTCGAAGTGCACACCGCGTCAAGCCAGTCCGCCATCGGGATGGGTACACCAACCCCGCGCGAGTGGTTCTCGTCGTCCCGAGAGCGCAGCCGTAGGGTGCGTGCTTGCACGCACGCGCAGGCCTGGCCGAGAGGAGCCGTAGGAGCGACGCATAAACCGGGCACTCGCAAGCCCGCGAACCATTCGCTGAGGTAGGGCACGGCGTTTTCCGGGAGGGAGTCCAACGGCGTTGGCGGGATGGGCGCGTGCGTGCAAGCACGCACCCTACCGCTTATTGGTCGGGCCTGGCGTTGTTTGGTATAATATTTGTGTCATCCGTGTTTTTCGGCGTCATGTCAGGCTTATTTCGTCAGAAAGAGGCGGTGAGTCGATTGCCTGGGCGGCTCGGGTTGCGGACGGTCCATCCGATCCCTTGGGCGTGGCACTGGCATTTCGGCCGCTTGAAGCCATACTGGGTCCTGGTCACCCTCAAGGATGGAGGCCATAGGGTCAGGCCGGCGTCAGTCGTTCGCGGGCAAGACCGATGACCGGACCCCTTCCCCGATGTCGGCACACGGTCCGCAACGCCAGGGGAGCATTTCGGATGGGCACACGCCCAAGCGCTTCGCGAACGCAACGTATTTGTACCGCATTGGCTTACGATCGGGCCCCTGAGCGTGAAACATCTCCTACAAATCCGAGATGGTCGCTGTCCCGTCCGGCGGCCGGACGATCGGAGTCGACCAGCATGAATGGAACGGGCAGACTGCTGCAACGCATTCTCGAGGGCACCGCGGATGCCAATATCCCTTTCGACGCCCTTTGCCAGTTGCTCCGGAAACTCGGGTTCGCAGAGAGAATTCGGGCCGGTCACCACATCTTCACGAAAGAAGGGGTGCAAGAGATCCTCAATTTGCAGCCCCAAGGAAACAAGGCGAAACCGTACCAGGTGAAACAGGTTCGCCACCTGATCGTAAAATACAAACTGGGAGACCAACTAGATGCCCAAGTATGAAATCATCCTCTACTGGAGTGATGAGGATCAGGCTTTTATCGCCGAAGTGCCGGAACTTCCCGGCTGCGCGGCTGACGGGGCAACGTATCAGGAAGCGATCGCGAACGTGGAAGTGGTGATGCGCGAGTGGATCGAGACTGCCAAAGAGCTGCGCCGGCCTATCCCCGAGCCCAAAGGCCGTCTGCTGTTCGCCTGACAATCGCCAACCGCCGGAAAGCGGCAGCCAAAGAGACGGCCGCCCAGCGTCAGATCGACGCCAGGGACCGCCAGATCGACTGGGTCGTGTACGAGCTTTGCGAATTGACCGACGAGGAGATCGCGATTGTCGAGGAGGCGACGGCGCCGAGGTGCTTCACGAGGCTGGATACTTCACCGCCCACGTGGGCAAGTGGCACCTGGGCGAAGCGCCCTACTATCCCGAAACCCAGGGCTTCGACGTGAACATCGGCGGCACGCTCTGGGGCGCGCCGACGACGTTCTTCTATCCCTACGCGGGCTCGGGCACGTTCGGCAACGAGTTCCGCTACGTGCCGCACCTCGAATTCGGCCGGCCCGGCGAGTATCTTACCGACCGGCTGACCGACGAGGCATTGCGCGTGCTCGATCGCCGCGGCGAGCGGCCGTTCTTTCTCCACCTGGCTTATCACACGGTGCACACGCCCATCGAGGCCAAGGCCGAGGCGGTCGAGCACTTCGCCAAGAAGCTGCGGCCCGAGATGCACCACCAGAACCCCGCGTACGCGGCCATGGTACAGAGTCTCGACGAGAACTTCGGGCGCCTGCTGGCGAAGCTCGACTCGCTGGGAATCGCCGAGCGGACCGTGGTCGTTTTCTCGTCGGACAACGGCGGTTACGTCAACCCATACCGGGGCCGGGCGGTGACGAGCAACGTCCCGCTGCGGTCGGGCAAGGGCTCGCTCTGGGAAGGCGGGCTGCGCGTGCCGCTGATGATCCGCTGGCCCGGCGTGACCCGGCCGGGGACGACCTGCCGCGAGCCGGTCGTGAGCTTCGACTTCTACCCCACGATCCTCGCCATGGCCGGGCTGGAGGGCGACCCCGAGCACAACGCCGCGGTCGACGGGCGCAGCCTGGTGCCGCTTCTCGAAGACCCGAACGCGACGCTGGGGCGCGAGGAACTCTGTTTCCACTATCCCCATTACTATCCCACGACGACGCCGGTCAGCGCGATCCGTGCGGGCGACTGGAAGCTGCTCGAGTTCCACGAAGACATGCGCGTCGAGCTCTACCACCTGGCCGACGATCCGAGCGAGGCGAACGACCTATCGGGCGCCATGCCCGACCGGGTCGAGCGGCTTCGCCGGCGCCTGCACGCCTGGCGCGACGAGGTCGACGCCCAGATGCCCGAGCCGAACCCCGACGCTGCTCGGGCACGGTAAGGCCGCACTGGCCGGCCGAGATTCTGGGGGCGTTGTCGCTTGCCGCCGGTTGCCGAGCCGGGGTGGTTCTTGCATAATCGCTGGCTGACCGGATGCGGTCGGGGAGGGGTTTCCCAACGGGAGGTTCCGCAACCGGCGCGTCCGGGGCTTCGCTTCCAACGGTCGCGATGTGCCAGGCAAGACGGTTTCGTTCCCCCCCGAGAGGGCAAGGAGAATCTCCATGGCCGCGTTCCCCGACGTCTCGAAGATCAAGTTCGAAGGCCCCGACTCGAAGAATCCGCTCGCCTTCCGCCACTACGACGAGAACGAGCTGGTCGAAGGGAAGCCGATGAAGGACCATCTGCGCTTCAGCGTGGCCTACTGGCACACGATGCGGGGCACGGGCGCCGATCCGTTCGGGCCGGGCACCATGCTGCGGCCCTGGGAGGGCCCCGACGACACGGTCGACAACGCCGCGAACCGGGTGCGGGCCTTTTTCGAGTTCTGCGAGAAGCTCGGCGCGGGGTTCTTCTGCTTCCACGACCGCGACGTCGCGCCCGAGGCAAAGACGCTCGCCGAGTCGAACGCCAACCTCGACGCCGTGGTCAAGGTCCTGCGCGACGAGATGGCCCGCACGGGCGTCAAGCTGCTCTGGGGCACGGCCAATCTGTTCAGCAATCCCCGCTACATGCACGGGGCGGCCACGAGCCCGAACGCCGACGCCTTCGCCTTTGCCGCGGCCCAGGTCAAGAAAGCCCTCGAGGTGACCAAGGAGCTCGGCGGCGACGGGTACGTGTTCTGGGGCGGGCGCGAAGGCTACCAGTCGATCTGGAACACCGACATGAAGCGCGAGCTCGACAACCTCGCCCGCTTCATGCACATGGCCGTCGATTACGCCAAGGAGATCGGCTTTACGGGCCAGTTCTACTTCGAGCCCAAGCCCAAGGAGCCCACAAAGCACCAGTACGACTTCGACGCGGCCGCGTGCATCAACTTCTTGCGGGCGTACGGGTTGACCGACCACGTGAAGCTCAACATCGAGACGAACCACGCCACCCTGGCCGGGCACAACGTCGAGCACGAGCTCGAGTACGCGGGCCACCAGGGCTTTTTGGGGTCGGTCGACGCGAACACGGGCGACCTGCTGCTGGGCTGGGACACCGACCAGTTCCCCACGAACGTGTACGACACGGCCAAGATCATGCTGGCCTTTCTGAAATACGGCGGGATCGCCCCGGGCGGGGTGAACTTCGACGCCAAGGTCCGCCGCGAGAGCTTCGAGCCGATCGACCTGTTCTACGCCCACGTCGGCGGCATGGACTGCTTCGCCAAGGGCCTGAAGATCGCGGCCGCCATCCGGGCCGAGGGCGAGATCGCCGGCATGGTCAAAGACCGTTACGGCTCGTGGGACTCGGGCATCGGCGCCGAGATCGAAGCCGGCCGGCACGACTTCAAGTCGCTCGAAAAGTACATGCTCGCCAAGGGCGAGGCCGAGCCGAACCACAGCGGCCGGCAGGAGTTGTTCGAGAACGTGGTGAATCGGTACGTGATTTGACGGGCCGTTGCCCGTCCGTTCTGCTATACTTCATCATGGCATTTGGACCCTTCATCGTCCGATCGCCAACCACGACTGCCGAGGTATTTCGAAGTTCCACCAGGGGGCTTGTCGCCCATGGCAACCGACTTCGATCAGATCGATCTGGTGGTGACCGAGCTTCTCGCAAGGCCGGAACTCTTCGCGGAGGGAGGCGGCGAACGAAGCTTGCGCGAGTGGCTGCACGCTCGATTGCACGAACTCGACCCATCTCGGCTCGACGAACTGCTGCTCCGCATTCTCGCGGGTCTGGCCGCTCGGGCTGCGGAAGGGCAATCGAGCGACACGCATGAGCCGCTCGATTCCCATCTATTGAGGGGACTTGGTGCGACCGGAGCGGGCGCAGGTCTCCGGGCAGCGTTGATCGCGCGGAACGACGGCCGTCTGCGAATGCACGAGTCGTACGAGGGCGTGGTGAAGGACGCCTGGGAAGACGGCGTGCTCGTCGTTTACGAAGTGGGCGACGAACTGGTCGAGCAGACCTATCTGCGCAGCCAGTTTCTCGACGGCGAGTTGCCCAAGCTGGGCGACCGTCTGGCCGTGTACGTGCACGTTGCCAAGCTGCCACCTGCGGAAGAAAAACCGCCGCCCGACGATGCGCTCGCCCGAGAATCCGCCGATGAGCGACCCCGACGCCGCAAGAACGTCGTCCCCCTGCCCAGGACCTTCTGAGCCGCTTGAAGTCGATCTGCACGTGTTCGCGTGTGGGCACGGCGACACTCTACTGTTGCGTCTTCCCGGGAACCGATGGGCGCTCGTCGATTGTTTCCTGCCCAGTCGAGCGGTTCGTGCCAGGTTCTTCGAGTTCGTTGCGGTGCACGGGATCGAGCGATTGGACTACGTGTTTCAGACGCATCCCGACTACGATCACTTCTTCGGAATGACGCACGTCCTGGACTACTTCACCCGGGACGGCCGGTCATTGGGCTACTGGTGCGACGGCGGCCTGAACGGCCAGCGCGTCCAGAGCCTTCTTTGGCCCGACTCGATCAGCCAGAAACACTACGCTCGGCTTCAACGACGACTCGACGACCTCGACGAACACGATCTCATTCGCTTCGTCGAACTGAACGATCGGGTCGAGCCCACTTCCGCCGAAGGGCACGACGGGCGCGCCGATCTGTTTCCCATCGGGCCCAGCGCTCGCACGAAACGGCGTATTCTGAGGGGCGACCTGCAGAGACTCGAAGGCGATCCGCGAGCAAGGCTGGAAGCCAACGCGCTCTCCGTGGTGCTCGTACTGGCGGTGAGCGAGAACGACGAGCACTGGAACATCCTTCTCGCGGCCGATGCCGGCGCAGACGAGTTGGTCGGGGCCCTGGAAAGCTGGGAGCAGCGGGCGCAGACAATCGCCGGCAGCGAGCGCTTTGACGCGATCAAGGTGCCCCATCACGGCTCGCTGGCGTCGCACACCGAGCGCCTCTGCCGAGCAAAACGCGCCGATCGAGAAATCCGCTTTGCGGTCGTGTCCGCCGGAACGCGAGCGAAGCTGCCCGACCGCCATGTCCTGTGCGACTACCTGACCGAGGGCTGGACGGTGATGCTCACGACCCGACGCCATGCCCCACGCAGGCACGACCGTCCCTTCACTCTGGCGCAGCGTCGTGAGCTGAACTGGCTTGGGACGACGCACGACCTGACGCTGGCTTGGCGATCCGGCAAAGGGCTCTCCGCCACGCCGCCCGACGCGGTTGTGGGCCTTGAGGATCTGGACATCTACGAGACGGCCGGAGGCGCCTGACGTGTCCTGATCGGGGGGCGTCCGTTGTGGCATGGGCCGGCCTTCGGTATAGTATCCGCGTTGTTCCCTCAGCAAGACCGACCGGGGCGCGAACCACCCGATGGGCTACGGGGCGGCGCATCGGAGCAGTTTGGAAAAGGGCCAGACGATGCTCGTTTTGACGCGAAAGCCGGGCGAACGGATCGTCATCGGCGAGGAGATCGTCGTCACCTTGGTTTCCATCCGCCGCGACGACCAGTACGGCGACCGGATCCGCATCGGCCTGGAGGCCCCGAGCCACGTTCCCATCCGCCGGCAAGAGGTCGACGACCCCCGCGCCGTCGCCGAGGCCCGGCTCGACGCCGTGGAAGGCGAGAGCCGGCAGGTGCGCCAGAAACTCGACGCGCTGGGCTGTCAGATCGGCCGGGCGCAGCAGCTCGCGCTCGACGCCCGGCGGGCCGAGCACCTGTCGGAGGCTCTGCAATCGCTCCGCCGCCGCTGCGACGAGTTGCTCGACGAACTGGGCAGAGTGGCCCCGATCGTGGCCGCGCCCCTTCCAGGATCCGTCGAGAAAGAGACGCACGACTGCTGAGGCGGAACGCCCTTGCTCCCGCACGGCGGTGACCGGCACCGAGCACGGTCGGTCCTAATCGACCAGCAGCACGATCAGGCGTTTGGGGCCGTGCACGCCGAGGATGAGGATCTTCTCGATGTCGGCCGTGCGGCTGGGGCCCGTGATGAACACGAACTCGCCGCGCCGATCGGCCTCGGCTGCGCGCGGGGCGATCTCGTCCCAGGCGGCCGGCATGTGCTCGAAGAGGCGGCCGGTCTTGGCGATCGCGATGCAGGCCGGCGGAAGATAGCACATCAGGCGCTCGTGCGTCGTCGCGCAGACCACCATGACCGTGCCCGTGTCGGCCAGCAGGCAGTCGGCCGGCACGATCGAGGCGGGCCAGCGGCCCATCGCGTGCCGATCGACCTCGGTCGAGCCCCAGTCGACGCGGTCGGGCGGCAACTCGGCGGCCAGGTCCCGGGTCAGGGGGTGGTCGATGGCGCCAATCGTACCCGGCCCGAGCTGGTCGAGCAGCTCGTTCAACTTCTGCCGGGCGGCTTCGATCGACGCGCAGACGTGCCCTTCGCCGGCGACCGCTTCGAGTTCCGCGATGAATCGCTCGAGCTTCTGCTCGGTCGAGGGGTTTTCGCGGGGCCAGACCTCGGGCACGGGCGGGGGGGCCAGCGGTGGATCGGCGGCCAGGGCGGCGCGGATGCGGCTCAAAATCGCGTCACGACTGCTCATCGCGGGTAATCGGGGTCGAACGGGTTGGGGAAGACGGTTTCAGCCCGGCGCCGTGGGCCCGCCACCAGGTGCGGAACGGCGGCCTCTCGGGCACCTCGGGCAGCTCGCGCCCGCGCGTCCAGGCGCCGATTTCGAGCGGATGCCAGGGCACGTACTTCAACAGCCGCACGCCCAGGCGCACCAGGGCCATGGTCATCCGGTAGCGGACGGGCCCGCCCATGGCCAGGCTCCAGGCTTGCCAGGTCATTCGCTGGCGCAGGGAGCGCATGGGCGAAGCCTCGTTGACCGCGCGGTGCCGCAGGTGGACGAGCTGATGGGGGATGTCGATCTTCACCGGGCAGACCTCTCCGCACGCCCCGCACAGCGACGAGGCGAAGGGCAGCGTGCCCGCCTTGTCCAACCCGACCAGGTGGGGCGTGAGCACCGATCCGATCGGCCCCGGGTAGACCCAGCCGTAGGCCCATCCACCCACGCGCCGGTAGACGGGGCAGGCGTTCAGGCACGCCCCGCAGCGGATGCAGTAAAGGGCCATGCGCGCCGCGCGATCTTCGAGCACGTTGCTGCGCCCGTTGTCGAGCACGATCACGTAGAGTTTTTTACCCGGTGTGGCCCCGTGGATCAGGTGGGTGTAGGTGGTCAGCTTCTGGCCGGTGCCGCTGCGGGCCAGCACGTTCAGCAGTTGCGGCAGGTCGCGGATGCTGGGGATGACCTTTTCGATGCCCATCAGGGCGACGTGGACCGGCGGGGTCGCGGTCGACAGGCCCGCGTTGCCTTCGTTCTCGACGATGCAGAGGGTGCCCGTGTCGGCGATGCCGAAGTTCACGCCCGACATGCCCATGCCCGCGTTGAGGTACTCTTCCCGAAGATGGCGCCGGGCGGCGTCGGTCAGGGCGCGGTGCTCGGCCGTGAAGGGCTCGCCGAGCTTTTCGGCGAACAGCTTGCCCACGTCCTCGGCCGACAGGTGCAGCGCGGGCGTGACGATGTGCACGGGCCGCTGGCCGGCCAACTGGACGAGGTACTCGCCCAGGTCGGTCTCGATCGGGCGCATGCCGGCCGCCTCGAGCTTGTGGTTCAGCTCCATCTCTTCGCTGACCATCGATTTCGACTTGACCACGCTCCGGACGCCGTGCTCGCGCGCGATGCCGATCACGAGGCGGTTGGCCTCCTCGGCGTCGCGGGCGTAGAGGACCGTGGCGCCCCGGGCGGCAATGTTCCTTTCGAACTCGACGAGCAGCTTGTCGAGGTTGGCGATCGAGTAGGCTTTGATGCGGTGGGCCGCTTCGCGCCACGCCTGCCAGTGGGGGATGCCCGCCACGATCTCCTGGTTGTGCCTGGTCGATCGTTCGGCCGACTCGGCCAGCGACTTCGAGCCCGCCGGCTCGTAGAGCCCCTTCGTCTGTTGCGTGAGGAACTCGGCCCCCTCGAGGCTCCGATCGTGCGACATGTCAGGCGGGCTCTCCGCTGGGTTGCTGGTTGAGGACTTCGGCGATGTGCATGGCCCGGACGTGCTTCATGGCCGGATCGCGCCGCATGATGCCGTGGACGTGCATCAGGCAACTGATGTCGGGTGAGACGACGACCTCGGCGCCGCTTCGGACGATATTCTCGGCCTTGGTGCGGCCCATGGCCAGGGAGGTGCCCGGCATCTTGACGCTGAAGGTGCCGCCGAACCCGCAGCATTCGTCCATGTTGGGCAGCTCGCAATACTCGATTCCCCGCACGCTCCGCAGCATCTTCAGGGGAGCGTCGACCACGCCCAGCTCGCGCCGCGTGTGGCAGCCGACGTGCAGGGTCGCCTTGTGCGGAAAGTACGCTCCCACGTCGGTCAGGCCCAGGGCCTCGACGAGGAACTCGGTGAGCTCGAACACGCGGCGGCCGACGCCCACGATTCGCGGGTCGGGGTCGACCTGCTCGAAGAACACCCGGCACATGGCCGTGCACGAACCCGAGGGCGAAACGATCCACCGGTACGGCTCGAAGGCTTGGCAGAAGCGGCGAACGACGCGGCGGGCCTCTTCCCAGTACCCCGAATTGAAGGCGGGCTGGCCGCAGCAGGTCTGGCCCTCGGGGAACGCGACGGGCACCCCCAGCCGCGTGAGCAGCCGGGCCGTGGCCTCGCCGATCTCGGGGTAGAACTGGTCGATGTAGCAGGGGATGAACAGGGCCACCGTTTCGCCGGGCTGGTACCGGGGATAGTCCCATTCGGGCGGAGAGTTTCGTCTTAGCTGGATCATCGGCGCTCGCGTTTTCGTTCGCAGCTTCCGCGCGCCGTGCGCGCAGGTCGTGGGGCACGTTTCCAACGTGCCTTTGGGCAGCGGTCACGTCGGAAACGCGCTCCACGTTGGGGGGCAGGAAAAATCGCGGCAACCCGGCGCGGCCCGGGCAACCGGGCCGGCCCCGCCCGACAGTCCCCGGCGCAAGGCCGCGACCGCTTTGTGCGTTTATAGCGATTGGACCGCTCGCGTGCCACCGGTGCCGGAGAATCGCGCCCTCGGCGACTTGACCGCCCCGGCGCGGCATGATAACAAGGTACGCACGCAACGAACGCCGGCCGCATGAACGAGGGGCACCGTGCGCCTGGAGTCCACCATCCTCTTGTCTTCTCGAGGTCGAGTATGAGCCAGGGCGGCAACCGAGAGACCTGGGCGTCGCGCGTGGGGGTAATTCTTGCGGTGACCGGCAGCGCGGTGGGCCTGGGGAACTTCTTGCGGTTTCCCGGCCTGGCGGCCCAGTACGACGGCGGCGCCTTCATGATCCCCTACGCCGTGGCGTTCCTGCTTCTGGGGCTCCCCGTCGCTTGGGTCGAATGGTCCATGGGACGCTACGGCGGCGCCCGGGGGCACAACTCCTCGCCGGGCATCTACCGCGCCGTCTGGTCGGGAAATCGCCTCGCGCCCTATGCGGGCGTGCTGTCGATGGTCATTCCCGTCATGATCTACATGTACTACGTGTACATCGAAGGCTGGTGCCTGGCCTACGCGATTCGCTACCTGTTCGGGCAGATGCGCGACCTGACGAACTACCAGGAGTTCTTCAACGACTTCGTCGGAATCAAGGCGAACGGCGACGCCCTGATGACCGAGGGCGAAGGGATCCTCGGGTCGGCCATCTTCTTCCTGGTGGTGTGCTTCGTGGTCAACTTCGTGCTGATCTACCGGGGGCTGACCAAGGGGATCGAGTGGTTCTGCAAGTGGGCCATGCCGGCCCTGCTCGTCTGCGCCTTGATCGTGCTCGTGCGCGTGCTCACGCTGGGCACGCCCGACCCGGCCAGGCCCGACCAGAACGTAATCAACGGCCTGGGCTACATGTGGAATCCGGGCACGCGGCACATGAGCCTTCTCACGGCCCTGAAGGACCCGCAGATCTGGCTCGAGGCGGCCGGGCAGATCTTCTTCTCCCTCTCGGTCGGCTTCGGCATCATCATCACTTACGCCAGCTACCTGCGCAAGGACGACGACATCGCCCTGTCGAGCCTCACGGCCGCGGCGGGCAACGGGTTCTGCGAAGTGGCCCTGGGCGGAATGATCGTCATTCCCGCGGCCTTCGTCTTCCTGGGCAAGGACTTCCTGCAGAAGCTGCCCTCGACGTTTCAACTCGGCTTCGTCACGCTGCCCAACGTGTTTAACCGGATGGTCGCCGGCCAGTTCGTCGGCTTCCTGTTCTTCTTTCTGCTGTTTCTGGCCGCCGTGACCAGCTCGCTCTCGATGCTGCAGCCGGCCATCGCGCTGCTCGAAGAGGGCCTGGGGCTGAAACGCAAAGCCTCGGTGGCCCTGTTGGGCTTCATCACGGCCGTGGGCTCGGCCTTCGTCGTCTACTTCTCGCAAGACCTCGTGGCCCTGGATACGATCGACTTCTGGATCGGCACGTTCGGCATCTTCGTGCTGGCCACGTTCCAGGTGATCCTCTTCGGCTGGGTGCTCGGCGTGGAACGGGGGATGGCGGAACTCCAGCGCGGCGCCGAGATCCGGATTCCCGGGCCGGTCAAGTACGTCATTAAATACGTCTCGCCGCTCTACCTGCTGGTGATCTTCGCCTTCTGGGTGCGCAAGGAGTTCTTCGACCCCGAACACGCCGTGCGCCTCAAGCAGTTTCAGGAGAGCCACATCGTGCAGGGCTCCGTCGCGTTCATCGTGGTCGTGATGATCCTCTTCCTGCTCTTGATCGCCCAGTCGGTCAAGCGCTGGAGGGAGGAAGAGCAACGACAGCAGGAGGTTTCGCCATGACGGTCGGAGGTTGGATCATCATGATCCTGGCGGTCGGCGGCATGACGGGGCTCCTGGGATGGTGCATCTACAAGGTGGTCGCCACGCCGGGGGCCGCCGACCACCTGCACTCCCAGGCCGACATCGAGACGCCCGACGTCGACGACGACTGAAGCGGCTACCGCAGCCGGACGTTGTCGAGGTGGACCGTGCGGGGCGATTCGAGCCGGACCGTGAAGAGCTGCAGCAGCGTGATCCGCTCCAGAGCCAATTCGCGATCGCGGGGCCCCCGGCGCACGTCGGCGAGGTCGACGCGGACCTCGTTGTGACCCGCCGCCAGCCCGACCCGCTGCTGAAAGCGATCGCGCGGCTCGCCGTTGTGCGAGGCGT